>Ga0070713_100001135_pt1 | contig 17040 bp, 10 predicted proteins | sample LARL82metaG_FD_65465 | JGI IMG/M metagenome (GOLD analysis project Ga0070713, IMG submission 65465) | Corn, switchgrass and miscanthus rhizosphere microbial communities from Kellogg Biological Station, Michigan, USA - LAR L8-2 metaG | ecosystem: Host-associated > Plants > Roots > Rhizosphere ...
GCATAGGGTGGTCTCCGATGCGGAATTATCAGATTGCACAAGAGACCGAGGCCCAGAACGCGGCGCGGCGGAGGGATGTGTAAAGGGACTTCCTAGAGTCTAGCACTTCAATTTAGACGAGATGCTATGTGAGTGTTGTAAGCAGGCCGTTACACTCAAAATCTCCATGGGTCAGGCTCGGTGAACGCAATCGGGATTTCTTCGCCACCCAACGGGAGAGCCTACAGCCTTTCGAGGTGCAGAGGGGTAGCGGGATCCCAGCCTGCATCCCAGCCTGCGCGGTTGACGGATACGAGTTCCTGTGCCACACTTTCCCGCAATTGCCTATGACTGGAGATCGCCATGTTGCCGCGATCCTCTGCTCCGCTGCTCGTTGTTTTTCTTGTGCTGGCCGCAAGCCTGTTTGCTCAGCGCCCTGGTATCAAGGATCAGCACCCCATTCAAGACTTACCAAGTTCCTTTAACAGTTCGCCCGGCACCGGAGTCCTGATCTTCCGACTCTACGCAGAGGACACCAACACGCGTTTAGATCGCCAGGCAGTACTGAAACTGGTGAACCATGCCGACCTTTCAGCCTTATGGCAGATCACCGATGGTGCATCCCAAGGAACTTTCACCGACGTACCGTTTGGGAACTATGAAGTCGAGGTGAGTGCTGCCGGATACTTCTCCGAACGCAAGCAAGTACAACTGCTGAACTCGGCGCGCCCAGTCGAAACCGAGATCCTGTTGCAGCGCGATGCGTCCGCCGTCAGTTTGGATTTGGCGAGCGCAATCATGTCTTCGAAAGCGCGCAAACAAGCCAAACGCGCTATCTTGTGGATAAAGTCAGGGAACCTAGCGGAGGCCCAACAGGCGCTGGAACTAGCCTACCGGCTGTCGCCTTCCAGTCCGGAACTGAATTTTCTTCTTGGCTACCTGTGTTTTCAGAAAAAGGATTTTGTCCGCGCGGCAAATTATCTGGGAATGGCTGCGACGCTCAGCCCTCATGACGTTCAGTCGCTCATTCTGCTGGGGCGCGTTGGACTAGAGCGCGAAGATTATGAAAGCGCGCGTTCGGCTCTCGAGGAAGCCATAAGTGTAGATACCGGAGATTGGGTAGCACATCATCTCCTGGCCGCCGTGTATCTTCACGAGAAGAAGTATGAGCAAGCGTGCAATGAGGCAGAAAGCGCCATCGCCAAAGGAAAGCGTGCCGCCAGCACCGCTCGACTCATTGCGGCAGATGCACTCATCGGCCTCGGCCGCGATGCAGAGGCGACGCAGAGCCTGGGCGCATTTCTGAAAGAATCGCCCCAGGATCCCCTGGCAGGCCAGGTTCGCACACTGCTCGCTCAGTTGAAAGATAGAAACTCCGGCGCAGAGCCCGAAACGCTTCCGGACGTGTCAGACTCCGATTCGCTTGAAGTAGTTCCCGCGCCGACACTGTCGCTGAAATCCTGGAAGCCTCCCGGAATTGACGACATCAACCTCCCGGTAGCTCCGGACGTTCGCTGTCCCACGGGGCAGGTTCTTGAAGAGTCGGGCAAGCGGGTGGAAGAACTCGTACAGGATGTGGAGCGCTTTGCCGCAGTCGAAAACCTATTTCATGAACGGCTGGATAATTACGGCATTCCGATCCGCGAGGAAAGACGCAGATACGATTATGTCGCCACCGTCTCCGAGACGCCCACCGGGCTTATGGTTGACGAATTCCGCTCCAACGAGTTCGCGCATGGGGACTATCCCGACCACATCGTCACTCGCGGCTTTGCCGTACTCGCGCTCGTCTTTCATCCTCACCGTCAGGATCAATTCGAGATGACATGCGAAGGTCTTGGCGATTGGCGCGGGCAGGCGACTTGGCTGGTGCGCTTCCGGCAGCGGAGCGACCGTCCCAACGACATGCACACTTACAACATAAGCGGCCGGACCTATTCCATCGGGCTGAAAGGGAGAGCGTGGATCAGCGCGGACAAGTTCCAGATCGTGCGCATCGAAGCGGAAATTACAGATCCGGTGCCGGAGATAAAACTCCTAAGCGAACACCAGATCGTGGAGTATGGCCCCGTTCCGTTTCCGAAGAAAAACACCATTCTGTGGCTGCCGAAAACCGCGGAGATCTACTTCGACTTCCGCAAACGCCACTATCATCGCCGACACAGCTTTGATCACTACATGCTGTATTCGGTCGATACCGAGGAAAGACGAAAAGAACCGGTGGCGACGACGGCAGAAAGACCCAAGGACGCATCTGAATGAGTTGATTCACCTAGTCGGCGTCATCGGCTTCGCTGGGCTTGCCACGTATAAATTTCCCTCGGGTTCGCTCACTTCCGCTCGAGCTGCTGATTGGTATGCTTTGAACCTAATCCTCGGACTCTGGCCGTTTGGCTCGCAAAGTTGGCCAGATCATCGCGCGAGGCGTCCGCAGATGGCTCATCCGGGTTCATCTCGGCCGCGATCACGAAACCAATAAGCGTAACTACCACAACCGAACGATCCACGGTCCCATACGGGAAGCACAAGCGTATTTGACAACAAAGTTGCGCGAACGCGACGTGGGCGCGTCTGGGAAATCTCTCCCCTGTCGCAGCGACGTCATGCCTGGACGCGCCAATCGCCGCCATTAGAGCTGCCATTTCGAATGCGGTGAACTGCCAGATTTGACAGTTTTATGGGCGCCTTGCCGGCATTATGTTTTGCTGCAGGACTTGCGGTATCGCGTTTCTGAGGAGGACCGCCCAATCTTTTGCCTCTTTACTGAACTCCAGGTCATTTCCGTGCGGACATCATCGAACAAGCACCCGCATTTGACTAGGAGTAAGACTGATTGCGGAATTCCCAAAAGGAATCGGCGCACCCCGACTTCGAGACCCCAGTAGATCAGATGAGTGTGGAAGCCCGCGGCAAGCGCGAAGTTTGGCGGAAGGAACAGGTAATCGAAGCGGCGAAGAGCCCAAATCGGATCATGCCGAACACCCACACCGCTAGCCTCAGCTAGTTTGGTGTAGGCTTTTCGCCAGAGGGACTCATGGTTAAGTTAAAACTTCTACGGTTGCCAATACTTCTGATGGCATTAACTTCCCTCGGAAGCGCGCAGTTCGCACGCACTGACCACAAACAGATCGTCGATGCCGCTGGTAAACCCCTCCTTCTTCGCGCAACAAATCTGGGCAATTGGCTGGTGCCAGAAGGTTACATGTGGCTGTTCGAGGGTGGTCCACAATCTCCTAGTGAGATCCGCGCGTTGGTGATGGAACTGCTTGGACCTGAAGGGTCAGCTGCATTCTGGCAGAAGTACCGCGAGAACTACGTTTCGCATGACGACATTGCGCTCCTGCATCGAGTCGGGTTCAACGCCATTCGAGTTCCTTTGCATTACAGCCTTTTTGAGAGCGACGAAGCGGAAGGTTTCAAGCTGTTGGACCGTTTGATCGACTGGAGCCGCGCCGAAGGCATATATGTGGTCCTTGATCTGCATGCCGCACCTGGCGGACAGACGGGCGCGAACATCGATGACAGCGCTGGATATCCTTGGCTGTACCAGAGTCCACAAGAGCAAGAACACCTGACCGCCATCTGGCGGCGGCTGGCGGCGCACTATCGCGATGAGCCGACCGTGCTCGGTTATGACCTGCTGAATGAGCCGATCCCGCATTTTCCCAAGCTTGCACCTTTGAATTCTGAGCTTGAACCCCTCTACAAGAAGTTGTCGAACGAAATACGAAAAGTTGATGGTCACCATATTCTCTTTCTCGGTGGCGCGCAGTGGGACGGGAACTTTTCGGTCTTCGGCAAACCTTTCGATGCGAACGTCGCATATACGTTCCACAAATATTGGACGGCACCCGATGAAAGCGTGGTACGGCAATACATTGACTTTCGCGAACATTATGATGTGCCGATCTGGATGGGTGAGTCCGGGGAGAATACCGATGAATGGATCGCGCAATTCGTGAAAGCGCTTGAGAAAAACAACATCGGATGGGCTTTCTGGCCGTATAAGAAGATGGAAAAGGCGTCGGCGGTCGTTCGCATCATCCCACCTGCTGATTGGGGAAAGATCGTAGAGTTCGCAAAGCTCCCGCGCGACACCGCACACGTGGAAGAGCGGCTGAAGGCCCGACCTACACAAGAGACGATCACCCGCGCTTTCGCCGATTTGCTGGAGAGTATCCGCCTGCAAAAGTGCCGCGTGAACGAGGGATACTTGAAAGCACTCGGCATGAAGTCTGATGTTGCGACGGTCGGTGCTGGAAGATCGACGAACTGAACGATTCCGCTCGTCGTTGGATGAAAGTTTCAATGCACGAACCGTGGGAAGATCGCCGGTGTCCCACAACATCGACCGTCGCAACCATGACTCGACGCCGCAATCACCGTTGCAGTTCGCGACAGGCAAAACAAGAAAACAACTCAAAGGAAAGACGGCGAAGAATCGCCGTCTTCTCGATGGTCGAACTGCTGCTTAGAAGCTCACACGGAACATGAGTTGCAGGTTGCGCGCCCCAGTTGTTACCGAACTGATCGAGTTCGAGCTGCTGTAAGGGTCGCCGGGATTGGCAGCGCCGCCAAGGTTGAGGCCGCCTGGAGTGCCCAAGCTCTTGTGATTGAACACGTTCGCTGCATCGGCGCGGAACTCGATCCTGACTCCTTCCCATGGCAGGCCAAAAGACTTGGCGGCGGACATATTGAAAACGTTGATGCCGGGCCCATAGAGGCTGTTCCTCCTTACGTTGCCCCAGGTCCCGTTCTCCGGCTTAGTGAACGCCGCCGGGTTAAACCAGTTGTCGATGCCCTGGTGAGATGGTTTCCAACTGACTCCGGGATTCAAGTTTGGAAAGGTGGTGCCCGCCAGCGAATAGTTAGCCTGGTCGCCATAGACAGTGAACGGATTGCCGGTCTGGAGAATCACCGTACCGGAAACCTGCCATCCGCCCACGATTTCATCGAGCAGGGTGCTGTTGTTTAGGAACCGCTTGCCCCTGCCAAAAGGCAGTTGGTACACAACATAGCCTTTGAAGGCATGCCGGACATCGAAGTTGGAGTTGCTGTAGTTTGCGCCCGGATTGGTGGCGTCCTGATAATCCTGCGGACCCGCGCGGCTGCCCCAACCGGAAGAATCCAAGTCGTCGAGGAAGTGAGACCACACGTAGTTAAAGCTCATACTCACGCCGTTACTCATGCGCTTGGTGATGGAGGCCTGCAGCGAGTTGTAGTTCGAGATAGCGTCGGTCCTGCTGCTGGCGCCTGTAATGCTTTGATAAATCGGATACGGCCGAAATTGCGTATCGACTGGCGCCCATTTAGCCTGCGGCACCTGGTTGATATCCACCGGGAAGGCAAGGTTGAAACCATGGCTTCCCACATAGGCAACTTCCGCCACCATGTCTGTTGTCAAGGAGCGTTGAACCCCAAAGTTCCACTGATAAATCTTGGGAACGCTGGAGTGGTAAGGCTGGTAGTCGGCGTTTTGGCCATTGAAACGGGTTGGATCCTGGGAGCCCGCCGTATAAGGCAGGGGGCTTCCGGAATCCTGCGGTGGGCCGTTGTAAAAGGAACTCGCCAGGATTTGGTTGCCATTTCCCCCGAGGAATGCCACCGGGTAAATGCCGTTTGTCGGATCGCCGTAGCCACCCGACGAACCGAACGAACTGCCCATGCCGTGGCCGTAGGTGTCCAGGCTCCAGTTATAAGCATAGAGGCCAAAGCCACCGCGGACTGTCATATTCGGTCGCATCGCCCAGGAGACTCCAATGCGCGGCAGGAACGTGTTAAAGGTGTTTGCCTCAAGTGCTGTGCGGCCGTTGGCATGCGTGCTGGCAAACCAATAGGCCCCGGGCGTGTTTGTGGCAGGGTTGATGACCGTGGGGTCAAACGACGCTATGTTGCCATGGACTTCGTTCCAGCCATGGTTGATCTGCCAGCGTAGACCGAGGTTGAGGGTAAGGTTCGGACGGACCTTAAAATCGTCCTGAATGAACATCTGCGGGCTCTTCAGGCGCGCGCCGTACTCGGGACTTTCGTTTGCCGCCCAGTTGTTGATGTAACCGAGCAGGAAGTCAGCGTATTCGAAGCCGGTTGACGAATCCGCCTGAGCGACACCGTTGGCATCGAGGGTATAGTGGCGGGTATATTGCCCCGAGTATTGCATCGTGCCCGCGGTGGCGTTCCCCCAGGCGGTGGAGTTATCTTGATAAACGAGGAACTCGCCGCCAAAGTGAAGGATGTGTTTACCGCGAATCATGGTCACGACATCTGAATAGTCGAAGAGATGTTCCTTGTAGATCGCATTGGTACCCGGCGTGAGCCACGAGTAGGGATAGGTGCCAGTGGTCTCAAAGCCCGGAAAATCGTCAACTTTGGCGAACTGCCAGCCCAGTTGAGCGGCGTATCCTTTGCCCAGCGTGGGGTCCGAAAAGAAGTTCATCTGGTTCGTATAGCCAATCCTGGCTTCGTTAACCACGGTCGAACTGATGTTCCAGACATCGGTGATCTGGGCGTTGTTATTGTCGACGTAACCATTCCCGCAGCCGACCGGGCAGTTCGTGATTGAACTAACGCCGGGATAGGAATAGTTGGCCTGTGTGTCCGACATGCTGATGCGGTTGTTTGAGGTCACGTCATAATCCAGCCGCCCGAAATACCGTTTTGCCGGGTAGGAAACCAACTGGTTGTAGAACCAATTGTTCTGCGCTTGTCCCTCGCCTCCGGTGAATTGTCCGCCGGGAATCGGAGTCAGGAAGGAAGGATGATTGGAGGTCGTCGGGAAAAAAGAATTTTGGAAATTCAAAGCAACCGCGTCGAGCAGGTTCGAGGGAATCACGTTTCCCTTGCCATACTCATCCGCGAAGCTCTGCCGCACGGGGTAAGGGTTGCCCGCTGAGTCAATCGCGATCGTTTGTGTGGTGGGATCGTAGAGGGTGTTAATTCCGGTAAAGTCGCCACCGAACATGGGGTCGGTCGGTAGGCTATTGTAACCGTGCTGGTTGCCATGGTTCACAATCTGGTCGTAGTTGAAGTAGAAGAACATCTTGTTCTTCAAAATCGGCCCGCCAATTGATCCGCCGAAATTGTTGTAGCGAAGAAAAGGGATATCCCCGGTGGAGAAATACGGGTGGGCGGTCAGCGCGTCGTTCTGAATGAAATCGTACGCTGTGCCGTGAAACTTATTCGTGCCGCTCTTGCTGACCTGGTTGAAGATGATTCCGCCAATGCCGTACTGTGCGGAGAAGGATGAAGTGTTGACCTGCAGTTCACTGACATTCTCGAAGGTAGCCGGGTTCGCGTTCTGGCTATGCGAGAGCGTAGTTGATGCTCCGTCAGCGATGATATTGCTGTACGGTAGGTTGCCATTGACTGCGACTTCCTGACCGGGATTCGCAGTCCCTTGGGACGAACCTGTCGCGCCGGTGGCGCCAGGCAGCAAGATCGTAAAGTTCTCCCAACTCTGCGTGACCTGAGGCAAAGCGACCATCGACTTCGACGTTAAGGTCGTGCTTTGCTCGCTCGTTTCGGTCTGCAGCAGGGGCACGTTCGCTTCCACCGTCACGGACTCCGTTGACGAACCGACCTTCAATTCGCCATTCACCGTCGTGAACCCGACGCTCAGGGTGATCGGGCCGCGAACAACCTTCTGAAAACCATCTTTCGAAAAGGTGACGGTGTAGTTGCCAGTCACAATGGAATCCGTATCATAGAGACCCGAGTCGTTAGTCGTAAACGATTTCGTCACACCCGTATCGACGTTCCGCACCGTCACCGTCACTCCGGGAACCAGGGCTCCCGTACTGTCGGTCACGGTACCCCGAATGTCTCCGGCGTTTGTGCTCTGCGCAACGGACGCTATGCTTCCAAGAGTTAAAATGAGGGGCAGAATCCGCAACGCCATTCTCTTCATGTACGGCCTCCTGAATATCTGGCTTTCTGCTGTGTCACCTCAATCGGGACCGAGCCTTCTTAAACTCCAAGCTGATGCAATGTTTGGCCCGTCGCAGCGTTGGACTTGCATGCGACATTCGTTAGTTTACAAACCGCGTGGGACTTGAAGATCGAGGACCACCACCTTTAGCGAAACTTCTGTCTCGCGGAAGTCCTCCTGTGCTCATCGTTCTCCAATCTAACTGCGTAGTACAAAACCACTAATGCTCCGTTGTCAAGAAAAAACCGTCACTAAACCCCTTTTGTAATGTACCGAACCGCTTCAGTAGGGGATCAGGCGAGGCCTGCATTTGTTGTGATTCGGATCGCCAATTGTGCCCTGGGCACACCCTGACAGTCGAAATAAGGATGGGCGTTGCCTCGTCCGTGATTCTCATCGCCAGCTCGAGCTGGCCCGGCAGGCACAGAGATTTGGGTTTGGCAGTAGATATTTACCGAGGCGCTTCAGGTGTTATGCTTCAGCTCATGCAGAGCCGAAATCGGCGGGGCTCGCAAAACAAAAATGGACAGGCACGCGAGAGAGCAATCACCTTGCGCTCGTTGTGCGACTACCTCAAGCTCTCTCCCGCCACCGTCTCTATAGTCATCAATGATTCGCCGGCCGCGAAAGCGATTCCGCCGAGTACCAAAGATCGCATTCTAAAAGCCGCGCGAAAACTGAATTACAGAGCGAACTTCTTTGCCCGCTCTCTCAGCTTGAAGCGGGGTTTCACGGTGGGAGTCCTGCTACCTGAATTGAGCGAGGGCTACGCCGCCGCCATAATGAGCGGAATCGAAGATCAGCTATTAAAAGAGGGGTACTTCTACTTTGTGGCCAGCCATCGTGGCCGGCCCGACCTGATCGAAGAGTATCCATTGATGTTGATTGACCGGGCAGTCGAAGGCATCATCCTGGTGAACACACCTCTCTCCCGCCCATTGACGGTACCCGCGGTGTCGATCTCGGGTCATCGGAGGGTGAAGGGCGTGGTCAATGTCGGCGTGGACAACGAGAAGGGTGCATTCCTCGCGATGGAACATATCGTCAAACTCGGCCACACACAGATCGCTTTCTTCAAGGGGCATCCGGGGAGTGCGGACACAACCTACAGGTGGAAAGGCGTGTGCCGGGCGGCGGCCACGCTGGGAATCAGGATTCGGCCCGAATTGGCATTGCAACTACAGAGCGGCGCCACTCATCCCGGCCCATCACTTCCCGTGGAAGGATATGAGAATGCGCAGAGAATACTTAGTGCAGGCAAGCCTTTCACAGCGTTAGTAGCCTTCAATGACATCTCTGCGATCGGAGCGATGCGAGCGTTCCGTGACGCGGGCCTGCGTGTGCCGGAAGATGTGTCAGTGATCGGATTTGATGACATCCAAGAATCGGCATATCTGACTCCCCGGCTCACGACGGTGCGGCAACCACTGCGCCGGATGGGGGAGATTGCCGCCGAGCACCTGCTCGCACGAATCTCGAACGACGGCGGACGCGGCACCAGGCAAATTTCGGTGGAACCCGAGTTGGTCATTAGGGAATCTGCTTGTGAACCGAGCAGGAGCGCATGAGTTCCCATTGCAACCTGAATGACTCGGAGCGGCCGCTAATCAAGTTTGGATATTGTCATCTGGTATGCTCAACCGCGTTCAGTGACCATTAGTCCCGCGCAGGAGAATTTCAAATTAGCCTACCGCACCCGCAAACGCGTCTGCCCCAGCCCAGTCGAGAGGCGACCCGGTGCAGTGCCCACTTCGAATTAGGAAGAGCTGCCACCCGCATCCTTCTTATCGGAGTCCTCTCCCCTTTGCCTTCATGGAACGCTCCGCCGCTTGCTGCCCAGGAGCTTCGGGCAACTGCGAGCCATCAATCAGCACTGCGTTGCTGTGCAGTCCCAGGCAAACGAGCAGCAGGCAAGGTTGCTTCGGCAGTGCCGGTCATCCAACTCGAAAACAATATTCGAGCGTCCAAGATCAAGTTCACGCTCAAGAACAGCGTCAGCCCCAAGCACTACACGTTCGAAACTATGGTGGGTGGGGTCGCGCTCTTCGATTACAACAATGACGGCCTTTTGGATATCTTCTTCACAAATGGGGCTGCAATACCCTCTCTCGAGAAAAGCGATCCCTCGTACTGGAATCACCTTTACCGCAACAACGGGGACGGTACGTTCACCGACGTGACGGAGAAGGCTGGTCTCCGCGGCATCGGCTATTCGATGGGAGTTGCCGCCGGCGATTACGATAATGACGGATTTGTCGACCTCTACGTGACCGGATTTAACCGCAACCAACTCTTTCACAACAACGCAGACGGGACTTTTGCGGACGTGACCGCCAAAGCCGGGGTCAGCGGAAAAATCGCTGAGCGAGGCAAGGCATGGTCTGTCGCCGCGGGGTGGATCGACTACAACAACGATGGGCTGCTCGACCTATTTGTCGTCAACTATCTGAACTACGACATTGCCACGGCAACACTGTGCGTCCAGCAGGGGCACCCGGCTTACTGTTCGCCGGTTGATTTCCTGGGAACACCGAACATCCTCTATCGCAATAATGGCGACGGGACTTTTACCGATGTCTCGGAACAGTCGCACATTGCCCAGTATGTTGGTAAAGGCATGGGCTTGGCGCTAGCTGACTACGACAACGACGGGTTCACCGACATCTTCGTCTCGAACGATACTTTCGAGAATTACTTGCTTCACAATAAGGGGGACGGGACGTTCTCAAACGCCGCGTTAACCGCAGGCGTCGCCTACAACGCCTTCGGCAATGCGATCGCTGGCATGGGAGCGGACTTCAAGGACATCGACAATGACGGCAAGCCGGACATCTTCGAAACCGCCATGTTCGGAGAAGGCTTTCCGCTTTATCGAAACCTGGGGAATGGTCAATTTCAGGATGTCACTGCCGCGACCGGATTAGCAGCTTTGACCAGCCGCTCGACGGCATGGGGAGTCGGAGTTTTTGACTTCGACAACGATGGCAACAAAGACTTGTTCACAGCCAACTCCGACATTCTTGATAACTCCATGGAACTGGCCCATCGGCCCTTTGCGCTTCCGAATCGCATCTTCAGAAACGAGGGCAATCTCAAATTTGAAGATGTCAGTACAACGGCTGGAGCTTCCTTTCAAGTACCCGCTCCGCACCGCGGCGCGGCCTTCGGAGACCTGAACAATGACGGAAGAATCGATGTGGTGGTGACTGTCCTCAACGGCCCGCCCGAAGTATGGATGAATCGCTCCAGCAACAAAAATCACTGGATCATTCTGAAGCTCGTCGGTGTTAGGTCCAATCGGGACGGCCTGGGCACAAAGATCAAAGTAACAACGTCCTTGGGGACGCAGCACAACCAGGCCACGACCGCGAATAGCTACAACTCATCCAGTGACAAGCGAGTGCACTTTGGGCTAGGTGGATCCCCCGTCCTGGATAGCATTGAACTGACCTGGCCGAGCGGCATCAAGCAGGTTTTGAAAAATGTGAAAGCAGACCAAATCCTAACCGTAACCGAGACTGTTCCGTGAGTCTTATCGCGCTTGATTGGCAGACAATCGCCTGGCCAGATCCGATTGCCCATTGCGCACAAGAAGCTCGATCAGGCCCCGCATGACCTCTGGACTGTTCCTCGAATAAGCTGCAGCGGTTTCCGCAGTGAGGTTCGCATCGGCCACTTTCCCCAGGCGGAAATCCGCATCGCACAGCATGTAGAGCAACTCGGGAGTCATGGTCCTGGACTTCGTCAGTTGCTCCGCAGCCTCGGCCCAACGTTCCTGGTGGTACCGCACCTCGCCCAATTCGGCGATTGCCATTTGGTAATTCGGGTCGTTGGCCAGTTCCGTTTTAAATTCATTTTCGGCACGGCTCAGGTCTCCGAGTTTCAGTGCCAGAATCCCTTCGTCGGTGTGCGCTCCTCGGACCGTCGGCTGCATTTTGAGAGCCTGATGAAGACATCGCAGGCCATCTTCAGTCTTTCCCATGAAGAGATAAAGCTTCCCCACAAATACATATGAATCCGCTGCGGTGGCCGAAGTTCCGTGGAAGTGTCGCTGATACAGCTGCAGCGCTTCCTCTTCGCGATGTCCTGCCAGTAACTGTTGGGCCTGGGCCTTAATGGAGCTTTCGCGTTGATCAGTTTCCGTGGATCGGACGAATGTCAACTGCTCCATCATTAACTGATGCAGCGCAGCCTCGTGCTGCGCATCCTCGGTCCGCCCTATGGCTGCAAACGCCCGCGAAAGATAGAAATGCGCGAGCACCCGTGTGGGATCAATCCGTAACACGGATTCCAGGCTGTCGATGGCAGTTTGGTAACTCTTTAGTTCCAGTTCGCATTGCCCGATTCCTAACTGGGCTTCCACGTCGTTCGTCTTGAGTGCGAGGATGCGTTCATATGCGCCCTTTGCCTCGCTCCAGTGAGCGAGTTTCACATTCACCGCCGCCAGCAATTGCAGCGCGACCAGATCGATGGGTTGGGCTTCAACGGCCCTCGCAGCATACGGCGCGGCGCTGATTACGTCCATTAGTTTGTAATCGGCCACCGCGATGTCGTAGTCGATCCGCGGCAGCGTTGCATCTGCCTTCTGCGCCTTCAGGAGCCAGCGTAGCCCGCCCGTGCAATCCCCGGTGGCGCAGAGCAATTCGCCATATTTCTGCCAGACCGAAGGATTGTCCGGCTCGATCTTCAGACTCCGCTGGATGGCGGTAAGGGCAAGTGAGTCCTGCCCCCTCAGATGATAGGCCTGCGCAAGGTAATAGTGTGCGTCTCCATCACTCGGGGAAATCTTGGTGCAGCGTTCGAGCAATTTGACCGCCTGCTCTGAGTCGCCGGCGGTGAGCTTGTGGATACCCGTCTTCAACAACAGATCGGTATCGTTGGGCGCGAGGCTCAGTGCCTCTTGATAAGTGCTCCCTGCCTCTGCCGCGCGACCCGCCTCCTCCTGCAGCATGGCCTTCAGCTTAATCGCCGGAACAAACTTTGGGTCCTGCGCCAACAACCGGAGAGCGATACTCATTGCCCGTTGCTTGTCGCCGTGTTCGGCGAGGCTAACGGCTTTGTGCAACTCCTGCATTATGGGCGTTTCAGCCTGAGGGGCCGTGCTCTGCGCTGAGGAGGTTGGCCCCAAGGCGAGTAATAAGCAGGCGCACGCAAGAACTCGACGGAAGGCAGGAGACTGGTCTCGCATGATTTGTGTGTTGGAAACTCCAGTAAATTTAGGGAAGCCTGGCCTTTTGCACCGCCGGTTTGCTGGAGACGACTCCCTCGCCCTCGCGAACTATATAAAAACGGTCAGCGGCCAGATTCGTCAGAATTTCCTTTTTTCCGTTGGGCCACAGAATCTCAGCACGATCGAGACGGCCATGGCTGCCCAGCCCAAAGTGTATGCGCAGATCGTGCTGCGACAGGTAGCTTCCCCCGCTGAGGACTTCGCCGAGTTGTACCAGGTCTCCCGCAGTCGCTCGCACTCGAGCATTCAACGCGAGGCGATTGCTCTTCACGCCTTCCAGTTGAAAACTGATCCAATGATTCTGCGGCCCACCTTCCGGACGCAGAATCATCGGCTCGCCCACCAGATTTCCAACCACTGCCTCGATCTTTCCGTCGTTGAAGAGGTCGCCCACTGCAAGTCCGCGGCTCACCTGCTCGGTCTGTATATCTGGTCCCACCTGTTTGCTTACATTCTTGAACGTTCCGTCGTGCTGGTTCAAAAACAGAAGCTTTGGCTCCAGGTATTTGACCGACTTGTGAGCGGAGTCTACCTGCGGGTACACGTGTCCGTTGACCAGAAAAAAATCCTGCCAGCCGGAATTGGAGAAATCGACGAACGCGTCTCCCCAACCCACGTATCCCTGCGTGCCCCGGGCAATTCCTGACACGATGGAGGAGTCCGTAAAGTTCATGCCTCCCTCGTTGCGATATAGAGCAGCGTACTCGATGTCGAAATGCGAGAGCAGTAGCGCCGCGCGGCCAGTGTGTAGATAGTCGCCGAGCGCCACTCCCATATTGGCTTGTTCAAAGCCGTCCTCATTCGCTGCCACGCCGGAAGAGAGCGCGATGTCTTCGAAATGCCCCTTGCCGTCGTTCTGATAAAGATAGTTCGCCTGACCGTCGTTCGTAACGAAAAGATCTAGCTTCCCGTCGTTGTCGAAGTCCGACCAGATAGCCGTTAGGCCGTAACGGCGTTCCGGATCGTCCACCCCGGCTTTCTTCGATACATCGGTGAACGTTCCATCGCCATTGTTGTGGTAAAGATTGTCGGATAACCCCTTCAGCCCCCGGGGACCGCACTGCACATCGAGCCCAAGATACTTGCAGGACTTGCGCGAACCGAAGACCGGCAGATCGTCCAGATGAAAGTCAACATAATGCGAGATAAAGAGATCGACCCAGCCATCGCCGTCATAATCTCCAAACGCGGCACCTGTCGCCCAGCCGGAATCGCCGGCAAGCCCGGCCGGTTTGGTCACATCCGTGAAAGTGCCATCGCCATTGTTGCGATAGAGCACAACCCCGTTCAGGCAGGTGACGAGCAGATCGGGCAAGCCATCATTGTTGAAGTCCCCCACGGATGCGCCCATTGCCCAGCAGGGATATCCCACGCCCGCTTTGTCCGTCACATCCGTAAATGTTCCGTCGTGGTTGTTATGAAAGAGAGCGCTGCGGGCTTTGACACCGTGGAGCGCCATGTCCACGCTCTGAGCATTCGTGAAATAGATGTCCGGCCAAGCGTCGCCGTCGTAATCGATCAGCGCGACGCCACCGCTCATTGATTCAGCGATGAATTTTGCCTCGGGACTCGATAGATGCTCGAAGTGAATGCCGGTAGAAGCCGTTGTGTCCACCAACTTTGGATAGTTCAGAAGAGTGCCGCTTGTTTTTCGCTCGACCTCAGCTTTCTCGCGCTCCTTAGGAGACAGCGGAGTAGGAGTTCCCATTTGTGCCGTCGCCGCAGCATGGAGGTACACAATGACAAGCACCACCCACAAATTGGGTAACACCGCCCGCATCGGTGATCTTCCAGCCGTTCTCCGCGCTCCGATACTATTTCGGCTCCGGCTCATCGGCTCCGCTTTCCGTTGGCTGTATTTGGAGCTCTTTGTATAGAGCGCGCAACTTTTCCTTCATGTCCTTATATTTCTTATAAAGTTCCGTCTCCCTCTTGGCGTCTTCGACTCGGCCAAGCTTCCGATACAGCGCGCCCAGCCGGTAGTGCGCAATCGCGTTAGTGGGCTCCAGTTGCACCGTTTCTTCCAGCAACTTTTCAGCTCTGTCCGGCTGATTCATTTCGACCAGCGTCTTGGCGAGACCGAGCTTTGCATCCGCATCAGAGGGTTGCAGCGCTACGGCCTTCGTGTACTCTTCGTAAGATTGCTGAATGTTTCCGTTTTGCGCGTCAATCTCCGCCAACCTTAAGATCGATTTCTCATCCTGAGGATTTTGCTGGAGCGCAGCGCGATATTCCTGTTCCGCTTCCTTTTTTGCCCCTGCATCGTGCGAAGTGCGCAACAACTCCGCAAATTCAAAGTGAACTCCAGGCAAACGCGGATCGATGGCAATTGCCTTGCGAAATTGTGCCACCGCGCCGTTCGTATTTCCTTGCCTCGTTTCCTCATGAGCCAACAACTGGTGCATCTGAGCCGAGCCCGGCGCGGCCAAGGACAAGGCAAGCATCGACTCTCCCCATAGATCAGAGTAGGTGCGATAGGCGGCATACAAAACCTCAGGATTGTCAGGCGCCGCTTTGCGCAACTGTGAGACCACCATGCTCGCCTCTTCCAGATCTCCGCTTTGCGTATAAACGCTAACGAGTTCCAAGCCAACTTCCACCTTGAAATTCGGGTCCGTGATCAGCGGAAACGCCGCTTCCAGATCCTTCCGTCCCTGAACAGTATCCGCCTTATGCAACTCGGCCAATCCCAGCAGTCCCTGAATCTTCACCATCCCTCCAGGCCGCCGCTCCACGGCCGCGCGAAGGTGCGGAATCGCATCGGCGGCCTTTCCCTGAAAGTACAGGAGAACTCCTAGATTTCCTTGTGCCTCTACATTTTCGGGATCGATCTCTGTCGCCGCCTTCAGTTCTGGAATCGCGAGATCGGGTCGCCTTTCATTCAGATATCCCTGCGCCTTTTGGATGTGGGCTGCAAAACTGGCTTTCTTGTCTTCTGCGGACTGGGAGAAACACAGCGTGCCTGTCAGCAACAGCAGGACTACCTTAGGAAATCTAAGCGTTGCGCCCATCTGAGTCAGATTATATGGCCTCGAAGAATTTTCTGTTTCAACCTCTGCAAGTCAAATCGCAAGCTCTTCCCCAGGCTCCTGGTGGGTAAAATCGCGATGATACCCATCCACCCGGTGCGGAGGTTGCACACGGGTTTTAGCGTGTTCGAAAAACATGCTGAACGTTTTGTCTGTCAGATCCGGAACCATCGAATCGGCGAGTTGCAACGAACGTTGCTGAAGTGATTTTCCGAAGCCTAAGAAGCGGTTAATGCGTCAAGGTGCAATCTCAATCCCAGATTTCCAATGCCCGATGTAGACGCTTTCTGCGGCAACATACTTCGCGCCGTTCTGGTTGAACAAGAACGGGGAGTACTGACGGTCGTAAATCACAATATCTATCTGCTCGCGGAGGGCTCTGAGACCATCTCTTTCCCTTCTCCCCCCAACCGTTTGACGGGGTGGTGTATACGGACGGCAAAATGCTCCCTCCCCTGCCACGCCCCCACCGATCGGCGCGATGTACCATTCTGCGTGGCAAAATCACCAGGCACGCTCGCTAGAGAGTTCTGCAAAAGCACCATATTTGCACGCATTGTTTCCATCGGCGAGCGCTGCGTGGTGTCACACGCTGTCAACACCGCAAGAACCGGGATCGAGTTGCGCAACGCAAGCGCTTGCGTCGCAAGTACCAGCGCGAGAAAGCTAAAGGGGTTGCGTGCGCTGCCACAAAAAGCGGGCGCAGAAGACAAACGTGCGCTGAGGGGAGTGTCAGGCTTATCACTCCGCACACAACGAAGATCGATGAGGAAACGATTAAGCATCCAGGTCGAATGCTGGCGACCGGTGCTGGTGTGATTGCGATCTAAGTGCGCACAGTTTGCTCCTTGGGCGCGGAATTTCACACCAAGATCGTC
>Ga0070713_100001136_pt1 | contig 17040 bp, 19 predicted proteins | sample LARL82metaG_FD_65465 | JGI IMG/M metagenome (GOLD analysis project Ga0070713, IMG submission 65465) | Corn, switchgrass and miscanthus rhizosphere microbial communities from Kellogg Biological Station, Michigan, USA - LAR L8-2 metaG | ecosystem: Host-associated > Plants > Roots > Rhizosphere ...
GCGACCGGGTGGAGAGGCCCGATCGGGGCGCGTTCAAGGTCCTTCCCTGGATCCGCGATCGCCAGCGCGGTTGCCGCATCGAGCCACTCCGCATGGCCGATGAGGACCGGGCCTGCCGGGTCCGCCGCATCGCGTTCGTTGGCGAGATTTAGCGCCGCTGCGCGCTCCCCGCTGATCATCAGCCGAGCGCAGTGGTCCGGATCGAGGAGATCCAGCAATTCCTGGGACGCGGTCTCGACCGCAAGGATGGCCATCGGGACCGGGCCTACGATCCGCACGGGCCGTCCAGCGCGCAGCATCGCAATGCCGGTGCGGACGGCGTTTCCGCTCACGGTTCGATCTCGAGGATCAACGGGACATGGTCGGATGGCCGTTGCCAGTTGCGGCATGCCTCCAGAACATCGTGGGCCACGAGGTGACCGGCGAGTTCGGGCGATGCCCACATATGGTCGAGCCGACGACCGCGGTCGTTCTTGGTCCAGTCGGGCGAACGATAGCTCCACCAGGTGAAGCAGCGCTTCGGCGCCGGCACGAACCTCCGGCCGATGTCGATCCAGTTGTGCGCCTGCTGGAAGCGGGCAAGCGCCTCGACCTCGACCGGTGTGTGGCTGACGACGGTCAGCAGCGCCTTGTGGCTCCAGACGTCGCACTCGAGCGGCGCCACGTTGAAGTCACCGACAATGACGGTGGGTTCGTTCAGGCCTTCGGACCAGCGCGTCATCCGCTCAATGAAGTCGAGCTTCTGGCCGAACTTAACATTCACGGCGCGATCGGGAATGTCGCCGCCTGCAGGAACATAGACATTCTCGAGCCGGATCCCGCATTCGAGACGCACGCCAACGTGGCGCGCTTCGCCATTGTCCTGCCAATCGTGCTTCCCCGGGTCGATGAGCGGCACCCGGCTGAGGATCGCGACGCCGTGATGCATCCGTTGGCCGTTGAGCTGCCGATGGACGTAACCGTGCCGGTCGAACAGCTCGAACGGGAAGATGCTGTCGATCACCTTGGTTTCCTGGAGACAGAGGACGTCGGGCTGTTGCTCGACGATCAATCGATCGACGAGGGCAGTCCGGGCCCGAACGGAATTGATGTTCCAGGACGCGATCTTCAGCCGTTTGCTCACAAGGTGCGCTTACCCTGCCCGGGCGATAAAGAGAAAGGCCCTCGCTCCGGGGGCATGGAGCGAGGGCCGACCGAGCGTTTGTCACGCAAGGGAGCCTGCAGACCCGGGTAACAGGGGGAAACCCCAGGCAATCTACAGGATCGGAGCTTGTTCTAGGCCTGTGCCCCTGACGCGCGGATGAACAAGTTCGATTCTGAAACCTATTTGATCACCTTTTCTTCTTCGGCTCGACGTAAGTGAAGGTGCTTTCGGGGACGGCGACGTTGAAGCGCACGTTGGAAAGCCTGACGGTCGTTCGGTGACCCTGCGGGTCGATTGCTGTCCAACCGTAAAGCTCCAGGCCGCCCGGTGCCGAGCCGTTCCGAAGGAAGGCGAGCGTCAGCTGCCCATATTGACCGGCATTCTTCGCCCGGGCGACGACGACGCGGGCGTCGGCACTCGGCAGGATCTCCGCCTTTCCGTTGAAGTCCGGGGAGGCGGATAGAAGGGGCCCGAGCGGAGTCCGGCTGAGCGGCCAGCTCGACTTCTGGCCGACGCTATAATCGAGAAAGCTCAGGCGCTGACCATCGGCCACCAGCAATAGGTCGCCCCCGCTGTATGCGAACCGGACGCGACCAGGGCGCTTCATCTGGAGCGTGCCGTTTGCGACTTGGCCCTTGGCGTCGGTCTGGGTGAAATCGGCGGTCATCGTCTGGACTGCGGACAAATGCGCCTTGAGGCGCTCGAGGTCGGGAGACGGCACCGCGGCTAAAACGGGCGCCGCGGCAACCAGCGCGGCCGGCACTAAAATACCCGCGAACGTCCTAGTGAAACTCATCCGAAAAGCTCCTGAGATTTACGCCGAAGAATTGCGCTGCGCCCTTGAATGCGCTCTGAACTTGCCGGTTCCGCAGTGTTCAGCCTCAGATCGGATGGCCGTCGGGGTCGATCAGCACCTCGCGGCGGCCCACGTGGTCGGGCTGACCGACGAGGCCGTCCTTTTCCATTCGTTCGATCAGCCGTGCCGCGCTGTTGTAGCCCACGCGCAATTGGCGCTGAAGGTAGGAGGTCGAGGCCTTCTGGCTTTCAGCGACGATCTGCACGGCCTTCCGGTAGAGCTGGGTCTCGGCATCGTCCTCGCCGGTCGGTTGGCCGTCGAACAGGTAGCCGCCGTCCTCGGGCTCCTCGGTAACCGCCTGGACATAATCGGGCGCGCCTTGCTTGCGCCAGTGCTCGGCGACGGCTCGGACTTCCTCGTCGGTGACGAATGGGCCGTGGACACGAACGATCTGCTTGCCGCCCGGCATGTAGAGCATATCGCCTTTGCCGAGCAGCTGCTCGGCGCCCTGTTCGCCAAGAATGGTACGGCTGTCGATCTTGCTTGTGACCTGGAAGCTGATCCGCGTCGGGAGATTGGCTTTGATGACACCGGTGATGACATCGACCGACGGCCGCTGGGTCGCCATGATGAGGTGAATGCCGGCTGCTCGCGCCTTTTGCGCCAGCCGCTGGATCAGGAACTCGACCTCCTTGCCCGCAGTCATCATCAGGTCGGCGAGCTCGTCGACTACGACCACGATCTGCGGCAACACTTCATATTCGAGCTGCTCGGTCTCGTAGAGCGGCTGGCCGGTGTCCGCATCGTACCCGGTCTGGACGCGGCGGCCGAGCTTGGCGCCCTTGGCCTTCGACTCACGCACCTTGGCATTGAAGCTTGGCAGCGCCCGGACGCCAAGGTTGGCCATCATCCGGTAGCGTTCCTCCATTTGTTCGACGGTCCATTTGAGAGCCCGGATCGCCTTGCCGGGCTCGGTGACCACTGGCGAGAGCAGGTGCGGGATATCGTCGTAGATGCTGAGCTCCAGCATCTTCGGGTCGATCATGATCATCTTCACCTGGTCCGGTCCGTATCGGTACAAGAGCGAGAGGATCATGCAGTTGAGGCCGACCGACTTGCCCGAGCCGGTGGTGCCGGCAACGAGCAAATGCGGCATCGGCGCGAGATCGGCAATGACGGGATCCCCGGCGATATTCTTGCCGAGGATCAATGGCAGCGACATGTTCTGGTCTTCGAATGCCTGGCTTCCGATCAGCTCGGAAAGGCTGACCATTTCGCGCTTCGGATTTGGCAGTTCGATTCCGATCACGCTCCGTCCGGGAATGGTCGCGACGCGCGCCGAAAGCGCAGACATGTTGCGCGCGATGTCGTCGGCAAGTGCAATGACCCTGCTCGCCTTGATGCCGCTCGCGGGCTCAAGCTCGTACATCGTTACGACCGGTCCGGGACGGACTTCCACAATGTCGCCGCGCACGTTGAAGTCCTCGAGCACCGTCTCGAGCAGGCGCGCATTGCGTTCCAATCCAGCGCGATCGATCAGCTGACGAGTTTCCCTTGGAGGCGGCGACAGCAGTTCGACTGTCGGCAGCTGGTAACTGTCGCCGAGCGCTAGCGTCGGCTGCGCGCTGGCTGGCTTCCGGCTGGCACCGCGGCTCGCAGAGATGACTGGCCTGGAAGGCTCAGCCACGGCCACGGTCGGTCGCGCCTTAGGAGGTGCAGCCGCGACTGCGCGCTCTTCCCGCATTTCGGTCCTTCTGGGCTCGGCCCGGCGTTCACGCGGCTCGCGGCGGAACAGCCCGGCAATCCAGCCCCGCTCGCCTTCGGTCAGTCCGAGCCCGAAATAGCCGACACCCAGTCCTGCAAGACCGAACAGCAACAGAGCGGCGAGGCGCGCCGGCCCGGCAACCTGGGGATTGGGGATAAGCCCAAGTGCCGCATTCACTCCGTGCGCGGCAGCAAGTCCAAGCGCGCCGCCCCAGCCGGCGGGAAGACCGGATACTGCCGACGCGCTGGTAAGGCCGAGAGCAATGCCAAGAAGCACTGCGCCGATCGCGGCGAACAGCAATCCGCGACCGATCCGGCCCGCCGGTTTGAGGCGCATCAATCTCAGCCCCGCAATCGCAACCACAGGCAGTAACAGTGCCGATCCAAGGCCGAACAGAAGAAGAAGGGCATCGCTCAGATAAGCCCCGAAAGATCCAAGCCAATTGGTCGGCGGACCGCCTGCGGCGGTGCTGAGGGAAGGATCGTTGGGGTTGTGCGTTGCCAGAGCGATCGCTCCGGCAAGGCTCAGTCCGACGAGCAGCACGCCCCAGCTGCGCACCGCGAAGCGGCGCACCGCCTCGCGCAGCGCATCCCGCCAGTCGGGCGCCAGTTCGCGCTTTGGTGCGCGAGTCGCCACGGTCGCCATCGTCCCACCCCCAAAAACCGGCGCATAGAATCCCTCACGCGGACTCGTCGGTCAAGCGACGACGTGGCGCCGTTGCGACGAACGGGGTAGGGGCGCGCTCATGGACCGTGCGGACGTGATCATCTTCGGGGGCGGATTGGTCGGGCTTGCTCTTGCTGCCGCGCTCGATTCCAGCGGCCTGTCGGCGATCGTTGTCGATCCTGCCGATCCAGCTCCGCGGGCCCAGGCATCGTTCGACGGGCGGACCAGCGCGGTGTCGTCGAGCTCAATGCGGATGCTGGAAACGATCGGAGTGGCCTCTCATCTTGGAGAGCCCGGCTGCCCCATCTGGCGCATCTCGGTTGCGGACGGTCTGAAGCCCGGCGCGCTTCACTTCGATCCTGATGATGGTGAGCCGCTCGGTTTCATGCATGAGAACCGGCACCTCCGTGCCGCCCTCCAGGCCCGCGCGGAGGCCGGCAGGAACGTCTGGCTCTTGTGGAACTCGCGAGTGACCAGCGTCGAACGCGCCGATCACGGAGTCGTGGTCGCGCTCGAAGATGGACGCAAGCTCAGCGCGCCGCTGCTGGTCGCCGCCGACGGCCGCGATTCGAAAACGCGCGAGGCGGCCGGGATCAGCATTGCCCGCTGGAAATATGATCATCAGGCGATCGTCTCGGTGCTTCGCCATGAGCGACCGCACGAGCATATTGCCTACGAGATCTTTTATTCGACCGGCCCGTTCGCGCTTCTTCCCATGAACGACGACAAGATCGGTCATCGCTCGGCAATCGTGTGGTCGGTTCCCGAAGAGGATGCCGCAGGCTGGCTGTCGCTCACCGATGAGGACTTCGCGGCCGAGGCCGAGATGGCGATGGGCGGGTTCCTTGGCAAAATCGAGATGCTGGCGCCGCGGTCTTCCTTCCCGCTCGGCTTTCATCACACAGCGCAAATCACTGCAAAGCGGCTCGCGCTCGCCGGCGATGCGGCGCATGCCATCCATCCGATCGCGGGCCAGGGTCTCAATCTCGGTTTCCGGGACGTCGCAGCGCTTGCCCAGGTCGTCGTCGAAGGCGCGCGGCTCGGCCTCGATCTTGGCGACCGGCAGTTGATGGATCGCTACCAGCGCTGGCGTTCTCTCGACGCGCTGTCGGTCGCCTTCGCCACTGATAGTCTGACGCGGGTTTATGGAGTCCCGGGAGCCGCGGCTTCGGCGGTCCGACGCTTCGGCATGGGTCTCGTCGGGCGGATCTCGCCTTTGCGCAACCGACTGATGAACGAGGCTCGAGGGACCAGCGGTGACCTTCCACTGCTGCTCAGGGGATTGCCGATCTAGCTACTGTAGAGTCGGCTCGATCTCCACGCCGCCGGTCACGGCCATGCGGTGGAACTGCATCAGCTGGACCAGCAAGTCGGCACGCCCGTCGAGTGTCGCCTGTTCAAGAAGCGCCTGCTTGGCGCCGATGTCGAATGGCGCCACCTGGGCGATGGCGTTGACCAGCATCTCATCGTCGAGGCGCGCGACCGCGGCCCAGTCGACCGCGAGGCCCATCGCGTCTCCCAGTCGCCGTGCCTCGCGCTCCACCTCGGCGCGCTGGAGAAGCGGTAGCGGCGGCGGATCGTCATCATCGAACGCCTCGATGTCCACGTCGGCGCATCGGTAGGCCGCGTCGACCCCAGCTTCCCTGATCAGTCGAAAGCGGTTCGAGCCGAGGAGCACGATGTTGAATCGGCCGTCTTCGAGCTCCTCGATCCCGACCAGCTCACCAACGCAGCCGACGGCATAAAGCGGCGCCTTGTTATCGTCGTCCAGCCGGTGCGGCTGGATCATCGCGATTCGGCCCGCACCGTCGATCGCATCGCGCACCATCTCGCGATAGCGCGGCTCGAAGATGTGAAGCGGAAGCTGCGATCGCGGGAACAGGATTGCTCCCGGCAGCGGGAAGATCGGAACTCGCAGCGTTCGGCTCACGTGAAGAGCACCGCCGAGAGGCGGCGGCGCTGAGCGCTCGACCAGGAATCTTCGAGGCCCTGCGCCTCCAAGAGCTGGAGGAAGCGCTGACGCGCCGCGCCTTCGTTCCACTCGCGATCTCGGCGGATGATCTCAAGGAGCGCCTCAGCGGCCGAGTCCCTGTCGCCCGACGCCATCTTTGCCGCGGCAAGCTCGAATCGCGCCTCATGATCGTCGGGATTGGCAGCGAGCCGTGATTCCAGCGGACCTGTGTCAGCCGCAGGAGCCGAAGCGACCTCCAGCGCTGCCCGCGCGCGGGCGATCTCAGGCTTCTTGGCGAGCTTGTCGGGCAGCCCGTCAAGGATCTCGCGGGCCTCGTCCGTTTGTCCACCCGCGACGAGCGAACGCACGAGGCCGCCGATCACTTCGGGATTGTCGGGCGCCATGTCGAGTACCTGGCGGAAGATGTTGGCTGCGCGCTGCGCGTCGCCGTCCGCCAACACTTGTTCGCCCATCGCGATCAGCGGCTCGATCTCGGCTTTGGGAGTTGCGCCTTCAGGCTCGATCTTGAGCTGAGTCAGCAGCTGATCGAGGACTTTCTTGATTTGGCTCTCGCTGCGATACTTGGTGAGATCGGCGACAGGCTGGCCGCGATAAATCACATAAACTGTCGGGATCGTCTGGATCCGGAACTGGGCGGCGAGCAGTTTCTCCTGGTCGACGTCGATTTTCGCGAGCCTCACGCCTTTCTCGGAATAGTCAGCGACGACCTTGTCGAGGATCGGCGAAAGCTGTTTGCACGGCCCGCACCATTCCGCCCAGAAGTCGAGGATGACGAGCGCGCTCATCGACGGATTGATGACCTCGCGTTCGAACCGTTCGATCGATTCGCGCTCGGCTTCGGTGAGACCCAGAGTCGCCACGGTGCTGATCAAACTCCCTTCAACAGCCGCACTGTCGGGTCCATATGGGCGGCTACGGCGAAGGCGACAAGCATTAGCGAAGCGCCCTTGCGGGAGCTTGGGCGGGCATGCTAGGCGCGCGCCTCACCTCCGCCGGACCGGCTTCCGGCGTCAGCTCAGAGCGGGCGTAGCTCAGGGGTAGAGCACAACCTTGCCAAGGTTGGGGTCGAGGGTTCGAATCCCTTCGCCCGCTCCAGACTTCCGTCGAAGGCGATCAAACGGCATTAGCCGGGCGTGGACTCGACAACCGTTACCGCGCTCTGCCTTCTCTTTGCCCTGGGTGCGGCTCTCTATTCGAGCGTCGGCCATGGCGGAGCCTCCGCTTATATTGCAGCGATGGCGCTCTTCTCGGTTGCACCCGAGACGATGAAGCCGACCGCGCTGGCGCTCAATCTGCTCGTCGCGGGGTTTGGGACGTGGCGCTATGCCCGGCGAGGGCTCACCAACTGGAGACTGGTGCTTCCATTCGCAGCGACCGCCATGCCAGCAGCGTTCATTGGCGGTGGAATCCACCTCCCGGCGATCTATTACAAACCGCTCGTCGGAGTCCTGTTGTGGGCGGCCGCGGCGCGACTGCTGTGGCAGCCGAAGGCGCTGGCGTTTCGTCAGACTCACGCGCCGCCGTTGTGGCTGAGCCTGCCATCGGGCTCGGTGCTCGGGCTCCTGGCCGGTCTTACAGGTACCGGCGGCGGCATCTTTCTCAGCCCGCTCATCATCCTCAACGCCTGGGAGGAGCCGCGCCACACCTCCGGAGTGGTTGCTGCGTTCATTCTCTTGAATTCGCTCGCAGGGCTCGCCGGCAACGCGACTGCAGTCGGCCATCTTCCGGGCGAGCTACCGATATTTCTTGCTGCAGTCGGGGCGGGCGCTCTGCTCGGAACTTGGCTCGGGATCGAGCGGCTGCCGCGGCCGTGGCTGCTTCGAACGCTGGGCGCAGTGCTGCTCGTTGCCGGAGCGAAGCTGCTCTTTACCTAAACCATCCCCCGGATTTGCCGCCGGTCTTTGACGTCACCTCGATCCCGCCGATCACTATGGTCCGGTCGATTGCCTTGAGCATGTCGAACAGGGTCAGACACGCAATCGAAACGGCAGTGAGTGCCTCCATCTCGACGCCGGTCTCCGCCTTGGTCGCTGCCCTCGATTCAACGCGTAATCCCGGAAGCGCATCATCGATAGCGATCCGCACTTCGATCGTCGTCAGCGGCAATGGGTGACAGAGCGGGATCAGCTCCGCAGTGCGTTTCGAGGCCATCACGCCCGCGAGCTCGGCGGTGGAGATCACTGCGCCCTTCGATACGGTTCCTTCACGGACCTGATCGAGGGTTTGCACCTTGCATGTCAGGTAACCCCGTGCGGTCGAGGTCCGGGCCGTGACTTCCTTGCCGGACACATCGACCATTCGGGCGCGGCCGCCTTCACTGACGTGGTTGAGCCCGCTCATGAAGGCACCAGGTCCTTAAGCCGGGGAACCAGTCCGGCAAGTGAGCAGGGCCGGTACCTGCTGTCCAGTTCGTCGCGCAGCACGAGATCCCATCCGTCGCGACAGGCGCCGGTCGATCCCGGCAGGCAGAAGATGAACGTGTCGCCGATCTGGCCGGCGAAGGCGCGCGACTGGAGCGTCGACAGGCCGACGGTCCCGTGGCTCGCCTGATGAAACAGCACTGCGAACCCCTCCATCTCGCGGCGGCAGAGTGGCTTCAGCGCCTCGGGAGTAACGTCGCGCGGCGCGAACCCGGTGCCGCCGGTGGTGACGATCACGTCGATGTCGGGATCGTCGGCCCAAGACTGGACCCGGGCGCTGATCGCTCCGACGTCGTCGGTGACGATTGCCCTGCCCGCCAATTCGTGGCCCGCACCAGTCAGCCGGTCGACCAGCAGGGCGCCTGATTTGTCGGTCTCCTCGGAGCGAGTGTCTGATACTGTCAGCACCGCGATCCTTAGTGGATGAAACGGGAGGCTCTTGTCGATTTGCGCCATTCGTCAGCCCCACCGATCGCGATCGGCGAAGTCGGCTTCGGTCGGTTCATTCCACTTGCTGCCGGCATCGCCGACCTCCCGTTTCCAGAACACCGCTTCGGTCTTGAGCCGATCCATCAGGTAATCGGCAGCATCGAAGGCCGCTCTCCGGTGTAGCGACGCAGCGCCCGCAAAAACGATCGGCTCGCCGGCGGGAACGGTGCCGCAGCGATGCACGACGCGGACGTGGCTGACATCGAAGCGCTGCGCACACGCGACCGCGATATTTTCGAGCGACTGGCGGGTCAGGGTCGGGTGATGGTCGAGCACCAGGGCGTCGACCGCGTCGCCTTCCTTTGATTCGGGCCGGGCAAGACCCACAAAGGTGACGATCGCACCGTCCCCTCGCGCCTGCTCGGTCAACTCCGCAAGCTCGAGCTGCGGATCCAAAGCCTGTGCTTCCAGGAGTGCGACAACGGTCATCCGCCCGACACCGGCGGGAGAAATTCGATCTGGTCAACCTCGCTGACGAGCTGCTCGTCTCTTACGAACGATTGTCCAAGGAAGACTCGGGAGCGTCTCAAGGCGTCGGCCGCTGCAGGATGGCCGACCGCGAGACGGCTTCGGACCTCACCGACGGAACAGCCCGCCCCGACGGCGAGTTCGACGTTTGGACCGATTGCTTCGGCGAGGCGGCCGTAGAGCAGGACCTTCACCTCAAGAGCCTCCTTGTCGTTGCATCGGTCTCGCGGCGGGACGCGCCGAGGTCAACAGCCTTGGTGGCGCGGCCTGACAGGTCTACGTCCCGCGCTGCAGGAGACTCGTTCATGACTGAACAGGCTGAGCTCACTCGTTCGCCGACCTCCACCAAGATGATCCAGTCCGTCAACCCGGCGACTGGCGAACCGGGTAAATCGTACCGGCCGCACACGATCGAGGACGGCCATGCCGCGGCGAAGGCTGCAAGGGCCGCTTTCCTCCACTGGCGGCGAACCAGCTTCGGGGACCGGTCGAAGATTCTCCACGAGGCCGCCGAGATCCTCCGCGCCCGCGAGCTCGAATTCGCGCGATTGATGACCGGGGAGATGGGCAAGACGCTCGATGACGGCCGCGCCGAGGTCGAGAAATGCGCCTTCAACTGCGACTGGTTTGCAGATCACGCCAAGGATTATCTCGCCAACCAACCTGCCGACATCGGCGGCGGCGAGGCGTTTGTGACCTTCAACCCGGTCGGGATCATCCTCGCGGTAATGCCGTGGAACTTCCCTTTCTGGCAGGTCTTCAGGGCCGTCGCGCCGGCACTCATGGCCGGCAACGGCATGCTCCTGAAGCACGCGAGCAACGTTCCTGGCTGTGCGCTCGCGATCGAGGAGGTCCTGCATCAGGCCGGTGTTCCGAAGGACGTGTTTCGGACCCTGCTTCTGCAAAGCGGCGACGTCGAGGCGTTGATCAAGGACGACAATGTCGCTGCGGTGACCCTGACGGGCAGCGTGCCGGCCGGTCGGAGCGTCGCAACCGCGGCGGGTTCCGCCCTGAAAAAGTGCGTGCTCGAACTTGGTGGTTCCGATGCGTACGTCGTTCTTGAAGACGCCGACATCGAGGCCGCCGCCAATCTCGCGGCGAAGGCGCGGATGGTGAACGGCGGGCAAAGCTGCATCGCCGGCAAGCGCTTTGTCGTGGTCCGTTCGATCATCGATCGGTTCGAGGAAGCCCTGGTCGAATCCATGCGTGTCTACGAAATGGGCGACCCGGCCAGTGAAGGTACGAAGCTCGGCCCGATGGTGAGCGTGAAGGCGCGCGACGAGATCCACAAGCAGGTTCAGCAAAGCATCGCTAACGGCGCGAGACTGCTGCTCGGTGGCAAAGTCCCTGACCGGCCTGGCGCCTGGTACCCGGCGACGGTCCTCTCGAATGTCATGAAGGGCCAGCCGGCACACGACGAGGAAGTGTTCGGGCCCGTCGCCGCAATCATCGCCGCTGCGGACGAGGCGGATGCGATCGCAATTGCGAACGACAGCGAGTTCGGGCTTGGCTCGGGCGTCATCACGTCGGACCTCGATCGGGGACGAAGAATCGCCGCGGAGGAGCTCGAAGCGGGATTGAGTTTTGTGAACGAAAATGTCCGTTCCGACCCACGAACACCGTTCGGTGGGATCAAGCACTCCGGCTTCGGACGCGAATGCTCCGCTTACGGAATCCACGAGTTCGTCAACATCAAGACGGTGCACGTGAAGTCGGCCGATCACCCCGGAGGCGGCAAGGTCGAGTGAACCGAAAAACTCGGTCCAAAACGGAGCTAATCTAAAGCCTTTCTTGCCGGCGCTGCGCGTAACGGGAGCCATGGAACCCTCGCCTCCGTCCGAGCATCGCCTAGAATCACGGAACAATATCTTCGTGATGGCGACGGTCTATGCCGGTGGCGGGTCAACCCCGGTGAGGATCCGCAACATATCGCGGAGCGGAGCCCTAATTGAGGCGACTGACTTGCCTCCGGCGGGGACATCGATCCGGCTCAGCCGCGGCAGCCTCGAGGTGATGGGCAACATCATGTGGGTCGACCTGCACAAAGCCGGCCTTCGCTTTGCAACTTTGGTAAGAGTGGCCGACTGGCTCCCGCAAGGAAAGCGCGGCAGCGGCCAGCAGTTGGTCGACGAGATGGTCCATCAGGCGCGGCTTGGCCCAGCGGCAAGGACGCCGCAACCGGACCGGTCCGATCAGGCCAACCTCACCTTCGCAGACGAACTCAGCCAGCTTCGTTACATGTTGGAGCGCGCAGGCGAGGACCTCGCTTCAGACAGCGCAGTAACGACGAACCATCCCGCCGCCCTGCAGTTCATCGACGGAGTGGCGCAATCGCTTGCGAGGCTCGCCGAAGGTGCCGCAATTCCAGCTTCACCGGTCAAATTCAGCGCCTGAGGAAGACGTACCGGCGCTGCTAGCCGCCGCGCCGCTCCCTGAACCATTTGGTCAGAACATACTTGGTGCCGCGGCGGACCTTCATTCCCTGGTGAAGGGTCGCCGGATTGGGCTGTCCGTCAGGCAGCAGGTTATTCCAGGCAAGAAGCTTTCCTGTCTCAGGCCGGACGGTCTTGCCGATCGTCTTGAAACGCGTGGCGCCGCCCTCATCCGGTTCGTTGAGGTAAATCATCGCCGTCCAGGTTCGCTGGCCGCCGGCGGTGGTGTGCAAATAGAAATCGTAGCCGCCTGGCTCGAACGTGTCCGTGTGCGGCCTGAACTCCTGCCCCGGCGCGTAACGCTGTCCCTGCAGTGGCTCGCTCGCCTCCAGGGTGAGTCCAAGAAGTGTTGCGATTTTGCGATCGACGTCGCCGATGACCGGGTCGTTCCAGTCGAGATCGCAGGTCTCGCTGGTGCGGAAGTTTGCGATCCCGATATCGTCGGCGATTAGTGACGGCCGCCGCTTTGCATCGATGCGCTCGATCAGCGTTGCGCAGGTCACCCGATCGAGGAAGCCGCGGAGAATGAACAGCTCGAGCTCACGCGTCGGCACGCGCTGCACGCCGGCAGTCACTGCAAGCCTTTCGGCGGGATTCACGTCACTGCTGGGCAACGCTCGAATATTGCAGGTCGTGCTGCATGATCACTGCACGCACGACGTTGTTCATGAGCGTCATGCGCACCGGAAGCGGCACGGACGTCAGCTTGATCATGACCGCGACGGCGTAGCTACGGCCGTCGGGCGCGGTGAGGATGCCTATATCGTTGTACCCCGCCTGCCGAGCGCCGAGCACTTGCCCGGTGCCGGTCTTGTGATTGAGCACCCAACCGGGCGCGAGACCGCCCTTCAGCCGATTTGCGCCAGTGTGCGTATTGCTCATGATCGTGAGCAGCCGCTGGGTCGTCGTGGGCGAGAGCAGCTCGCCGCGTTTGAGGCGCGCAAGCGCATTCACGATCGCGCTCGGTGCTGCCCCGTCATAGGGGTCTTCGACATAGCGGTTGAACGCGGCTGTTCGAACGGCAAGCGGAAGCGCATCGCGCGCTTCATAGAAGGCATTGCCGATCGAATAGCTCGGGCTCCAGATGAGGCCCGCGATGCGGCTCTGAAGCGCGCGTTCGCCGTTGTAGAAGCGGATTGCCCCGAGGCGCTTCTCCTTGATCATGGACCGGACGGCTGCGGGTCCGCCAACCGAGCGCATCAGCTTGTCATTGGCGGTATTGTCGCTTGTCGTGATGGCCTTGACCATTAGATCGCCAAGCGTGGTCGTATAGTTTCCACCCAGGATCGCGTCCGCGATCGGCTGATGAAACAAGGTGAGATCGTCGCGGGTCAGCGCGACCCTGTCGTCCAGCGACACCCTGCCCCTGTCGACCGCATCCATCGCCGTGATCGATACCCACAATTTGCTGACGCTTTGCTGCGGGTAGAGCTCGTCAGCTTTCCAGCCAGTGGACCAGCCGTCGTCGATCGACTTCACTGCAATGCCGACTCGGCCGTCGAACGTTCTGCCAAGCTCGGTGACTCGGTCCTGGATATAGGAAGGAGCAGGAGGAGCGGGACGAAGTCGTGCTGTGGGCGGACGGCTCTTGCCCGGCGCAGGCGCCTGGCTCGTGGCTGAAGCGCTGACGGACGCGGCGGCGATGACCAACAGGCCTAGGCCAAGGCGCTTTCCGGCTGCCGTCATGACTTCATCCCTCCCGCGAATTTCAGTCCCGATTGCAGAGGCTTAGCCTCGGCAGGCTGAATGCGTGCTGTGCAAGATTCGCAAACGGCGACTCGATTGCCAAGACCTCGGGACTCAGCGAGCGGAGTTGGGGGCGCCGGGCAGCAGCGCTGCGGATTCGATTTCGTCGAGCGCACGATGCGCGGCCAGATAGCGGCGTGCCTTGCCCGTCCAGTCGCCGGCCCTGGCCGCTCCGGGCAGGCGCATCGTCTCGGCAAGCGCCTGGTCGACATCCCCGGTGGAGAGGCGCTGAAGCGCGCGGTTATAGCGAGCCTCCGCATTGATGGCGGGCCGGTCCGCGCGATGGACTTCGACCAGCGAGCCGAGCTCGCGCTTGAAGTTGGTCCACCAGCTGTCCTGCGGTCCGCCGCGCCTGAGATCGGGCCCGAGAGTCTCATATTCATTGATAAGGTCATTGAGACGTACCGGCTGGCGCGAGGCGGTAACAATCGTCGCGACCGCCGCCTGGTGCTGCGACCCAAAGCGCTCGGCCAGCAGGTTCTCGAGATAGCCGAGCGCGACGCCCCGGTCGATCGCGCGCCGCGCGGCGAAGGCCATGACGAGCGCGTCGGCGCGACCTGCGGATCCCTCGGCGCGTTGCGTTGCATTCTCGACCTTTGTTAGTCGGTTCTCGAGTGAAGCGATGCGCGCATCTTCTGCGGCTGGAGTCTGCGCCTCCAGCGGCGTCGGGAGAGCCGAGGCGTTCGCCGGCCGGGAGGTCTGCATGACCTGCTGCTCCGGGACCGCAGGCGCTATGCCGAGAAAGCGAGCGGCGGGGTGGTAATGTGCAAGGCCCCAGACCGCGGCTCCTGCACCGATGAGGACGAGCACGAGCCCGACGAGCAGCCGGGCACCCCATCCCATTCCAGTCCGGCTGCCGCTCCCGTTCATTTCGGGTCCGGCTTGTTGCACAGCCTCGCGGCGAGGGCCAGCAGCGCGTCGTCGCTCGGATGATCGGCGATTGCGACCGTCCTCCAGCCGGCACCGGCCGCGTCCGCCGCGGCTTGGCTGATCGCGGCGATGTCAATCGAGCCGCGCTCTCGCACGATCTCGGCAAATCGGCGGCCGGCACGCGGGGAATGGATGAGCGCCATGCTGCCACGGGCGGCGGAGAGGTCGGGCGATTTGAGTTCGCTCGAGCGGTAGACGACCATGGTTTCGACATTCTTCCGCTCGGGGTCTCGATGATCCGCGCCGCAAAGGTGGAGGAGCCTCAGATCCGGATCGATCGAGCGCACGAGTTCACCGACGCCCGAATCGCCGACCCGCGCAATCACAAACCCCATGCTTCGCGCGATCCCGGCTGTCGCCTCGCCAACCGCATAGACCTTCAGTCCGCGCAAGGCCTCGAGCTGCGGTCCGCCGTGGCGAACGGCATTGGCGCTCGTCAGAAGCAGGCCGTCAAACCCATTCGGATCCGGCGCTTGCCAATCGACTGGCTCGACAACGAATAATGGCACGGCGACTGCATCGAGTCCCCGCTCGCGCGCTCGCTCGGCCGTCGCGCTGGCGCCGGGCTCCGGCCGGAGGACCAGCAGGCGAGTCATTCAGGCGCCGAACAACCTCCTGATCGATTCGGGTGCCCGTTCCAGCAGCGAACGAGCGAGCTGCTCCGGGGGCTCGAATTCATCGCAGTCGAACACCACCCGGTCCTCGACCAATTCGCTCCCGTCCTCGCTGAACAATTGGCCGCGCATCCTGAGATCGCCGTCCTCGAGCACGCAGAAGGCCGCCACGGGCGAGTGGCAGGTCCCGCCAAGCGCCCGGACGAACGCTCGCTCCGCCATGACGCAATTGTACGTGATCTGGTTGTTGACCGTGCTGAGCACGCTCTGAGTTCGTGTATCGTTCGTTTGGCACTCCATGCCGATCACTGCCTGCCCGGGAGCGGGAAGGATGATTTCGGTAGGGATCGCCGTCCCCGCGTCGATCTCCAACCTCTTGAGCCCTGCAGCCGCGAGAAGGGTGGCGTCGACCTCTCCGCTCTCGACCCTCTTGAGACGCGTTTCGACATTGCCTCGGATCGGGACGATCGTGAGGTCCGGCCGGAGCCGTCTCAGCTGCGCAGCTCGGCGCGGCGATGATGTGCCGACCTTCGCGCCCTTTTTCAGCTTATCGATCGACTCCGCGCCGACAATCCGGTCGCGGACATCGCCGCGCGGACGCACTGCAGCGATATGGATTCCTTCGGGCCGGACGCTCTCGACGTCCTTCATCGAGTGGACACAGAAATCGACCTTGCCTTCCATCAGCGCCCGGTCGAGCTCCTTGGTCCACAGGGCCTTGCCGCCGATCTCGGCCAGCGGCCTGTCCTGGACCTTGTCGCCGGTCGTTCTGATCTCGACAATTTCGACCCATCCGTCGGGCCATCGCTGCGCCGCCTCGATCGCCGCGGCGACCTTGCGCGCCTGGGCGAGCGCCAGCGGCGATCCGCGAGTCCCGAGACGAAGTCCCTGCATGCGCCACCCCTAGTGCATTGCCGCGCCTTCAGGCAAAGGGCCGGGGGCGAAATGATTGTTCTTGGCTTGGAATCCTCCTGCGACGACAGCGCGGCGGCGCTTGTCACCAGCGACCGGCGTATCCTTGCGCAGGCGGTGGTGGGTCAGACGCAAGCGCACCAGCCCTATGGCGGCGTCGTGCCGGAAATTGCTGCGCGCGCCCATGTCCAAATCCTGCCGGGGCTGATCGAGCAGGTGTTGAACGACGCCAAAATGTCGATCCACGACATCGACGCGGTGGCCGCGACCGCGGGACCAGGTCTCATCGGTGGAGTGATGGTCGCGCTTCTCGCGGGCAAGGGCCTCGCGCTCGCGGCTGGAAAGCCCCTGATCGCAGTCAACCACCTCGAAGGCCACGCTCTGAGCCCGCGGCTCGCTGATCCCGATCTCGATTTTCCCTATCTGCTGCTGCTCGTCTCGGGCGGACACTGCCAGATCCTCGAGGTGCGCGGCCGGGGCGAATACCGCCGCTTAGCAACCACCATCGACGATGCGGCTGGCGAAGCGTTCGACAAAACAGCCAAGCTGCTCGGACTGCCTTATCCAGGGGGCCCCGCGATCGAGGAGCTCGCGAAGAATGGAGACGCTGGTGCCGTCCCCCTGCCGCGTCCGCTCGTCGGCTCGGGCGAGCCGCACTTTTCATTTGCGGGCCTCAAAAGCGCGGC
>Ga0070713_100001139_pt1 | contig 17037 bp, 14 predicted proteins | sample LARL82metaG_FD_65465 | JGI IMG/M metagenome (GOLD analysis project Ga0070713, IMG submission 65465) | Corn, switchgrass and miscanthus rhizosphere microbial communities from Kellogg Biological Station, Michigan, USA - LAR L8-2 metaG | ecosystem: Host-associated > Plants > Roots > Rhizosphere ...
AACAATTTTATTTCGAGCTCGACCGTGCCAAAGAACTCGCGCCGGAAAGCAGAACCGATTTGATGCGCGCCACCGGGTATGCCATCGAAGGCAAAAGGACAGAAGCGCTTCAGCTCGTACATAAGTGGGAGAAGCCGCCCAGCGGAGTCTTCGTGCGCTCAACCTCCATCGCCAACGTTTACGCCATTCTCGGCGATAAAGCGCAAATGTACACGTGGCTCGACCGGGCTTACGCCGATCGTGACGGCATGCTGGCCTTTTTGAAACCGCAAGGGGCTTACCGGCCGTATCGCTCCGAGCCGCGCTTCATCGCGCTGGAAAAGAAACTCGGATTCAAGTAATTCGGGGACACTCCGGTCTAGCTTGCGAGCGTTTCCAACCTCGATCCATAGTAGGCGTGTCCCCCGAATTAGTAGGCGTGTCCCCCGAATTCAGCTGGGGGTTCCTGGTAGGGACGGGCAGATTCGAACTGCCGACCTGTCGCTTAGGAGGCGACCGCTCTATCCATCTGAGCTACGTCCCCGCTTCTATCAACGATTCTACCAGCGCTTCAGCCCCTTCCGTCCGATGTCCGTCCGATAATGCATGCCCTCAAAATGAATCTTGCGCACCTCGTCGTAAGTGTTCTCGATAGCGGCCGGCAGCGTTTCACCCCGCGCCGTGACGCCCAGCACCCGGCCTCCCGAACTCACCAAGACATTTTTATCCAACTTTGTTCCGGCGTGAAACACGATAGCGTCCTTCGTCCGGTCTACCCCCTGGATCGCATCGCCGCTCCGCACTGCCCCCGGATATCCCGCAGCCGCCAGGACCACGCACACCGAGGGATCCGGCCGCCACGATAGCTGAGCGCTTTCCAGAGTACCATGGGCCGCTGCAAACAGCGGCTCCACGAAATCCGACGCCAGACGATGCATCAACACCTGCGTCTCGGGATCTCCCAGCCGCGCATTGAACTCCAGCACCTTCGGGCCTTGTGACGTCATCATCACACCAGCGTAGAGAAAGCCGGTGAACGGCCTCCCTTCGGCGCGCATGTGTTGGATCGCCGGCCGGATGACCCGCGCCATGATCTCGGCCTTCTGGAAATCGTCCATGATCCGCCCGTCGCAGTATGCACCCATGCCGCCCGTGTTGGGGCCGGTATCGCCATCCTGAACCGTCTTGTGGTCCTGTGTCGGCTCGAGCGGTAGAATGTTCACACCGTCACTGAGGACGATGAAGCTGACCTCTTCGCCGGTCAGAAATTCTTCGATCACCAGGCGTGACCCAGGCGTCAGCAATTGCGTGACAGCTTGGTTGGCTTCGGCTGCCGAGCTCGCGATGATCACACCCTTGCCGGCCGCCAGGCCATCGGCCTTTAGCACCACTGGAAAATCGAACTCGTGCAGCGCCGCGCGCGCCTCCTCGGGTGTGTTCACCGTTGCGAAACGAGCCGTCGGGATGCCAGCCCTCAGCATCACCTCTTTGGCGAAGGCTTTACTCGATTCCAGACATGCCGCGGCAGCCGTGGGCCCGACGATCGGACGTCCTCTCGCACGAAATTGATCCACCACGCCGGCGGCCAGCGGCGCTTCCGGACCAACTACGGTCAGATCGGCGTCGACGGACTCGGCTGCCAGAAGGTAGTCTGACGCGGCAAGACAGGTGGCCACACCAGCGATCCCTGGATTGCCGGGCGCCGCATAGAGTGCCGACGTCTTCGGGCTTTGGGCGAGCTTCCAGCACAGTGCGTGTTCGCGGCCTCCGGAACCGATCACTAAGATCTTCATGTTTGCTAGAAACTAGCATAGCTGTGCCACACTAAGACTGAGCGCCCAGTGAAGTCCAGCAAGTACGACGTGATCGTTGTCGGTGCCGGCCATGCCGGTTGCGAAGCCGCTCGGGCTTGCGCGCGCATGGGCCTGCGCACGGCTATGATCACCATGAATCTGGATCTGATCGCGCAGATGTCCTGTAATCCAGCGGTCGGCGGAATCGCAAAAGGTCATCTGGTGCGCGAGATCGACGCTCTCGGCGGCGTGATGGGCGAGGTAACCGACGCGGTAGGAATCCAGTTCCGCCTGCTCAATACCAGCCGCGGTCCGGCTGTATGGTCTCCGCGTGCGCAGTGCGACAAGAAACAATATCGCATCCGTATGCGCGAGGTGCTCGAAGGCGAACCGAATCTTAGAATTCTCCAAGCTGAAGTCGCGCAGTTGGTGATAGAAGAATTGCCCGAGCGTCGCGTCACCGGTGTGCTGCTGCGCGATGGGCGCTCCGTTTCGAGCGAAGCGGTGATCATAACCACCGGAACGTTCCTCAACGGACTCGCGCACGTCGGTGAGATGAAGTATAGCTGCGGCCGCAACGGCGAAGCTCCTTCGAACCTGCTTGGCGATCAACTCCGCACGCTGGGGCTGGCATGGACCCGCCTCAAGACCGGCACGCCGCCGCGTTTGGATGGAAGGACCATCGACTGGTCTCGCTTCGAGCCTCAGCATGGTGACGCTGAACCGACGCCCTTCTCCTTCTTGACCCCAAAGATCGAACGGGAACAGATTTATTGTTATTTAACTTACACTTCTGATAAAACTCAGCAGATCCTTAGAGATAGCATCGCCCGATCCCCGCTGTATAGCGGCCAAATCGAGGGCATTGGACCTCGTTATTGTCCCTCTATCGAAGACAAAGTGGTCAAATTTCCGGATAAACAGCGCCATCAATTGTTCCTCGAACCGGAGGGGCTCGACACTTACGAAGTGTATGTCAACGGTATGTCGACAAGCATGCCGATCGATGTCCAGACTGCCATGGTCGCCTCTGTTCCAGGTCTCGAAGATGCGGAGATGATCCGCCCCGGCTACGCAATTGAGTATGACGCGATCGACCCGCGTGAGCTAAGCCATAATCTGGAAGTGAAATCGATCGCTGGCCTTTTTCTCGCCGGCCAGATCAACGGCACGTCCGGATATGAAGAAGCGGGTTGCCAGGGATTGATCGCAGGCATCAATGCCGTACGTCAGGTCGGTCGGCTGGATCCGCTCATCATCGGACGCACGGAGGGATACACCGGGATCCTGATTGACGACCTGATTACGAAAGGCGCCGACGAGCCGTATCGCATGTTTACCTCTCGCGCCGAATTCCGTTTGCACCTTCGGATCGATAATGCCGACGATCGCCTCACGCCGTTGGGCCGAAAAGCCGGTTTAGTGGACGACAATCGTTGGAATCTGTACCTTCAGAAGAAAGAACAGAAGCAGCGCCTCGGCAAGCTTCTAGAGACCACGCGGCTGGATCCCGCAGTGTTTGGTGCGCTTGCGGCTGAAGATCGGCCGACGCTGATGCAATGGCTGCGCCGACCGGAAGCTAAGATCGCAAGCCTGGCTCCCTGGATTGAACAGACCCTCGGCGAGAAGCCGGTTCATGGCGTCCTGGCTACTGTTGAAACAGAGGCCAAATATGCCGGCTACATCGCGCAGCAAGAGCGCCAGATTGATCGGCTGAAAGATTCCGAGCAGCGCCGGATACCTCGAGAATTTGAGTTCACGCAAATTCCAGGACTGTCGACCGAGGTCAAGCAGAAGCTGGAGCGTGTTCGCCCGGAGACGCTCGGTCAAGCTGGCCGAATTCCGGGTATTACTCCCGCCGCCATAGCCGTGCTGGACGTCTACCTGAGCATCGGTGCACGAGCCTGACAAGATTCCCGCTCCGCGTTGGTTTGCTGAACTCCTCGAGAAGGAATTACGCCGATGGATGACGCTGACCGACGGCCAGATCCACCGCTTATGGGCGCATTACGAAATCCTTCTGCGCTGGAATGCGAAGATGAACCTGACTTCGATCCCCGCCGGTGAGGAAATGGTGGTTCGGCATTATTGCGAGTCGCTCTTCTTTGGGGCGCACGTTCCCGGTAATCCTGGAGCGATTTCGATGGCGGATCTTGGCTCAGGCGCCGGATTTCCGGGGACTCCAATAGCCATCCTCCAGCCCACCTGGAGCGTCACTTTACTCGAATCTAACCAGCGTAAAGCCGTATTTCTGCGAGAATCCACTCGCGGGCTCCCGAACATCTCGGTCCTCGCCCGCCGGGCGGAATCAATCCCCACCACTTTCGACTGGTTGGTTGCGAGGGGTGTAGATCCAAACGAAGTTCTGAAGAATATTCCCCGTTTGGCCCCCCGAGTTGGCCTAATGTTGGGCGAAGACGATTTTTTTGCCATCCGGAGGACTTCTGGCATTGCATGGTCGGAGCCTGTTCGGTTACCTTGGGGAGACCGCCGAATTTGCGTGTATGGGGAGGTTTCACGTGGAACATAAGGTGTATGTGCCACGTGGAACGTAGGGTATATTTTGGGCAAAGTCATAGCAATCGCTAACCAGAAAGGCGGGGTGGGCAAGACCACTACTGCCATCAACCTCAGTGCATCCCTCGCCGCGAATGATTTACGTGTTCTGTTAGTGGATTCGGATCCCCAGGGTAACGCTACCAGTGGCTTGGGTATCCCCAAAGGCGAGGACCGCCCGACCCTCTACCAGGTGCTGCTTGGTGAGCAGGAGACCGCGAACGCTATCGTTCATACCGAATTTGAAGGGCTCGATATTATCCCCTCCGATAAGAACCTGGTCGCTGCTAATCTTGAGCTCGTGGAGCTGGAAAACCGTGAATCCCGCCTCCGCGATAAGCTCGAACCAATTCGCAGTCGTTACCAATTCATACTGATCGATTGCCCGCCCGCTCTGGATCTCCTCACACTCAATGCGATGGTAGCAGCTGACACAATCCTGATACCGATTCAATGCGAGTTTTTTGCGTTGGAAGGGATATCCCAACTCCTTGATACCATTGATCGTGTTCGAGAATCTTTCGGTCGAGACCTGAAGGTCGAGGGCGTGCTACTCACCATGTACGATGACCGGACGAACCTCACCCGCCAAGTGGAGCAGGATCTTCGAACTTTCTTTGAAAATGCGGTTTTCAACACGGTAATCCCGCGGAGCATCCGTCTAGCCGAGGCGCCCAGCTTCGGTAAGCCTATTATTTCCTATGACGTACGGTCCCGCGGGGCGGAAAGTTACATTCAACTTGCAAAGGAGGTCCTCGCTAATGAACAGAGAGCCGGACAAGCAACGCAGGGCATTGGGTAAGGGCCTCTCGGCGCTGCTTCCCAAAAAGGCGATTGCGCTGCCGGAGCCTCCAGCGGAGCACTCCACGCCAGGAGCGCGGGTGGCATCCGTTCCAATAGTGCAAATCGAACCTAATCCTCTTCAACCGCGCACCGTGTTCGACCCAGGTCGCTTACAGGAGTTGGCTAACTCAATAGAAACACATGGCGTTATCCAACCAATCCTGGTTCGAAGGAAAGACTCCCATTTTGAGTTGATAGCCGGAGAGCGTCGCCTTCGGGCCGCCAAGCTCGCCGGACTTTCCGAGGTCCCAGCCATCGTCCAAGACTATGCAGATGACCGGGTGCTCGAGATTGCACTCATCGAAAACATCCAGCGTGAGGACCTGAATCCAATCGAAACCGCCCAGGCGTTAGAGCGTCTCGCCCGCGAAATGAACTTGAGCCACGAAGAGATTGCGAATCGCACGGGCAAAGATCGCACTACGATTACCAATATGATCCGGCTGCTGCGCCTGCCTTCCGATGTGCAGCTCTTGGTCGCTGAGCGCCGCCTGTCGATGGGACATGCCCGCGCCATCCTGGGCCTTGCCAAACCGGAACATCAGACGCAGCTTGCGGAAAAGGCGGCAGCGCAAGGTTTTTCCGTCCGCCAAGTGGAGCGCTTGGTCAAGAAAATCAACGAGCCGAGAGATCCATCTGGGACACCTCTACAAGATCCCAACATCCGAGCGGCCGTCGTTGATCTCGAAAATGCGCTCGGAACTCGTGTCAAAATCGTCGAAAAAAGCGATCAAAAGGGCCGAATTGAGATCGAATATTACTCACAGGAAGACCTTCAACGGATCTACGAACTGATCCTTCCAACAAAGGAATGAGTGGTGCCGGCGGCAGGACTCGAACCTGCGACCTGCGGATTATGAGACCGCCGCTCTAACCACCTGAGCTACACCGGCAAGGGTGCTTTTTCAAGGTTAGGCGGACACTGCTCCGTATGTCAACCCAAGGTGCTAAAGCATTAAAAATCTTGACAGATAGCTGAGATTAGGTTATCTTAATGGTGGAGTCGGGGAAGCAGAACGCTCCCGACCGACAGCGAAGTACCTAGGAGGTTTTTATCGACTCCGATTACCTTTCGGGGCGACTACCGGCCTGACTCGACTGAGTTACCGAGGCGGATGAAAGCAGGGTGGGAAGGCAATTGCCTCACCAAGCTAGCGGTGCCTACACCGTATCTCAAATTGCCGCGGCGAACACAGCGGGGGTCTGCGGTCGCCCTGAGTCATTTCCAGCCTCATTTGACAGTATCTTTTCCCCTCCAGTAGATTCGTTCTAGTGCTGTCCCCGGTAATTCAGTTTCGTGGCGTCTCGAAGAGCTATCCCATTTATCCGAAGCCCAGCGCCCGACTCAAAGAACTCGCCTTCCTGAATCGAAAATCATTTCACCACGATTTTGTTGCATTGCGCAATGTCACGTTCGAGGTTCCGCGCGGCGAAACGTTTTGCATCGTTGGTGAGAACGGCTCGGGAAAAAGTACGCTGCTGCAGATGGTCGCCGGAATTCTGCATCCCTCCCACGGCGAGGTAAAGGTGCGCGGGCGCGTCGCCGCCTTGCTGGAATTAGGCGCCGGCTTCAACCCGGAGTTCACGGGTCGCGACAACGTCTACGTCAACGCGGCCATCCTTGGTCTTTCGCGCCGGGAGATCGACGCAAAGTTCCACCAGATCGAAGAATTTGCGGAAATCGGCGACTTCATGGACCAGCCGGTGAAGACCTATTCCAGCGGAATGGCGGTGCGGCTGGCGTTTTCGGTGGCGATTCACGTCGACCCTGAAATTCTACTTGTCGACGAAGCACTCTCGGTCGGCGATATTTATTTCCGCCAGCGCTGCATGCGCAAGGTTCATGAAATGCGGGCCGGTGGCGTGACCATTTTATTCGTGACTCACGCGATGAGCGAGGTCAAAGCCATCGGCGACCGCGCCATGTGGCTCGAGGCCGGTCACGTTAAAGACGTCGGCAACACCGATAACGTCGTCACCCATTACATGGCCGCCATGGTTGAAAAAGACAATGCCTATCTCACGACTGCCCATCGCGCTGCGGTGAAAATCCCGCATCCACCAGTGCGGCCACCCGAAGTGGTCGAAACCATCCCCAATATCGATCATCGTTTCGGCGATGCCCGGGCCGAGGTGATCGGAATCGCGGTCCTGAACCTTGCGGGTGAGCCTGTCTATATCCTGGAGCCGTCGTCCGACATCGTGGTGCGCATCAGCGTTCGCGCTCACGAGGATATTACACTGCCGATAGTGGGGTTTATGATGCGCAACCACATGGGGCTCGATTTCGCCGGCACCAACACAGCCAGAGAAAGCTTCGATTTCCCTCCCATGGCAGGCGGGGATGTTTACACGGTCGACTTCCATCTGCACCTTCCTGAGCTTTACCCGTCGTCGTTTTCTTTCTCGCCGGCGATTGCCGACGGCACGCTACACTCCTACAAAACCTGCGACTGGATCGACAACGCCATCGTTCTCCAAATGGGGCCGGCCGAAGGCGAGATTTACGGACACGTGCATTTGCCTTGCCGCGTCGAGCTGAACCGCTGCTTGGCGAACGCAGCGGCCGCCCTTTCCCACGCGGAGCCGAAAGTTGGTTGAGTTCACCGGCGAGCGCGTAATTCCGGGCCAGGTGAATGACGATTTGTGGAGCGAGCATCAGGCGCGCTACGCCTACGCGCGACGCTACGCAGAAGGACGCCGGGTGTTGGATGCGGGCTGCGGTACCGGCTACGGATCGGCCGAGCTCGCACAATCCGCGCTGGTTGTAACGGGCATCGATGTGGCACCGCAAGCGATCGAGTTTGCCCGCGCCACCTATCCGATCCCGAGTTTGCGCTTTTTGGTCTCCTCGTGCGCTGTTATGCCTTTTCCCGAAAACGCCTTCGATCTGGTGGTGGCTTTTGAGGTGATCGAACATCTGCCGGATCACCGGTCCTTTCTTCAAGAATGCGCGCGGGTGCTCACGCATCACGGCCTGTTTATTGTTTCTTCCCCCAATCGGAAATACTACGCCGAATCCCGCGCGAAGACCGGCCCCAATCCGTATCACGTCCATGAATTCGAGGCACGCGAATTCGTGGAGGAACTCTCGGGCGTTTTCCAGAACGTGCGATTGCTTCTGCAGAATCGGATCGAATCCTTTGCCTTTCATCCTGCTAGCAGCTTCTGGCCGGCCGAGGCGCGCATTGATGGCGGAGGCGGTACTGCCGAAGATGCGCATTTCCTCATCGGTTTGTGCTCGTTTGGTCCGCTGCCCGAGCCGACATCGTTCGTCTATGTTCCGCGTGCGGCTAATCTCCTGCGTGAACGCGAGCAGCATGTGCAGCTTCTAGAGGAGCAACTGATCCAAACCAAGAAGTGGTTGCATGACACACAGACCGAGCGCGATTCCCTTCTCGACCTGTTTCGAAAACAGAAAGAGGAGCTGGACGATCGCACCCATTGGGCCCAGCGGCTGAACACGGAGCTCGAGGCCTCCACGCAGCGCATCGTCGATCTCCAGAATGAACTGGACGCTGTCACATCGGGCTACGAAGCCAAGGTGAACGAACTGGAAATTGAAAATCAGGCTAAGACCGAATGGGCGCTGGCCACCGAAGCACGGTTCATGCAAGAGCTAGAGGCGCGCGGCCGGGAATTGGCTGAATGCGTACGATTGCTGGAAATCGCGGAAACGACGGTAGAGGAGCGCACGCTGTGGGCCCAGCGGGTGGAAGCCCAGCGCGAAAAACTTGACGTCCAATTGAGCATGATTCGCGCTTCACGTTGGATCCGGCTGGGTCGAAAATTCGGAATTGGCCCGCTGATCGAGCCGCGGTGAAGACCCTTCTGACCACCGTCTGGCGGCTGATCGCCTCGCTCCCGCTGCTGATCATCTCTCCAGTTCTGCTTCTGGCCGCGATCATCGCCATCGCGTCGGCCGACCTGGCGGCCTCACTTCGAAAAAAGCCGCCGGCGCCTCGCGATCAACGGCCGGCCAACACTGCCGCGAGTGTAGTGATCCCCAACTGGAACGGCCGCGATCTTCTCGCGAAATATTTGCCCTCCGTGATCGATGCCATGGGCAACGATCCACAGAATGAGATCATCGTGGTCGACAACGGCTCAGAAGATGGCAGTGCGAATTTTCTACACGAGAATTTTCCCGCTGTCCGCGTGCTGGCGCTCGGCCGAAACCTCGGCTTCGGAGGCGGCTCGAACGAAGGCTTCCGCACGGCGAAGAATGACATCGTCGTGCTTCTGAATAGCGACATGCGCGTTCAATCGGATTTCCTGGCTCCGCTGCGTGAAGCGTTCACGGATGAAAAGGTCTTCGCTGTCTCGTGCCAGATTTTTTTCAGTGATCCAGTCAAGCTGCGCGAAGAGACCGGACTCACGCAGGGCTGGTGGGAGAACGGCGGCTTGCGGGTACGCCATCGCATCGACGCCGCAATTGCAGAGCCCTTCCCGTGTTTCTATGGAGGCGGCGGCTCCTGCGCTTTCGATCGCCGGAAGTTTCTCGAGCTGGGCGGCTTCGACGAGCTGCTCCGCCCCTTTTATCTCGAAGACACCGACCTCGGCTATGAAGCCTGGAAGCGCGGTTGGAAGGTCCTCTATCAGCCAGGCAGCGTGGTGTATCACGAACATCGCGGGACCATCGGCAAACGATTTTCAAAACAGCAGATCGATCGGGTACTCAAAAAGAACTTCATTCTGTTCTGCTGGAAAAACATTCACGAATGGCGGCGGCTCTGGCCGCACTTCTTCTTTACGTTTGCCGGCGCCGTTCTGAGCGCCTTCTTCGGCGATTCGCCGGAGCGGGCCAGTCTCGTGGGACTCTGGCGCGCCGCACTCCAGTTACCGGCCGCTCTGCGTTCACGTCTGCGAGCACGCGGCCTGGCAGTGATCACCGATAGTGAGGCCTTCCGCAGGACCATGGGCGGCTATTTTCGTGACCGGTTCGCCGAGACGCCGCGCGATCCAGAAAAGCTCAACGTGCTGTTCGTTTCACCGTATCCGATTTGCCCTCCGGTCCACGGCGGCGGCGTCTTCATGTACCAAACCGCCCTCGAACTGGCTCCGCTCTGTTCGCTGCACCTGGTGATTCTGCTCGACCACGATTATGAGCGCTGGCATCACTGGGAGCTGGAAGAGAAGGCGGCGTCGGTCGAGTACCTGACCAGGATGGAGGGCCAGCCGAAAGAGTTCGGCTCGATCCTGCCATTTGCTGTTCGCGAATTCGCCAATACCAACCTCGAATGGCTGATCCATCGCGAGATCTACCTGCGCCAAGTGGACGTGGTGCAGTTGGAATACACCGCCCTCGGCCAATATTTCGCCGCCTTCCGGCGGCTGGCCTGCGTGCTGTTCGAGCATGACATTTATTTCCAGTCCATCAGCCGCGGTCTGCCAGGGATGCCTGGCCTCCTGCGGAAAACGAAAGCGACGTTCGAATATCTCCGCTCGCTGCGTTATGAGCTGGGCATGCTGCCGTACTTCGATCGTATTCAAGTGTGCAGTCCCGAAAATGGCGACTACCTGCTGTCATTTTTGCCGGAGCTGCGCGGCCGGATCGACGACAATCGCGCCGGTATCGCGACGTCCCGCTATGAATTTCAACCCGACGGCCGTGAGTCTTTCACGATGCTGTTTCTGGGCAGCTTTCGCCACACGCCTAACCAGGAGGCGCTCGACTGGTTCGCATTCAAAGTGTTGCCGTGCGTTCTAGAGCGGTGTCCAAAAGCCCGACTGGTGATCGTGGGCGCCGAACCGCCGCCGCGCCATTCGCTGCCCGATCTTCCCGAAAATATCGACCTGCGCGGATTCGTGGAAGACGTCCGTGAACCTCTGGCTCGCTACGCTGTCTTCGTTTGTCCGATCTTAAGCGGCTCGGGTATGCGCGTGAAACTACTGGAGGCGTTTTCGGCCGGCATTCCGGTAGTGTCCACGCGCGTTGGGGCCGAAGGCTTGACCACCAAGGACGGCGAGATCTGCGCGTTGGCCGATGATCCGGCCGAGTTCGCCGCCAAAGTTATCGAACTATTCAACGATGCCGGGAAGGCGCGTGAAATGGCGCGGCGAGCGCGAGAGCAAGTGGTGGCGACGCGCGATATGGGAGTGCTTACGAGGCAACTGGTGGAAAGTTACCGTGCGGTACTGCGGGTCAAGCGGGATTAGACTTAGCTATGGTCGATGTTAAAGATGCGGGACCTCGTCGAACCGGACTCCGTTCTCGACGAGAGGACGAAGCCCGGCTGCCAGCTGAGAAGTCTTTGCCATTCCCGGTGAAAGTCCCCAACAAAACGACTGTGAAGGCGATACGCGTCGCCGACCGAGGCAAGGGCAGGCGTCTGAATTCCGCGGACGCTCTGTTCAAGGACCTGGGAATCTGATAAGACGCGAAAGACGGCAACGCTGGCGGTTTTGAGAGATACTGAAAGAGTATGGCCGACTTAAAGAGCCGGGAAGTCGCTAAACCCGACCGCATTCTCGACGAGGAGGATGAGACGACGCTGGCAGCGATTGATCGTGGGATCAAAGCCGCCAATGAAGGCAGAGTCGTCTCCAGCGAAGCAGCCCGGCGTCGGTTCCGTGAGAGGCTTACAAGATCCTCTTCACCGAAGACTCGCTCCGAGACTTAGAAGGCATTCTAAACTCTATTCGGGCCGATAAGCCCGAGGCCTCTGAACGGTTCGGTACCGCGTTACTTAACCACGTCGATCTTCTGGAGAATTTTCCGAAGCTCGGGGTGCATGTACACAAACGTTCAGGCGTACGTAAAATCCTTCACTCCCCAGTCCGTATCTACTACAGAGTTCATGAGAAGAGGAAGGTAATTGAGATCTTGCATTTCTGGCACGTCGCTCGACAAAATCCCGTTAAGTAAAGACGTTGGTTACTGTTCGCCCTGCTTCTTGTCACTCACATCAATCTTCAGGCGCTTTACCACTCTCCCAGCGGTCTTGCTCAACTCCCCTGGTGTCGAGTCCTTGGGCGGCTCGAAAATCGACCACAGCACGCTTCGGCTCTTGCGATCCACAATGAAGAGATTTCCCTTCCCTCGCGAGCCTGAGGACACACGCGACGCACCGCCACCTAAGTCCAGGCTGCTTTTCTTTTCATCGGACTTCTTCGCCTCATCTGGCGGCGGAGCTGCGGGCGCGGGCGGCGGGTACAACTCCGCGAGTTTGGTCTCGAAGAATTCGCCCAGGCGGTCCGTGATGATTGCGTCGGCTTTCTTTGGATCAGTCACCACCTGAAAAACTCCGGACGCGGTAATCTGATTTGCGAGAAACTGGTCCATGCCGCCGCCCATCGCCAGAATGTAGACCGTATTCACCTGCTTGAGTTGCGGGTTGACGGCGGCGAGAGCAAGGGTGGCAGCGCCGAGAACGAGGCCACAAAATAACTTCATGAGAACATGGTACCAGCGCCGCGAGCAGCGCCAGCGCCACGCCCGACTGTGTATAAATCGGCCCGCATTACAGTAATCATCCCGTGCCTGAACGAAGAGCAAGGAATCGAGCGCGTTCTCAGCCGCATGCCGGAGTTCGTCGACCAGGTGATTGTGGTGGACAACGGGTCCACTGATCGCACTTCCGATGTGGCGCGCTCGTTCGGCGCCGATGTAATTCGCGAACCGGTACGCGGCTACGGCAGAAGCTACAAGCGAGGCTTCGCGTCGGCCACGGGCGACCTGATCGTCACCTTAGATGGCGACCACAGTTATCCGCCGGACGCAATCTCGTATTTGATTGAGGCCTTCCTGCATCTGGATGTGGATTTCCTGAATGCTTCCCGTTTTCCGGTGCGCGATCGCCAGGCCATGAGTTTCAAGCACAAGTTCGGAAACTGGATTCTCTCGCTGGCGATGTCTATGCTGTACTTTCGCTGGGTGCGCGATTCGCAATCCGGCATGTGGGTCTTGCGGCGCTCCATTTTAAAGGAGATGCAACTGGAGTCCGACGGTATGTCGTTTTCGGAGGAAATCAAGATTGAGGCGCTGAAAAGCTCCCGGATTCGCTTCGCCGAAATCTCGATCCTCTACTCCTCGCGTTTGGGCGAGATTAAATTGAACCCTTGGCGCGACGGCTTCTACAATCTGTGGTTTCTCGTTCGGAAGCGCTTCCGGCGGCGGAAGGGATAATGGGCGCCATATTGGCAGGTCGGGGACCTGCCCCACCAGTAACTGTTATCATTCCCAACTGGAACAATTCAGCGCTCCTGGGGAATTTACTGGGGTTACTTCGACAACAAACGTATCCCATCCATCGCATCATCGTGGTCGACAACTGCAGCAGCGACGATTCGTTAGCGATGGCGAGGACCTACGGAGCCGAGACCATCGAGTTGGGCAGGAACACTGGTTTCAGCCATGCTGTAAATCGTGGAATCGGCGCTGCCGGCTCGGGCTGGATCGCTATTATGAACAACGACGTCGCCCCAGAACCCGATTGGCTGGCCCGGCTCATGGACAGAGCTGAGCCGGCCAAGGCCTGGTTCGCCGCCGGCAAATTGCTGGATGCCACGCGGCGCGACCAGATCGATGGCGCCTTCGATGCGATCTGCCGCGGCGGTTGTGCATGGCGATGCGGGCAAGGGCGTCCAGATTCGCCGCTCTGGAACCAGCCGCGTGAGATTTCCTTCCCTCCGTTCACGGCCGTGCTGGCACGTTGGGAATTGTTCCAGGAAATCGGCCTGCTCGATGAAGACTTCGAGTCGTATCTGGAAGACATCGATTTCGGCATGCGTTGCGCAACCGCGGGCTTTCAGGGAATTTACGTTCCTGAAGCGCTTGCCTATCATCAGGGCAGCGCAACGCTCGGCCGCTGGCATCCTGATTCGGTGCGGAAGATTTCCAGGAACCAACTCCTGCTAATCGCGAAACACTATCCCCGGAACTGGATCTTACGGTATGGTTGGCCGGTCTTCGTCGCCCAGGGTCTGTGGGGATTCGTCGCGCTACGCCATGGGGCTGCTGTTGCATACCTTCAAGGCAAATCGGAGGGCATACGGCGATTTCGCTCGGCCCGAGGAAAATCCCCGGCCAACCTTTCGGCTATAGTCGAGCGCAGTGAAGGCGAGATTCGGGACTTGCAAAAGTTGACAGGTTTCGATCTCTACTGGAAACTGTACTTTGCGCTGACTTGAGCCGGGCATGAAGCAGACCGGGGTGGTGGTGGTGACTTACAACTCGGCGGATGTCATCGGTCGGTGCCTGGATTCCTGTACCGGCCTGCCGGTGGTTATAGTCGATAATGCCTCGGTCGATGCCACGCGCGATTTGGTCCAGCACCGACCTGCGGTGAAGCTGATCGCAAACGCGAGTAACCGCGGATTCGCGGCAGCGGTAAACCAAGGTGTCGCAGCGCTGGAGACGGAGTTAGTTCTGCTGCTCAACCCGGATGCGGAGATCGAGACACCGGTCGACCCCATGGCTGAGGCCTGCGGGCGCGAGGGAGTGGGAGCAGTTGGCGGAAAGCTGGTCGACGAAACAGGGAAGGCCCAAGCCGGTTTCACGCTGCGCCGCTTTCCCACGCCGATGGCGTTGACATTTGAAGTCCTGGGCATCAATCGCTTGCTGCCGGGGAATCCCGTGAATCGCCGCTATCGATGCCTGGACGTGGATCTCGACCGGCCCGCCGAAGCCGATCAGCCGCCCGGAGCGTTTCTGATGTTCCGTCGCGAGGTGTGGCAACGGCTGGGCGGTTTTGACACACAGTTTCATCCGCTGTGGTTCGAAGACGTGGACTTTTGCAAGCGGGTGCGCGATCTGGGATTGAAAATCCAGTATGTCCCGCAAGTGATGGCCCGTCATCGGGGTGGCCATAGCATTGCTGGCCTTGACTGGGGATGCCGCCAACTATACTGGTATGTTAGCCTTCTAAGGTACGCCTCTAAACACTTTCGGCCGTACGCATACCGGGGAGTGAGCGCGGCTGTAGTGCTGGGTTCCATTTTTAGGGCGGCGATCGAGACGATAAGGTTCGGGAGCGTCAGGCCGCTGAAGGTCTACGCGACGGTTGTAAAGATCGCGGGACTGAGTCTTATTTTTGGCCGCGTCGGGGAACTGAAGTTGCTCAAATTAAAAGATAGAGACAAGACCCACATACATGCCGGATAACGATAGGGTTTCGGTAACAATCGTCACTTATAACAGCGGCCGTTTTATAAAGAGATGCCTGGAATCCGTCCTGGCGCAACGCTATGCCAACAAGGAAATCATTGTCATCGACAATGCATCTTCCGACGGCACGGTGGATATTCTGGAGCAATTTGAGGATCGCTGCCAGATCATTTACAACGACGAAAACATCGGGTTCGCCGCCGCGCAGAACCAGGCTATTCGGATCAGCACCGGCGACTGGGTTCTCACGCTTAACCCGGATGTCCTATTGCTTCCCAATTTTATCCAGGCCCTGGTGGACACCGGGCAATTCGATCCCAAAGTAGGTACGGTGTGCGGAAAGCTGCTGGCGATTCTGGCCAGCTTCGACCTTCCGGACAAACCGCTGGTGGATTCCACCGGCATCTATTTCACGCCCATGCTGCGGCATCTGGATCGCGGCAGCCAGGAAGTGGACAACGGCCACTATCTCAAACACGAATACGTGTTCGGGGCCACGGCGGCTGCTGCTCTTTATCGACGCCGGATGATCGACGACATTTCTATCGGCGACGAATTCTTCGATCCGGATTTCTTCGTGTACCGCGAGGACGCCGACGTCGCGTGGCGGGCGCAATTGATGGGCTGGAGCTGCATTTATACGCCGCATGCGCGGGGTTATCACGTGCGTAAGGTGCTGCCGGGCAATCGGCGAGCGCTGCCGGCGGTGATCAACATGCACTCGGTGAAGAACCGGTTCCTGATGCGCTTGAAAAACATGACTGGCGATCTTTACAAGCGCAACTGGCTGTCGATTACGGCCCGGGATATCGTGGTATTCGGTTGTTGCCTGGTGCGCGAGCAAACCTCGCTTCAGGCGTTTTGGTATGTCACTCGCAACTGGAAGCGCGTGCTGGCGAAACGGCGGGAAATCATGAGCCGCAAGCGCGTGAATGACGAGTACATCGCCAACTGGTTTCGCTATAAACCGGTGAGCAGTCCGGCGGGCAAGTCACGCAGCTTGGCTCGTACGAAGGCAGCGGGAGACTAAAGAAGCATCCCGGAGCCGGAATCCAGGAGCCCGAGGACGTCGCGCATTGCCATCATCGGCACGCGGGGAATTCCTGCCAGGTATGGCGGTTTTGAAACCTTTGCCGAAGAGCTTTCCACGCGGCTGGCCGGGCGCGGGCATCTAGTTACTGTTTATTGCCGCGAGCGTCATTCCGAATCAAGCTATCGTGGCGTCCGGCTGATCTACTTGCCAACCTGGCGGCACAAGTATTTCGACACCATCGTCCACACGTTTCTGTCGACAATCCATTTGATCTCTCGCCGCACGGATGTCGCGTTGTATTGCAACGCCGCGAATGCAATCTTCACGTTCGGCCCTCGGCTCTTCGGGATTCCTACCGCGCTGAACGTCGACGGCCTGGAGCGCAACCGCAGGAAATGGAACCGGCTGGCGAAGACCTGGTATCTGATTTCCGAACGGCTGGCCACATTCTGCCCGACCGTGGTGGTGACCGACGCGCAAAAAATCGCGGAATATTATCTGGCGCGCTACGGCAAGCACTCCGAATTCATTCCTTACGGAGCGGACACGGAAAAGCTCGATACCGCGGACGTGCTCGAGCAACTCGGCCTGGAGCCCGGGCGATACATCCTGTACGTGAGCCGCATGGAGCCGGAGAATCATCCGCTCGAAGTGCGCGAGGCCTTCGAGCAGGTGGTGACCAACATGCAACTCGCGCTGGTGGGCGATGCGCCCTACGCACACGA
>Ga0070713_100001140_pt1 | contig 17037 bp, 11 predicted proteins | sample LARL82metaG_FD_65465 | JGI IMG/M metagenome (GOLD analysis project Ga0070713, IMG submission 65465) | Corn, switchgrass and miscanthus rhizosphere microbial communities from Kellogg Biological Station, Michigan, USA - LAR L8-2 metaG | ecosystem: Host-associated > Plants > Roots > Rhizosphere ...
GGAAGGTCCTCTTTATCCAATCGAATTGCGGCTGAATCTTTACGAAGTCTATGTTCGCCAGGATGACGACGCGAACGCGAAGCAACAGCTGCAAGCCGCCGCAGCCGCCATACAACAGGCGCAAGTGCCGGATTCGGCTAAGCCCGAAATGCTGCGTTTGCGTGCGGCCGTCGAAGCGGCTTCTGGTGATCTAAGCGCGGCGGACCGCGATCTGCAAGAAGCGCTTGCCTTGGCCCCGACAAATGTGAACTCCCTGATGAACTTCGGCACTCTTCAGTGGAAGATGGGGCAAAAGGACGCCGCACGCAAGACATTCAGCAAAGTTCTCGATCTCGACAAGACCAATCGCCAGGCACTCTCCGCACTCGGATATCTCGCACGAGATGCCGGGGATAACAAACTGGCGGAAAGCTACTTCTCTCGCGCCATAGCAGCGCATCCGAACGATTACGCTCCCTACCTCGCACTCGGAGATCTCTATACGGCTGAGCGCAATTTTCATTCGGCAGAGATCAACTATCAAAACGCCTATCAAAGAATGGCTGCGAATCCCCTGATTCTGGCCGGCGGCGCTAACGCAGCCCTCGAATCTCACAACCTCGAGTTGGCGAAGCGCTGGCTGGAGCGGTCGAACGCGAAAATGGATGCGAATGCTCAACTACAGCGTGAGCGGGAGAGATACCTCACGTTTAAGGGGCAATACGAAGAGTCCGCGAAACTTGGTTACAACGTGATCGCGAAGCTTCCCAATGACCGTGAGGGCGTCGACTATCTTGCGTATGACCTCTATTACCTCGGTCATTATGACGAGGCGCTCGCACTGGTTACCAAGTACGAACCAATACTCAACAAAGACAAGGATTTGCCGCTTATTGCAGGGAACGTTTATGTGCACCACGGCGATTTGCAAGCGGCCTTGAGGAATTTCAATCGCGCTCTCGAACTCGACCCTAAGATGGCAACCGGTTACGTGAACCGCGGCTTTGTGTTCAACGACTTGAAGCAACCCGCAAAGGCATCGAGAGATTTCCAAACAGCTTTGAAGCTGCAACCGGATTATGGAGAAGCTCATCTTGGCCTAGCCTATGCAGACTTGCAATTGCATCGACCCAAGCCGGCGCTCAAACAGCTCGACGCGGCGCACAAGATTCTCGGCGAATCTCGCCCCTGGCACTTGGCTCGTGCAGAGGCGTTCCGTCAGGAGTTCGACTACCCTCACGCGGCCGTAGAGTATCGCATTGCCTTAGAAGAGGATGCGAAAGATGTCACCACGCAGCTCGCGTATGCCGATGTACTTTACCGCATGCGGCAGTACGCAGAATCGATCGCTGCATTGAATGCCGCGCTCCAGATCACTCCCTCAGATCCGTCGATTTATGCGTTGATGGCGCAGGTTCATGCGAAGCAGGGGGATCGTGACCAGACCTTCCGCGACATTCAATCTGCCGAACGTTTCGGGGGAAACGACGTCAAGATTCTTACTGCAACCGGAGAAGCCCTGCTCACCCTCGGAGACCGCAATGCGGCCATGGACCGCTTCTCAAGAGCGCTGGCAGCGCCGGGAGGCGATCGGATCGGGATTCGGCTGTCGCTTGCCCAGATCTTGTTGCGCCAAGGCCATACTGACGAGGCTCGCCGTCAAATCGCGCTGGGATTTGCTGAAGCGCGTCTCTTTCCAGACTCTCCTGTCACAGGAGAAGATTTCGCCGACGCAGCAAACCTGTTTCTCGCGATGCACGACTTTGATTTGGCAGAGAATTATTTCGGCAAGGCCCAGATCGCCGGGGCAAATCAACGCTCCGTTGCGATAGGGCTGACAAACACATACCTTGCCGAAGGTGAAACATCAAAAGCAGGAGCAGCTCTGGCTAGCCTTGGACCGGCGAATGATTTCCGCGACGACTACGACTACATGATGGCCTCGGCCAATCTGTACCGGCAGCGGCAAGATCCACTTCATGCACTCACTTCTTTTGCCCAGGCAAGCACATTGGCCGGTGCAGAGGATCATGGCATTGCAGAAAGCTCGCAGTACATCGAAGCAGAGCAAGAAGGCCGGCAGATCAATGAGAGAGTGAGTTTCGCTCCGGGAGCATCCTTCGCGCCGGCTCTCGAAGATATCAACGTCTACACCCTGGACGCCAGAATTTTGAAGGTCACAAATCCCACGCTGCTTCCGCCGCCCCGTCATTCTTTTCAGAATCTGGCTGAATCCCATTACCGCGTGCGACTGGGAAACCTTCCCGTCATTTCGGGATTCGTGGGCCAAGGCCTTACCACAGGCCGACTGTTATTCCCCAGTGCTGGGGTTGTGCAGGACCGCAACACTTACGACACGATCATTAATGGGGGAATCAGTCCGATTTTGCGTTTCGGCGCCAATTCGATCACGTTCAATGGCGGGCTTCAATTTACCATCCGACGCGACACGACCTCACCGGTGTTCATGAATCAGAACCTGTTCCGTCAATTCGTGTATGTGCAAACCAGCTCATTCTTCAATTGGGTCTCATTTACGGGGAGTGCCGAGCACGAGTCGGGCCCGTTCCTCAACCAAGATCTCCATTCGCGCGACGTCTTTGCGAACATCGAATTCACAGTCGGGCGCCCTTGGGGGAAGACGTCGCTGATCACCGGATATTCGGTGCGTGACCTATTGTTTCGCCCGATGGTCGAAGAATATTTCAACTCGTCGTCATACATCGGTCTGCAGCGGAAGTTCGGCAGCCGCCTTACCGTTGCTGTTCTTGCCGAGGATCTGCGGTCGTGGCGAGTGCAAGGCACGCAATACGCGATCGCCCAATCCGTGCTGCCGGGTGGACGGTTCGAATTTCGGGCAACACCACGCTGGAGCGTACAGGGTTCAGCAATCGTGTCGAGGGGTTCTGGTTTCCACGCGTACGACAACGTTCAGAGTCAGTTCCTGGTGTCGTATGTGCGCCCGATACGCGGCACGGTCCGAGACGGATCCGGCGAAGTCCCGGTTTCATTTCCGATTCGGTTTTCGATTGGGGTGCAGCAGCAGAGTTTCTACAATTTCCCCGGCTCGACCAGAAACACTGTGCTCCCGGTTGTGCATCTGACATTGTTCTAGCGTTACTGCGCGCTCAGTCGATGACCCTTCTCACCAAAATCCGGTCCCGATTCCCGTTCTATGCCACCACCACATCTCCTCCGTCGCATGGCAGGGCTCTCAGGCAGAAACTTCTCGGTGGAAGTATCGCGTTGCTGGCGGGATCGGGATTGGTAGGTGTCACCAACCTGCTGTACAACGTTGTTACCGCACGACTTCTTGGACCCACCGGATTCGCACACGCAACAGCGGTCTACACATTGCTGATGTTGGCGTCCGCCATAACGCTTTCGTTTCAAGTTGTATGTGCGAAGTATGTCGCCAGTCACCAACTTACCGAAGAAAAGACGGAAATCTTCCACTCGCTGCATCTTCGGGCATGGATTGCGGGCATTGCGCTCGGGCTGATTCTTTTTCTCTTCAACCACACCGTGCAGAGATATCTGAATTTGCCCGATCCAGCGCTGGTCTCGTTGCTGGCATTGGGTGCTGCGTTTTATATCCCACTTGGTGTACGGCGCGGCTACGTTCAAGGCGTGCACGCCTTTCGCTCGCTTGCACTGAATTTCATGCTCGAAGGCCTCGTCCGACTTGGAGGGGCATATCTGCTGATACGTATCGGGCTAGGCGTCCAGGGCGCGGTTTTGGCCAGCGTGATCGCAGTCATCGCGTCATATTTCCTTGCCCAGCCTAGCCCTCACTTGGTGTCGTCCGGTGCGGGAAGAATCCGTATCCCATTTAATGAAGGATTGCAGGCGATTGTCTTCTTCTCCGGCCAAGTGGTGATCAACAATTTCGACATTGTCCTGGTAAAGCATTTTTTTGCGCCAGATCAGGCCGGAATTTATGCCGCAGTGTCATTGGTGGGAAGACTCGTCAACATGTGCGCATGGTCTGTTGTAAATACTATGTTTCCTGTGTCAGCGGCGGCTCGTTCAAGCGACCGGGAAGCACGGCCCGTGCTGTTCATGTCTCTATCTCTTGTGTTTGTGATATTGGCGGTTCTAACACTGGGCCTTTGGGCAATCCCCAGCTTTCTGTGGAGACATCTTTTCGGCGCGCATTTCGAATTAGGCAATTACGGCGGACTGGCAGCGCTGCTCATTCTTTATGCGGTCACAACAGGGATCTATTCGCTCAGCTCGGTCCTGATCACATACGAGATGTCGCGCAAAATTGCGAACACCAGCTGGGCGCAATTGGCATTCAGCGCTGCCCTTGCATTGGGCATCTGTGTATTTCATCAGAATTTGCGGCAAGTAATTTTCGTCCAGCTATGGCTCATGGTGATCTTGTTTGTCATGGTTGCGCTGCCGCTTCTACGTCGAGAGATCACGCCGCTAGAAGACACCCGGAAGTATCGCCACCTCAGTCTTAGCCAACCCATGAATGAGCAGCAGGTAATCGCGGAGTTCTTGCGAAGCGAGTTCCATCATCCCGAGTTCGAGGAATATCGTAAGGAATTTGATCACCTGGTAATGCAACCCGATCTTGACAGCCATCGTGAAAACGCGCTCCGACGGGCCTTGCTGTTTTTGCGGCGAGGCGCCATGTGGAGGGAACTGCCGGAGGACACGCAATGGTTCAAGGTAGAACTCACACGTCAGGACCTGGAACGTATCCGGTTCTTTCCACGCGCGCAGTGGCGTCGCGTTGCGGAGGGGAGTTTCTACTTGACCGATATGATTGATTCCCTGCGCGGAAAATGGCACGACACGCCCAATGACGAGTTCTTTCGTAAGCTCGACCGCCTCACGGATTCCGTACAGGATGGATCTGTAAATCCCACCGTCCTGCTGATTGGCGTCGACACTCAGAGTCCGCTCACGATTCTCGACGGGAATCATCGAATGGCCGCTGCGATGCTGGCGCAACCCCCGGCGCACCTTGAGCGTTTTCAATTCCTGTGTGGACTCTCGCCGGCGATGACACGTTGTTGCTGGTACCGTACGAACGTAAACACGCTTTCACGTTATCTGACGAATCTTGTTCGCCACATCTTCTATGATCCTGAGACAGATATCGGGCGGTTCCTCGAAACGGGTTCCTAGATTTTATCGTTGAGGCTGGCTGGGATTGGGAGGTTCCGGCTGAGATTCATCGACGATGCTATTGTCGCGACGGCGGAGCACGACATCTCCTTGCTGTCTGCGGAGAGCATCTCGTTCTTGACCTACTTTGGCATCGACTCGCGAATCGCTGTCTTCAGCAACAGCAAGTAGTTTTTGGCCCTCGGCGGTCTGACGGGTTGCCACACCAACGACCGCAGATGCGCCCTCGGCGTGGCGCGCCTGGTCATAAAAAAACTGCGCCGTTTCCTGATCGCCTTCCAGTTCCGAGACGAAGCCAATGTTGTTCAAGGTAAACGCATTGTGCGGGTCGAGAGCATACGCCTTTCGAAAATCTTCATTCGCAGTTCGCAGATCATTCCGATTCACTGCGGACACCCCACGCAAATTCAGTTCTGCCACTTGCTCCGGCACGTCTTGTTCGTGGCCAAGGTAGTCACGCAAATTCCTCGCGTTCTGCTCGGCTATCTGACTCACCTGACGACCTCTCCACGTTCGGTTGGTGGTGACAACCGCAGCGGCTTCTGCTTGGGCTCGAGCTGCCTGATCAAAGTATCTGAGTGCCTCCTGGGCCTCGCCCTCCATCTCCTTCGCGACACCCATATTGTTCAGGGTGAAAATGTTATTAGGATCAGTTTTGAGAACTTGTTGGAGCAACATGTCGGCTTCGGGAGCTCGCCCCTGCCCCAGCAGTCGAACGGCCTCTACGTTGGCATGATTGACTTCGAGGGGCCCATTCGTGACTGCAAGTGCCGTTTTCATCGGCTGACCCCGCATGTGTCGTGAACTCGCAAGATCCACGGTGGCATCGCTGGAATGTTCGGCGGAAAGCGCATAAAAGCGCTGGGCCCGGTCGATGTGGCCCTGCATTTCAGAGATATAACCGAGATTGTTCAGGGTAAATGCATCTTCCGGGTCAAACAGGTAGGCTTTGTAGAAGAGTTCTTCCGCCTTCTTGTAATTGCGTTTCCGGACCGCTTCCACGCCCTCACGGTTTAATCTCTGTACCGGAGTAAGCTTGCTGCCGCGAGGGATGGTAATTCTTATGTCTCCAGCTGATGCTGTCTGCAGTACCACTGCAGTTCCTGCAACCAGAATGAGACTTTGGAACCAGCCTTTGGAAGCCATCAAATCTTGCCTCTTAGTCGTAGTTAGTGCTTACCCGACCGTTTTTCGATGCCTTTGAGCCTCTAACGTTTGCCAGCAAAAGCGATAAATAGCCGACGTGTTCGGAAAAAGTGACTACCTTCATTCCGCAAACTGCATCTAACGGCGGCGTGAAACCTGTATCGAAAAAGAGTGCGTTCTCATTGCTATTCTTGGCGATGGTCTGCATCGCCTGTGCGGGCATTTCGCATTCCCAAGCGACGACCGACGGTTCAGCTGCCATCGTCTCGCCAAACAATGCCCACGCTAATATCGAGCCAAGGAAGGCTTCCATCGCAGCGGAGTCGGACGATGCCTCGATTTCAGTAGATGCTGCCAGCCTTCTACCCGATTTGCCGCCGGTCCCGCGCGAAAATGCAACGCTGGTGGGCGGGACCATTGAACGCCTCGATCACGTCCGCGACCGGGTGACGGTACGACTATTCGGCGGCGGGAGACAGACGGTGTTGTTCGATCCCAGAACTCAGGTTTTTCGCGGTGGGAAAGCGGCGAGCCTCACGGATCTTCATGAAGGCGAACGGGTCTACCTCGACACGATCCTCGATGGAAGCACAGTGTTTGCCCGTACGATGCGGCTGGATGCGACACGTGCGACAGGCGAAAGCCAGGGGATCGTGATGAAATATCGAGCCGATCGCGGCGAATTAACTTACCGTGACTCGCTCTCCCCTGATCCGGTGCGGGTCCGAATTACTTCGGCAACCAAGGTGCAGCAGGGCGATCGCCCTACAAACGTAAGTGCGTTAGTTGCCGGCTCGCTGATCTCCATCGGCTTCACTTCTGATGGTGCGGGGCGAAACTCTGCAAATGAGATTACGATTCTCGCGTTGCCCGGAACTCGTTATACCTTCGCCGGCAATGTTGTACATATCGATCTGAGATCGGGTTTGCTCGTTCTGAACTCTTCTACGGACCACAAGACTTACGAAGTGTACCTTTCCCCATCTGCGGCTCCCGACGACAACTTGCAGCCCGGGGCCAATGTCACCGTGGTCACAAATTACGATGGTTCTCACTACGTTGTACGCGAGATCACCATCAACCTGCGTTGAGTTCCGCACCCCGCTTTAGTTTTTGTATCTGACCGGTTCCTTAGTCCTTCCGAAAACAGAAGGACTAAGGCCCGGGATACCCAAGATTTTGGAAACTGCAAACGCCTCCAGTTGCCTGGGCGGGAGGAGTTGGAGGGGTGGCCCATGGCACGTTCTGGAAGTCAAAGAACTCGGTCATATCCATTTGTGCCGCGTCTCTCTGGGTAAGCGCTGAGATCCCAAAACGTTTTTCAATCAGTGTAAGAATCGCCGTGTAATCCGCCACAGTGTGAGAAACATAGTTCTTCTTGGTGAACGGCGAAACAACGATCAATGGCACGCGGAAACCCGTATAATTGAAATCACAATTTGCACCGCCCGGAGTGGTGCAGATGTCGCCCGGCAACAAATCCATCGGAGCAATTCCGTCCGGATTGACGGCTGGCTGTGGCGGTACGTGGTCGTAGAGCCCTCCCGCTTCATCGTAGGTCAGAATGAAAACCGAGTCCTTCCACGAAGGACTGGCCATTAGCCCATTCATGATCCCCGCCACATACTGTGCTCCGACCTGAATGTTGTTTTTTGGATGTTCATCCAGACCGGAGTTATACCCTCCCTCAATCATCGCGACTTGTGGCAGAGTTCCGTTTTGTGCGTCAGTAAGAAATTGAGATTCAGGAACGACGTTAGCCGGTAGGGGGTTCGGTGAAGCGTATGGTGCGAACATTGTGAGATATGTGGCATTCGTATCCGTCACATAGATCTTCCACGAGATGCCCGCCTTTTGCAGAGCGTCAAAAATCGTGGGCACGGAGAGCGGGGCATTGTCAGCAGCACTGGTTCCCGGCGGATAGGCGTATCCCTGCGATGTAGCGGCCAGCAAATACATGCGGTTAATCTGCGTACGATCCATGGCCGGAGAGAACCAGCGATCAGAAGTGGCGAAGTTCGAAGCCATGAAGTAGTAGTAGTTCAGATCGCTGTCATCGTAGTAACCCATTGCCCGCACGCCAGCCGTGTCAAAGAAGGGCGTTTCGTCCGGAGGCGGAGTGATTGCATATGTAGCTGCGTTGAAAACGTATCCATCCATAGTTGGCGTGGCTGATGTCGGCTGGGCGCGGTTCCAATCTACATGGCTCTCATTCCACGACGGACTCAGATTCTCAGTGCATTCCGTCGCTACGTGATATGCCGTAATCGTAGAAGTGCCGTCGAAACTTGGGTTGGAGGCATTTGCTGGCATGCCATCGAACGCTGGTTGCTGACTGGCCTGCGGGTATCCGTTCGCTTGCCAATAAGCGGGGAGTTGTCCGAAGTAGTTATCGAGCGAACGATTCTCCTGCGCCATGAAGATGATGTGATTAATCGAATTGATACCCTGATTTGGCGGAGGTGTTGGACCAGAAGCGACTCCTTGGCAACCGCAAAGGAAGGCAAATAGGGCGGTCGGAAACAGAGCAGACCAACGGTGGAACTTTTCCACAACAATCATTGAGTCACCTGCAAAGGATTTCTCGAAGACCTAAAGCCCAAATTGGATGTACAAGCCGCCCGGAATGTTGGCTGGCTGACGGCGCATTACTGCGAAGAAAACAAACACTTTAACTGTATGCGTCGGCGGCTAGCGAAGAGTCGGAGTTCGAGCGATAAAAGCCCCGAAACCCCCGTCAGTTCATTCCGGAAGTTCGCAGACTAACGGTTACTTGTTCCTGAATCTTTCTCGAAGTACACTCCCTGCGTCCCAGAAAGTTCACGGCTGGTTCCGAAGGAATCCACAGGGCTAGCGTCCTCCCTCCGGCAACCAGATCACGCAAGAAGCACGACCCCGGCAAGTCTCCGCTCCCGAGGGCAGATGTGTCTTAAAAATTGGTTTATTGCGGTTCTGTTACTATGCGCAACCGGTGTGTCCGCGTCAGGAAATTCGGTTGTACCAACCACCACGTTAGCCAACCAAAAGGGAAATAACACAAGCGCAGCGGCTAATTTTGTCGCGCAAGCTAATGGAAATTCCGGCGCGGGGAATACCAGCAAGGTCGATATTCACACGCTGCTGTACCCTGGTTCGACGACCAAGGTCTACGCTCACCTGATGCTATGGTTCGGCGGATCGAATCATATGAACGTGGGTTACAGCTCGACAGACGCCCAGCAAGTCCACCGCCAGGTTGCCGACATGATCAGTCGTGGAATCGATGGCGTCATCATCGATTGGTACGGACCGAACAACAGTATCGATCAGGCGACAAAGCTGGTGATGACGGAAGCTGAGGCTCACCCTGGTTTTACCTTCGCGATCATGGTCGACCAAGGCGCGATCAAGTGGAATTCGTGCTCCGGTTGCACTCCGCAACAAGCACTGATCCACCAGATGCAGTACGTCGAACAGACATATTTTCCATCCAAGGCATACCTGAGGATTGATGGAAAGCCGGTGGTCACAAATTTCGACATCGATTTGTCTTATTCGATCGACTGGAAAGCCGTCTCTGCATCACTCTCCGCGAAGCCTGCCTTCCTATTCCAGAACAACAACGGGTTCAGCCACGTGCTCAGCCATGGAAGCTACTCCTGGGTCATTCCGACCACAACCGACTACGGCATGAACTACCTGAAGAGTTTCTACGGTACAGGTATCGCTGCCGTCCCAGAGCAAACCGTCGGTGCGACGTATAAAGGATTCAATGACTCGCTCGCCGCGTGGGGTTCGAACCGCGTGATGGGCCAGCAGTGCGGTCAAACATGGCTAAAGACGTTTTCTCAGATTAATTCTCTCTACAACTCGGGCAAACAACTGCCCGTGCTTCAACTCGTGACGTGGAACGACTACGAGGAAGGAACTGAAATTGAGTCCGGAATTAACAACTGTTTGAGTGTTTCGGCCTCTACCACCGGTAATTCTTTGCAGTGGACAATTCAGGGAAATGAAAACACGGTGGATCACTACGTCGCATTCGTCAGCACCGATGGAACACACCTGATGCCGCTGGCGCAGGTAGGCGTAGGCAATAGGTCTCTGAACCTATGCAGCTATTCAATTCCAAACGGAAACTATACGTTCTATGTGAAGGCTGTCGGAAAACCAAGCATCAAGAACCAGATCTCAGGGGCTGCAAAGGGTTCGCTCAAGTGCAGCGCAAACAGCAGTTCCAGTACGGGAATTACGTTGGATGCGGCTCCATCTTCAATGACCCTGCCCTTAGGGAGCTCCGGCACACTAACTGTCAGTGTCACCCCCACGTCGGAAGCTCTTAACAATGCGATTGCGTTGACTTGTGCTGGACTTCCAAACAACCTGAACCTGAACTGCGCTTTCACGCCCTCTTCCGTGGTGCCTGGATCAAACACTGCCAGTTCGATCCTGACGGTCACGGCCAAGTCGGCTCGCGCTGCGGCGAACAGCCGCCACCGACCCGGCTTCGCCCTGGCTACCTTGCTGTTCGCGCTCGGTCCCTTCGGATTCGTTCTCGCCGGAAAAATCCAACGTCGACGGGTCCTCATATCGCTGATGACCTGCCTGCTCGCGCCGATGATGATTACCGTTATGTCCTGTGGCGGGCAAAGCGCCAACAGTATCGCTAATGCCGGTCTGCCGAACACCTACGCCGTCACCATCCATGGCGATGCCGTTTCGACTCACCTCTCCACGACCGTTTCCATTACCGTTAACTAGAAACGGCCTTAAATCGCGCTCACTAGAGTGCAGCACGACGGAACGACGTGACCAACTCAGCGAGTTGCGAGTAAGCAGGCGCAAAAGCAACGACTTCGATGGAATCCAGTGAGGCAGCCTGCGGATGCGGGAGACGTGTTGCAGCGTTTGGACGCGCTGCTGAAGTTCGAAGTGCCGCAGATACTTCTGGACTACGTTGGGCATCGTCATGCGCAAGGCCGCCGAAAAGTTTTGCGTCGCCATTGCGTGCTGCTTGTCGGAATTTGTCAGAATCCCATAGAGACAATCGGCTAGACCTTGCGCATCGCCAGGAGGAAAGAAATCTATAGCTAGCTCTTCACTTTGGCCCATTTGCCGAAAGTCAGCAAGATCGGCGCTGACGATCGGTACGCTGAATGCGCATGCGAGATGTGCGACACCGCTGCATCCCGTAGAAGATGAATACGGCATGACGGTCACACTTGCACTCTGAAAGAGGTCTGGCAGATCACCTTCCGGGACGTAGCCTCGAAATTCGATCTGCGCATTTCCCGCATGTGTCTTCCTGATCGAGTCGACATAGCCCGCGGCCTGCGGGTGGTCCCCCCCTGCAATAATCAGCCGCGCCTGCGGAAGCTTCTCAGATAGCAAATTGAACGCCTCAATCATCAGTTCGAGGCGCTTGTACGTACCCCATTTTCCAAATGCCAGGATGCGGTGAACCGGGGCTCCGCGGCGTGAAAAGTCGGGGAACTCCGGACGCCGTGCAAGCAGACCGTGAGCCCGCAGATGCACATTATCTCGTCCGTACTTGTCATTCAGGATCTTGCGATAGCCCGGCATCAGAACCGAAACCGAGTTGGACAACAAGAGCATGCGCGTTGCGATGGCACCGGCGGCACGATAAAGGCGCTCATGTCTGACCCCTGCATCTTTCAATTCAACCGTATCCATCAGGTGATGAAGAGTGACATGTGTATAACGTCCACTGAGCCTGGCAAGCAGCGGAGCCATCAAACCGCCGAAAGCAACGAACGGATTCCGACCAAACGTACTGAAGAGCAAATTGAACCAAACCACGTCGGGCTTGAGGCGTCTTATCGTACGAATCAGTCGGAAGATGGTCGCAGGATCGTCAAATGACCAGCAGCGAAGAACCGTGAAGCCCTCCGGCTCCTTGTGGTCTCCCTGAAGTTGATCGCCCAAAACGGTTAGGCTTAAGAACGGATTCCGCTGCAGTTCTTGAGCGATGTGGAACCCATATTCGCTCAATCCCCCCGTGCTCGGCGGAAAGGTCGTTACCAGACAGATCTTCATTGGCCTCCTGCTCTACTCAGCGGCAGAAGATTCGATGTGCTCTACGGAGAAGATGTTGTAGACAAGAAAGGGCTTTAGCCCTGTCGCGTCGGATTCATTTGCGGCATGTCGGAAAAGGCGTCGGACAAGACGGCGGAAGGGTTCCTGGATCTAAGAACACTAAGTACCTCGTTTCGGACCAATTCAGTAGTTTCACCGACAGACCCCGGCGGGATGACTGTCATAGCGACCGAGCGAGCCAGGCGGAGATAAGCTTCGCGATTACGCTGCACAAAATCCAACGGGTATTCCGGCTTTCGACGATTTGCCAGCAGCGAATCTGCATCGAGCACAATGGCCGTATCAGGCCGGGGAACCAAGCGCGAGACAATCCGAATATAAAGTCTCGTCCACCAATGCTGGAGCGGCAAATTCGCCCATTCGTCGTAAATGTAGCGATCGAATATTACGAAGCCTGTATTGGTTTTCGAAGTCTTAAGCAAGAGGCTATACAAGCAGAGGACGTCGGCGAGATAAATGAAAAGTCGAAATAGGACAACCGGCCAGGCCGTAACATTCTTGTCGCGCCGTTCAATCGGCCGCTCCGGGCTTCCGATTCCCTTATCGCCTTTGAACACCCGAATACTGCATTTCTCGCGAAGACCCGCAAAGGCCACGACGTCATCCCAGAATCTGTAGAGCTCCCATCGAAAGCCCTGGCTGCGCAAGAACGCACACAAGGCGTCGATCTGCGTGCTCTTGCCCGCACCATCAATTCCCGAGAAGCTAACTATGATGGGTCGGTTGTGTCGCATACATGGAAGGGAGCTATCGGCTTCGGAAATGCAACGATCAATGCGCGCCCGGGGGCTTGCTGGGTGTTGCGGCGCTCAACGCAACAATTGTTCCGATCGCTGCGCCTGCGCCGATAATTGCCCCCACTTTTAATACCAGGATTCGTACTCTTCGTTGCTTGGCTGGAGCAATCGCAATACCCGCTGGCTGCGCAGCTGTAATGCCACTGACCTTTGGGGCCTCGGCAGCAGCGGTTCCAACGGGCCGCTGCATTTTTGGTTCTGTTTGATCTTGCGGCGGAGGAGCTGAGTTCGGCTCCGGCGCAGCGCCGGTCGATTGTGCCGGCGTACCCGGCGTACTCTGTTGCGCGGGTTCCTGCAGACGGGCCCATGTTGCTCCGGGACTGTCTGGCAGATTCTCAACCGCAATGGATGCACTCTGCGGTTGATCGTTGCTTCCTGTCGATTGCTGTGCGACTACAGTCGACGAACCCCCTAGCCAGAGTGCTGCGACACCGACACCCAAAATCCAGCGGTGAAAAGATCGCATCTTAGTTCTCCCGTTTGGTCGGATTCGTGTGCAGCCCAGTTAACTTGCCTGCTTCAACACACCGAGCTCGTTAAAAACATTCGCATACCAAGGAGCGTCCTGCGGAACGGCATCCGCTGGAATCGCGTTGAAACTGCGCACGGCTTCCTCGCAAGTTTCAAAAGTCTCGAAAACTCGCGCCACGCGCATCAGTTCGAGAATCACCTCAGCTTCACGGGACAGAGCAGCCAGTTTCAAATCACCGTCTCTCTTCAATACCTCTTCCAGGCACCGCAGCAACATCTCGACACCGGCGCTCTCCATCGAACATACCAGCGAGCAATCCAGCACGATTCTGGGGCGATTCGACTCGAGAAGTGGTCCCAATTCGTGCATAAAGTTGTGTACTTCCTTCACGTTCAGAATCTCCGGCACTTGCATCACTACCACGGGCCCACTGGTCTGCATGTGTTCTTCCCCTTCAAAAAAGTGAATACTAAAGAGCATTGAACAGCTTGTTTTAACTGTGTAACTCCTACGCCGACAAACCTACCGCATCATTCTCAAATTCAGACCACTTTCGACTTTCGGTGCTTACCGCGTTTGGCCGCATGACGGCAGGATCAGTGATCTCTAGCGTCACATCGTGCCGAAGATTCCAGAGATATTTACCATCAACGATCGAGTGCGACAGATCCAGCCCAATTCCGAGATACGTGTTCGATAAGATCGAGCTGTTTTCAGCGGCGGTTCCGAAATCAACCTGAGAATTGCGTTCCACATCCGTGCCGCGTGTAATCAGACAATCGTCGCCAATTTTTGCTTTCTGTCCGATGAAAGCCGGCGCAACGATCCTTGCGCCGCGGCCAATCTCGGCATTCTCGCCCATCCACACCGAGGGACGAACCTCCACTCCGCAGGGGCGGAGCCGACAGCGTGAATTAAAGCTATCGGAAACTAATTGGCGGAAATCGCGTGGGCCGCGTAGTCGGTTCACGTAGCCGCCCTGTTCGTACGGCGCTGGGCCTGATGTTAGGGCACCCCTGATGTCGTCCCGCTCGCGAAAACGAACCGGGTCGATGATCCATAGATCCACAGGCCCGTCTGCTGCGAATGCCTGCGTTACGGACCTGCCCTGGTCTCGGTGGAAGGCAAGCATTTGAGCCACGTCGAACTCGGTGTAGGTTCCGCAGTCCGCAATGAGCACTGAGTCATAAGAATCTCCGCACTCATCAAGTTTGCTGCCAGCGGCGACCCAAACGTTGATCGAATTCGAATCACTCTCGGACTTTGAATCGGGTGAGCACTTGCCATCAGCGAAAACAAACACCGCATCGATTCCGCCTCGTTTTAAACCGTCGACTAAGCGCCCTATCACGGGACGGCCCAGAACATCGACACAAGCCCAATGCTCTGGTGCCATCTCTTGAGTGCACACCCTGGTTTCATCCTTCCGGCCCGCGTAATCCTCGATGATGATCGCCGCAATCAATGGCTTAGTCCTTCAAACCCGCAGATTAAAAACGATTACCGGCCCTGCTTCGCTAGATTTACAACGCTCAGCAGGTCCGATTCGCGGACGCTTCCTGCCGGCTTTGCATTGCGACGGCGAATTTTTGTCTTGGGGAATAGAAGAGCTCGCATCTTCAGTTTTGCTTTGTGCAGTTGAGACTTGGAATTGCCGATCGAGCAGTCGAGCAACTGTGCGATTTCGTGATGTTGATAACCCTCAACTTCATGAAGAGCGAAAATCCGACGGCAGCCTTCCGGTAGTTCCTGCAAAGCACGGCGCAAGGCAATCCGGTCGACTACTCCGCTGAGATCGGGATCGCTCTTGCCAAAGTCCCGGTGCAAAGAAGGAGACTCAGAATGTACGGGCTCATCCAACGATACTGTCGGTGGAGATTTGCGGCGACGGAGCTTCATCAATACCGTGTTCACGGCAACACGATACAGCCAGGTCGAGAATGCGGCATCCCCGCGAAACGAACCCACAGTTCGGAACACCTGCAGAAACGCTTCTTGCGTGAGGTCTTCTGCTTCAGCGACATCTTTAGTCATTAGCAGGCAGACGGAATAAACCCGATTCTTGTGCTGTTGAAACAACGTTGCAAACGCTTGCTCGTCTCCTGCCTGCGCCCGCTTTACCAGGTTGATCTGCGAATCGTCACGGCCTTTTACGCCGGTCGTAGGAATAACATTTGCTCCTGTTGCAGAAATCGCACAAGTCGCCACGTTTGGCCTCCTTACAAGTGCTGCAGAATTTCTGTCCGCACCAACCCCCGCGAACATGGTTCTCAGAGTAAGAAACGAGGCCTTTTCCTTCTATCGGGTCACATCTGTAAAGGGTTGCAGGAGAATCTGTAAGGCTCCTGATTTTTGCCAATGCAAAAAAGATCCGCGCTGAGCGCGGACCTTGGGGGGGAAAATCACTGTATGTAGGGAAACCGACCGATTGACAAATGCGTGTTAGTACAGATGAAATTCCACTTGAACGCTAATCTGTACGTCGACAGGTCTTCCATCTTTCAGCGCCGGCTGGAAGCGCCATTGCTTCACTGCCTCTAATGCTTTGGCATCAAGCCCAAATCCTAGCCCTCGCATTACCCGGATATCACGAGGATGCCCGCTCGAGTCCACAATCAACCACAGCTCGCACGTTCCCTGCTTTTTCGCGCGCCGAGCTTCTTCCGTGTAGTCCGGATCGGGTGCAGAAATAGCAGTCGGGGCTGAAATCCCGCCGCCCACTTTATAGACACCTCCGCCAATTCCGCCTCCACTACCGGCGCCAACTCCAGGTCCGTGGCCAACGCCCACTCCCCCGCCCGATCCAGAACCAATTCCCCCTCCAGAACCAGTACCGTTTGAAGGTGGAGCAGCGGGCATCATCGGAGCAGATGCTGGAACGCCCAGGTTTGGCATATGGTTTTCCGCTAAATGAACCTGCGGCGGAACAACCACTGTCGGCTGTACAGCCAACTTGGGCTTTTCGTTCCGGATAACGATTGCCGGCGGAGTGATCTGCTGCAGGGCAGCCTTTGGAGGACGACCCTTAGGGGCTGGAATCGCATCGTGGTCGCCGCCGCCACCGCCACCGCTGATCACTTTCTTGGCCACAGGCAGTGCATAAGATTCCGGCGATGGCGCAATCAAAGTCACAGTTTGCCGAGTTACGCGCTCCGTAATCTGATGAGTCACAAAAACGCCGCTCAGCAGCAATCCAATGACCGCAACATGGATCACTGCGGATATTGCGACCCCATTTGATCGATAGTTGTTGTAACGTCCCCAGATCTCATCCGGCGGCCGTGACACTCTCTTCGTTGTCTTGAGCATGGGTCGGGGCACTGCACGCGGATAACCGCGGCTGCTTAGGTCACGCGCTGGTAAGCGCAACCACGGCTCGCTGTTGTACGCAGAATTCTGATG
>Ga0070713_100001142_pt1 | contig 17016 bp, 16 predicted proteins | sample LARL82metaG_FD_65465 | JGI IMG/M metagenome (GOLD analysis project Ga0070713, IMG submission 65465) | Corn, switchgrass and miscanthus rhizosphere microbial communities from Kellogg Biological Station, Michigan, USA - LAR L8-2 metaG | ecosystem: Host-associated > Plants > Roots > Rhizosphere ...
CGTTGATCCCGTGGATCGGCGTGATGGCGGCAGGTTATGCGCTGGGGCCGGTCTTCACGCGCGAGCGCGCCGCACGGGTTCGAGAATTGGTTGCGCTCGGCGCCACCATCACGGTCGGCTTCGTCCTGTTGCGCGCCACGAACCTGTATGGTGATCCCGCGCCCTGGGTCATGCAGGACAACGTCGTTGGGTCGGTGCTGTCGTTCATCAATTGCGAAAAATATCCGCCCTCGTTGCTGTATCTGGCGATGACGCTCGGGCCGGCGTTGATGCTGCTGGCGGCCTTCGACCGGATCCAGGGGCCTGTCGCCGGCTGGATCACGACCTTCGGACGAGTGCCGTTTTTCTATTACATCGCGCACATCTTTCTGCTGCATGCGCTCGCCGTCCTGTATGCGTGGATGGTGGTTGGCGATTTCGCCGCACTCATTGGGTCGATGCAGAAGCCGCCCGGTTACGGTCTTGGCCTCGCCGGCATCTATGCCGTGTGGTTCGGCGTTGTCGTGGCGCTCTACCCGCTGTGCCGCTGGTTTGCCGGCGTCAAGCGCCGGCGCACCGAATGGTGGTGGAGTTATTTGTAGGGCGGGAGGATGCCAGCAACTCTAACGCGCTTTGCAAAGCCCGCGTGAACGAGGACAATACGTCCGGCAAACGTAAAAAAGCCCAAGGACGCCAATGCCTCTGTTCATCTGCACGGCCTGCGGCATGCAATATCCGGAGGGCGCGCAGCCGCCCGCGCAATGCGTGATCTGCGAGGAAGAGCGGCAATATGTCCCGGCGCGTGGGCAAGGCTGGACCACGTTACCAGCGCTCGCGAAAAGCCATATGAACAGCTTCCACGAATACGACACCGGCCTCATCGGCATCGGCGCCGGCTTCGCGATCGGGCAGCGCGCCCTATTGGTGCGCACTGAAGGCGGCAATATCCTCTGGGATTGCGTCGGCACGCTCGACACCGCAACCGTGAGCATGATCAAGGGCCTCGGCGGGCTGAAGGCGATCGCCATTTCGCATCCGCATTTCTACACGACGATGGTGGAGTGGGCTCATGCGTTTGATTGCCCGGTCCATCTCAACGCCGCCGACAAGGACTGGATCATGCGCAGCGATCCGGCGGTAAAGCTGTGGCAAGGCGATACGTTCAGGCTGTGGGACGGAGTTACGCTGGTACGCTGTGGCGGGCATTTTCCGGGCGGAACCGTGTTGCACTGGAAAGGCGGCGCCGGCGGCCGCGGTATTGTCTGTGCTGGCGATATTCTCACTGTAACGACAGATCGCAAATGGCTGTCGTTTATGCGCAGCTATCCAAATTTCATCCCGCTGTCGGCGCCCGAGGTCGAGCACGTTGGCAAGGCGCTTGCACCATTCCAGTTTGATCTGATTTACGGGCACTATTTCGATCGCGTCATTGCGAAAGATGCCAAGCAGGTTTTGGAAAAATCCGTCGCGCGCTATGTCGCCGCCATCGAAGGCAAGCGCGGATACTGAGGAACAAGATAAAATTCGCCCAAAACTATACCGGCCGCGCGGGCCGGGTGGGAATCGGCTGCCGCGCGGCCGGAGTGAGGAGCGCCAGAGGAGCGCAACTTCACAGCCACATAGTCGAGCTCGTGGTCGTAGGTTGGTCGCCGCTCGTCTCGTCCAACGCGGGCGATCGTCTGCCCCAGCGATGAAGGCAAGCTTAATTAGAAAATTGCAATAATTCAGATGCACGATGGACGAGCGGTTTCCGCAGCTAACACGCGCGAAATGAGCCGTTCACATTCCTGCGATGAGCGCGCGAGGTGCCGTATCGACGTACCCGCGCAGCGTGCGAACAATTTGCATACAAATCGCCGCAACAGCGGCGAAAATTTCCGACCGGCTTATTCGTCGTCCTTGTCGCCTTTGCCGCCGAGCTGCTTGAGCTTGGCGAACACCGCGCTGACGTCGATATCGCTGCCGCCCGGCTTTTTCTGTTCTGCTTCCGCGGCTGCGGCGGCAACTTCCGCTTCCTTGCGCGCGGTGGTCTCGGCGGCGGGAAGCAAGGTTGCGCCGGTATCGGCGGGCGCTGGCTTTTCTTTGTTGGCGCGCGCGACCTCCAGATCGAGATCGATTTGCGAGGCAAGCCCGAGCGTAACCGGATCCATCGGGGTCAGATTGGGCGAGTTCCAATGGGTTCGATCGCGGATCGAGGCAATGGTCGACTTGGTGGTGCCGACCAGCCGCATGATTGCGCTGTCCTTGAGTTCCGGATGGTTGCGTACCAACCACAAGATGGCGTTGGGGCGATCCTGGCGGCGCGAAACCGGGGTATAGCGCGGGCCCTTCTTGCCGCGCTCGGTCGGAGGTACCGCGACTTTTGGTTCGGTGAGCTTGAGCCGGGATTCCGGGTTTTTCTCCGCGTCGGTGATCTGTTCACGGGTCAGCTGACCGGTCAAAATCGGGTCCAGGCCCTTGATTCCCTGGGCGGCATCGCCGTCGGCGATGGCCTTCACCTCAAGCGGGTGCAGCTTGCAGAATTCGGCAATCTGGTCGAACGACAGCGCGGTATTGTCCAGCAGCCAGACGGCGGTCGCCTTTGGCATCAGGGGTGCTGCGGTCGCCATGGCAAAATCTCCTCTATGCTTCGCCCGCCTCTGGGCGAAGCTTCAGATCATCGGCGATGATCGGAAAGTGGCCGGAATATAGGGGCAGACCGGGGGTCATGCAACCATTCTGGCTTGACAGGGGAGGCCGGCGCACCCCATGTCGAGACGGAAATAAGTGCGTAAAATACGTGCTTCCGAGGATCTCGATGGTAACCGATTTACCAAAACCCACACTGAAGGTCGTGCTTTGCTCGCCGCGCGGTTTCTGCGCCGGCGTGGTGCGGGCCATTGAATCGGTGGAACGGGCGCTGGCGATCTATGGCGCGCCGGTCTACGTGCGCCACGAGATCGTTCACAACCGTTATGTTGTCGACAGCCTGCGCGCCAAGGGCGCGATCTTCGTGGAAGAACTCAGCGAGGTGCCTGATAACAAGTCGCCGGTGATCTTCTCCGCGCACGGCGTAGCGCGCGCGATTCCGGAAGAAGCCGCGCAACGCAATTTGCTGACACTCGACGCCACCTGTCCGCTGGTGACCAAAGTGCATCGGGAGGCGGAGATCCATTACCGGCGCCAGCGCGAGATTGTGCTGATCGGCCATGCCGGCCATCCGGAAGTGGTCGGGACGATGGGACAGTTGCCGCTGGGCAGCATCACTCTGGTAGAGTCGATCCAGCATGCGGAAAAATTCATTCCGCGCGATGAAAACAATCTTGCCTATGTGACGCAGACGACGCTGTCGGTCGATGACACCGCGGAGATCGTCGAGGTTCTCAAGCGGCGCTTCCCCAACATCGTCGGGCCGCACAAGGAAGACATCTGCTACGCCACCACCAACAGGCAGGAAGCGGTCAAGCGTGTGGCGCCGGTCGTCGATGCCATGATCGTCGTCGGTGCGCCGAATTCGTCCAATTCGCAGCGGCTCAGGGAAGTGGCGCAGCGCGCTGGCTGTCCGCGCGCTGTGCTGATGCAGCGCGCTGCGGATATCAACTGGAGCGATTTCGACGGCGTCAAGCGGCTCGGCATCACGGCTGGCGCGTCGGCGCCCGAGGTGCTGGTCGAGGAGATCATGGGTGCGTTCGCCGCGCGCTTCGTCCTCGACATCGAAACGGTCTCGGCGATCGAGGAGGGCGTGTTCTTCCCGCTGCCCCGCCCGCTGCGGGAGCATGAGCCGGCGGAGTGACCCTTCATGGCGGTCTACACCGACGTGCCGGCGGAGGATCTCACCCGCTTTCTTTCCGGCTATGACATCGGCGAGCTGCTCTCCTACAAGGGCATCGCGGAGGGCGTAGAGAATTCAAACTTCCTGGTGCACACCGGCGCCGGCAATTTCATTCTCACGCTGTACGAAAAGCGCGTCGCTGAAGGCGACCTGCCGTTTTTCCTCGGCCTCATGGAGCATCTGGCGGCGCGCGGCATCACCTGTCCGCAGCCGGTCAAGAACAAGCAAGGCGGCATGCTGGGCAAGATTTCCGGCCGGCCCGCGGCGATCGTCACCTTCCTCGACGGTCTGTGGATCCGGCGGCCAAACCCCGGCCACTGCGCGGCCGTGGGCGAAGCGCTGGCGCGGTTGCACCTCGCGGGCGCGGATTTCAAGATGAAGCGCGCGAATGCCTTGTCCATCGACAGCTGGCGGCCGCTCTATGAGCACGCCGGTCCTCGCGGCGACAGCATACGGCCCGGCTTGTGCAATGAAATCGTCAAGGAGTTGGACGTACTGGAAAAGAACTGGCCGCGCGAATTGCCGCAAGGCGTGATTCACGCGGACCTATTCCCGGACAATGTGTTCTTTCTCGGCGACAAGTTGTCAGGACTGATCGATTTCTATTTCGCCTGTACCGATATGCTGGCTTATGACGTTGCGGTCTGCCTCAACGCCTGGTGCTTCGAGGCGGACCATTCCTACAACGTCACCAAGGGGCGATCGCTGCTCAATGCCTATGGCAAAGTGCGGGCGCTTTCCGCGCGTGAGCGCGATGCATTGCCGATGCTGGCGCGCGGCGCGGCGACTCGCTTCCTGCTCACCCGGTTGGTCGACTGGCTGGCCGTCCCGGACGGTGCGCTGGTCAGGCCGAAGGATCCGCTGGAATATTACCGCAAGCTGCGTTTTCACCAGTCGGTCAAGAGTATCGAGGATTACGGGCTCTAGCGCATGATCCTGAAAGGTGGGAGCCGGTTTTCGGACAAGATCATGCGCAAAGGAAAAGTCGCGTGAGCGAGCAGCGCGTCACCATTCACACTGACGGCGCCTGTTCGGGCAATCCGGGCCCGGGCGGCTGGGGCGCCATTCTGACATTTCGCGACCATGAAAAAGAGCTCAAGGGCGGCGAACCGCACACAACCAACAACCGCATGGAATTGATGGCGGCGATTTCGGCGCTGGAGGCGCTCAAGCGGCCTTGCGTTGTCGATCTTCATACCGACAGCGAGTACGTCAAGAACGGCATCACGTCGTGGATCCATGGCTGGAAGAAAAAAGGATGGCGCACCGCCGACAAGAAGCCGGTGAAGAACGTTGATCTGTGGAAGCGGCTGGACGAAGCGCTCGGCCATCACACCGTGCACTGGCACTGGGTCAAAGGCCATGCCGGCCATGCGATGAACGAGCGTGCCGATGAGCTCGCGCGCGCGGGCCTGGTCGCCGCCCGCGCCGGCGCCATCGGCGCAATGACAAAATAGCGCTTTAAAACAAAATGGCCGGGACATAGCCGTTCGAAGAACGGCGTGCTTTCGCACGCCTATGCCCGGCCATGGCTCAGGAGCCTAGCCGCAAATCTTTAGAGCTGGCTCAACAATGACTGGCCGCCCGAAATCTCGCACTTGCCTGGTGCATCCTCGATATTGAGCTTTTTCACGACGCCGTCGTCGACCAGCATCGAATAGCGCTTCGAGCGCGTGCCGAGCCCGTTGCCGGATCCGTCAAACGCCATATCGATCGCCTTGGCAAATTCGCCGTTGCCGTCCGCAAGGAAATCGATCTTGCCGTCAGCGCCGGTTGATTTCTTCCAAGCTTCCATGACGAAGACGTCATTGACGCCGGTCACGGCGATTGTGTGCACGCCCTTGGCCTTGATGGCGGCGGCGTTGTTCAGGAAGCTCGGGATATGCAGGTTGTTGCATGTTGGCGTGAAGGCCCCTGGCACGGCGAATAGCGCCACCTTGCGGCCTTTGAATACTTCATCGGTCGTTTTCCAGACCGGACCCTCGGTGGTCATGACGCGGAATTTTGTCTCGGGCAATTTATCGCCGACCTTGATTGGCATGGGTGTCCTCTCGCTTTGCTTTATTAAAATGTTTCCCGGCTGGGGTAATTACGCCCTTGCCGGTGATTAGTCGAGATGAGTCTTGATTTCCAGGGCGCGCTCGCCCGTCACCACGGTGAAGGTTAGATCGAAATTGCCCTTGGGATCGACTCCAGGGGGCAAACCGTCGAGCTCAAAAACAAAGCGCGCACGGCCGGTTGTGGCGCCTTGCGCAGGCGTCGGGATGGGCAGCGCCCAGTCCGGCGTTGGCCCTTCAACAAACAATTCGACAGCCTGGCCGGCCGGTGCGGCAAGGTCGACGGTAACCTTCGGCTTTGCCGCCGCACTGACGCGTTTTGCGGTGAGGCCGATCTGCGCGGCCGGCACCGTCTTGGGCACGTGCGCCTCTGCGGCGCTCAAGTCAGCATTACGCGCGCTGGTTCCGGATCCGAGTGTCAGCTCGGCGCTGCCTTCGGCAGGCACGCAAAGTTTTTCGCAGACCGCGTATTCGATCTTCATGCGCAGGCGGACAGGTTTGCCGGGCTGCTGTGGCGCAATCACCAGTGGAAAGATGGCGCTATTCTTGTAGCCGAGCGAATGTCCGGTTTCGTCAGTGAAAAGGTGCGGTGCGGGGAAGAGCACCCTGACGTCTTTCAGATTTTCCGAGCCCGAAAAATCGAAGCGCGGCGGCACGCCGGAATCGCCCGGGTAGCGCCAGTATGTTTTCCATCCCGGTTGCATCTTGATTTCAATGCCTGCGCGCAGCGCGACATCGTCTTTGCCGCTTGCGCCGGCGATCAGCCTGACACCCGAACGGACGTCATTGCTCCAGGGCGATTCGTCCGCCGCGAGCGCGGCCGTGCCGGCAATCGCGCCGATCGCGCAGGCGGCCAGGGCGGCATAAAATGATCTGTGAATATCATTCATCGCGCACGATCTAGTTGGTAACGGCATGCCGCGCCACTGAATTCATTGTGAGCAGCGATTGACCGTGTTCTGGGCAGGCCGCTGCCACAATTGTCGTATTGAATATGACGGTGAACGATTGAACTTTCCGCCGCAAGCTTCGTTTGCAAAGGTAGATCGATCGGGTAACCTTTTGCCATGAAGACGTCACGCAAAGCGAAGGAGCAGGCTCCCGCCCCTGGTCGCGGTTATCTTGACGGGCAGATGCTGATCGCAATGCCAGCGATGAACGACGAGCGGTTTGCGCGTGCCGTCATTTATGTCTGCGCGCATTCAACCGAAGGCGCCATGGGCATCGTCGTCAACCACCCCGCCGCCAACATCAAATTTCCTGATCTCCTCGTGCAACTGGAAGTGATCCCCGCGGTTGAGCGCATCCAGCTGCCCACGCGCGCTGAAGACGTCAAAGTGCTCAAGGGAGGGCCGGTTGAAACCGGGCGTGGTTTCGTTCTGCACTCGGCCGACTTCTTCATCGAGAATTCGACGCTGCCGATTGACGAGGGGATCTGCCTCACCGCTACGCTCGACATTCTCAAGGCGATCGCGCGCGGCACCGGGCCGGCGAGCGCCATTCTTGCGCTTGGTTATGCCGGCTGGGCACCCGGCCAACTCGAACAAGAAATCCAGCAGAACGGGTGGCTGCATTGCGCGGCCGATCCCGAACTTATTTTCGGGACGGACACCGAAATGAAATACGAGAAGGCGCTGCGCAAGATCGGCATCGATCTCGGCATGCTGTCCAGCGAATCCGGCCACGCCTAGCGACTTGTCATTGCCCGGCGCAAGGCTGGGCATAACGACTGATAGTCCGCGCAATCAATTGGATTTGGATTTATTCCGACGCAATCTTGAGCGCGCGCAGCCGGGTCGGCTTGTCGATCAGGAGATCGCGGGCGGCATCCGCGGTCATCGGTTCGCCGAAGGCGAAGCCTTGCGCGTATTCGCAACCGAGCTGGTAGAGCTCGACCGCGTCGGAATCGGTTTCCGCACCTTCCGCAACCACTTCCATGCCGAGATCGTGCGCAAGCGCGATGATGGAGCGCAGAATCACCGGGCGCGTGCCGCGCGGCGTGGTGCGCACAAACGACTGGTCGATCTTGATCGTGTCGAACGGAAAGCGCTGCAGATAGGCGAGCGACGAATGCCCGGTGCCGAAATCGTCCAGCGACAGGCCGGCGCCGAGCTCCTTGATGCGCGTGAGCATTTGGGCGGCGTGCTCGGGATTTTCCATCACGAGCGATTCGGTGATTTCAAGCTTGAGCGTGCCGCGCGCCAGCGGCGTGCGTGACAAGACGCCGCGCAGGTCCTGGATCAGATCGTGGCGCAGCAATTGGCGCGACGACACATTGACGCTGGCAAACACCGGCTCGCGGGCGCGGGTGGCGGCCTGCCATTGCGCGAGTTGCTTGGCGGTGTGATCGAGGACAAAAAGGCCGAGATCGACGATGAGGCCGATTTCTTCGGCGATCGAAATGAATTCGGCCGGCGACAGGCGGCCGAGCTTCGGGTGATCCCAGCGCGCCAGCGCCTCGAACCCGGCAATGGCGCGATCTTCCAGCCGCACGATCGGCTGGAACAGCACCTTGATTTCTTCGCGCTCGATGGCGCGGCGCAATTCCGATTCCATGGTCAGCCGGTCGGTCTTGCGTGAGCGCATCGCCGGCTTGAAGATCTCGATGCGGTCGCCGCCAATGCGCTTGGCGTAGTACATCGCCAGTTCGGCGTCCTTGAGCACTTCCTCGGTGCGGTTAGATTGGTTCTCGGCGAGCGCCAATCCGATCGACGCAGTCAGGAAGATCTCGCGGTCATTGAAGGCAATCGGTGCGCGCAATGTGCGCCGGATCGTCTCGGCGAAAGCCACGATACGCGCGGGCTCGCGCTCGGAGAGCACGATCAGAGCAAACTGGTCGCCGGACAGCCGCGCCAAGGTATCCTGCGGCTTGAGCAGGCGGGACAGCCGGCGCGCTATGGTCAGCAGAATTGAATCACCAACCGCAATGCCGACGGAATCGTTGACCTGTTTGAAGCGATCGAGATCGACCACCACGATGGAAGGCCGGATTTGCGGGTCGGCGCGGGCAAAGCCGAAAGCCGCCTCCATGCGGTCGATGAACAGCTCGCGGTTGGGCAATCCCGTAAGATTGTCATGCACGGCGTCAAACAGCAGCCGCTCCTCGGCATTCTTGAATTCGGTCACGTCGGTCATTGTGCCGACCAGGCGCACCACTTCGCCGTCGGAACCGACCACCGGACGTACCTTGAGCGCAAACCACAGGTAGTTTCCGTCGGCGGTTCGCAGCCTGAAATCCTGGGTGAGGCGGCCGCGCCGTTGTTCGACGATGCCGTCAAGAGCGGCGCGGAAACGGTCGCGATCGAGCGGGTGCAGCACTTCGAGCCAGGTTGCCGCCGGCCCTTCCAGCGAGCCACGCTTGAGGCCAAGCATGTGTTCGGTTTCGGGGCTGGTGAACACCTTGTCGGCGGAAACATCCCAATCCCAGATCAAATCGCCCGCGCCAGTGAGCGCGAGCGCGCGGCGTTCGACGTCGGAAACGATGCCGTGCGTGATGCCGCCCGCAAAGGCGTGCTGCATGACCGTGAAACCGATCAGCATCACGATCAGTACAAGGCCACCAAGCAGAGCGGGACCGATGATGTCATTGGTCACAAGGCCGGTGACGGCTATACCCGCGGCCATCGTCCATACGACCAAGAGCAGCCATGTGGGAATGAGCAGCACGGCACGGTCGAAACCATGGGTCGACAGGTAAATCACGAGCGCGAGCCCGAAGACCGCAATGCCGGCAAGCGACATGCGGGCGATGCCGGCGGCAATAGATGGATCGAACACGGCGACTGCGATCAACGCGGCAAGCGCCGCAAGCCAGGCCATCGTGACGTGCGCATAGCGCACGTGCCAGCGCGACAGATTGAGATAGGCGAAGAGAAACACAAGCAGTGTTGCCGACAGGATCGCCTCGCCGCAAGCGCGCCAGACGCGCTCGGCGCCGGCCGACATGTCGAACACCTTGCCCCAGAAGCCGAAGTCAATGCCGATATAGATCAGCACCGCCCAGCCAAGCGCGGCGGCGGCCGGAAACATCATCGAGCCTTTGACGACAAACAGGATCGTCAGAAACAGGGCGAGCAGTCCGGCGATGCCGATGACGATGCCGTAGTAAAGAGTGAACGAGTTGACTTTGTCCTTGTAGGCGTCCGGCTCCCACAAATAGATCTGCGGCAGCTTGTCGGTGCGCAGCTCGGCAACAAAGGTGATGACCGTGCCGGGATCGAGCGTGATGCGGAACACGTCGGCTGTTGTCCCTTCCTGGCGAACGGGCCGATCGCCGGTCGACGGCGTGATGCCTGCGATGCGCGACAGGCCGAGGTCGGGCCAGAACAGACCGGAGCCGACCATGCGGTAGTGCGGCACAACGATGAGACGGTCGATCTGCTCGTCGCTGTTATTTGTAAGCGCGAAGACCGCCCAGTTGCTGTTGCCCTCGCGCGCGCGCACCTCAATGCGGCGCACGATTCCGTCCGGGCCCGGCGCAGTGGACACCTGGATGCGGTCGCCCTCGGTTTTTTGTAGTTCCGTCGCCGCCGTCAAATCGATCGCCGCGGCATCGAGCCGCACATTCACGGCTTCGACCGCGCGCGCAGCTGGGACCACCAGCAGCGTGGCGACGAGCGCGAGTGCAATCGCTGCCAAACGGCTATTCAAAAACAAAACAAAACCCCCGGCCGCGACAGCGCCTCGCAGCCTGCGGCTCCGGCATTGCCGACGGTGAAAATCTGCAAACAATCGCACCCTGTTGCGTTTTTAAGTCCGACATTGCGCCGATTTCGCGGCTTCTGAAGAAACGGACGCCGAGTCAAAGTGTTAGCACGATTTTACCGATATGGGTGCTGGTTTCCATCAGTGTATGAGCGGCCGCCGCCTCGCCCATGGGAAATGTCTTATAGATGACGGGTTTGACCGTCCCGGCCGTCACCAGCGGCAGTACATTGTCCTCGACCGCCCGCGCTATGGCGCCCTTGTCGGCCACCGAGCGCGCACGCAAGGTTGAGCCGGTATGGTGCAGCCGCTTGAGCATGATGCGGCGGAAATCCACTGTCGCTTTTGGACTTCCCTGAAATGCGATTTGCACGATGCGCCCCTCCACCGCGGCGGCTTCGTAGTTGCGCGCGATGTAGTCCCCACCCACCATGTCCAGTATAACCTCGGCGCCCTTGTCTGCGGTCGCGGCCTTGGTCGCGGCGACAAAGTCCTCCGACTTATAGTTAACAGCGACATCGGCCCCCAGTTTGCGACAGGCCTCGCATTTTTCCGCTGAGCCCGCGGTGGTGATCACACGTGCGCCGAAAGCCTTGGCAAGTTGGATGGCCGTGGTGCCGATGCCTGATGAGCCGCCATGCACCAGCAGCGTTTCGCCCTTTTTGAGTCCGCCGCGCTCGAACGCGTTGTGCCAGACAGTGAAGAATGTTTCGGGTATGGCGGCCGCTTCAACCATCGAAAGCCCGGAGATCGGCAGCGCGTGGATTTCATGCGCGAGACAATATTCCGCGTAACCGCCGCCGACCACGAGCGCCATGACTCTGTCGCCGATTTTCCAGCGCTTGACGCCGTCACCCAAAGCAACAACGTCGCCGGCGATTTCCAATCCCGGAATATCGGGTGCGCCCGGCGGGGGCGGGTAAAGCCCCATGCGCTGCATGACGTCGGGGCGGTTCACGCCGGCGGCGGCGACCTTCACCAGGATCTCTCCCGCTCCCGGCGTCGGAAGCGGGCGTTTTTCCGGGATCAGCATCTCCGGACCGCCGGCCGATTTGATGCCGATCGCAGTCATTTGGTTTGGCAGTGCGGCCATCGGTTCCTCGTATTTTCTGCAAATTGATGGGCTCTGTGTAGGCGCGCCTCGCCGATGTGACAACCCGGACGGCCGTCGCTAGATTTCGCCTGCAGGAGGTGGCCCATGCCGGCGATCGACGAAGATGACAAACCGAAGAAGAAGGTTTCGCATGAGATCGGCCAGGACCTGACCCTGCTCTCCGTGGATGAGCTTTCGGCGCGCGTGCAGTTGATGCGCGATGAGATCAACCGGCTCGAGGCCGACATGGCGCAAAAGCGCGTTTCGCGCGCTGCAGCCGACCAATTTTTCAAACGTTGAGGTGTGCGAAATTAGCGGCAGCCGAAATGGTATCGGCGTGCCGGACCGTCGCAAAAATATTTGGCATTGCGCGCATACCCTTAAGCTGTCGTTAAGCTTTCTCGACCATTACTGGCATTGTCCATCTTCATGTGGACGTTGAGTGGCTCCTGTCCACTCTGTTTGACGCCTCCCTGTTATCAACTTCGAGCCGCCGGCAACGGCGGCTCTTTTTTTGTCCCAAAATGGATCAGCGGCTGTCGCGCGCGGCCTTTCAAACTTGCGCGGAAACTATATCGCGATGTTAACCATATCGCCGGCTGGACACGGCTGCATCGCGCGCGTCATGCTTACCCAATCGTATACGGGGCGCGATCGGCTCCGCGGTGAAGTGAGGCGTCGCGTCATGTCCGAAAAGTCCGAAAAGCCGTTCAACGAAACGCAAACAGTTTCGTTCGGAGAGCGGCTTGCGAGTTCGCAGGCCTTCGCCGATTTGTTCCGTGATGGAATGGCGCTGGTCGAGGAGACCGCGACTTATCTTGACGGTCCTGGCCGGCAGGAATCCAAGAAACTGGAACGCGCGGCGGCGCTTGCCTATGCCACCGAAAGCATGCGTCTCACCACGCGACTGATGCAGCTCGCCTCGTGGCTGCTGCTTCATCGGGCGGTGAAAGAAGGCGAGATGTCGCTGGCGCAGGCGGGCAAGGAAAAGAGCAAGGTGAAACTCGCCACGAGTGACGCGCACGATTCCACGAATCTCGAGCTATTGCCGGTGGCGCTGCGCGAGCTGATCGAGCGCTCGCGAAAGCTCTACTCAAATGTGCGCCGGCTCGATGCAACGATCTACAATCAGAATGCAGCAGATCGGCCAATGACGGGTAATCCGGTCGAGCGCCAGCTTGGCCTGTTGAAGGCCGCGTTCGGCGTGGAAAGCGTCTAGACGAAACCCCGGCCTCCAAACAAAAACCCCCGCGCCAAGCGGGGGTTTTTCAGCGCTCCAGCACTTATTTCTTTTCGTCGGTTTTCAGGAAGCCCGAGAACTTCTTCTGGAAGCGCGACACGCGACCGCCGCGGTCGACGAGCTGCTGCTGACCGCCGGTCCAGGCCGGGTGCGACTTGGGGTCGATATCGAGGTGCAGAACGTCACCTTCTTTGCCCCAGGTGGAGCGAGTGGTGAATTCACTGCCATCGGTCATGACCACTTTGATGCTGTGGTAGCCGGGATGGATGTCTTGCTTCATTGTCTCTCTTCCGGGGCGCGAACGCGCCAGTAATAGCGGGGATTTGGCGGCTCCTATACAGGACCCGGATGCAGGCGGCAAGCGGCCACGATTGACCGCGCAGGCCGCAAGGCATTAATGGGGCAAGCGCCGGGGCGACAACAAAGGGCGTCGCATGAGTTTTTCGAGCGATGGGCGGGGCCTCGACGTGGGCGGCGCCCCAGGGGCCGGTGCACGCGGTAAGGTCAAACTCCGGCCGTTGGTCCGGCTTGTTCCCTACATTGGCAAATATAGCGGGCGCGCACTCGCCGCATTGGCTGCGCTGATCGTCGCTGCGCTCACCACGCTGGTCGTGCCTGTGGCCGTTCGGCGGATGATCGATTTCGGCTTCTCCGACAAAGCCGTGCAGTTGATCGACAGCTATTTCGCGGTGATGGTCCTTATCGTCGCTGCGCTCGCGATATCGAGCGCGTTGCGTTATTACCTTGTCACCACATTGGGCGAGCGAATTGTCGCTGATCTGCGCTCGGATGTATTCATCCATCTCACGCGCTTGTCGTCGGCATTTTTCGATACAACACGGGCCGGTGAAATTGTATCGCGCCTCACGGCTGACACCACCCAGATCAAGGCGGCTGTAGGCGCTTCGGTATCGATCGCCTTGCGCAATCTGGTGCTGTTTGTCGGCGGTGCCGCCATGATGGTGGTCACCAGCCCGCGGCTGTCGTTGTTCGTGCTGGGTGCAATTCCGGTCATTGTACTTCCGCTCGTCGGCTTTGGGCGCGCAGTCCGCAAACGCGGACGCGCAGCGCAGGACACGCTCGCCGATGCATCCGGGTACGCCAACGAATTACTTGGCGCGATGCGGACGCTGCAGGCGTTCACCAACGAAAAGCTCGCGCAGTCGCGGTTCGGTGCGGCAGTCGAACAAGCTTACGTTGCTGCGCGTGGTGCGACAAAAGTGCGGGCCATGCTTACCGCGGTTGTGATTTTCCTCGTTTTTTCGAGCATCGTTGTAGTGCTTTGGGTTGGTGCGCAGGATGTGCTCACTGGCAGCATCACGCCCGGCCGGCTCGGACAGTTTGTTCTTTATGCGGTATTTGCGGCCGGCGGGCTCGGCGAACTCAGTCAGGTGTGGGGCGAAATCGCGCAGGCGTCCGGCGCCGCCGAACGGCTTTTCGAGATTCTCGACGTCGAGCCGCAGATCAGGGCACCGGCACGTCCGGTCGCGCTACCGAAGCCCGCGAGCGGTGCGGTTGAATTTCGTGACGTCAATTTCGCGTATCCGGGGCGACCGAACGTGCCGGTCCTTGATCGGTTGTCATTCCGGGTCGCGCCTGGCGAAAAGCTGGCATTGGTCGGTCCCTCCGGCGCTGGCAAGAGCACCATCTTCCAATTAATTCTGCGGTTCTATGATCCGGTGACGGGCAGTGTGAGCTTCGATGGGGTAGGCCTGACCGAAGCTGACCCGGCCGAGCTGCGATCGCGCATCGCGCTCGTGCCGCAAGATGCCGTGGTTTTCGGTACGACCGTACGGGAAAATATCCAGTTCGGCCGTCCTGACGCCACTGATGCGGAGATCGACAAGGCCGCGGAAGCTGCGCACGCGTCGGAATTCATTCGGCGATTACCGTTGGGATATGAAACGCCGGTGGGCGAGCGCGGCGTGACGCTGTCGGGCGGCCAACGTCAGCGCATCGCAATCGCACGCGCCATTTTGCGCAAGGCGCCGCTGCTGCTGCTCGACGAAGCGACCTCATCGCTCGATGCTGAAAGCGAGACGCTGGTTCAGCAGGCGCTCAAGCGGCTGATGCTCAACCGCACCAGCATCGTCATCGCGCACCGGCTCGCCACCGTGCAGTCCTGCGACCGCATTCTCGTGATCGATCATGGCCGCATCGTGGAGGAGGGGACGCACGCGTCACTTGCCTCTGCCGGTGGGCTCTACGCGCGGCTGGCGAAACTGCAATTCGAGGTCGCGTAGTTTACGCGCGCCAGGTCATTCTGTTGACCGCGAGCCCCGAGACCGGGTTCTTGTCTTCCCCGGCAATAACGAAGCCATGCTTTTCATAAAATCGGATGGCGCGGAAATTGTCTTTGTTGACGAGAAGGTAGAGCCCCTTCGGCGACAAGCGCTTGGCCTCGTCCAGCAGGGCAAGTGCAACGTTAGAGCCCCAGTGTTCCGGGGCGACCACGATCTGGTCGAGATAGGTCGTCTTCGGATCGACCGTCACGAAGCCGCCCAGCGCGCCATCGATATCGGCTAGTACGATGCGGGCCACCGGCACGAGCTCCGTGCGCCAGCGTTCACGCCACCAGGTCACCCGCGCATTGAAGTCGATATGCGCGTAGTGCTTCTGCCAGGTCCGGCGCCACAGATCGATCGCCGCATCTTCGTCGGCGGCGGAATAGGGGCGTAGTGTGCAGGCTTTCGGGCTCACCGCTCGGTCAGCTTGAACTCGATGCGGCGATTCCGCTTGTAGGCATCCTCGGTTTTGCCCGCTTCGATCGGCTGGAATTCGCCGAAACCCGCGGCTACCAGCCGCTGCGGCGACACGCCTTTGCCGACGAGATATTGCACGACCGCGATCGCGCGTGCGGCTGACAGATCCCAGTTCGATTTGAACACGCCGCCGGCCGCGATCTGGCGGACGTCGGTATGACCGTCAACGCGCAAAACCCACGCAATGTCGGTCGGGATTTGCCTTTCCAGCTCGAGCAGCGCTCCGGCCACCTTGTCGAGCTCCAGACGGCCCTCAGGTTTCAGATCGGCCTTGCCGGTGTCGAAGAATACTTCCGACTGGAGCACAAAGCGGTCGCCAACCACCCGCACGTCGCTGCGGTTGCCGAGGATTTCACGCAGTTTGCCGAAGAAATCGGATTGATAGCGCTTGAGCTCATTAACGCGCTCGGCCAGCGCCAGATTGAGCCTCTGCCCGAGCTCGGTAATCTGGCCCTGTGATTCCTTGTCCTTCTTCTCGGCGGCGTCGAGCGTTTGTTCGATGGCCGCCAGTTGGCGACGCAGTGCCGCAATCTGCTGGTTGAGCACCTCGACCTGCGCCAACGCGCGCGCGGAGATTTTCTTCTCGCCTTCGATCTGGCCGGCGAGTTCGGACACCTTTCCCTGCGCGGCCGTGGCGCCGGCGCCGGCATTCTCTGCCGCTCCCTTGAGCCGGTCGCGCTCGTTTTCTGTGGTAGCCAGCGTTGCGCGCAGTTGCGCGAGCTGGTCCTCGAGATTGGTCTTTCCGGACTTTTCCATCGACAGCAGTTCGGTCAGCTGCGCGATCTGCGCATTCAGCCGGCCCAGCGCGGTGTCCTTGCCGGCAACTTCCTGCTGTAAATAAAACTGCACCACGACGAACACGGTGAGAAGGAAAATAATGCCAAGGATCAACGTCGACAGCGCGTCGACGAAGCCCGGCCAGTAGTTCATCCCGCTTTCGCCGCGGCGCGTTCTTGCAAGCGCCATGGAATTCAACTCAACGGTTCGCGTTCACGCCGCACCATAACTTCCAGAAGCTTCTTGATTTCGCGTTGCTGTTCGGCCTGTGAGTCTACCCAGTCGCGGATCATCTGCTGTTCAGTGCGCATGTGGTGCACGAGGCCCTGGATCGCTTCGGCCAGGTTGGCCATGGCCGCGGATGCAGATTTACCGGCACCGGCCTGGTCCACCGCTTCGCGCAGTCGCTCGATCGCTGAACGCACTTCGCCGGTCACGCCGGCAGCCACTGCAGGCTCTGCGGCCTGGTCATAAACGGTGGTGGAGAGCCAGTCCTCAAGTTCCGTGTAGAAGCGATTCTGCGCCTGGCTCGATTGCAGATCGAGGAAACCGAGCACCAGTGAGCCCGCGAGTCCGAACAACGATGAGGAAAA
>Ga0070713_100001146_pt1 | contig 16990 bp, 17 predicted proteins | sample LARL82metaG_FD_65465 | JGI IMG/M metagenome (GOLD analysis project Ga0070713, IMG submission 65465) | Corn, switchgrass and miscanthus rhizosphere microbial communities from Kellogg Biological Station, Michigan, USA - LAR L8-2 metaG | ecosystem: Host-associated > Plants > Roots > Rhizosphere ...
CCCGTCACGATATTGACGACCCCGGGGGGAAGGCCGGCGTCCTGGAGGACTTCGGCGAATTTCATCGCCGTGATCGACGTCGTCTCGGCGGGCTTCAGGACGACGCAGTTGCCCATCGCGAGCGCGGGCGCGAGCTTCCACGCCAGCATGAGCAGCGGGAAGTTCCACGGAATCACCTGCCCCACCACCCCGAGGGGCGCCACGCGCGCGCCCGGCGTGACGTACTCGAGCTTGTCGGCCCAGCCGGCGTGGTAAAAGAAGTGCGCCGCCGCCATCGGCACGTCGAAATCACGCGATTCCTTGATGGGCTTCCCGCCGTCGAGCGACTCGGCCACGGCGAATTCGCGCGCCCGCTCCTGGAGCAGGCGCGCGATCCGGAAGAGGTGCTTCGCCCGCTCGCGGCCCGGCATCCGGCCCCAGACGGAGCGGAACGCCCGGCGGGCCGCTTCGTAGGCGGCGTCGACGTCGGCCGCGCCGGCCCGGGCGATCTCGGCCAGCTTCCGCTCGGTGGCGGGATTTAGGGTGTCGAAATAATCGCGGGTCCGCGGCGGGACGAAAGCGCCGCCGATGAAAAGCCCGTACCGGGCCTTGAGCTTCGGGTCGGCCGTCTCGGGTGCCGGATCGTACTCCCACAGATCCCCGAAGATGAGCTCGGGCAGCGGCCTTCCGGCCGCCCGCGCCGTCGGGCGGGGCGGCTTCTTGTCGGCGGGCGGCGTGGGCATGCGGTCGGGATTCTGGCCGGTCGGGTTCGGATGGTCCGGGCTGAGGCGGATTTTGGAGACCGGCGCGGTCTAATAGCTTTCGGCCGCGTCGCTGAAATAATACGGCGCCTGATACGCGCCGGACTTCTCCTTCTCGATCTGCCGGAGGAGGTCGTTGAGCAGCGTGCTCGCGCCGAACCGGTAGCGCTCGCTCGTCAGCCACGCGTCGCCCAGGGTCTCCTTGATCGCGACCAGGAATTGCAGCGCCTGCCTGGCCGTGCGGATCCCGCCGGCGGGCTTCATCGCAATCGCCTTGCCGGTGTCCAGGTAGAAATCCCGGATCGCCTCGATCATCACCTGGTGGTTGCCGAGGGTGGCATTGAGGGAGGCCTTGCCGGTGCTCGTCTTGATGAAATCCCCCTCGCGAATCACCCGCATCGCGAGAAACGAGGCCGCCCGGATGGCGTCGAACGTCTCGAGCTCGCCCACTTCGAGGATCACCTTGAGGGCGGCGTCGCCGCAGGCCTCGACCACCGCGGCGATCTCGTCCTGCACCCGGCCGAACTCGCCGGCGAGAAAGGCCCCCCGGTTGATCACCATGTCGATCTCGTCCGCCCCGTCCGCCACCGCCGCGCGCACCTCGGCCAGCCGTGTCCTGAAGGGCGCCTGGCCCGAAGGGAAAGCGGTGGCGACCGACGCCACCCGGACCTCCGAACCCGCCACGCGGCGCTTGGCGTGCCTGACCATCGAGGGATAGACGCAGACCGCGGCGACCGAAGGAATGTCCGGGTCGCCGTGGGGCCGCAGCGCCTTGCCGCAGAGGGAGGCGATCCGCCCCGGCGTGTCCTTGCCCTCCAGCGTGGTCAGGTCGAGCATCGAGACGGCCTTTCTGAGGATCCAGGCCTTCGAAGTCTTCTTGATGCTGCGCGTCGCGTACTTGGCCACCCGCTCCTCGATCCCGACTTGGTCGACCGTTCCGATCCCGTCGAAAAGCCGCTGAAAATCCGCAAGAGGGGGGCGAACCGACATTCCCGGACTATCGCGCCGCGGCATTCCGAAAACAATGGAAAATTGGACCGCGCCCGCGCATGTTTCCGGCGTCATGGCGAACCTTGCCGCGCAACCGCTGCCTCGTTGTCTCCAGGCGGCATCCCTCCCATGCTGACCCAAGCCGCGCTCCGGCGCCTGCGCTCGTTGCGGGACCGGAAAGACCGGGACAAGCTCGGGCTCTTCGCGGTGGAGGGCGCGAAGACCGTCGCCGAACTGATCGCGGCGGGCGCCGTCTTCGAGGAGATCTACGCCACCGCGGAATGGCCGGGAATCCGGACGGTCGACCTGACGCCCGCCGAGATGGCCCGGGCGAGCCACTTCCCCACCCCCTCGCCCGTCCTGGCGGTCGGCAAGGTGCGGCGCGAACCGCTCGCCCCCGGCGCGCTCGACCGCGGCCTCACCCTCGCCCTGGACGGCGTCCAGGATCCCGGGAATGTCGGCACGCTCCTGCGCATCGCGGACTGGTATGCGATCGACCGGGTCGTGCTCTCGCCCGAATGCGCCGACGTGTACGGCCCGAAGACGATCCACGCCAGCATGGGCTCGTTTGCGCGCGTCCGCGCCCACACCGCCGACCTGGCGCTCGCGCTCGCCTCCGTTCAGGCGCCGGTCATCGGTTGCGATCTCGAGGGAGACGACGTCCATGCGATGCCGGCGATGCCCGACGCCGTCATCGTCATCGGCAGCGAAGGCCGCGGCCTCTCGGAGGCCGTGAGGTCCCGGCTGACGTCCCGCGTGACCATTCCCCGTTACGGCAAAGCCGAGTCGCTCAACGCCGCCGTCGCCGGCGCCATCGTCTGCGACAATCTGAGGCGGACGGGTGCCAGGGGAACCGGAGCCCACCGATAGGGTGGCGTATTTGTGAGACGCTACAGGCCGGGGCTATTTGTCCCCGCCCCTGCCGCCCGCACCGCGGCCTTTGCCGCCGCCTGCCGTGAGCACGGTCCCCGCGAGCACGCCCACTGCGAAGACGCCGAAATAAATCAACGCCGCCGATTCGGTGATTTTCTTTTGGAACACGATCGGGAACGAAAAATCGATTTTCTGGGGGTTGTTCATGCCCACGTACAGCATGGCGAAAAGGATCGCGAGGAACACGACCGACTTGAAAACGGACTTGAAGCTCATGAATCCGAGGGCTAGCCGATGCCGCCGCCCGGGTCAACTCGTCTCGACAAACGCGGCTTGCGATTCGAGGCGCAAACGGATTGCCTTGGTGTTTTTCCCCATTGCAAACATCGCTTCGCCATCCCCCCCGCCTCCATCGGGCGCTTTCCGCCCTGATCCAATGGATCGACGCCGACTACGCTCCCGGAGGCGCCGACGCCGCGCGCGAGGAGCCCGACCGGGTCGATTGGGTCCGCTGCATACCCTTCATCGTCCTGCACCTCGGATGCCTGGGGGTATTTTGGGCGGGAGCAAGCGCCTTTGCCGTCGGGACCGCCGTGGTCCTCTACTTCGCCCGCATGTTCATGGTGACCGGTGTTTATCACCGGTACTTCTCGCATAAGACCTACAGCACCTCGAGGCCCGGCCAATTCCTGCTCGCCTTGGGCGGAGCCACGACCGTGCAGCGCGGCCCCCTTTGGTGGGCCTACCATCACCGCCACCACCATCAACATTCCGACGAACCCGAGGACGCGCATTCGCCCCATGTCCACGGATTCTGGTGGTCCCACATCGGCTGGATCACGAGCCGGCGCAATTTCCCGACCGATTACACCAAGGTGCGCGACCTGACGAAATATCCGGAACTCGTGTTCCTCAATCGGTTCGACGCCGTCGTTCCCGCGCTTTTCGGCTTGGCGCTATGGAGCCTGGGGTGGCTCTTGGAAATCCATGCCCCAGGGCTGGGAACCACCCGCTGGCAGATGCTGTTCTGGGGCTTCTTCGTCAGCACCACCGTGCTTTTCCACGGCACTTCCTGCATCAATTCGATGGCCCACCTGATGGGGCGTCGCCGGTTCGAAACCTCGGACGATTCGCGCAACAGCTTCATCCTCGCGCTCATCACGCTCGGAGAAGGCTGGCATAACAACCATCACCGCTACCAGAGCTCCACGCGCAACGGATTCTACTGGTGGGAGCTCGACCTCACCTATTACGGCCTCAAGGCCTTGTCCTGGACCGGCCTCATCTGGGATCTGAAAGCGGTGCCCGCCTCGATTCTCGCCGAGGGCGAGCGTTCCGATCATCACGCCTCGGTCGCTGCGGCGAGCCGGGCCGCGCTTGTCCATCCGGAACACTCCTCCCTGAGGCGGGTCGTTCCCGCTGCAGCCGCCATCGCGGTCGCCACCGTGAATGCGGCCCATCCGGCGGTGCTCCGGCGCGCGGGCGAGCCGGCCATCCACAAGGATGACAGCCCCTGGGTCCAAAGCAACCCGCCAGCCGCCGATGGCTCCGGGGGTCCGGGAAATCCTTGAACGCGGCTTGAGCCCGAGGTCGCGATGCGCATACATTGCGATCCCGTGCCCGACTCCAGTCCGTCTCCCGCCGCAAGCCCTCCTCGCACCGCCTGGCAGAGACAGGTGATCGATCCGATCGTCGCGCAGCTCACCCAGGGGATCACGCCTGAAAAGATCGCCCTTACGGTCGCCGTGGGATCCGCCTTCGCGCTGTTTCCCGTGCTCGGGACCACCACGCTCCTGTGCCTCATCGTGGGAATCACGCTCCGGCTCAACCAACCGATCATCCAGATCGTGAATGCCGTATGCGCCACGGTGCATCTGCCCGTCATCTTCGGCCTGGTCCGGCTCGGCAACTTTATCTTCGGAACGACCAATACTCACGTCGGAATCCGGATGATGAACCATATGTTCTGGGACAGCCCGCGCGAATTCTGGGACCGGTTCGGGTTGATCGTATTCCACGCCATCGTCGCCTGGTCGCTCTGCGCGCCGGTCTGGATGGTGCTCGCCTATTGCCTCGCCATGCCCGTCCTGAGGGAGGTGGCTCGCCGGCGCACCGAAGCCGCGGAACAAACGGCCTCCGTCCCGCCGCCCAAGCATCCGGTGCCGTAAGCGCGAGCGCCGCCGAGCCGGCCGACGGGGATGCGACTCACCGGGCCGGACCCCAGCGTTTCGTGAACGGATAATAGATGAAGGAGGGCCGGCCGATCACGTCCTTCGCCGGGACAAAACCCCAGTAGCGGCTGTCGGCGCTGTCGGCGGAATTGTCGCCGAGCCCGACGTAGGAGCGGGGTGGAACGGTCAGGGTTTCGCCTGGCCGGAGCAAACCCAGGACACCGTACGCGGGCGAGGGAACGGGGCCTTGGGTGTATCCGCCATACGGCGGCGCCCGGCGGGCGTTCAGGCCGAAAGCCTCCGCCCCCGCAATCGGCGCGCCATTCCGGTAAAGGACCGGGGCGCGGATTTCGAGCGTGTCGCCCGGGACGCCTGCCAGCCGCTTGATGTAAAAGCTGTCTTCGCCAATTCCCGCGATATGGACGGTGCGGAACACCAGACCGGAGCCCACTTTGGGCCGGATAAAATTGTAGGTGAACCGATCCACGAGAACTTTGTCGCCGGTCATCAGGTCGAACCGAACGATCGGAGCGCCCGCGGCGACGGTCCGGCCAAGGGGAATCTTGTAGGCGGGATAGACTTCCGGCACGGAGGCATCGAGGTGGACTTCCGCCGCTTCCGCCGTGCCGGCAGCGCGGATCTCCACCAGACGCGCCTCATATGCCGCGGAACTTCCGAAGAAGGTCTTCTGGAACACCTCGTCGAAGCCATGGAAATCCACGGGGAGACGGAGGGCCACCGGCCGGTCTCCGACATAGAACGTATACTCCGCGAGCTTCGCGGGGAAAAAAATCCAGGTCCGGCCCTGCACGATCGTGCGGGCCAGCTGTCCGTTCGAAAAGACGAGAGCCGAAACTTCGCCGGCGGCCGGCGCGTCGATCTCCTGGCGAAGGGCGCCGAACGCCGCGAGCCGGCCGATCCGGCCGAGGAGACCCGGGGCCGCCCCATCGGGCGGGAACGTCTCGGCCGTCATTCCATAGTACGTAGGCCACATCGAATTGGTCGGGATTTCGAAGTTTTGGACGAAGTACGCGCGGATCCCCAGGATGACGATCGCCGCCACGAGAAAGAAATCGACGTTCTCGGCGAGCGACGTGCGCGGATATATCCGGCCGCCCACTTTGCGGAGGATCGCCTCCAGGGCTTCGCCCGCGGAGTCGAGCCGCGCCGGTTCCGCATGATTTTTGCGGAGCGCAGCGAGTTCATCCCGCCGGCGTGAAAATTCGGCCGCATGCTCCGGACTCATGACGTCCCTGCGGAAGTTCTCGATCGTTCCGGCCAGTTCGAGCCAACGGGCCGCCCGTTCGCGCGCCTTGCTTTTCTCGGAGGCGAATAATCCAAACATGCGCAGGGAGTGTTCGGAACACCGGCCCCTTTGTCGAAATTCTTTTCCGGCCGCGCCACGTTACGCCGGCGTTTCAGGAGGGACAAATTCCGGTTACGGAGCCGTTTTCATCTAGCCCGGCCGGCAGCGCGGGCCAACGTGGGAATCCATGCCCGTCCCAAGCCTTCCCGCCGCGCTCTTCACGTGGACCTCGTTCGCGCGCATGACGCCGCCGCAACCCTTCTCAAGCTTCATCCGGACGACCGGATATCGCCTCCGGCCGCCGCGACCCCTCCCGCACGCCGCAACCGTCACCCGTTTCCGGGACGCCGTCCTCGCGGAAGGCAACGCCGAACCTCGCCAATTGGCGACGCTCCTGTGCGAGCGGCGCCCCGGCGACCGGCCGACCATCGTCCTCGGCGGCTTCGTGCCCGACGCGACCGAGCAGGTGTTCCTGATGCGGAGCCTCCTCCTGAAGAGCGGCAGCGTCTATTACTTCAACTATCCACCGGGCGGTTTCTCGCTCGATCTCCTCTGCGCGCAAATTGACGATCTGGTCGAGGAACTGACGCTGCGGAGGGGCGTCCGTCCCATCGTGTTCTCGGTCAGCTTCGGCGGCGGGCTCCTGATCGAGTGGATGCGGCGCGTCCGGGCCGCCGGCCGGCGGCCCGAAGTCGCGGGAGTCGTCCTGGTCAGCCCTGTCGCCTGCGCGGCCGATGTCGTTGATCCTGCAAAGCCCAAAGCCGCGACCTTGGTTGGGCGGGCGGTAAAACCCTATTTCGACCGGGGCGACTCGATGGATTCCGCCTCCATCGAGCGCTCACGGGCCATCTTTGCAAAAATGTTCGAATCCGGCGTACATAACCGGGAGGCAATCCGCGCGCTGATGAGCGCCGCCGAGTCGGCGCGGTTGCGGCAGAACGTGTTGGCGACGATCCGCAGGATCGATTTTGCCGGAGCCTGCGAACGGGTCCGCGCGCTCGGCCGGCTGGAAGAGCCCGGGGCATGGATCGGGGCGCCGGGGCTGCCGCCGCTCTGCGACGCGCCGGCGCTCATCCTCTATGCCGAAAATGAAGCCTCGGTGATCACCGGCAATTCCCCGACCCGCCTCGCTCTCGAGGAGGGCCATCCGGCCCTTTTCCCCCGGGGCGAATGCCGGATCGTGACGGGGGGAGCGAGCCCGGTCCAACATGGCTCGCTCATCTTCCACTATTATCAATTCCTGCCGCACGTGGCCCGATTCTACCGCGGGTTAAAAACGGGTAAGTTTCGCATGGCCGCTTGAATTCGCTTGCCGCCGAACACGGCGGCGCGCCCCCTAGGGGGCGCGCGCAAGAATCCCGATGGCCGCCATGCCCAGAAGTTTTCTAACCCTAGGCGCCGGCCTTATGACGGTGCGGGAGTCGATGCGCCTGCGCAGGGCGGGCGGGGCCGAACGCCGTCAGGAAAAGACGCGGATGCGCCTGGCGCTGGATCTTGCGAAAACGTCCTTTTGGCGCGGATCGGGAATCGAAGCCGGGCTGACCTATTCCGAATTCCGGACCCGGATCCCGCTGCGCGCCTATGAGGATTTTTTCCCGGCCATTGAACGGATGAAACGGGGCGAAGCCGATGTGCTCTGGCCCGGCCGCTGCTCGCTGTATGCGATTTCTTCCGGCACGACCGCGGGCCGCACGAAATACCTGCCGATCACGGCGCCGATGCTTGAGCACTTCGAAAATGCGGGGATCCAATCGCTCCTGGCTTACACCGCGAGGGTCGGGCACGTGGGCGTCTTCCGCGGGCGGCATCTGTTCCTGGGCGGCTCGACGGCGCTCACGGCCATCGCCGAATCCAAGCCGTTCGAAGCTTACGCGGGCGACCTGAGCGGCATCTCCGCCCTCAACCTGCCGAAGTGGGCGGAACGCCATCTCTACGAACCGGGGGCGGCGATCGCCCAGATGGTCCACTGGCCGGCCAAGCTCCAGGCGATTGCGCAAAGGACCGCGTCCATGGATATCACGCTTCTCGCCGGAATTCCGAGCTGGGTTCTCCTCCTGGCGGACGCCCTGAGGGCCCGGACCACGCGCGCCAAGGCCCAGATTTCAAACTTGCAGGGCCTCTGGCCCAATTTTGAATGCTTCGTCCACGGCGGGGTTCCGATCGCGCCGTTCCAGGACGAATTGCGTTCCGTCCTCGGCCCGACGGTTCACTTTCACGAGGTCTACCCCGCCTCGGAGGCCTTTGTCGCCGTCCAGGATGCCGACGCAAGCGCCGGGCTCCGCCTGCTCACGAACACCGGTGTTTTTTTTGAATTTCTGCCCATGAGCGAGTATGACGAAGCCCGGCTCTCCACCCTGGGCGGCAAGGCCGTGCCGCTGGAAGGAGTCCGGACGGGCGTGGACTACGCCCTGATCGTCACGACGCCGGCGGGGCTTGCCCGCTACGTGCTCGGCGACGTCGTCCGGTTCACCTCGACCGCGCCGCCGCGGATCCTCTACGTCGGGCGCGCGAAACTGCAATTGAGCGCCTTCGGCGAACACGTCATCGAGAAGGAGATCACCGATTCGCTCCTCGCCGTGTGCAGCCGCCACGGCTGGACGATCGTCAACTTCCATGTCGCCCCGATCTTCGCGCACTCCTCCATCGGACCTGGTCACGCCCGAGGCCGCCATGAATGGTGGATCGAGCTCAAATCGGGCACCCTTACGACTCCCAAAGCGCCGCAAATCGAGGCCGAACTCGATCTGGAGCTCAAACGGCTGAACGACGACTACGAGGCCAAGCGCAAAGGCGGCGGCCTGGAGGCCCCGGTCGTGCGCCTGGTGATGGCGGGGGTCTTCGAACATTGGATGAAGCACCACGGCAAGTGGGGCGGGCAGAACAAGATGCCCCGCTGCCGAAGCGACCGGCAAGTCGCCAACGAATTGGCGCAGATGCAGCATTTTGCGGTGGATTAGCACTCAGCTGGCACAAGCGATGCTGAGCTAAGTCACCCTGTTTCTATACAGGGGTTAGGTAGCATGGCCCGGCCGCAAGCCGGGACAGAATAATAGCGGGACTGGCGTTAAGGGGTTATCGCCAGTCCCGCACCTGATCTCATCAGTCCAACCTGATGTACGGCAGCAGAATCTTTTCAAATTTCGCTTCGGAAAGGAAACCCACGCTGCGATCGCGAATCTTGCCGCTGCGGTCGATGATGAAGGTGGTCGGGATTCCATCCGTCCCCCCAAACGCCTCAAGCACATCGGTCGCGTCCATCACGATCTGGTAGTTGATGCCGTGGATCTCCAGAAATTTTCTCACGGCTTCTGGCTTCATCTGGTCCTGGACCAACATGCCCACGATCACGAGCCCGTCCTTGCCGTATTTCTTCTGGAGATCCACATAGCCCGGCATCTCGGCCCGGCACGGCGGGCACCAAGTCGCCCAGAAGTCGACGACGACGACCTTGCCCTTGAACTGGTCGGACGAAACCACCGCTCCATTGACGTCCTTCAACGTCCACGCCGGCGCAAGCGTCGGAGGCACCGGCGTCGCGCGCGCGGCCGCCGCCGCCAGGAACAAAGCCACGCAAAGGATTCGATTTAATTTCATGCGAAGAGGATTGGGGCCAACTTACCGCAATGCATGAGAATCTCAACCCCCCGCGCATATTCCCGGCCTTCCCGGCCCCGCGAAGCATGACCGGGCGATCTGCTAAAAAAGGGGCTCCCCCCGATTATAAAAAATAAGCCCATGCCCCATCGGTCACGTTTGAGGTCATTCTTGCAGGTCGCCAATCTATTGACATGCCGAGAGGCCTCAACGTGACCGATGGGGCATGGGCTTATTTTTTATAATCGGGGGGGAGCCCCTTTTTTAGCAGATCGCCCGGTCATGCTTCGCGGGCCTCGGGAAGGTCCATGCTGAGCGTTTCGATGAATTTCTTCATGGCCGGCGCGAGGACCCGCCCCTTGCGGTGCAGGATCGCCAGCGGCCGCGTGAACTCCCGGTTCTTGAACCGGAGGACGGCGAGCGTTCCTTGCCTCGCTTCCTGGACCACCGTGGCTTGCGGCACGATGGCGATCCCGTGGTCGATCTCGACCGCCCGCTTCACCGTCTCGATGTTGTCGAACTCCATCACCGGCTCGATCTCGAGCTTGTTCTCGTGGAAAATCTGGTCGATGGCCTTCCGCGTCGGGATGTCCGGATCGAATCCGATGAATTTCTGCCCGGCCAAGTCGCGCACCTCCACCGTCCCTCCCTTCACCAGCGCGTGATTGGGATGTGTGATCACGACGAGGTGATCGTTCCGGAACGGAATGACCTCGATCTGGCGCGCCTTCACCGGAAACGCCACGAGCCCGAAGTCCACCGAGTTGTGCAGGATGTCCTCGTACACCAAATTGGAGCGGCGGTACTCCACGCGGACGTTGACCGACGGGAAGTCGCGGAGGAATTTCTTGATGTAGGGCTGCAGCTCGTGCAGTCCGATCGAATAGATCGTCGAGATGCGGATGGTCCCGCTGATCACCTTTTTCATCTCCTGGAGCTCGCAGAGCAGCTTGTCGTAGGTGTGCAGGACTTCCTTGGCCGACTCGTAGACGTTCTGGCCTTCCCGGGTGAGCTGGAATTGCTTCTGGCTCCGGTCGATCAGCAGCGCCTTGAAATGCCGCTCCATCGCGCGGGCTTGCTGGCTGACCGCGGATTGGGTGATTCCGTTGAGTTTGGCCGACTTCGAAAAGCTCTTCGTTTCGACCAGGTCGGCGAAGATTTTGAAGTTTTCAATTTGCATGATTAGCGGAAGTTGTAGCTTTCAGACTAGCGGGAATCACCGCTAGGTAAATCAAGAAGAAGTTTTTCTTAAGTCATGGCTCTCACGTACGACGCATTCCGATCGCGAGCCGACGCACTCCGGGCGCGGATGGCCGAGGCCTGCAGCCGTTGCGGCCGGCCTCCCGGCGACGTGGAGTTGCTGGCGGTGACCAAGACCCATCCGCCGGCGGCCGTGGAGTACGCAGCCCGTTACGGGCTGCGCGCCGTCGGGGAGAACCGCGTCCAGGAAGGCGTTGAAAAACGGGCCGCCACCACGGCTCCCATTCATTGGGAGCTGATCGGCCATCTCCAGTCGAACAAGGCACGGCCGGCGGCGCTCCACTTCGACCGGATCCAAAGCGTGGACGGGGAAAAACTGTTGGATCTCCTGAACCGGGAGGCGGCCGCGATCGGCAAGGTGCTGCCCATCCTGCTTCAGATCAACGCGGGGCTCGATCCCGCGAAGTCGGGCGCCGAGCCCGGATCGGCGGCACGCCTCCTCGAGGCAGCCCTGGCGAGGAAGAACCTCCGGGTCGACGGGCTGATGACGATCGCCCCTCTCTCCGAAGATCCCGCGGTCGCGCGCCGGACTTTTGCGAGTTTGCGCGAACTCCGCGACCGCCTCGCCGCGGGCTCCGGGGTTCCGCTCCGCGAGCTGTCGATGGGCATGAGCGGTGACTTGGAGTCGGCGATCGCGGAGGGCAGCACCCTCGTGCGCGTCGGCGCGGCGCTTTTCGGCGAACGCGGTTGACCCGCGCGGCAAAAGTCGCTTCCAATTTTCGCGTGGAACCGGAAACACTGCCTTCTGCGGAGAAAGAGGCGCTGTTGAGTCTTCTCGACGATCCGAGTCCGAAAGTGCGCCGGGCTCTGCTGGAACGTTTCACGGCGCGCGGCGCGGCCGCGGCAGCCCTGCTCCAGGGCATCGCGCGCAGCTCGAATCGCGTCCTCGCCCGCCACGCCGTCTGGTACATCGAGGAACTGAAGCTCAGCGACCCGGTCGCCGAGTTCCGCGGCTTCATCCGCTCGCTCAACTACGAACTGGAGACGGGATCGCTTCTGCTGGCCCGCACGCTCACGCCCAACCTGGACATAGGCGAATGCCGCGGTGGGCTCGACGGAATCGCGGCGCGCTGCCGCGAGCTGATCGTCGAGCCGTCCACGACCCGCGAGAAATGCCGGGTCGTCAACCGCGTTCTGTTCCACGAATGGGGATTCCGGGGAAACGTCGAGCAGTACACGGATCCGCTGAACAGCTTCATCGACCACGTGCTGGCCCGCCGGAAGGGAATCCCGATCTCGCTCAGCATCCTTTATCTTCTGGTTGCCGACCGCCTGGGCCTGCCGCTCGAACCCGTAGGCCTCCCGGGCCATTTCGTCGTCGGCTGCTATTCCGACGAAACGCCCTTCTTCATCGATCCGTTCGACCAGGGCCTCTTTCGCGACGCGGATGAGGTTTTCTCGCTACTGCGAGCCAACCACATCGCCCCCAAGCCCTCCGATCTCGCCCCGACCACGGTGAGGGAGGTGCTGTGCCGGAGCTGCCGCAACCTCGCCAATCATTTCACCGTGGCCGGCGACCTGGCCCGCGCCCACATTTTCAACGATTTTGTCGAGGAGTTCGAGACGACCTACGAACGCCACCTGCAGCCGTAGGCGAGGTGCGGAGATGTCGCCCGCGTTGCCGTCCGCCGAACCGGTCCTTCTCCTTTCCGACCTCGAGCATGGGTCGTTTCCCGGCACGCCGCTTGCCGTGCTGGGCCACCCCATCGGCCATTCGATCAGTCCGGCGATGCACAATGCCGCCCTCGCCGGGCTCGCGGCGGTCGATCCCCGGTTCGCCGGCTGGAAATACCACCGGTTCGAAATCCCGCCGGAACAGCTTCCGCAGGCCCTCGACCTTCTTCACGCCCGCGGTTTTCGCGGCGTCAACCTGACGGTGCCCCACAAGGTGCTCGCCTTCGATCGAATCGCCGCCGTGGAACCGGAGGCCCGCCCCGTGGGCGCGGTGAACACGCTCCTTCGGACGGAGGAGGGATGGCGCGGCTACAACACGGACGGCTACGGCCTGGCGGCCGCGGTGCGGGAGGATTTTGGAGCGGGCTTCGCGGGCGCCGCCGTGGTCATCCTCGGCGCGGGCGGAGCGGCCCGCGGGGCGGCGGTCGAGTGCCTGCGGGCCGGATGCTCCGCGCTCTGGATCGCCAACCGGACCCGCGCGAATCTCGACGCGCTCCTCGCCGGACTGGCCCCGGCGGCCCCGGGAATTCCCCGGGGCGGCTTCGAACCCGGCCGCCCGCCGGCGGGCCTCGCGCCCGGGGCGATCGTGATCAACGCGACGAAGGCCGGGCTGTCGGAATCGGACCCGGCTCCGGCGGACCTCTCCGCCCTTCCGCGTCCCCGCGCCGTTTTCGACATGATCTACAACCCACCCGACACCCGCCTCCTCGTCCAGGCCCGGAGCCTGGGCATCCCCTGCGCCGGCGGGCTGGGCATGCTCGTGCACCAAGGAGCGAAAGCCCTCGAGATCTGGACCGGAATCCCCTCCGCGCAGACCGCCCCGGTCATGCGCATCGCGGCCGCCAGGGCGCTGGCCGGCCCTTAGCCCGGTTCCTGGCCGACCTCATGCTGTTCAGCACGCCAGCCCTGACCGATGCGCCCGAGTCCGGCTCAGGCGTTGAACTGTTGCCGCCAATGGATTTGATCGCCGCATGCTCCGCACCTTGACCGACGTCTCGACGGCTTTCCCGTGGTTTTTCCCCGCCGCGGCCGCCGTGCTCGGCGCGTGCATCGGCAGCTTCCTGAATGTGGTGATCTACCGCGTGCCCGCCGGAAAATCGATCGTGCGGCCCGGTTCCCATTGCGCGTGCGGCCGGCCGATCGCCTGGCACGACAATATCCCGATCGTCTCGTGGCTCGTCCTGCGCGGACGCGCGCGCTGCTGCGGCCGGCCCTTCTCCGCGCGCTATCCGTTCGTGGAATTGCTGACGGCGGGGCTCTTCCTTGCGTGCTGGCTGCGTTTTCCCCCCGCCGTGGCGGTGTGCGGCTGGGTGCTCCTGTCGGCGCTGCTCTGCGCCACCTTCATCGACCTCGATCACATGCTCATCCCCGATCCCTTCACGATCGGGCTCGGCCTGGCGGGCGTGGCGCTTTCCTGCCTGGTTCCCGCCCTCCATGGCCATCACGGCGAATATTACGCCCTCGACAGCCTGCGGGCGGGCGCCGATGCGCTGGCCGGACTCGTCGCGGGCTCCGGAATCGTGCTCTGGATCGCCCTCATCGCGGAGGCCGTCCTGAAAAAGGAGGCGATGGGTTTCGGCGACGTGAAGTTCGTGGGGGCGATCGGGGCGTTCTGCGGCTGGCAGGGCGCGGCCTTCTCGGTGTTCGGCGGCGCGGCCGTCGGCACCGTCTGGATGATCCTGGCGATCCTGTGGCAAAAGCTTGCGCGCGGATCGACCGCCCTCGCGCCTCGGGCCGAGACCTCCGACGGCAAGCCCGCGGACGTCGGCTTCGGCGTGCACGTGCCCTTCGGCCCGATGCTCGCGATCGCCGGCGCCCTGTATTTTCTGGTCCTGCGCGGCCCGGTCGACGCCTGGTTCGCCGATCTCAGCGCCCTGTTTTCAAGCCAAGGATAGGCCGGACATTTCACGAAGCCCCCAAGGGCGCGCCTCACGCCCGAATCAAGGAGGCTCCGTCGCCGGTCTGCGCGTGGAGGACCTCCGGCTCCGCGCCGAACTTGTCCGCATAGGCCGCCGCAATCTTCTTCGCGTCGGCGGCGCCGAAGGCGGCCGGGGTGAACGCCATCACCGCGCCTCCGAAGCCGCCGCCCGTCAGGCGCGCGCCATGAACCGTCGGCTCGGCCGACAGCCGATCGACGAGAAAATCGAGCTCGGGAGTGCTGTTCTCGAACCAGATCCGCGAACTGCGGTGCGAAGCGCAGAGCAGGCGGCCCACGGCCGCCAGATCTCCGCGGCCAAGCGCCTCGATCGTCGCCTTGACGCGCCCGATCTCCTCGATCACGTGCCGGCCGCGCTTGACCGCGGCGCGAGGCAGCCGCGTCTCCGCGGCCGCTAGGCTTTCCAAGGTCGCGTCGACGAGCAGCGGGACGCCGAGCCCTTTGGCCGCTTCCATGCATTCCCGATGCCGCTCCGCATAAAGGCTGTCCACGAGCGCGTGCTTCGAATGGGTGTTGAAGATCCAGAAGTGGGCGCCGGACGGCAAGGGCACCGTCTCGAAGCGCGGCACGCGGCAGTCGATGAATACGAGGTGATCCTTTCGGCCGAAGGCCGAGACGCCCTGATCCAGGATGCCGGTGGGCACACCGACGAAGCGATTCTCGGCATGCCGGCCGATCTCGACCAGCTTTTCGCGCGGGGCTTCCCGGCCCGTCGCCGCAAGAAAGACGAGCACCGAGGCCAGTTCGATCGCCGCGCTGCTGCTGAGCCCCGCCCCGATGGGCAGGTCGGACACCGCCAGATAGTCGAATCCCGCCGGCGCGCCCAACCCGAACTCCGGCAGCGCGGCCAGCACGCCGAGCGGATAATTCACCCAGGATCGCGGGCCCGAGAGCCTCTCCATTGCGTCAGCCGGCAGCTCGACGATCTCCGGCCGGGATTCGCTCGCGAACCGGCGCTTGCCGTCGGAGCGGCGCGCAAGGGCCGCCCATATCCCGCGATCCAGCGCGGCCCCGAGCACGGATCCTCCGTTGTAGTCGGTGTGATTGCCGATGAACTCGACCCGGCCGGGGGCGCGGGCGATGAACTCTGGCTCGCGCCCGTGGATGGAGCGGAATTTCTCGAGAAGCCGGGCTTGCATCAGCCCAACGCGCGCAAGTCGGCACCCGCCTTGAAGCGCACCAGCTTCATCGCAGGGATTTTCATCGGCTTGCGCGTGTGAGGATTGAAGCCGCGCCTTGCCGCCCGCTGGGCCAGCGAAAACGTGCCAAAGCCCACGAGTTGGACTTCCTTGTCCCGCTTCAGGCCGCGCTTGACCGCCGCGAGCACCGCCTCGGCGGCCCGCTCGGCCGAGGCTTTCGAGGCGCCATCTCCGAGATTTTTGCGCACTTCGTCCACCAGTTCGGCCTTGTTCATAGGGATCGGGGGTGAGGCAACGGCCTCTTCCCGCCACCGTCAAACGCAATTCAAGAAATTTCAGGGAAGGTCGCAGCGACGACCGACGGCGCCTGGTCGGCGGCGACGGAAAACGGCAGACCGGCTTGCAGAGCTGGGAGCGCAACGAGCGCAAGCCCCATGAATCCCCCTCCCTCGGGATCGCCGATGGCCGTGCGAAGCTCGCCCGCCCTCCGCCCCTCCTGCCAAAGCGGGGTCGGCAGGGGCGGAATCGGGCCGCGGCCCTCGACCCGCACCAGCCGGCGGCGGACGCGGCCGGAACGGAGGCGCGCCATGACTTCTTGTCCGAGGTAGCATCCCTTGGAGTGCGAAATCGCGGCGGCCTCGAGTCCCCCTTCCTGGGGAAGGTCGCCCGGGCCGAGATCGGCCGGAACGGCGGGAATCCCGGAGGCGATTCTCAACCGCTCCAAGTCCGTGGCCGATCCCTCCTTCCCTCCAGCCAAGCAGGCCGCCACCTCACCGGCCGAGGCCGTCGGATAGACCCATTCCCAGTTTTCAGCCAAGGCGCGGCGTCCGCGAAAAACCAATCCCGCGCGCGGTTCGGATTCGAGCCAGGCGCCGGCACCGGCCCCCACCAACGCCACCCCGTTCCAGCCATCCCCGAGGTCCTCCACCGTGACGTCGTCCGCAATGATGTGGTCCTCCAGATGCTTCCGGAGGGTTGCCCCCGGTGAAAAGAGGCTCCCCAGCCAAAATCCGGCGCCCCCATCCCCGATGACGAAGCTATCTGCCAATATCTTGCCTTTGTGACTGAGCCAAAGCCCATAAACCGTCCCGCCGCCCTTCGCGGGCCGAAGGTCATTGCTGAATTGCCCCTGCAGGAACGTCTCCGCGTCCGGCCCCGTGACCCTCAACCACGCTGCGGGACGATAGAGGTGAAAAACGATGGAAGGCAGAATTATCACAAATTATAATATATTATCAATCAATTATTTCTGATATAAAAGTCCAGGAAAATACCAATTCGAGTTGACGGAACAAGCGGCCGACGTA
>Ga0070713_100001147_pt1 | contig 16981 bp, 12 predicted proteins | sample LARL82metaG_FD_65465 | JGI IMG/M metagenome (GOLD analysis project Ga0070713, IMG submission 65465) | Corn, switchgrass and miscanthus rhizosphere microbial communities from Kellogg Biological Station, Michigan, USA - LAR L8-2 metaG | ecosystem: Host-associated > Plants > Roots > Rhizosphere ...
GCGCAGAATACCCATCTGTTGCAGCTGCAGCAGGACGCCCACCCCGATCAAAGCCGCTCCAATTGCACGTCCCCCGGCATAGGCGATCTTTACAATGCCGATAACGATGAAGATCATCGGCCAGAAATGAAGCGCGAAATCGTGCGGCAGGTATCCGAGCTTCTCGAAGAGAAGCACCGTGCCGACGACGATCAGCACTACGCCGCCGACAACCGGCCCACGATCCGGGCCTATCATGTTGTCCCTGCAGCTCATCGTGCGCCTCCCATAGGTACTTCAGATTCCACCGACTGCCTGCGGCGGTTCTGCCTTGCACTTCTCCACCAGACCACCACACCCGCTACGATCAGCATTGCCGGCCACCACCACTCCACCACATGCCAGTTCACAAACCGGCTAAGCAATTCGACAGCGGTGGCACGCCATGCCCCCAACCGCGTGTCCGGCAACAGTGTACTCTGCAGCACTGCCATTCCCGCGAATGCCAGCCCCGCCGCCATGATTGCATCCTGGTTCCACAGTGGGCTTTGCCGATTGCTTGCCATCGCCGTTCTCCTCTCCGTCATGAATGCAAGTTATCGAGATTGGACGCGGCGCGCCGCAGCTATTCGGTAAGTGCCGGGATTCTACCGGCGAATGACGCCGATTCCTTTGGGATATGAGAATTGCCGGCTAACAGCGAAGTACGCCCATGTGTCCTTTGCGTACTTCGCGTCCTTTGCGGTTAAATTTTGGGTTGAGTCTTCGAGACTTGCGCCCGAGATAGAAGGGAAGCTATGCCACGGAAAACCACGAAACGGGAAGGAGCTTCGTCACGCGCGGATCTTCGCCCTGGCGATCCGTTTGCGATGAAACTGCGCAAGGCAATCCCGCACGAATTCGTCCTCGACGTCTTGGCCCCGGTCTCGCCGTGGACGCGCCCCATGTTCGGGTGCACCGCGATTTACCTGGGCGAGAAAATCGTCTTGATTCTCCGTCAGAAGCCCACCTATGAACGCGACAACGGCGTCTGGCTGGCTACCACTCGCGAGCACCACGCGAGCCTTCGTTACGAATTCCCCAACATGCGTTCCATCGAGTTGCTTGGCGAGCCAATCAGCAACTGGCAGGTCTTGCCAACAGACGCGCCGGACTTTGAAGAGTCCGCCATGCGCGCGTGTGAGCTGGTCATTGCCGGCGATCCGAGAATCGGGAAGGTCCCCAACTCGAAAAGGCGGAAGCAGGCCAAGGAGTCCGAGAGGCCGAGGACTACGCCGAACGCGAAGAGGCAGCGCTCAAAAAGAAAATAGCGATTCTTCCACGCCGTACGCGCAAATACTTCTCGCACGTCGTGAATCGGATTATGGCATCACTCCAGCGGCTGCCATGCCCGGCACTGCGAGGGAAGTAACGGCGCAATGAGCGGCGCTTCGACTTTGAAACGGACCACTCCATCCGACGTTGCGCAGAAGTTCTTGGTTCCCGCAGCGGGCGCTACCGGCGTTGCGATCGCGACAAACTCCTGGCACAAAAGCTTCGGGCACACCGGCGAAAACGTAAACTTGTATCCCGACTTTTCACACCAGGTACCGGCGCTGCAGGTTGGTTTCGCAAGCAGCGAATCTATGAGCCCGGCGTGCTTCGGAGAGACTGCATTTGGTTGCGCCGGGTCTACGCCTAGCGACGCCAGGTCTTTCGCATATCCTCTTCCGGGGTAAGTCGCTTGATAACTCACTTGCGCCGTAACCATGGTTCGCAAACTTGCGGCAGCTGACGCTTCGTTCGCCGAGTTCCTGGCGCGCAACAAGTTCGGAATTGCCACTGCCGCGGCGACCAAGATCGTGCTGACATCGACGCCCTGGCTCATAGTTGCACCGCGGATTGTCGTCTCGTCCGCGTACGCGCACGTTACCGCGGGACTGCTCGCCAATCCATGAAAAATCGAGTTGCCAAGGTCCGGAGACAGCCGCGACAGCTGCATTCCCATGAGTTTCACCACATCCTGGTAGTAGAGCGCGGAGGCTTTCGTCGAATGTCCGGGAGGGAGCGACGCCAAAAAGGTGCTCGACTTCGCTAGAGAACCACCTTGGCGGTGAAGGCGAATGGCATCGCGAACGCTCACATCGCTCGATCCAATGACCAAGTAGCCGTCCGCGAAGGCATAGCCGATCTGCACAGGCTTGACCTGCGAGGGCACCGTCAGGCTGTGATAAGTGACCCCGTCCTCTTGTGATTCCTGCGCCTGCATCGGCGCCATTGCGAGCAGTTTGCCGAGTGTTTGTTGCACGCGCGCGGCGTCATTGACCTGAAGGATCGCCTTCCACGCCGGCTGGTCTTTCTCAACATTGTCGACCTCGAGCGTGATCTCTCCCTCTAGTTGGCTCAATAGATCATCTTTCAAGTTGATCCCGAGACCCTGCTGCATTTGATCCATTTGCGCGAACGCATTCGGATTGGCGGCAGTGGCAAAAGCCCGAATTTCGTCGAAGATGCTGCCCAGATTCTTGAGTCCGATACTGGCGACGAGAATCGCTTGTGGAGAGGCGAAGTCGAGACTGCGAAGGTCGCGAGGTGCTGCTAGCCAGGAAGCCAGACCCCTGCGAGGACGCGTGAAACTCAGTTCGGCTTCGCTGCTCGCCTGTCCCGGCAGGCCGCGGTGTTCCCACACTGCGTACTTCATGTCCGCGAAACCGGTCTGCTGGAGCATTTGGCTCTGCTGCGCCGGCAGCGGAACCTTGCTGAGGATCGTTTGCAGGTCAGCGCCCGCAAGGACCGCGACTCCTCCGGAATAGCCTTGCTGCAAGCGCCGTCCGAATTCCGTCGTGGCAAATTCGTGCCTTCCCATGTCCATCTGACCGTTGAAATTGCGCACGGTTTCTAAGTCAGGGGCCGCAATCACGAAATCCGGTCTCACCAGCACGATAAGTTGATGTGGTGTGGATTCGGTTGCTGCGGCGAGCCCTGCCTTGTCGAGAACCCGCACTGACGGCTTGGATCCCGCCGAGGCGACTTGAATTGCGAACTCCAGTGCTTCTTTGAGCCCGGGCTTGCGGACCTCAGCGAGCATTACGACATTTGGCGGTTTCGATCCGTTCAACGATCCCGCGATGACAATCTCGTCGCCTACGTATTGCGCAAGGTTGCTGGCGGCCTCGATGCCCATTTCAAACTGGGGACCGTTTTTCACCATATCGGGACTGTGCCACCACTTTCGAAGCTCCGGACGCGATTCCCGCTCCTCGCGAAAGATCTTCAGCGCCTGCTTGGCAGCATCGCCGTAGTTCGGAATGGCCGCGTAAAAAACCGTCGAATGCGGTAGTAAAGGCAAGAGTCGGCTTTCCTGCCGTGGAGGCGGAAGCACGACATCTTTTTGAAGCCGGATAAATACTTCGCCGAAGTCATTCAGTGGGTACTTAGTTAGATCTTGGATCTGGGTAGCTTTATTTGCTTCGCGGTTTTGTGCAAAGCCCGCTGTCGCTAAAAGAAAAGTAAGCGTAACTGCACCGCTGAGAAGTCTACGAACTCGTGGTGATTGCATCAGTTGCCCCTGCGCTTAGATAAATCTCAAGATAGCGACATGCTACGCGGAGCTCACTATTCGTGATAGTAACCTCCAGTACACCAAAGGCCGATATCGCCGCTTCACCTTCGAGCAGGAATGGGAAGTAAAATGCCAGGTCTTCTCCACGGCTCGATTCTGCAGCGCGTATCTACATCGCTGATACCGTCCAAGACTTTACGGCTTTCAATCTAGGCAACAATGACCTGCTAAGTAGCACAAAGGAGTGTATGGCAAGGCATTTCAAAAATAGCATCAGCACTGGATGTTAGTATTGACAACCTAAGTCGGGCGCTCGAGGTTTGGACTGTGCCGAAGCTCGCATCTTTGACTAGCTGTGTCTTCTTGTTGGCTGCGGTGGCGCAAGCTGCTGGGCAAAGCCAGATGCCTTCAACCCAACCCGTGCAACCGAATGCGACTACAACACTTCACGCCGATAGCCGCCTTGTTCTGGTCGACGTGGTGGTAAAGCATCGTCGTGAGCCGGTAAACGGGTTAACGGCCTCCGACTTCATTTTGCTCGAGGACGGCAAGCCACAGAAGATCGCATTTTTTGATGCGCACCAGGGTGCGCGGACAGTCACGGTTTCTCCGAAGACGGTCACGCCACAGGACTATTTCAGTAACGACGCGGCCGAGTCGCCATCGTCACTGAACGTCATTCTGTTTGATACGCTCAACACTCCTGCCACAGATCAGCTGTACGCGCGGAGGCAAATGATCCAATTTCTTACGACCCTTCCGCCCGGGTACCACCTCGCACTGTTTGAGCTCGGCGCCCGGCTGCGCATGCTGACGGGATTCAACCAGACTTCCCAAGAACTGGTGGCGGCTGCGAGCAAACTCGTTCCGCAGATATCTCCTCTGCTCGAGACGGACGAGGATCTCTTGCAGCAGCAAAGACTCATCGACAGGAGCAAAACGCCGTATAACGCAGATTCGATCGCGGCGATGCAACAATTCGTCGGCGAAGCTTCTGCCACCGTTGCGCAGAATCGCGTCCGCTTGACATTGCAGGGGTTGAACGCACTCACGGGCGCGATGTCAGGGTTTCACGGCCGGAAAAATGTGATTTGGCTGTCGGAGTATTTTCCTGTCTCTTTCGGTTTGATGACTGACAATGGCCGATTCTCTGATGTGCGCAGTTACGATGATGTCATGCGTGGCACAGCTTCTACGCTCTCGTCTGCGCAGGTTGCGCTCTACCCCATTGATGTTCGTGGTTTGACGAGCGGATTCTTTGGCAATGCCAGCCTGGGAGGCGGTCCCGCCGATAATATCTTAGAAATTGCTGAAATCGAAGCGCGGCATGTATCCATGGACGACATCGCAGAACAGACCGGCGGCCATGCGTACTACAACACCAACGATTTGAAATTTGCGATGCAGCGCAGCCTGGAGAGCGGAACCGACTACTACACGTTAGCCTACGTCCCGCCCCACGGCACCGACTCCAAGTACCATCGCATTGATGTGCGCTTCACGCGCTCCGGTCTGAGCAGCGAGCATCGCAAGGGCTACTTTGCTGTGCCGGTTAAATCGGGTTCCAGCGTGGTAACCGATTTCGTCGCTGCTGTACAGCCCGCTACACCAGAACTCGACCGCCTTCACCTCAAGGCGCGTCTGCTGCTTCCGGACAAGCAGCATGCCAACACTCGGGTTGAATGCACAATCCGCCCCGACGATTTGACATTTGTGGATCAGCCGAATAACCGCAAGTTCGTGAGATTCCACGTGCTCTCAGCAACTTGGGATCGATACTTGAAAACCGTTGCGAAAGCCTCGAACACGCTGGAACTCAGGTTCTCGCCTGAGCAATATGCGCGGGTATTGCGGGATGGGATCACGACAGTTCAGGAGATGAAGCTGACAAAGCCCGGAAGGTACGACGTGCGAATTGCCGTCATGGACGACGCTACCAACCGGATTGGATCGCTGGAGATTCCGGCCGAGATTTCGAACGAAAGCAAGTTAGCACAGAAATAGCGCTCACGCGCTGGCTTTGTCGATAAGGGGCAGGGAATCGCTGGCCGCTGAATCCAGTTCCAGTTGCTCCTGTCCGCTCAGTGCACTCACTTTACCGCGATAATTCTTCAGGTGTGTGGTTGCTTTGTCGAATGCCTCTTGGGCCTTGTCGAGGCTCTTTCCGACATTTTCGAACTGGTTTTGGAAGTGGTCGAACGACTTCTGTGCCTTCGCCAATTCCTGGCGGCTCTTCTCGAAGCGGCTCGCAACTTCGTACCACTTGTGTACGAGCGCAATCGTCTGCAAAGTCATAAGCAGAGTATTCGGCGACACAGGGAAGACATGCTGGGCGTTGAGCCAATCGGCCAATTCACGGTTGCGGATCGCCTCCATGTAGAGCGTCTCGCTTGGCAGATACATCAGTGCGATTTCTGTGGTCCCGTGCTCAGGCTGGATGTAACCCTTGATCCGCTTGGCTTCCGCCTTCATCACACGCACAAACTCCCCGCGCGCAATCTCCAACTGTTCTTCCGTGCTCTCCTCAAAAAATGCCAGCACCTGCTCGCGCGGAAATTTCGCATCGATCGGAAGCCGGCGGTCTGGGAAGTTGATCATCGCGTCGACCCGGCCTCCGCCGTTGACCGAGCATTGCATTTCGAACATGTGCGCGGGCAGGAAATCCGAAAGCAGGCGTTCCAGGCTGGCCTCGCCAAAGGTTCCACGCAGATGAGGCAACTTCAAGAGATTATTCAAATCATTAATGGAATTCCCAATCACGCCCACCTGACGCAGCTGCTCTTCCGCGGCTTTGAGGTGCAATTGCACCTTTTCGAACTGCGCAAATCCTTCTTTCAGATTTTGATCGAGCTTGGTCTGGACCTGCTCGGTGATGGCCAGAAGCTTGGCGTCGACCCGCTCGCGAATGGCTTCAAGGCTCTCGCCGGTCTGCTGATTGAGCCGCGCGAACTCGGATTTCAGCGATTCGGTGGTCAAAGCCAGAGAATTGGTCAGTTCTGACCGGGTTTCACCGAGTCTTTCCGATTGTTCCCGGCGTCCCGCGGCCATTTGATTTTCGACAGCTTCACGGATTTCGCCGAAGCCGCCATTCAGGCGGTCCGAAACTTCTTGCCGTAGGTCGCCCTTGGTTTGCTCTAGTCGCGATGCGAGATCCGCCGTGGCCGCCGAAAACTGCTGGGTCAGGGCCTGTTGTAACCCCGCCGATTGCTCGGCAAGTCCTTTCAGCGCAGCCGCTTGCGAGCTGCCCGAACGTTGGTACATCACTACCCACAAAAGTAGGACAAGGTTCACGGCAAGAAGCAGGCCAAGCAGCAGCGGGAGAGAGGCCAATCAGTAATATCTCCGGTGTAATCGTGCTTAGCCCGAGTCTAGCCTCTATTCTTTCCTAAGCAAAGCAGTTTTCTCCCGGGGGCATCTGGAACGTAGGCATGGGCATCTGAAACGCCCGTTGGATGGGCATTTCAGCTACTCGCAAGCGCAAATGTTCCTGGTCCTCATCACCGCGATCTCCCTCCACTTGGCTCCTGGCGCAGCTCTGCCCAGTGCGGGGCCGGATACCGCGCCGCGAAGCTCGTGGCAGCAGGTAGCGCCCGATTCCGCTCCGGCTTTCGAGCTCGACGCTGAGCGCCAGTTGCTGGATCTTGCCAATGCCGATCGCGTCCGCGCCGGACTCGCGCCTCTCAAGATGGACGATGGCTTGGTTCGCGCAGCGCGCGCCCACGCGGTCAAAATGGCGGCGCAGGATCAGATCTCCCACCAATTCTCAGGAGAGCCCGCCCTGGGTGATCGCATTTCCGCCAACTCCACGCTTCACTTGGATCGTGAAGGCGAGAATGTAGCTTCAGCTCCGGATCCCGAAGACGCCCACCGCGCTCTGATGGCCTCGCCGCCGCATCGCGACAACCTGCTGAACGCAAACTTCAATGTCGCTGGAATTGGCGTAGTCCGCAAGGGCGCGAAGATCTACGTCGCCCAAGATTTCGGCGACAGTATCGCGACCGTTTCGATTCAGAAAGCGGAAGAGTTGGTGGCGGAAAGCGTTGAGCAATTGCGCGAGCAGGCACACATGCCGCGTCTCGCTCGTGTGAGTAATGGTTCAACGGAGGCCAGCGCCTGTGCGATGGCGCAAGCTGATTCGCTCAGCGCCGCCGTTCCGCCATCTGGAGCGTATACCCTGCGCTACACCAGCATGCAGCCGGAGAAATTGCCTTCGAACATCTCCAAGGTGATCGCCCAGCGCGGACTCAAAACCTACTCCGCCGGTACCTGCTACGCCCGCACCCAGAAGTATCCCAACGGGGCATATTGGGTAGTGCTGATCTTCTACTAAATTCTTTTTAGTGAGCTGGGCCCGATTTTTCGCGGGGATTACGGCTTGGCGAGATGTTAGGTATCGTCCGGCAGGACTGGGCCTGAAATTCGAACTTCCCCAGGACTCACGTCATGGGCTAATTTATGTGCCGCCCTCCAGGCAGGAGCTTCAGCAGGCAATCCTTGCGATTTGTCAGTGCGATGCGGTTGGGGTTTGTCCGTTCACCGCTGGTGTGATCGCAGCCACGGGAGCGACATTTTCCAGTTTGATACCGACTGAGCCCAGCCTGCCACTGGGAAGATCTTTCACCAGCAGGCGCACCGCCGCAGGTGGCGGACCCGTAACGGAGACGATGTGCGGCAATCCATTCTGTAAAAGCCCTTGGTACTCTGCTTTGGTGAATTCGTGATGGATGTCTTCACTCATCAACTGCTGCGCCCCACCTTCTCGGTCAAAACTACAAGCCGCGATGATGAAATGCAGGTCGCGACCGCCATGGCTTGTTTCTGGAGCCGTTAGCGCAGAGGTGTTGATGGTCATGTAAAACTTCAGTTGATCCTGCGAGTCCGCAGGCAGGCGCTTGGCGGCGATAAAGATGGAAGTCGCATCCAGGTAATCGTCGCACGCAGCCGCTCGCAATTCGGTTTTCTGGTCCTGCGATCCTTGCGAAGTGGCGTAATAGCCCTGTCGATAAGCCAGGTGCAGACCCGCCCGAGCTTTGAGAATTACTTTCCGGTACTCACCATTCCAGGCTTGTGAATCGGGATAGTAGGCGATTTCATAGAAGGAACTGCTGTCGTCCATCGCCTTTTGAACGCAGTCGCCTAGGTCATTGTCGCCGGTGCAGACCCGGCCTCCTGTCCCAGCGGCTATTACCTCCATCGTGTCCTGTTCGACATTGCGCATATTGGTTTCGAGTAGTACCGAGTTGTTGCGAAGACGAGTGCCGGCTTGAAAGAGCGAAAATCCTTGCACGCCGGCGGGGTTTATCGGATAGACAGCAATCTTGGCTTCACTTAGAGCGCTGGCCATTCTTTTCAGCGGGAGCCAATAGTCACGAGGGATGTTGTCCGCGTCATTGATGGCAATCGGAAACCCCGTCGAGATCCAGAGCAGATTCTTGCGACCGGGATAACCAGCCATCCGACGCGCCAAAGTTGTCAGCGCCTCAATCGTCTCCCGGACGCGCAGGTCCATGTCTCCGACGTAGTGTTCTCGTTCGAAGTGCTCGATTGCGGCCAGCAATTCTGGCGGTAGCATTCCTCTGAAAGAATCCAGTTTTGCCGGCATCGAATCTGGATCCTCGGTGGGATCTAACTTTGCTACATTTTGTCCCGCCAAGCTCTTTACGTTCCCCAGAGCGGACTGCAGAAGCTTTGGGTCGCTGGTGAAATCCTGGACCATACGGAGTTTGTGTCCAAACAGGAACACCGCGACGGGAACGTTGTTCGGTAGCGATCGCAACATCTTCAACAGCTGTACGTGAACCTGCATCTGGTCTTTGATGTCGGTATTCAGCCCATCCACCAGGAAGATCGTGGGTGGCACAGGCTCTTGCGGCAGGGTAATAACGTTCGTATAAGTGCCGGTCGGAACCTGTAGTTTGGATGGAAGCTGAGTCGCCAGGTCCGCCGTTCGAACCTCTCGAAAGGCTGCGATCTTTTCTTGGTATTTCTGCTTCCCTCGGCTTCGTGATTGTTCGAACACCTGAAAATCGCTGGCTTTCAGACCGGTAACGTGATTGCCGCTTCGATCTTTCGCCACAACTTCCAGTGTCACCATCCGCGTGGACGCTTTGAACGTCGTAACCGGTTCGGAACGGTCACTCACAGGCTGAGATTGTCCCGTCAATCGCGCGCCGGACAGCAAGGTGAGAGAAATAACTACGACAATCCTGCTGCTCGCAAACACTGCGCGAATCATTGAACCCTCGTGGACGCTCCTTTTGTATCACCTTTACTCGTCAAAATTCAGATTGGTCGGCGCGCTCGATACGGAGTTGGTCGTGGGGACATCAGCTCCGACAGCCTGGAATCTCACATTGCTAATCCACACATCTCCGCCCTTGCTCAACAGAATGCCGAAGGAGATCATGGTCGAATTCTGCGGAACGTCGAGCACCACGTTGTAATCTTGCCAGCCCCGTGTGCCCTTGATGGGCCGACTCTGCATGTTGTCAAAAGCGACAGTGCTCGCTCCCTGATCCACTCGCATCCACAATCCGGCCCAATCGTTCACCGCTTCCGACTTCACCGACGCTCTTAGCCGCACTCGTTGCCCCGCGTATTGGCTTGCGCTGAAATTCTGCATCAGTGTGCCGAAGCCGTCTGTCGCGGATGGTTTGGCCTTCAAATAAGCAGCGGCATGACCTTGATAGGGGACGTTTGGGTCGAGACCGGTGGTGTAGTTGTCGGGCTTAGTTCCCGCCAGAAACCAGCCGCGAGGTGCCCCGCCGGAACTCATTTGGGCCGGCAAGCTCAACCCCGCCAATGGCAGAAGCAAGCAGCACGCAACGGTTGCGACTAACCATTTATTCATGGGTGAAGTTCGGCTCCGATTCATAGACGTGGATAGCATGGCCTCAAATCTCCTTTCCAGATTCGATGGGCGAACAAAAGTGAGTGCCGCCGCCCATGTGCGGCAATCAATAGATAAAGTCTGGACAAGCTCGAGTAACTCGCTGGCGTAATCAGACGCTGGAACCGATGTGCTCAAAACGGCATCGTCAGAAGCGCGTTCGCTTTCCAGCCGCAATTGACGAGCGGACATCCAGGCGAGCGGGTTGAACCAATAAACGCAGCACAACACTTCGGCACACATCTGCATGACCCAGTCATGACGGCCAACGTGCGCCAGTTCGTGGGCGAGGACGATGCGGCGCCTTTGTTCGGACCACTCCGTCGCATCGCAAGGAAGCACAATCGTCGGTCGAAACAAGCCCCAGGTGACTGGCACGATGGAGCGCCTCGCCGACAGAAGAAGCCGCACCGGACGCCTTACTTCCAAGAACGCTGCCAGTTCGGCTGTAAGAGCGTCCCATTCGGGATCGGACGAAAGGTCAGAACCTGATGCGACTTGTCGCACGCGTCTGAGTCCTGCGACAAGCCTCAAAAGCAAAAGGAAGAAGACCAAGCCCCAAATCGAAACAAGGAAGTAGGGAAGCGTTCTATGCGCCGGGACTCGCGCTGGTATGGTTGCCGTCGGTGTTGGGTTCGGAGAGAGTCCAGTCGTCACCGCAACCTGGGAACCCCAGCCCGCCGCTGCTTCGCCAAGAGAGGCCGAGTATCGCGGTGGGACGAGACTGGCAAGAAGCGGCAGCAGCAACGCGCCCAGGATTCCCGCAATCCATACCCGATGTCTCTGGGCGGCGGATTGACGACGCAACGATAAGGCCACAAGCCAGGCGAGACCGAGAACGACCGACACTTTGATGACCGCGACCATCGATGCCATGACGAACGATTGAGACATCCCGAGCCAATTCATTGAACCTTCTCCTTTTTGCTCCTCGCCACCATTTGCCTCAGACGGTTCAGTTCCGCAGGGGAGGGCCCATGAACGTCTCCCCCAAGCAACGCGGAGACGACTTTCTCGGCGGATCCGTCGAAGAACGTGTCAATCAGGTGGCGCAACGCCGAGCGGCGCGCAACATCGCGAGGTACGACAGGAAAGTACACATAACGCTGTCCCTCTTCCTCGTGTCGTACATGCCCTTTTTGTTCGAGGATGCGGAGTTGAGCCCGGACCGTCGAGTAGTGAGGGTTATTAGAAAGCTGGGCGATTACCTCTGCCACGGTGGCGTGCTCGGCCCTATAGAGAACGTCCATGATCTGGCGTTCGCGCTTCGTGAGAGCGTCGGAACTAATCGGGCGCGTCATATGCTAAATTTATAGCACGCATGCTACTTCCTTAGCATAAATTTGCAAAGTAAAGTTTTGTAATTTCTCGTGGTTTGCGGGTATCGGCGCAGGCTCTTCGGGAATCGCTGCCCCAATCGTCGTGGGGTCGCGACTCCGGCCTTACTCGGCCGTGGTCGGATCGATAATTGTCTTCACCTCGGAGATTTTGTTGGCGGGAAAGCCGCCTTGCTGCGCATGCTCGCGCACCATGGCCTCATTCGTTGCCCGGTAAATGCAATAGATCTTGTCGTCAGTGACGAAGCTCTCGATCCACTGGATCTGCGGCCCAAGGTTGTTGAGCACACCACAGGATTTCTGGGAAATCGCGTGCAGTTGATCTTTCGAGAGTTTGCCTGCTCCGGGTATTTCACGCTCGATGACGTATTTCGGCATTAAAGCCCTCCGAGACGGTTGTCCACGGAGCACAAGGCTACCAATGGGGGTGGGAGTCTGGCAAGCGAGGTTAGCTTTTGCCGGCAGCGGAGTAGGCAAAGCGGTGAATCTGCTCGTCGATGCCCTTGCGCAGATCGTCCCAGATGTTCTCTGGCATTTGCAGGAAGGTTGCGACAACTTGCGGATCGAACTGGCGTCCTGACCAACGTTGAATCTCGTCGCGTGCCACCTCGAAAGGCAACTTGGCCCGGTAGGGGCGATCGGATGTCATGGCGTCGAGAGTGTCCGCCACTGAGAAGATTCTCGCCCCCAGCGGAATCTGCTCGCCCTTCAGCCCGCGTGGATACCCGGTCCCATCGTATTTCTCCTGGTGCGCATAGACGATTTCGGAAGCCTCGGTGAGGAAGGGAATACGCTTCAGAATCTGATATCCGCGGTAGCAGTGCTCCTGCATGATCGCGATCTCTTCCTGATCGAGAGCGCCGGGCTTACGCAAAATTGCATCGGGAATCGCCATTTTGCCGATATCGTGCAGGAACGCGCCGCGGGCAATCACGCGAATCTGGTCGGCTGAAAGCCCCATGGCGCGCGCGATCGCGATCGTGAACGCAGTAACGCGTTTTGAGTGTCCTTCGGTCTCGGCATCCTTCAAATCGAGGGCGTTGCCCAGCGCCTCAAGCGTGATGTCGTAAGAACGTTCCAGCGTGGTGATGGCCTGGCGCAATTGCTCGGTTCGCGCGGTAACGAGTGCTTCCAAATTGGTCTGATACGCCCGATTCTCCAGCTTGAGGCGCCGGTTCTCCAGCGCTCGCCGAACTGTGGCCAGCAGTTGTTCGCGGTCAAACGGCTTGAGCAGATAGTCGTAGGCACCGTTGCGGATCGCATTCAACGCGATCGAAATGTCGTGCATGGCCGTGACCATGACCACCGGCATGTCCGGAAAGCGCTCTTTGGTAGCCGCCAGCAGGGCTTCGCCATCCATGACCGGCATCATCATGTCGGAAAGCATCAACTCAAATTCTTCGCCAGATTGCAGCAGGGCCAGAGCTTCTTTGCCGGACTGCGCCTGGGTGCACACAAAGCTCGACGACGTCAGCATGGAAGAGACGACTTCTCGGATCGAGTCTTCGTCGTCGACGATAAGAATTCGCTCGGCGGACATGGGCTGGCGCTACTAAGTGTATGGCGATTGTACCCTAAAGGCTTGATACCGAAAGTAACCAAAAGTGAGGGATTCCAGCCTGGTTACCTGTCTTCCTCATGCTAAAACCTTAAGAAACTAGCTGGTTTTTCACATGAACTCGATCCTTTGGCGTGCATGGCAGGACCTCGCCGGTTTCGCCATGCCTAAACTGATGGCGCGTGAAATGGCTGTGCTGCTCATTCTGGCAGCCAGCCTATTGGTGTTTCGCACTCTGCGCGAGCGCTGCCTGATGGTCTGGATCGTGGGCTGGGTCGCCTATTTCGCCTCGCGTCATGCCCTTGCCAATCCGGCAAATCTATTCTCAGCACCGATCGGTCAAACCGAGTTCGTAATCGCCGTTAGTCTCTTTGTAGTCGGCGCGATGATCTATGCCAAAGCGCGCGGCATTCTAGGGCCGTTGCTTGCGATTTGTGCTGCAGTTGTGGCTTTCGCCGGGTTGCAAGGCTTCTATGCGGCTGGATCTCCGACGTTGCGTTTTGCCTTAGAGCTCTCCTATCGCATTCTGACCTGGGGCGCAGCCATCGGGCTGCTGCGATATCGGCGGATGCGCCGGGAAATCGGCACGTGGGTCCTCGCTGCCGGACTGCTTTTGCTGCACTTGGAATGGGCTCCGCTTACCTCGCGTATCCCAGGTGAGAGTGGCATTCTGATCGACGTTCTCCTCGGCCTGGGCATGTTGCTGGTCATCCTCGACGAGGCACGCCTGAAGAATCATCGTCTCGCGACTCTGAATGAGTTGTCTACGACGATCGCCGATGCCGCGCACGCTGGCTCGATGAACACCGCTACGGCGTTGCATCACCTCCGCAAACTCATGGGCGCCGATGCGGCCTGGTTCCGATTCATCAACGGACAGCGCTTAACCATCTTTCAGCATGTCGGCTTGTCCGACCAGTTCCTTCAGGATCGCGCTGCTGTAAACACCAATGATCCGCTGGAAAAGATTCCCGCAGAAACTGCGCCGGTCTCGCTGCCCAAGTCGAAGTTTGGCGATCAGGCAGCTGTGTTTCGCCGCGAGAAGTTGCAGCAGCTTGTTGTCACAACCGTGCCGGGACGCAAGGCTTTGGCCGGCACGCTGGTCTTGGGAAATCGCCGCAGCCGGTCCTATTCCCCGGATGAGAAAGAATTTCTGATCACGTGCGCACAGCAACTCGGCCTCGCGCTGGAAAACCTGCATTTGGTCGAAGAGATCCTTCGTTCGCACCGCCAGTGGAGCAATACGTTCGAATCGATTCAAGACATCGTGTTGTTGCACGACTCCGAGTTCCGCATTCTAAAAGCCAATCCTTCGTTGCTCAGTCGGCTCGGAAAATCACAAGCCGATGTTGTTGGCAAGCTTTGCGAGTCCGTGCTCCCGAAGCAGGACACCGGTTGGGCCAATTGTCCGTACTGCCGCGGCCAGGAAGACGGCTTCTTTGAAGGGCCGGATCCCTTCGGTGGATTCTCGGTAGCATCTACTTCCACCTACGTGGATCAGGGCACCAAGCAGAAGGCCACGATCCACGTAGTTCGTGACATCACCGAACGCCGCGCCGCTGAAGAGAAATATCGATCGCTCTTTGAGCAGGTGCAGGAAGGTGTATTCGTCACCACGCCAGAAGGCAAGCTGCTCGACTGCAACGATGCCTTTGTCAGCATGCTCGGATACGGAAGCCGCGAGGCCCTACTAGGCCACAACGTCGACGCCGATTTTTACACGTCGCCGCAGCAGCGCAAGACCTTCCGTCAGGAGCTCGAAACGCACAACTTCGTGCGTGACTTCGAGGTCACCCTGCGCCGCAAAGATGGATCGATGCTGACCGCTGTCGAGAGCAGTTTCGCTTTCCGCGACGAGGCGGGCAAGATCGAGCGCTACCAGGGCTTCCTGCTCGACATCACAGAGAAGAAGCACGCTGAAGATGAGATCCGTCGCCGCAACCGCGAGTTGAACGCCTTGAACGCGATGGCCGTCATAGCCACGCAGAGCTTCGACCTCGACGAAATTCTGAACCTCACGCTACGTCAGGTCATTTCGCTGCTCGGAGCAGAAGCGGGAGCGGTTTACCTTGCGGAGCCAGACCAGCGTTATCGCCGTCGCGCCAACTGGGGCCAGCGCATCACCGACCGCAAACGCCTTGGGGAAGTCGTGTTTTCCGATGGGCTGGGCGAATTAGTCACACGTTCGCGCGCCGAAGTGCTGACGGCCGAGTACCTGCCGCACCTCCCAGAGAGCGTACGAGAATTTATCGCGGCCACAAATGCGGGCTCGTCGATCTGGGTTGTGCTTTGGGGCAAAGATGATCCCGTGGGTTTGATGGGAATCACGCGTGTCCAGCAGCAGGAATACACGTTAAATGATGAGAATCTCCTGGTAGCAATTGGCCGACAATTGTCGACCACCGTCGAAAAGGTTCGGCTTTACGAGGAGACCTGCAAGGCTTACGACGATCTGCGCCGCGCGCAGGAGCAACTGCTGCAGAGCGAGAAGATGTCGGCCATCGGACAGCTCATCGCTGGCGTCGCGCACGAACTGAACAATCCGTTAACCGCAATACTCGGTTACGCTCAGCTCCTCGAAGCCGAACCGCTGGATTCCAAGGCGAAGGAATTTACCGGCAAAATCTTTAAGCAAGGACAGCGCACTCATCGCGTGGTCCAGAATCTGCTCTCCTTTGCACGGCAGCGTGCGCCGCAGAAAGAAGAGTTCAACGTTGTTGAAGTACTCGAAGAGGCGCTGCTGCTGCGTGATTACGATCTCAAAGTCGGAAATATCAACCTGGAGCGCGATTTTCAAGCCGGCCTGCCCGCCGTTCTTGGAGACCGGCACCAATTGGAACAGGTCTTCCTCAATATTGTGAACAACGGACTCGACGCCATTACCGAGGACGAAGAGAATCAGAAGAATGCGCGCGAGCGTCGCTTCCGGGTGCGAGGATTCACCCAGGATAATTGGGTGCACCTCGAATTCCAGGATTCCGGACCAGGGATCAAAGAGCCGACGCGTATTTTCGAACCTTTCTATACGACCAAGAGCGTTGGCAAAGGAACCGGGCTTGGCTTGAGCATCTGCTACGGAATTGTGAAGGAGCACGGCGGAGAAATTACTGCCCGCAACGCAGAAGGCGGCGGGGCCATCATCGAAGTCAAGCTGCCTTCGGTCGGTCGGGCGGTAGAAGCGTCGCAGCCCCGTGCGACAGCAACGGTGCGCGAAGCTGTGCTGAAGGGGAGAGTCCTTCTGGTGGAAGACGAAGAGAGCGTCCTGGACTTCGAGCGCGACGTACTCGCGGGCGCCGGTGCCCAGGTGGTCGCCGTAGCCAGCCTCGATGCCATGAAGACTGCGCTCACCGCACAGTCGTGCGACGCCATCGTCATGAACGGCAAAATGCCGGGGTCCTCCAGTGTTCCGGAAACCCGCAAGTGGATTACCGAGACATGGCCTGAACTCGGCAGCCATTTGATGTTCACGTTCTCCAGTTTGGCCGAGCCTGAGGTTCGTAGCTTCCTGGAGCAGAATGAAGTTCAGTACCTTGTGAAGCCTTTCGAAATTGGCGACCTTATCGCCACCGCGCGCAAGTTGCTGGAGAAGCCTCGCGCCGCCGCCGCCAAGGCGGGAGAGTAGGAAGAGTGCCTAGTGACTAGTGGTTAGTGGCTGGTTGCCGTCTACCCCCGATACG
>Ga0070713_100001156_pt1 | contig 16920 bp, 15 predicted proteins | sample LARL82metaG_FD_65465 | JGI IMG/M metagenome (GOLD analysis project Ga0070713, IMG submission 65465) | Corn, switchgrass and miscanthus rhizosphere microbial communities from Kellogg Biological Station, Michigan, USA - LAR L8-2 metaG | ecosystem: Host-associated > Plants > Roots > Rhizosphere ...
GGCGGCGGCCGCGGCCGTGGCCGACCCGCCGGTGACCCGCGCGGTGGCCGGCCCGCGCGGCCCGCTCACCCCGGCCGACTGGCTGGTCACCCGGGCGATCGAGATGGTCGTGCACGCCGACGACCTGACCCGCTCGGTGCCCGACCGGCCGCCGGTGGAGCTGGACCGGACCGCGGTGAGGTTGGTCACCCAGGCCACCGCGGACCTGATGGCCACCCGTGCCCCCGGCCGGTCGCTGGAGCTGCGCATCCCGCCGTACGCGGCCGTGCAGTGTGTCGAGGGCCCGCGGCACACCAGGGGCACCCCGCCGAACGTCGTGGAGACCGACCCGCTGACCTGGATCAGGCTGGCCGCCGGCCGGCTGGACTGGCGCGAGGCCGTGACCAGTGGGGCCGTCCGGGCCAGCGGTGAGCGGGCCGATCTGACCGGCTGGCTGCCGCTGTTCTGAGCATCGCGACGGATACCGGAGGTGGGCGTCCAACCCTGCTCGGAGGTACCGTGAAGGCCCCGCGGCCGGCCGCATCCCCCCAAGCGGCCGGTCGCGGCTGCCCGACCCCATGCGCGGGGCGTCACACCGGGACCTGGCCGATTCGGCCGGTAGAGTGAGAGCCGTGCCGGAGGAGTCGCCACCTCGGGAGGAGTGCGGCGTGTTCGGCGTCTGGGCGCCGGGCGAGGACGTCGCCAAGCTCACCTACTACGGCCTCTACGCCTTGCAGCACCGCGGGCAGGAGGCGGCCGGGATCGCCGTCAGCGACGGCTCCGCCCTCGTCGTCTACAAGGACCTGGGCCTCGTCGCCCAGGTCTTCGACGAGCCGACGCTGGACAGCCTGCGCGGCCACATCGCGGTCGGGCACTGCCGATATTCGACGACCGGCTCGTCGACCTGGGAGAACGCACAGCCCACGTTCCGCACCACGCGGACCGGCACGGGCATCGCGCTCGGCCACAACGGCAACCTGGTCAACACCGCCGACCTGGCCGCCCGAGCCGCCGAGCTCGGGGTCGCCGACGCCAGGGTGACCACCGACGCGAGGGTGACCACCGACTCCGATCTGATCACCGGCCTGCTTACGGCGTACCCGGACCTGTCGGTGGAGGCGGCCGCGGTCAAGGTGCTGCCGACCCTGCGCGGTGCGTTCTCGCTCGTGTTCATGGACGAGCACACGCTGTACGCAGCCCGCGACGGCTACGGCGTGCGCCCGCTCGTCCTGGGCCGGCTGGACCGCGGCTGGGTCGTCGCCAGCGAGACGGCCGCGCTTGACATCGTCGGCGCCTCGTTCGTCCGCGAGGTCGAGCCGGGCGAGCTGATCTCGATCGACGACGACGGGCTGCGCTCGGAACGCTTCGCCCAGCCGACGCCCAAGGGCTGCCTGTTCGAGTACGCCTACCTGGCCCGGCCGGACACCACGATCGCCGGCCGGAACGTGCAGGCGACCCGGGTCGAGGTCGGCCGCCGGCTGGCCCGCGAGCACCCGGCCGCGGCCGACCTGGTCATCCCGGTCCCGGAGTCCGGCATCCCGGCCGCGATCGGCTTCGCCGAGCAGTCAGGCATCCCGTACGGCATCGGCCTGGTCAAGAACTCCTACGTGGGCCGCACGTTCATCCAGCCCTCGCAGACCATCCGGCAGCTCGGCATCAGGCTCAAGCTCAACCCGCTGCGGGACGTGCTGCGCGGCAAGCGGGTCGTCGTCGTCGACGACTCGATCGTGCGCGGCAACACCCAGCGGGCGCTGGTCCGGATGCTGCGCGAGTCCGGCGCGCTCGAGGTGCACGTCCGGATCTCCTCGCCGCCGGTGAAGTGGCCGTGCTTCTACGGCATCGACTTCGCCAGCCGGGCCGAGCTGATCGCCAACGGGCTCGACGTCGAGGGAGTACGCCGCTCGATCGGCGCCGACTCGCTCGGCTACGTCTCGTTGGACGGCCTGGTCGGAGCGAGCGAGCAGCCGGCGTCCCGGCTGTGCACCGCCTGCTTCGACGGCAACTACCCGATCCCGCTGCCGGCACCGGAACTCGTCGGCAAGCACGTGCTGGAGGGCATCGAGCGGTCGGTCACCGCGGGCTCGCCCGGCCCGTCCGGCGACACGCTCGAGGAGTTAGGGCTCCCCGATCCGCCGCTCGACGGGTCGGCGACGGGTCGGCGAGCCCTGGGGCTCATCGATCCGGCATCCCGGTGACCGGGCCGGAGATCTCGTACGCACAGGCCGGCGTCGACATCGACGCGGGCGAGCGGGCCGTCGAGCTGATGCGGGCAGCGGTCGACCGGACCCGGCGGCCGGAGGTGGTCGGCGGTCTCGGCGGGTTCGCCGGGCTGTTCGCGATCGAGCCGGGCCGGTGGCGCCGCCCGCTGCTGGCCTCGAGCACCGACGGCGTCGGCACCAAGATCGCGATCGCCCAGGCGCTCGGCAAGCACGACACGGTCGGCCAGGATCTGGTCGCGATGGTCGCCGACGACCTCGTCGTCTGCGGCGCGGAACCGCTGTTCCTGCAGGACTACATCGCCTGCGGGCGGGTGGTCCCGGAGCGGATCGCCGAGATCGTCCGCGGCGTCGCCGAGGGCTGCGCGCTGGCCGGCTGCGCGCTGGTCGGCGGGGAGACCGCCGAGCACGCCGACCTCATGGAGCCCGACGCGTACGATCTGGCCGCCACCGCGGTCGGGGTCGTCGAGGCGGACGGCCTGCTCGGCCCGGACCGGGTCAGGGCCGGCGACGCCGTCGTGGCGCTCGGCTCGTCCGGGCTGCACTCCAACGGTTACTCGCTGGTCCGCCGGGTGGTCAGGGGCCGGTCGCTGGCCGAGCGCGTGCCCGAGCTCGGCCGGACGCTCGGCGAGGAGCTGCTGGAGCCGACCCGGATCTACGCGAAGGACTGCCTGGCGCTGGCCGCGGCGACCGAGGTGCACGCGTACGCGCACGTGACCGGCGGCGGGCTGGCCGGCAACCTGGCCAGGGTGCTGCCGCCGACCGTCGACGCGGTCGTGGACCGGTCGACCTGGACCCCGCCGCCGGTGTTCGACCTCGTCGCCCGGCTCGGACCGGTCGCACCGGCCGAGATCGAGCGCACGCTGAACGTCGGCGTGGGCATGGTCGCCGTGGTGCCCGACGGACCGGCCGCGGTCCGGCTGCTCGCCGACCGCGGCGTGCCGGCCTGGGTGGCCGGCGAACTCGTTCCCGGCACCGGTCTGGCCCGCCTCGTCGGCACCCACTCCGGCTAGGCCGCGTCGCCCGATCCGGCCCTGTGTGGCCGGCCGACCTCAGCGCGCGTCAGCGGCGCGAGGAGGACCAGTCGTCGTCGGGGTCGTACTCGTCGTCGTCCGCGTCATCCTCCACCGACGGAGGACTCGTGGCCGGCTCGCCTCTGAGCTCGCGCTGCAAGGCAGTCAGGTCGGTGTCGTGCGTGCTGTATTTCAGCGCACGGGCCACCTTCTGCTGCTTAGCCTTGGCACGGCCGCGCCCCATGGCTCGACCCCCTCGCACAGGACAAAGGGGCGACCTGCCCGAGGCGGCCCCACAGTGTGGTCATCGTCGTGGCACCAGGTTACAACTCACGGGCCACTCGTACCACGTCGTGTCACCGGCGCCGCGCCCGCGACGCGACGCAGGTCACCCGGACAGCGGAACGACGCCGGCCCCGTCCGCCGCAGCCGCCCTGCCTCCCGGCCGGCCGTTCGCTACCGGCGCAGCCTCAATGATCACGGCCGGGGACCAGGATCCCGCGCAGCCGACCGACCTCCGCCATCCGCCGCTCGGCCAGCCGGTCGGCCGCAACCGCAGGTGGGACGCCCTCCTCGGCGGCCGCGGCGAAGATGCTGCGGGTGGTGTCGAAGATCGCCGTCGCCTTGACGCGGGCGCGCTCGGGCACGTAGCCGCGAAACTCGTCTGCGACCTGGATCACACCGCCGGAGTTGACGACGTAGTCCGGCGCGTACAGGACGCCGCGGTCGGCGAGGATCTTCTCCACCCCGGGGTGGGCGAGCTGGTTGTTGGCGGCGCCGCAGACGACCGGAGCGGTGAGCACCTCGACGACCGCGTCGGACAGCGCGCCGCCGAGCGCGCACGGCGCGTAGACGTCCAGCGAAGTGCGGACCAGGGCCTCGGCGTCGGCGACGGTGCGGACCTTCGGGTGCCTGGCGGTCACAGCGGCGACCGCGGCCGGCGAGACGTCGGTCACCACGACCTCGGCGCCGTCGTCGATCAGGTGGTCGACCAGGTGCCGGCCGACCTTGCCGACGCCGGCGATGCCGACCCTGCGGCCGGCCAGCGAGGCGCTGCCCCACTGCCGCTCGGCGCAGGCCCGCATGCCCTGGAAGACGCCCCAGGCGGTGAGCACGGACGAGTCGCCGGCGCCGCCCTCGGACGGGGATCGGCCGGTGACGAACCGGGACTCGCGCGCGACGACGTCCATGTCCCGCACGTACGTGCCGACGTCGCAGGCGGTCACGTACCGGCCGCCGAGCGACTCGACGAACCTCCCGTACGCGCGCAGCAGTGCCTCGGTCTTGTCCGTGGTCGGGTCGCCCCAGATGACGGCCTTGCCGCCGCCGTGGTCGAGGCCGGCGAGCGCGTTCTTGTACGCCATGCCGCGGGACAGGTTGAGCACGTCGGCCAGCGCGTCGGCCTCGGTCTCGTACGGGTAGAACCGGGTGCCGCCGAGCGACGGGCCGAGCGCGGTCGAGTAGATCGCGATGATCGCGCGGAGGCCGGAGGCCCGGTCATGGCAGAAGACCACTTCCTCGTGGTCGGTGGCGAAGACGGTCACGCTGCACTCCCTGGTCGTGAGGTTCCGCTGTCGTCTCCGGGCGGGTGGCGGGGATCGCCCGCATGCCGCAGGTGGCGGAGCGGTGGCTCCGCCGCTCACCTTAGATCGCCGGTGCCTCCCGGGATGGTTGCGATCATGCGACGATCGAACGGTGACTCCGCCGTACGCCGCAGAACTGCGCGTGTACGAGCCTCTGGCCGCGTTCGACGTAGAGGAGCGCCGCCGCTGGCAGCAGTACGCGCAGTCGCCGGCCGTGCCCTCGGCGCAGGCCGGCGCGCGCCGCGAGCGGGTGCTCGGCCTGGTCGGCGCCTGCCGGCGCACGGCGGCCGTGCCCCGGCCCGGGGACGCCGGCGAGCACGCTGCCGTGCTGCGGGGGGAGTCGGGGTTGCTGGTCTGCCCGCTGCGGACCGAGCTGCGCTGCTGGGAGGCGGCGGTCGAGACCCGGTCCGCGCTGCCACCCGAGGTCGCCCGGGCGGTGCTGCCGGACGCGGAGGTCCAGCTTGCCTCGGCCGAGCAGGAGCGCTGGCTTTCCGACCACCCGGCCCGGCGCTCGCACGTGCAGGTGCAGCGCTGGGCGGTGCCGGTGCGCTGGTTCCTGCTGTTCGACCGGGAGGAGCGCCGGCTGCAGCTCGGCCCGGCCAGGACCGACTTCGGCGGCTCGGGCTCGATCGGCGGCTCGGTCGGCGGAGTGTTCGGCGGCTTCGGCGACGGCGGAGCCGCGGCCGAGGGGGTCGCGGTCAGCCGGTCGCTGGTCTACCGGACGGCGATGGCGAAGGCCCGCCGCCGGGTGGCGCGGGCGCTGCAGGTGCTGCGCAAGACCGTGCCGGACGGCCCGACCGTGCCGTCGGTCGAGACGCTCGGCCGCTGGCTGGAGGATTTCCACCCGCGCTCGCTGGTCGAGCTTGATTACCTCGGCCTGGTCGACCTGTGCGCCGAGGCCACCCTGCGTAGCGACGACTCGGCCGGCGACGTGGCCGAGGCGCTGGCCGCACTGCAGCGCGGAGATACCGAACTTGCGACATCGGCCTATGACCGCGTAACCGAACGGTGGCAGGTCGCCTACGCTGTGGAGTCGTCAAACTGAGGCGCACGGGGCGTTTGCGACAGATCGAGAACGTATAACTCGGGCAGGCCGTTGAGCGATGCGGTCGAATGGTGCATAGTGGACGGTGGTCGAGGGACGAACCGGGGTCCAGCGGCCAACGGGGCAGGAAGGGACGAGCCATGACCACGCGCCAGACTACTGAAGCCGAGCCGCTGCTCACCCCAGCTGAGGTCGCCACGATGTTCCGTGTCGACCCCAAGACCGTGACTCGGTGGGCGAAGGCAGGAAAGCTGACCTCGATCCGCACACTCGGCGGGCATCGCCGCTACAAGGAGTCCGAGGTGCGTGGGCTTCTCGAGGGCGGTCCGACCAAGGTCGAGGACTAACCCAACGTCGGCGGTCGCCGTCGTGGCATTGCGCCGCGGCGGCGTTGCCGTCTTCGGAGCCGTGTCTGGAGCCCTCTCGGGTGGACGGCATCCCTCCAGGGCGGGCCACTCCGGCGCAGATGTAACCCTGGGAGTGTGAGCTTCGCGGACTGGCGCCGGCGACGACCGGCGGTCTGGGCCGGCCGGCTGGCACTCGTGCTGGCCGTGGCGCTGGCCGCGATGACGCTCGCCCTGGCGGTCACGCCGAAGGCGGGCGTCTCAGTGTTCGGCCAGCGCGTCCAGGTCGGCGCCGTGCCGCCCAGCCCGGGCCTCGGCCTGTCCGGACCGGGCCAGGCAGACCTTTTCGGCGAGGGCATCGTCGAGACGATCCAGCACTTCGACGGCCCGATCCGGCCGCTGATCGTCTGGCAGCGGTTCAACCGCAACGACGACGCGGCCGCGTTCATCCAGTCCGGTTCGGACGGTGGCCACCGCACGGTCTCGACCGGGTCGCACGAGGTCGGCCGGCAGCTCGCGGCCGGCTGGACGCGCTATTTCGGCTGGCTGGTGGCGCTCGCCGGCCTGCTCGGCGGCGGCCTCTACCTGGTGACGGCCGGTGTGGTGGCGCTGGTCGGCCGGGACCACCATCGCAGCCGGGGGGCGCACCTCGGGCTGCTCGGGGCGAGCGTCGCCGCGGCCCTGGTCATGACGCTCGGCTTCACCGCGCTGACCGTGCGGACCGCGGTGCACCAACTCGGCTCGATCACCTCCCTGTCCGACCTGGTCGGTACGACCAACCTGGCGCCGGTACCGGCGGCGATCGGGCCGAAGCGGGCGGACACCGACGTGGTCGTCATCGGCGACTCCACGGCGGCCGGCATCGGCAACACCCCGATCCAGACGCCGACGCGGGACGACATCGCCTGCCAGCGCTCGGCCGACACGTACGCGGCTTCGCTGCAGTCGATCGCCGGGGTCAGCGTGCTCAACCTGGCCTGCAGCTCGGCGACCGTGACCAACGGCCTGCTCGGCCCGCAACCGGCCGCCGGGACCTCCCTGCCGCCGCAGGTCGGCGTCCTGCGGTCGGTGCAGTCCGCGAAGGTCGTCGTGGTCAGCATCGGCGCCAACGACGTCGGCTGGTCGGACTTCCTTCGCTACTGCTACGGCCTGCCGCGCTGCGACGACGAGGCCAGCGACAGGCTGTTCCAGAGCCGGCTCGACGCGTTCAAGATCCAGTACGCGCAGCTGCTGCAGCAGCTGTCCGACCTGCCGACCCACCCGCAGGTGATCGTCACCAAGTACTACGACCCGCTCGGCTCGAAGTACGACTGCCGCGGGCTGCAGGACCCGCAGGCCGAGGCCGGCGGACCGCCGGGGTACGGGTTCGGGCCGGATCGCGGCAAGGACAACCAGGACGCGAAGGTCAAGCAGAAGATCCGCCCGCTGCGTGTGGAGCTGGCCCGGATGAACGCGGTGCTCGAGCAGGGCGCCCAGGGCTTCGGCTTCGCGGTGGTGCAGCCGCGGTTCGACGGGCACGAGCTGTGCACCGACCAGCCGTGGGTGCAGGGCATGCGCGACCCGGCTCCGTTCCACCCCACCGCGGCCGGCGAGCTGGCGATCAGCGCCGCGATCCTGCCGCAGCTGCCGGGCTGACCCGACCGGACCCGGCGCCACGAGAGCATGCGGTCGATTCCGGCGGCGGCTACATCACTCCACTGTGGACACCGCTGTTCGGGCAGTGGAGCTGCCCGGCCACTGTCTACACGGGACGAACGGAGGCGAGTCCGTCGGGCGCCCGCGTCCGCTCCTGCTCGCCCGGCCGGCCGGTACCGGTCAGCCGGTCCGGCCGCGTGGCCGCGCGATCCGGGCGTCCTCGAGGGAAGGCGCCGGTGACCGGCCGGTTCCGGCTCCGGCGGATGCCCGGTATGAGGCCCTGCTGTGCCGGCCGGGGCGGCTATCGTCTCCGGCGAGGCAAGTTCGCGCCGGAGCCGGGCCGCCGGGCTGTCGCGAGGAAGGTGGGGTCGGTAGTGGCAGTGCCCCGGAACGCCTTGAACGGAGGTGCCGGCGAGGAAGGCCGGACGGTACCGACCAAGCAGCAGATCTTCCGCAGCGCGCTGGAGCTGTTCGCGCTGCAGGGCTACGACGCGACCAGCGCCCGGCAGCTCGCCGCCCGGGTCGGCATCGAGGCCGGCTCGCTCTACAACCACATCTCCTCGAAGCAGGACCTGCTCTTCCAGCTGATCCAGAAGGCAACGTACGACCTGATCGTGACGGTGTCCCGAGCGATCGAGGCGGCCGGCGACGATTCGGTCGAGCGGCTCGGCGCCGGTGTCCGGGCGCACGTCATCTTCTACTGCGTGAACTCGACGCAGGCGCTGGTCGGCGAGCGCGAGCTGCGCGCGCTCACCCCGGAGAACTTCGCCGAGACCCGCAAGCAGCGCGACGAGTACGAGGCGCTGTTCATCGGCACCCTCGAGGAGGGCATGCGGAGCGGGCTGTTCCGGCGGCTGGACTCCCACACGATCTGCTTCGGCATCCTCGGCCTTTCCAACGTCGCGCTCTGGTACAGCCCCGGCGGCCGGCTCACCGACGCCGAGATCGCCGACTCGTACGCCGACTTCGTCATGCGCGCGGTGCTGGCGCCGACCGCGCTGCGCAAGTGGGTGCGGCAGCGGGAGCGCCAGAGCGGGCAGCCCTCTCAGAGCGCGTAGTCCTCGAGGATCCGGCGGCCGATGATCATCCGCTGGATGTCGGCCGTGCCCTCGCCGATGAGCAGCATGGGCGCTTCCCGGTAGAGCCGCTCGATCTCGTATTCCTTCGAGAAGCCGTAGCCGCCGTGGATCCGGAAGGAGTCCTCGACCACATCCCGGCAGTACTCGGAGGCGACGTATTTCGCCATCCCCGCCTCGAGGTCGTTGCGACGGCCGGAGTCCTTGGTGCGGGCGGAGCGCACCATCATCTGGTGCGCCGCCTCGACCTTGGTGGCCATGTCGGCCAGCCGGAACAGGACGGCCTGGTGGTCGGCGATGCGCTTGCCGAACGTCTGCCGCTGCTGGGCGTACCGGACGGCGAGCTCGAACGCGCGCAGCGCCACCCCGCAGCCGCGGGCGGCCACGTTGACCCGGCCGACCTCCACGCCGTCCATCATCTGGTAGAAGCCGCGCCCGGGCGGGCCGCCGAGCACCGCCGTGGCCGGCAGGCGGTAGCCGGCGAACAGCAGCTCCGTCGTGTCGACGCCCTTGTAGCCCATCTTCTCGATCTTGCCGGGCACCGTGAGCCCGGCAGCGACCTCGCCGAAGCCGATCGGCTTCTCCACCAGCAGCGTGGTCATGTTCCGGTAGACCGACTCCGCGCCCTCGTCGGTCTTCACCAGCACCGCCACGAGGTTGGCCGTGCTGCCGTTGGTCAGCCACATCTTCTGGCCGTCGACCAGGAAGTCGTCACCGTCCCGGACCGCCTTCGTCCGGATCGCCGAGACGTCGGAGCCGCAGCCGGGCTCGGACATCGAGAACGCGCCGCGCACGTCGCCGGTGGCCATCCGTGGCAGCAGCGACCGCTTCTGCTCCTCGGTCCCGTGCCGCAGCAGCATGTACGCGACGATGAAGTGGGTGTTGACGATCCCGGACACGCTCATCCAGCCGCGGGCGAGCTCCTCGACGACGAGCGCGTAGGTGAGCAGGGACTCGCCGAGGCCGCCGTACTCCTCCGGGATCGTGAGGCCGAACAGGCCGAGCTCGCGCATCCCGTCGACGATGTCCTGCGGGTAGTCGTCGGCGTGCTCGAGCGCCTGCGCGTGCGGGATGATCTCCCGCTCGGTGAAGTCGTGGACGGTGGCCAGGATCTGCTCCTGGACGTCGGTGAGCCCGTCGGTACGGGCGAGTCGGCCCACGCCTCAGCCTTCCCTCGATGCGGACTGGATCACGCCGCGGTCGTGCAGCTCGCGGATCTCCCCGGGGGCGAGCCCGAGCCAGCCGGCGAGCACGGCGTCGGTGTGCTCGCCCAGCACCGGTGCCCGGACCACGGTGCGCTCGCCGGCCCGGATCGGCGACCCCGGCGCCAGGTAGCGGCCGACACCTGGCTGGTCGACCTCCCGCATCATCGGGTTGCACCGCAGCTCGTCGCCCCCGACCAGCTCGGCGAACGAGCGGTAGACCGTCCACAGCACCGACGTGCGGCCGAGGACCGCGCGGACATCGGCGCCGTCGCGGTCGGCGAACCACCTGTCCAGCAGCGCGGCCAGCAGCTCGCGGGACTCGTACCGTTCGCCCTCCTCGGCGAAGTCCACGCCGAGCGCCTTCTCCAGCGCGGAGACCGCCTCCTCGAGCCCGGTCGCCGCGACGAGGTCACGCCAGTGCCTCGTGGTCAGCGTGACGACCATGAACCGGGTGCCGTCCCGGGCGGTGAAGTCCCGGCCGAAGCCGCCATAGAGGTGGTTGCCGAGCCGCGGCCGCCACCGGCCGAGCGCGGCCTCGGCCAGGAAGCCGAGGTTTCCGGCGGTGGCCAGGGCGACGTCGGACAGCGCGACCGCCAGCGCGCTGCCCTCGCCGGTGCGGCCGCGGCGGCGCTCGGCGCCGAGCAGGCCGACCGCCGCGTAGAGCCCGCAGGCGACGTCCCAGGCCGGCAGCACGTGGTTGACCGGGTCGGCGTGACCGGTCGGGCCGGTCAGCAGCGGGAAGCCGAGCCCGGCGTTGACCGTGTAGTCGACCGCGGCGCTGCCGTCCGGGTTGCCCTCGATCTGCAGGTGGATGACGTCGGGCCGGCGGCCGGCCAGGGCCCCGTAGCCGAGCCAGCCGCGGCCGACCGAATTGGTGAGCACGATCCCGCCGCCCGGGCCGGAGTCGGCGACCAGCCGGGTGACAAGCTCCTGCCCGGCGGCCGAGCGCAGGTCGACCGCGATCGAGCGCTTGGCCTTGTTGAGTCCGGTCCAGTAGAGGCTGGTCCCGGACTCGGTCAGCGGCCAGCGGGTGTGGTCGGGAGCGCCGCCGAGCGGGTCGACCCTGACCACCTCGGCGCCGAGCTGGGCCAGCGTCATCCCGCCGAGCGGGGCGGCGACGAACGTGGACACCTCGACGACCCGCAGCCCGGCCAGGGGCTGGTCCGCCGTCGGGGCTGTCATCATCACCTCCGCATTTGTACGGCCATTTTTTGGTGTGCATTCGCCTGTGTCAACGAGCTTCCTGACGCACCCAGGCCGTACGGGCAGACTTTGGCCGTATATTTCGGCTCGGAGGTGAGCGCGTGCAGATCGTGGTCGATGGACCGTACTTCGAGGATCTGGAGGTGGGACAGCGGTTCCCGGCCGCGCCGATGACGCTGACCGAAGGCCTCGCGGCCGCGCACCAGGCGGTGGTCGGCGGCCGGCTGCCGCTGGCAGGGGCGCACCTGCTGTCCCGGCAGGTCCTCGGCGACGGCGTGCTGGCCGCGCCCAACCTGGTCTGGGATGTCGCGATCGGACAGTCCACTGTGGTCACCCACACCGTGGTGGCGAACCTCTTCTACCGCGGCGTCGTGTTCCACCGGGCGCCCCGGCTCGGCGACTCACTGCGGACCGTGACGGAGGTCGTCGGCCTGCGGCAGAACTCGCGGCGGCCGGGACGCCCCGCGACCGGGCTCGTCGCGCTGCGGATCGGCACCGACGACCAGTACGGGCGGCCGGTCCTGGACTTCTGGCGTTGCGCGATGCTGCCGCTGCGGGACGGGTCCAAGGACACCGGGCTGGCCGACGACGTGAGCTCGGTCGGCCGCGATCCGACGGGTGAAGAGCTCGCGTCGATCACCGCCCGCTGGGACCTCGACGCCTATCGGGCCGTGCGGCCGGGGCCGCACTTCGACGGCGTCCGGGCCGGCGACGTGTACGTGGTCGCCGGCGGCGACGTGGTCGGCTCGGCCCCGGAGCTGGCCCGGCTGACCGGCAACATCGCGCGGGTGCACCACGACGAGCACGCTCACGGTGCGGGCCAGGGCGCCGGCCCGTCCCGGCTGGTCTACGGCGGCCACACGATCGGGCTCGCGCTGCACCAGGCGGTCCGCGCGTTGCCCGACATGCTGACCGTGGTCGGCTGGCACGGCTGCGACCACCTCGCCCCGGTCCGCGAGGGGGACACGCTGACCAGCACGTTGACGGTGGAGCGGACCCAGCCGCTGTCGACCGGCGGCGGCCTGGTCCACCTGCGTTCCCTGGTGCGGGCGCGCCGCGACGGGGCCGAGCCGACCGACGTTCTCGACTGGCGCTTCGTCGCCGCCCTGGCCTGAGACGGTGCCGACGGTGGCGGACGGGCGCCGGGAGAGCACGTACACGGTCGTGGCCCGGGAGGTGCGCAACCGGATCCTCCAGGGCGACTACGCCGACGGCCGGCGGCTGCCGACCGAGGCCGAGCTGGCCGAGCGGCACGGGGTGAGCCGGCAGACCGTACGGCGCGCGTTCCAGGACCTCGTCGCCGAGGGCATGGTCTACCGGGTGCCAGGGCGGGGGACGTTCGTGACCCGGCGGGACGAGGCGTACCTGCGGCAGTTCGGCTCGATCGACGACCTCATGGGGCTGTCGGTGGACACCCGGATGGAGGTCATCGCGCCGCTGCGCCGGCTGGTCGACGTGAGCGCGGCGAGCCGGCTGCGGCTGCCCGACGACGTCGTGCACAGCCTCACCTTCCGGCGTTCGCACGACGGCGCGCCGTTCTGCGTGACCACGGTGTCGGTGCCGCCCCCGGCGGGGGCGGTGCTCGCCTCGGTGCCGGAGCTGGCCGCGGTCGGCGCCAGCAGCGGGACCACGATCATCGCGCTGCTGGACGCGCGGCTGCCGGCCCCGATCGCGGAGGCCGACCAGAGCATCACGGTCGCGTCCGCCGACGCGGCCACCGCGGCCCAGCTGGGCTGCCGGCCCGGCGACCCCCTGCTGCGCATCGACCGGCTCTACTCGGACACCGCCGGCCGGCCGGTCGAGCTGGCGATCAGCTGCTTCCTGCCCGAGCTGTACTCGTACCGGACCAAGCTGCGGAGGGATCGGCATGCGTGACGCCGGTCCGCCGGACAGAATAGCGAGCGATTCGAATGGAGGAATCGTACGCGACTGTGTCGGCGCGCCGTTGGACCCTTATTTTGCCGTCTGGAAAATGTCATTCCCGGCGAGATGGCCGTGTCTTCGACCAGGGCGAAGTCAGGGCGCTGACCTGCGGTTCAAGGTAGGCCGACACGGAGGGTAGCGGTACCGCCACTCGGGTGACCGGCGGAAGTGGACCTCCGGAGGCAGTGGATAAACGGTCCGCGCAATGCGGATTGTGGCGCCTCCGCCGCCCGCCTAACGTCGTGCCGGTCGCGGTCGATGGGGAGAAGCATTCGGCGGCCGCACGCGACGCTGACGGCGGCGGTTCTGCGCTGTAATTCCCTCGAATTCAGGTTTCGAGTACGCGCCTCCGCCGCGAGATCCCCGTCCTCGATCTCAACGTCCAGGAACTCGTTTGTGGATCCATCCAGACGACGCGAGGGACGACATCACCAATGGAAGGCAACCTCACCGAGTGGACGGTTCCCGCGCAGCTGCGCCGGCGCGCGGAGGAACGGCCCGACGACATCGCTCACTCCTCGGCCCACGGCCCGGCCGGCGTCGACGATCTCACCTTCGGACGGTGGGACCGGGAGTCGACCGCGGCCGCGCACGGCCTGCTGGCCCTGGGCATACGGCCCGGAGACCGGGTCCTGCTGCCCTGCTCGACCTCGGACTGGGTCAGGTACGCCGTCGCCTGGGCCGCGGTGCTCAAGGCCAGCGCCGTCGCCGTGCCCATCTCCCGGTCCGCCGGCCGCGACGCGGTGCGTACGGTCTGGGCCGCCTCCGGCGCGGCCTGCGTGGTCGGCGGCGACGTCGCTTCGCTGCCGGATGCCAGGCACCTGTCGCTCGGCGACCTGGTGGCCGCCGGCTGTCCGGAGCCGCTGCCCGGCGGCCCGGCACCCGGCGACGACGCCGAGATCATCTACACCTCCGGGACGACCGGCGTACCGAAGGGCGTGGTGGCTTCGCACGAAAACGTGCTGCACCCGCTGCGGTTCCCGCGCCCGGGCCGAACGCGCACCGCCCTGCACGCGCTGCCGCCCGGAACCACGGTCGGGCAGGGCCTGCTGGTGCAACCCCTGTCGGCCCGGCCGCACCGCACCATCACTCTGGACCGGTTCACCGCCGGCGCCATGCTCGACGCGATCGAGCGGCACCGGCCCACCGACGTCGTGCTCGTGCCGGCGATGGCCATCGCGCTGGTCAACGCGTCCGGGGCAGCCGAGCACGACCTCAGCTCCGTACGGCAGGTGCGCACCACCAGCGCGCCGATCCACCCGGCCACGCTGGAGGCGCTCGCGGCGCTGTTCCCGGCGGCCAGGATCCGCAACGTCTACTCGACCACCGAGTGCTGGCCGCGCCGGCTGGCGACCGACTTCGACCGGGACCGGCCGACCTCCCTCGGCCGTCCGGCCGACGGCGCGCAGGTGCGGATCGTCGACGAGGCCGGCGTCGAGCTGCCGGCCGGCACGGCGGGGGACGTGCAGCTGCGCGGCGACGCACCGCAGCGCCGGTACGACGGCGAGACCGGCCCGTCGACGGTGTTCCTGCGGGACGGCTGGACCCGCACCGGCGACGTCGGGTCGGTCGACCAGGAGGGCTACTTCTACCTCGTCGACCGGAACCCGGACCTGGTCAACACCGGCGGTCTCAACGTCTCCACGCTCGACGTCGAGGCGACGATGATGGAGTACCCCGGCGTGGTCGAGGCAGCGGTCTGCGGGGTGCCGCACCCGGTGCTGACCGAGTGCGTGGTCGCGGCCGTCCGGGCCGAGGTCGGGCTCGACCTCGGTGGCCTGCTGGAGTACGTCCGCGACCGCAAGGGGCCGGCGGCGCCGCACCGGATCGTGATCGTCGACGACCTGCCGCGGAACTTCCTCGGCAAGACCGACAAGAAGCGGCTGCGCGGCCAGCTGGCCGACCAGCCGGGCCGGCGCAGCGAGCCGCCGCGGACCCCGACCGAGATCTACCTCGCCGGCCTCTGGGCCGAGACGCTCGACCTGGACGGCGTGTCCGCCACCGACGACTTCCTCCGGCTTGGCGGCTCCTCGCTCACCGCGATGGAGGTCACCAGCCAGGCCACCGAGGAGCTGGGGCGGGAGATCACGGTCCGCGACCTGCTCGACGCCACCACCCTGCGCGCGTTCGCCGCAGTGGTGGACATGGCGCCGATCCGCGAGGTGGTGGGGCACCGTGATTGAGGACGTGCCGATCCGGGCGGCTTTCCCGGACGCCGACGCGGTGACGTACCCGGTCTCGTACGCGCAGGAGTCCCTGCTGGACGGCGTGGACGAGTCGGCGATCACGGTGCCGGCGGTCGCCCGGGTCGGCGCCGGGATCCCGCCGGGGCAGGTGCAGCGGGCGCTCGACGTGCTGGTCGCCCGGCACGCCGCACTGCGCACCGTCTTCGGCCGGTCTGACACCGGGGTGCTGGTCCAGCAGGTCCGGCCGATCGGCGCGCTGCCGCTGACCGTGACCGAGCACCGGACCCGGCCGGCCGAGCTGCTGGCTGGAGTACTGCTGGCTGGCGCGGAGGAACCGTTCGTGCTGGCCGGCGCTCCGGTGGCCCGGGCCGAGCTGCACCGGGCCGGCCCGGCCGACGGGCTGGTCGTGATCTGGCTGCACCACGTCGTCTCGGACCTCGTCTCGGTGCAGGTGCTGGCCGGTGAGCTTGGCCGGCTGCTGCGCGGCTCCCCGCTGGACCGGCCCGGCCTGTCGATGGCCGAGGTCGCCGCCACCGAGCGGGCCGTTCGGCCGACCGCCCGGCAGCAGGCCTACTGGGCGAGCGTGCTCGACGCCGCCGACGCCTGGCCCGGGCTGCCGGTGCCGGCCGGAACCCCGCACCAGCTCGTCCGCCCGGCGCTGCCCCGGCTCGCGGCCGACGTGGTCGACCGGCTCGGCTGGCTGGCCGCCGACCACCGCACGACCGTGGCGACCGTGCTGGCCGCGGCGGTGCTGGCCGCGCACGCCGGCGACGTGACCGGGGAGACTGCCGTGCTCGGGCTCACCGTGAGCAACCGGGACCACCCGCAGCTGCGCTCGACCGTCGGCTGTCTGGCCGATCAGCTGCCGCTCGTCGTCGACCTCGGCGGCCGGCCGACGTTCGGCGAGCTGGTCGGCCGGGTCCGGGAGGCGGTGCTCGACACGTACGACCACCGGCTGCCGCTCGGCCTGCTGCTGCCGCTGCTCGGCCGGACCACGGCGCCGGTGTTCGGGGTGAACCTCAACTTCCTGCCGCCGCCGGTACGGCGGCGCTCCGAGCCGGGGGCGGAGCTCGGCTTGCCGTACGGGATCACCAAGCGCCGGGCCGAGCCGTGGTGGCTCGGCGACGCCGCGCTGGCGTACCGGCCGCGAATCGACGCCGGCGGCCTGAGCGGCGAGATCGAGGGCGACGCCCACCTGCAGGACCCGGAGGAGATCCGGCGGTCCGGGGAACGGTTCTGCGCGTTGCTGGCGGCCGTGTCGGAGAACCCGTACCTGGACGTGCGGTCGCTGGGCGGTCGCGTCGCCGGAGGCCGCCGATGACCCGCACGATCGCGGCGCCGCGGGCCTACCCGGCCAGCTACTACCAGCGCGACTGGGTGCTGGCCTGCCGCGACGCCCCTCCTTCTACAGCACCCCGCTGGCCTGGGACCTGCACGGGCCGCTCGAACCGGAGCTGCTGACCCGGGCGCTGGCCTCGCTGACCGAGCGGCACGACGCGCTGCGGACCGCCT
>Ga0070713_100001158_pt1 | contig 16898 bp, 14 predicted proteins | sample LARL82metaG_FD_65465 | JGI IMG/M metagenome (GOLD analysis project Ga0070713, IMG submission 65465) | Corn, switchgrass and miscanthus rhizosphere microbial communities from Kellogg Biological Station, Michigan, USA - LAR L8-2 metaG | ecosystem: Host-associated > Plants > Roots > Rhizosphere ...
CTGATATCGGGCGTTTCGGCGGCAGCCCCGGCACAGAAGAGCCGGAACCCCTCGCCGGTGCTGGTGGCACTGAGCGTGGGCGCCGGGAACGGACCTGACCTGGCGAAATGCTCCGCCACCGCCGCACTGAACGGGTACACGGTCGAGGAACCGACGATGATGATGCGCTCGCGCGTCTCGCCAGCCAGGGCGAGCGCCGAGACGAGGCTCATCAACACACCCAGAAGTGCGACCACGCCAGGCGGCCTTGGGGTGACGGCGGTTTGCGGCTCGCCGTTTGGGGTCACTGACATGGGTATGGATATCTTAAGCGCGCCTCAGCCCGGCAACCACGGATTTCCGGGTCGCTGCGCGTGCGCGCGCGGCCCCTGCCCGCCACCTCAGCTCGTGCCGCAGGCCGCCGTCCCCGAGCTGCTCAATTCGCGTCCCCTTGTGGCAATCTTGCGCTTTGGTGGCCGCACTGATGCGGTTAAGTCATGCAGAAGGTAAAGCCAGCAATGCAGTTTTTTCTCCGGGGCCCGGTCACGGCGCTGCTCACGGCGTTGCCATTGGCGTCGCTCGGTGCCGCGCCCGCGCCGCCCATCGCGATCGTCGGCGCCACGGTCATCCATCCGGAGCTCGTGGGCGCTGCGACCAGTGCACCCGATACCACCGTCATCATCTCCGGCAAGCACATCACGGCCGTGGGGCCGACTGCGAGCACCGCCGTGCCAAGAGGTGCGCGGGTCATCGATGGGCACGGCAAGTGGGTCATCCCGGGCCTCATCGATTCGCACGTGCACTTTTTTCAATCGGGCAATCTCTACACGCGCCCCGACGTCGTCGACCTCAATGCGTTCGTGCCCTACGCTCAGGAGGTCAAGCGCAACACCGCCCGCCTGCCGCTGACGTTCCGGGTATGGCTGGCAAGCGGCGTGACCGGGGTGGCAGACGTCGGTGGCCCGTTGTGGAACTTCAAGGTGCGCGCTGCGGCGCGTGCCAGCGACACGGCGCCGCGCGTTGCCGCCACCGGGCCGCTGATTTCGATGGTGGACCGGCCGCAGCTGGATCTCGGGGACCCGCCGATCATCAAGATCACCTCACCGCAAGCGGCACGGGAGCTCGTCCGGCGCGAGCTGGCCTACAAGCCCGACTTCATCAAGGTCTGGTACATCCACCGGCCCGGTGATGAGCTTGCCGCGCAGGAAGGGATCGTGCGGGCGACGGCGGAGGCGGCGCACGCCGCCGGGCTGCGCCTGGCGGTGCATGCCACCGAGCTTGAGACCGCCAAGTCAGCACTGCGCGCGGGGGCTGATTTCCTCGTGCACTCGGTACAGGACGCACCGGTGGATGAGGAGTTCCTGGCGCTGGCGCGTGCCCGCCACATCCTCTACTGCCCGACGCTGTTCGTGTACATGGGCTACGGCTATGCGCTCTCCGGCACCTGGCAGCCCACCGAGGCCGAGCAGCGCCTGGCCGATCCCGAGATCTTGAAGGGACTGCATGTCCCCGAGAACGCCGGCTCCGCGCAGGTACCCGAGCGCATGGCGAAACTGATCAGTGAGCACCGCGAGCCTGAGTTGCCCACGATAGCGATGCAAAACCTGATGACGGTGTGGAACGCGGGCATCACGGTGGTCATGGGCACCGATGCGGGCAACATCGGCACGGTGCACGGTCCGTCGGTGTTTCGCGAGATGCAGCTCATGCAGCGCGCGGGCCTGACCCCGCAGCAGGTGCTCAAGTCCGCCACCGTCAACGGCGCAGCGACACTCGGCCTGCATGAACTGGGCTCGGTGGGCGCCGGCAAACTCGCCGATCTGGTCCTCCTCGATGCCGATCCGCTCACCGATACGGCGAACCTGAGTCACGCCCGCGCGGTCTTCAAGGACGGGCGCGAGTTCGAACCCAAGGAGCTGATGAGTGCCCTGCACTGAGCCTGCGCGGTGCCTCCCAGGCGGCGGCCCCCACAGCTGCCGGGGGCCCGGCTGATGGCTGCCGAGGCTGCGGCAGGCATGCCACTGCCGGCGGTGCAGGCGGCGCTGCGCAAGACGACCGAGCTGCTCGCGCACGAGCTGGCACGCCCGGGTGCGCAGGCGCCCGACTGGACCGAGAGCGAATGGCGCGTCGCCCGCGCGGTGGTGGCCATCCACGGGGTTTCGGGGCTGCTGGCCGGCACGCTGCGCTGGCAGGGCCCCGCCGGCTGGCGGCCGTTTCTGGAAGAACAGCGCGCGCAGATCGCGCAGCGCCTGCCACGCATCCAGGCACTGCTGCGCGAGCTTGACTCCCGGGCGCGTGCCTGCGGCCTCGCACTCGTCGCCCTCAAGGGAGCGGCGCTGCACGCGCAGGGCGTGTACGCGGCCGGTGAGCGCCCCATGGCCGATGTCGACCTGCTGGTGGCCGAGGCGGATGCCGCGCGCGCCGCGCAACTGATCACGGAGCTTGGCTTCACCGCCGGCCTGGTGAACTGGAAGCACCGCACCTTCGAGCTGCCGGGCAGCGCCGAGCTCGCAACGACGCTCGGCGAGCACAGCAGTAATGCCCTCAAGATTGAACTGCACAGCCGCATTCATGAGCTCCTGCCCCTGCGTCCGGTGGACATATCTTCCCTGGTGCTGCCGCGCGATGCGCGCGCCGGACTCAACGCCTACCCCTCGCGCGCGGCGCTGCTGCTGCACCTGCTGCTGCACGCCGCCGGCGCCATGATGGGGCGCAGCCTGCGCTTGCTGAATCTGCACGACCTCGCACTGCTAACGCGGGATATGACTCCGGCGGACTGGGATGACCTGCTCGCGCAGGGCGCGACGACAGCTGATGGGAGTCTGTGGTGGGCATTCCCGCCGCTGACGCTCGTGCACCGCTACTACCGGTGCGTGCCGGAGGCGGTGCTGGCAAGAACCGCGCGCGGCTGTCGCTGGCCGCTGCGCAGCGCCGCTCGGCGCCGCCTGCTGTCGGACGTGTCGCTGTCGTACCTGTGGATCAGCGCCTTTCCGGGGATCGAGTGGTCGCGATCCTGGCGCGAGCTGACCGCGTACGCCGCCGTGCGCGTGCGTCCGCGCACCGAGACGCTGGCTCTGCGCGAGGCCTTTGCCCGATCGCAACCCCTGGTCAACGGCGGAGAATGGGCCGCGACCTCGCAGGGACGACGGATCGCGCGCTGGTTGCTGGCCCGCCAGCCGCGCCAGGAGAGCCTGCAGCCGGTACGCGCCTCGCTGGTTCGCCCGACCGATCCCGCAGCCTAGGGCCCGGTCAGCCGCAGGTCCGAACCCGGCGCCGCTGCGCTTCAGCCGAATTGCACGGCGAGCATGGAGATCGAGCCGCCGTCGATGCCTTGCACCGGAAAGCTGACCGGCTCGCCCGCCGCGGCGGCCCCCATGACGTAGAGCAGGGGCAGGTAGTGCTCGGGTGTCGGCACGCTCTGGCGCGCATCCTCCCCGAACGCCTCGTAGTCGATGAGGGGGGCATGCTCGCCGGCCGTGAGCTGCTCGCGCACGTGGGCCTCAAAGCGCACCGCCCACGCGTACGGCCCCTGCTGCGGCTCGCCCCGGGCGTAAGTGCGCAGGTTGTGCACCACGTTGCCGCTGCCGAGGATGAGTACCCCCTCGGCGCGCAGCGCGTGCAGCCGGGTACCAAGATCGTAGTGAAACCGGGGGAGCTGGCGCGCATCGATGCTCAGCTGCACGACCGGCACGTCGGCGTGCGGGTAGAGGTGGCGCAGCACCGACCAGCTGCCGTGATCGAGCCCCCAGGACTCATCGGCTGCCACGCTGAGCGGGGCCAGCAGTTGCGCGACGCGGCGCGCGAGCGGTGGATCCCCGGCGGCCGGATAGCGCACCTCGTAGAGTTCGCGCGGGAAGCCGCCGAAATCATGGATGGTGCGCGGCACCGGCATCGCAGTGACCGCGGTGCCCGCCGTGTACCAGTGCGCCGAGATCGCCAGCAGCGCGCGCGGCCGGGGCAACGCGGCGCCGAGAGCGCCCCAGGCGCGCGTCCACTCATTCTCACGCAGCGCATTGAGCGGGCTGCCGTGCCCCACGAACAGCGCGGGCAGCGGGGCGCTCACGATTTCGGCGCGTCCGCCAGCAGCTGCACGGCCGACTGATACAGCTTGGCGCGCAGCGCGAAGCGCTCACTGGCGCGTGTCACGTAACGCACGGCGATCTCCACGCCACCGACCGCCGGGCGTACCGCGATGCCCGGCGAGGCCGACAGCGTGCTGCCGCGGCGGCCGCGCGAGGCGATCTGCCATTCCTGTTCGGCCTGGCGCGCGCCCTCGCTGGTGGCGGCGGTGACCTCCTTCTGGATGGCCTCGGCAATCGCATGCGCGTCACGCCCGAAGGGCACGACCACGGTAAGTTCATCCCACAGCCACTGGCCGGAGGTCGAGAAATTGAAGTAGTGACGCTCGATCGCAAAGCTGTTGGTGAAGGTCACCAGGCGCCCGGTCGGGTGACCGGCGTCGGTCCAGTTGCCCGTCTCGAGCAGCACGGTGTGAAACATGCCGAGCTCGACGACCTCGCCGCTGACCCCGTTGATCTCCACCCAGTCGCCGAGGCGGATGCCGTTGCGACCCATGAGCACGAACCAGCCGATGAAGGCGACGATGAAGTCCTTCAGTGCCACAGTGAGGCCCGCGCCGGCGATGCCGAGCATCGTGCCGATCTGTCCCGGCATGCCCACCAGCACGAAGAGGATGACGAGTACCGCGATCACCTGTAGCGTCACTCCGATCACGCTGCGCAGCGTGGACAGCTGACGGCGATCGATGCGCGCGCGGCCCAAGAGGCCCGTGAGCCAGCGGTCCGCAAACAACAGCAGCAGCAGGGCCGCGAGCACGATGGCGGCATCTTGCAGGCAGGTGTGCAGGATCGAGCGCTGCTGCGTGCCGACCACGCCGTCCCATTTGGTGTAGACATCGGCGAGCTTCTGCCGGGCGCTGGTGCGCTGGTCGCGCAACGTCAGCCGTCGCTGGTCCGCCGCCAGGCGGCGCGTGAGGCTGAGGATCGTGGTCGGCTCGGCGGGAGCGGCGGCCGGTGTCGCCGCCCCCGCGGGAGGGGCCGGGGTCGCGGGCGCGGGCAGCGGCTCTACCACCGTCGCAGGATCGCGGTGTGCGGCATCGGCCGGCAGGTGCTGCTTGATGGAGGCGATGTCCTCCACGAGCGCCTGGCGCTGTTGCAGGAGCTTGGCGGCGCTGGCACTGGCGTCCGCGCGGGCCTCGTTCAGCCAGCCGCGCTTCTGATGCAGCGCGATCCACTGGCGTACCTGCGCCACCATGCCGTGCAGGGCGGCAAATGCACTCGTCTTCGCCACCGGGCCCTCTGCGGCGGCGTTACGCTCGGCGGTGGCGTGCTCTTCCTGCGCCAGCTTGATGCGCTGGTGCACGTTGCCACCCGCATGCAGCAGGTCGTTGCCCGCTTCCTCGACCTGGTCCTGCGAGAGTTCCAGCTGCATCTGGGCGAGCTCGAGCTGATCCTGGAGCGCCACCTTGTCAGCATCCGGGGCCTGGGCCAGCTTGGCCTTCAGGCGCGCGAGGGCCTCGGTGTCAACGGTCACCTGCTTCTGCGCCTCCGTGAGGCGCTGCTGAAACTGCAGCGCTTCGGGGCTCAGTACCGGCGGGTGCGCCTCGAGGCGCCGCAGTGCGCCACTGAAGGCGAGATCAAGTTCATGGTCGGCCAGCTGCACCGCCGCCTGCGCGTACGGCTGCTCCTCGGGGGTCGTGGCGAGGCGTGCCAGCCGGTGCGCGGTGAACAGGGTGTTCTCATCGATCACCGGCAGGGGGTTGGCGGGCGTATCCGCGGCCGCCGCCTTGGCTCCCTGGACCTTGGCGGGCTCTGGTCCGGTGCTCCACAGGCCCCACAGGGTCGCGACCAACAGGAGGCTCAGCAGCGTGGCGAGGGTCTTTTGTGGTGCACTCATCCGCCTATGATGCCACGCGTGCGCGGCGGGCCCGCGCACTGGGCGCCGCAGGCTTTGCCGGCGTGTGCCCCGGCAGGCGTGCCACTCTAGCTTGTGAGGGCGAGCGCGCCGGACTCCACCGCAAAGCCCTCCGCACGCCAGCCGCTCATGCCGCCGATCATCACCTTCACGGGCAGACCCAGACGCGCCACACGGATGGCGCCGCGGTGCGCGCCGTTGCAATGCGGGCCCGCGCAGTAGAGCACGAACAGCGTTCCGGGCGGGTACTGGGACAGGCGCGAGCCGATCAGCTTGGCGTGGGGGATGTTGCGCGCCTGCGGCACGTGGCCGCGCTCGAACAGCTGCGGGCTGCGCACGTCGATCAGGACGAAGTCCGGCCCCTGGCCGAGCGCGTGGTGTACGTCCCAGCAATCAGTCTCGAAGCTCAGCGCTGACTCAAAATGCGCCAGCGCGCGGGCGCTGTCCGCGGCGGGGATCTCGGTGACGAGGCTGGGCATGGCGGGCACTCCTGGCGGTTCGCGATGCCGGGCATTGTCGCCGCCGCGTGCCCCCGCCGGCAGTGGCCTAAATGCCGTTATACGTTAAGATCTCGCCATGGGTCACAAAGTGGTGGCGCTCGCCTACGACGGGCTGTGCACCTTCGAGTTCGGCTGCGCGGTGGAGCTCTTCGCGCTGCCGCGGCCGGAGCTGACGGTGCCGTGGTACGAGTTTGCCGTGTGCGCCGCCGAGCGCGGGCCGCTGGCGGCGGCGGGCGGCCTCAAGGTGCGCGTGCCGCACGGGCTGAAGCTGCTCGAGCGCGCCGACACGATCGTCATCCCCGGCTGGCGCGACGTCGCGGCCGCCCCGGCGCCGGCACTGCTCGCCAAGCTGCGCGCGGCGCACGCCCGCGGCGCACGGCTGTGCTCGATCTGCTCGGGCGTGTTCGTACTGGCGGCGGCCGGCGTGCTCGAGGGCCGGCGCGCGACCACGCACTGGCGCTACGTCGCTCGCCTCGCCGCGCAATATCCCGGCATCCGCGTCGAACCCAATGCGCTGTACGTGGACGAAGGTAGCGTTCTCACCTCGGCCGGTTCCGCGGCGGGGCTCGACATGCTGCTGCACCTGGTGCGCCGCGACTACGGGCCGAAGATCGCCAATCAGGTGGCGCAGCGCCTGGTGATTGCCCCGCACCGCGAGGGCGGCCAGGCGCAGTTCGTGCCGCGGCCGGTGGCCTCCGATGAGCGCGGCCGCCTGTCGCGGCTGTTGGACTTCATCCGTGGGCATCTCGGGCAGCCGCACACGCTGCGCTCGCTGGCGGCACGGGCGGCGATGAGCACGCGCACCCTGCAGCGCGAGTTCACGGCCGCCACCGGTCAGGCGCCTTACGCGTGGATCGTGAGCGAGCGCATCGAGCGCGCCAAGGAGCTGCTCGAGAGCACGCGGCTCACGGCCGAGGGCATCGCCGCGCGCGTCGGGATGGGCAGCGCGGCCTCGCTACGCCACCATTTCCGCCAGCGTGTCGGCACCACCCCGGCGCGCTACCGGCAGCGTTTCTCGCGCCGCGCGCCGCGCGGCGCGCCTCAGTAGGCGTAGTAGGGGCCCGTGCCGCCGGGGGTCGCCTGGCCCTCGATCGCGGTGAAGACGTTGCGTCCGAAGTGGAACGGCATCCCCAGATCGAACTGGATCGAGTGCGCGCCCGGGCTTTGCACCAGGATGGGGCCGCCCAGGCCCGGCATCGCGGTGGCGGAGCTGTTGGCACCGAGCACCGAGTCGGCGTTTGCGAGCGTGAAGTCCGCCGCCAGCATGGTCATGTCCACGCCCTGCAGCGTTGCCGTCAGGTCGACGGTCGAACCCGGGCAGTAGAGCGCCGTGTTGACCGTGCAGGTGCTGAAGCTGCTGTCACTGAAGAAGTTGGCGCTCGAACCGCTGTCGATGGCCGCGTTCATGAAGGTCGTGCCCTTGTAGGTCGCCTGGATGTAGGCGTAGCCGGTATCGGCGAGCAGCACGGTAGCCGCGTCGAGCCCGTTATTGGTCTCGGTACCGATGCCAAACACCAGCGAACCCCCGACCGTCGTGGCGCCGCTGTCGGCCACCGCGGGCAGCTCCACGATCACCCCGTTGTTATCCCCGTTGAAGAAGACCACGGGATTGGAGACCTGCTGGGTGGTGTCGATCGCCGCCGCTACGCAGCCCCCGGCCGTGGTCGGGGACGGGCAGGTGTAGTACCAGCCGCTCGGGAAATTGATGGCATCGGCGCAGGCCGGACCGCAGTCCTGGATGAAGGGCCCGACGCCCAGAATGCCGTTGGCCCCGAAGCTCGCCACGTCGTTCTCGGGCTGCCCGGGGCAATCCGCGGGCACCTGGGGGAAGGTGGTTGCCCCGATCACGTGGACCGCCATGCCCGAGACCACCTGGCCGGAGGTCGGCATGACCACATCCGCGAGCGCCACGGGGCCGAAGCTCGAGCCGTCGGCGAACTGCATGCACTCGGCGACGGGCAGCCCACCGGGTGCCGCCTCGACATCCAGCACCACCGAGCCGAGCGCGGAGGCAAGAATGCGCAGGCCCGAGGAGCCGGTGTCGACCTGCACGTGATCCACGTCCTGGCACTGCGTGGTGCTGACGCGGCAGATGCGCACCGTGACGTACGCGATGTTCACCACGCGGCCGGTCAAGGCGGCCGGGCCGGCGTCGACCGTGATGGGCTCGACGTTCGGCGGTCCGGGATTGGCGATGACCTGCGCCGGCGGAGGCGGCGGTGGTGGGGGCGGCGGCGAGCTTCCGCTGCTGCCGCCGCAGGCGGCGAGCAGGGTGAGGGGGGCGGTCAGGGCCAGGATCAGGAGCTTACGCATGGCGAGGCATTCCTTTGAGCGCGGCTACTTGATATCGGCCACGGAAAAATTCTGCGGCAGCATGCCCGGTACCCAGGCGCGGCCGGTGAAGGCGCGCATGCGGCCGCTGTTCTGCACCACCAGTTCCGGCTGGTTGATCGCCAGCTGGCGATGGTTGCGGGGGGCTGCGGCCGCCGCCTGCAGGAACTGGCCGTAGTAGCCGCCGAGGACCTGGCGCAGGTCCGGGTTCAGCGGGCCGCTCCAGCTGACGGCAAAGACCTTGCCGTCCGTGCCGACGAACTCGCGCACCACGATGCCCGCGGCGCTGCTGATCTGGTGCACCGAGAAGGTGCTGCTCGGCGTCACCCGCACCGCCGCCTTCATGTGCACGCCGTCGGCCTGCACCGAGGCGGCATCGCCACCCAGGGCCGCGAGCGCCGGGGCGGCGAGCGTGGCGGACAGCACGGCCGCGACTACAACGCTGGGGGTCAGCTTCATGCGTGAGATCCTCTGTGAGCCCTTTGCACGCCATTGTGCCCTACGAAACGCGGTGACGCGCTAGGGCGTGCTACGCGCAGGACGGCTCCGCCTGAGAGCGCGGCGGCGGCTATTTGGTTGACTTAAGTGTACTTTTAGGCGCTCCCGCGCGGGCGCCGCACCGCGCGCGATGGCCCGCGCGAAACTGCTTGTGGCCTTATTGATCAATCCGTTAGGATTCGCCCCCCAAAATTCGGAGCGGTAGTTCAGCTGGTTAGAATACCGGCCTGTCACGCCGGGGGTCGCGGGTTCGAGTCCCGTCCGCTCCGCCATTTTTCCATAACCCAGCCAGCAAAATATGCTTCAGCGGATCGGCGACAGCCTGCACAGCCCTCGATTCCGGTGGTTCCGGTACCTCCTGCTCGGGAGTCTGGCGTTGATCTTCGCCGCCTGGGGTGCCTACGGCATCGTGAACCTCAATGTGGGGGGCGCGAACTACGCCGCCGAGGCGGGCGACAGCAAGATCACGCTCGAAGAGGCGCGTAACGCGTGGCTGCGCCAGCAGGGCGCGTGGCAGCAACGCCTCGGGGGCGCCGAGCTGCCCGCGCAGCTGCGCGACAAGCTGCAGGAGCAGTCGCTCGAGGGTCTGATCCAGAACGCGCTGCTCGACCAGCGCACGCAGGCCTTAGGGTACCGGGTGGGCCCGGAGCAGCTGCGCGAGGCGATCCAGGAGGAGCCGGCCTTCCAGATCGGCGGCCAGTATTCTCCGGAGGCCGCCAAGGCGGTCCTGCAGCAGGAAGGCATTCCGCTGGAGACCTTCGAGAACCAGCTGCGCCGGGACGTGCGCCGCGTGCAGCTCGAGGGCGGCATCCGCGCCTCTAACTTTCTCACTCCGGCAGAGGCCAAGCGCCTGAGCGCACTGGAGGACCAGGAGCGCGAGGTGCGTTTCTTCCTGCTGCCCGCCGAGCGCTACAGCGGCGTCGCCAAGGTCGATGACGCGGCGGTCGAGGCCTACTACAAGGCGCACCAGGCGCAGTACATGAACCCGCAGTCCGCGAAGCTGCAGTTCGCGGAGTTGCGCCTGGACTCACTCATGGTGGCGCAGACCATCAGCGATGCGGATCTGCACGTGGCCTACGAGAAGGCCAAGAGTCGTCTGCTGGTCCCCGAGAAGCGCCACGCGCGCCACATTCTGATCACGGGCAAGGATGATGCGGCCGCCCGCGCGCAGGCCGAGCAGGTCCTCGCGCAGGTGAAGGCGGGCAAGGACTTCGGCGACCTCGCCAAGCAGTACTCGCAGGATCCGGGTTCGGCCCAGAACGGGGGCGACCTCGGCTGGGCGGAACGCACCAGCTTCGTCGCACCCTTCGCCGATGCGCTCTTTGGCATGGCGGCAGGTGAGGTGAAGGGGCCCGTGAAGACGCAATACGGGTATCACATCATCCGCCTGGATGAGATCCAGGCGGGCAAGGGCAAGTCCTTCGAGGAGGCGCGCGCCGACCTTGAGGCGCAGTTGCGGCGCGATCGCGCGACCGACCGCTTCGGGGAGATCCAGGAGCAGCTGCAGACGAAAGTGGCCGAGCCGGGCGCGGACCTGAGCGTACTAGCCCAGGAGTATCACCTCACCCACGGGGACATTGCCGAGTTCCAGAAAGGCGCCGGCGGGGCCCCCTTGGGCCCGGCACCGCAGCTGCAGGAAGTGCTGTTTGCCGACCCGCCGCTCGCGGCGGGGCGCGTCGCCGGCCCCGTTGTCCTCGGCGATGACCGGCTCGTCATCGCCAAGGTGGTGCAGCAGCGCGCCGCGCAGGCCAAGCCGCTCACCGAGGTGCGCGAGGCGATCGTGGCGGCCCTGACCAAGGAGCAGGCTTCCCAGGCGGCCCTCAAGGCCGCCGAGGCCGCGCGCGAGAAGCTGCAGTCCGGGACGGCGTTCGAGGCGGTACTGCAGGAGCTGAAGGTGAGCGCAGACCCGGCCCATTACATCAGCCGGCGTGACCCCTCCGTCCAGGCTCAGGTGCGCGAGGCCGTGTTCGCCATGCCCTCACCCGAGGGCAAGCCGGCCTTCCGCGCGCTCGCTCTCAACGACGGCGGCGCCGCCGTGGTCGCGGTCACCGCGGTGCGCACGGCCCCCGCGCACGATCCGAAGGGGCAGGCGGATCGCGCCGTGCAGGAGGCGCAGAATCTGGGTCAGAACGAGGTGATGGCCTACGTCGCCGAAGTGCGCCGTACCGCCGACGTGCGCAAGAATCCCAAGGCCTTCGAATAGGACGGCCACCCCGAGGCGCCGCCGGGCGCGCTCAGCCTTCGGCCTCGAGCGGGAAGCTCATGCCGACGGTGCTGAATCCCGAATCGACGTAGAGGATCTCACCGGTGATGCCGGCGGCCAGGTCCGAGCACAGGAACGCGGCCGCATTGCCAACGTCCTCGAGCGTCACGTTGCGCCGCAGCGGCGCAACTTCCGCCACCCGCGACAACATCTTGCGGAATCCGGGGATGCCGGCCGCGGCGAGCGTCTTGATCGGGCCCGCGGAGATGCCGTTGACCCGCACCCCCCGCGGTCCGAGGTCAGCCGCCAGGAAGCGCACGTTGGCCTCCAGACTCGCCTTGGCGAGGCCCATCACGTTGTAGCCCGGGATCGAGCGCATCGCGCCCAGGTACGAGAGTGTCAGCAGCGCGCCGCGCCGGCCGGCCATGAGGGGCTGCGCGCGCTGGGCGAGAGCGGTGAGGCTGTAGCTTGAGACATCGTGCGCGATGCGAAATCCCTCGCGGCTCGTGGCCTCAAGAAAGGTGCCGGTGAGGGCTTCGCGCGGCGCGTACGCCACGGCGTGCACCACGATATCGAGCCCGCCCCATTCGCTCCTGAGGCGCTCAAAGGCGGCATCCGTCTGCGCATCCACCGTGACATCCAGCGGCATCGTCAGCTGCGAGCCCAGCGACTGCGCGAGTGGCTCGACGCGCTCCTTCATCTTGTCGTTGACGTAGGAGAACGCAAGCTCGGCTCCCTCGCGGTGCAGCGCCTGCGCGATGCCCCAGGCGATCGAGCGATCGGTGGCGACGCCTACGATGAAGGCGCGTTTGCCGGCGAGAAATCCCATGGTGTGGCCTCCCGCGGCGGATTATGCCGCAAAGGCGCGGCCGCGGGACTAAAGCTGCAGGGGGACGCAGAATCAGCCGTGGCGGGAGCCGAGATGGATGCGCAGCTTCTGCCCGGTGTGAATGCGTGACTTCGACGACAGGCCGTTCCACGCCATGAGCTGCGGCACGCTGCACTGGAACAGGCGCGCGATCTGCGCGACGGTGTCACCCTCGCGCACGGTGTAGGTCATGTGCCGCACCTTGCGCGCCGGCGAGGAGGTCGAGCCGGCGGACACCTTGATGTGCTGGCCGGCGCGCAGCGCGTCATCCGGGTGCAGGCCGTTCATCATGGCCAGAGTATTTACGTCCATGCCGTGCCGGCGGGCGATGGTCCACAGCGAGTCGCCGTGCCGCACGACCTGCACGCGCGCGCGGCGCGTGGTGCGCCCGTGGCTGTCAAACTGCGCCGCCGCCAGCACCACCTTGGGAGGCAGATCGGGTACCGCACTTGGTACGCGCACGTCGGCACCGACGGTGAGCGGGCCGCTGGGCAGGTCATTGAGCTGCCGTACCAGGTCCACGCTGGTGTTGAAGCGCTTGGCCACCGACACCACCGAGTCCCCGCGCCGCACCGTGTAGCGCGTGACGCCCAGGCGCTGCTCCTCGGAGAGCTGCACGAGGTTCAGGGTGAACACATCCACCGCGTCCACCGGCAGCAGCAGGTAGTGCGGCCCGGAAGGGTCGGTGGCGAAACGATGGAACGCCGGATTCAGTTCGTACAGCTCCGCGGGGCTGATGCCGGCGATCTCGGCGGCGAGCTTCAGGCTGATCTGTCCGTCAGTTGGTACGCGGGCGAAGTAGGGCTGGTTGGGAATCGGGCTGAACGCCAGGCCGAAAGTCTCCGGGTCCATCACCAGACGCTTCATCGCGAGCAGCTTCGGCACGTAGGCGCGTGTCTCGCCGGGCAGCCACAGGTTCCAGAAGTCCACGGTGCGGCCGGCCGCGCGGTTCGCCGCGACGGCACGCTCCACCATGGCCTCGCCGCAGTTGTAGGCGGCGATGGCGAGCAGCCAGTCGCCGTTGAATTCATCGTGCAGGTACTGCAGGTAGTCAAGCGCGGCGCGTGTTGACTCGGTGATGTCGCGGCGCCCGTCGTACCACCAGTCCTGCTTCAAACCGAAGCGCGAGCCGGTGCCGGGGATGAACTGCCACAGGCCCGAAGCCCGCGCATGCGAGTAGGCGTACGGCTCAAAGGCGCTCTCGACCACGGGCAGCAGCGCGATCTCCAGCGGCATGCCGCGACGCTCAAGTTCCGTGACGATGTGGTACAGGTACAGATCCGCGCGCCCGAAGGCACGCTGCAGGTAATCGGGATTCGCGGCATACCAGCGCAGCTGATCATCGATCGCCCTGCGGTCGGCGCCGTCATCCAGTTTGAAGCCCGCGCGCATACGATCAAACAGGTCCCCGTACTGCGCCGGCGTGAGCCCGGCGAGCTGGGTCGCCCCCTCGGGAGCCAAACTGGCGGCCGGCGCGGGGGCGGTGGCCTCCACCGCCGCCACCTCCAGCTCCGTGCTCTCACTGCCGGGCAGCGGCACGACCGCCATCGGCGGCAGGGGTTGCGTCAGGTCAGGCTTGCTGATCGGGGCGGCGGCACGGGCGGGGACGGTCGCGAGCTGCGGCGTCGCGGACGGGCGCGATGGCCCGTGAGCGCAGGCCGCGAGGGCGAGCATCGTCAGGACGAGGAGCGCGTGACGCGTAACTCGCGGGGGCGTCGTCAAAGTTCCGTACCCTCTGTCGGCGTGCTACTTTTCCCGCGCCGGGGCACGGGTCCTTCTGGTCTAAGGACGCTACCGGTTCGAGGCCGGGAATTTAACCGTTAATTTCACACTATTGCCAGCATTTCTATCGTGCCAGTTCGCACTTCAGGCATCGCGGAACGTGACGCGGCTCTCGGCAGCTGGTGGACCTCGCCACTCGGGCGGGCACTGCTGGCAGCCGAGTCCGAGCTGCTCGCGGCCGCGCTGGAGGACATTTTCGGCTGGGAATTGCTGCAGATCGGCGCCTGGGGTACGGGGCGCGAACTGCTGCGCGGTAGCCGCACGCGGCGCCAGAGCCTGCTGACGCTGCCCTCATTCCCTGCCGGCGCGGACATCATCGCGCGCCCCTCGCACCTGCCGGTGATGAGCGACTGCATCGACGCGGCGCTGCTGCCCCATACGCTCGAATTTGCCGCCGATCCGTACGCCATCCTGCGCGAGGCGGACCGCGTGCTGGTCGGCGAGGGGCAGCTGCTGCTGCTCGGGTTCCGCCCCCTGAGCCTGTGGGGCATGCGCGCGCGCTGGAGCCGCACCGGCTTTCCGCCGGGGATGCGGCGCGTGCTGTCGGAGCGCCTGGTACGAGAGTGGCTGGTGCTGCTCGGCTACGAGGTGGTCGCCGAGCAGCGCTATCTCTACCTCGGGCCCTGGAGCCGGGGACTGGCTGAGGGGGAGGGCACGGGGCGGCTGCTGCGTGCGGGCCTGACTTATCCCTTGCCCGGCGGCGCGTATCTGCTCAAGGCACGCAAGCGTGTCTACACGCTCACGCCGATCCGGCCGCGGGCGCGCGACAAGGCCGCGGTGATCGGCGGCCTGGTCAAGCCCACGACGCGCTCTTAACTCGTGATCGAGATCTACACCGACGGGGCTTGTCGGGGCAATCCCGGACCCGGTGGCTGGGCGGCGCTGCTGCTGCTCGGCGAGCACGAGAGAGAATTGAGCGGCGCGGAAACCCTCACCACTAACAACCGCATGGAACTCACGGCGGTGATTCGCGCGCTCGAGGCACTGAAGCGCCCGGTGGCCGCGCGCATCTATACCGACTCGCAGTACGTGCGCCGCGGCATCACCGAGTGGCTGAGCTCCTGGAAGGCGCGCGACTGGCGCACGGCCGATCGCAAGCCGGTGAAGAACCAGGATCTGTGGCAGCAACTTGAGAAGGTGAGCGCCAGCCATCGGCTCGAGTGGCACTGGGTCCCGGGTCACGCCGGCGTCCCCGGCAATGAGCGCGTCGATCGGCTGGCAAATGAGGCGATCGACGCCTTAAACGCGCGCTCCATGCGGTAGACTCGCCTTCGCCATGCGCCAGATCGTCCTCGATACCGAAACCACCGGCCTCGAACCCGAACTCCACCACCGCATCATCGAGATCGGTTGCGTCGAGTTGGTGAACCGCCGCGCGACCGGGCGCACCTTCCATCGATACCTGAATCCGGAGCGCGACATCGACGACGGCGCGCTCGCCGTGCACGGTATCTCGCGCAGCGAGCTCGACGGGCAGCCGCGCTTCGCGGAGATCGCCGAGGAACTGCTGCTGTTCGTGAGCGGCGCGGAGCTCGTGATCCACAACGCCGCCTTCGATGTTGCCTTCCTGGACGCCGAGCTAGGGCGTCTGCCGGGGGAGCGGCGCCAGCTCGCGGCGATCTGCCAGATATTGGACACGCTTGCGCTCGCACGCGAGCTGCATCCCGGGCAACGCAACAGTCTGGATGCCCTGTGCAAGCGCTACAGCGTCGATAACTCGGCGCGCGAACTGCACGGCGCCCTGCTCGATGCCCGCATCCTCGCGGACGTCTACCTCGCCATGACCGGCGGCCAGGCCGCCCTGGCGCTCATGGAGAGCGACGTGGCCGCGCACGGCACCGAGGGCGCCCGTGTGCGGGTACCGGTGCGCGCGGCGGTGCCGTTGCCGGTGCCCGCCGCCAGTGCGCAGGAGCTCGAAGCGCACGCCACGATGCTGGCGATGATCACCAAGGCGAGCGGCGGGCGCTGCGTCTGGGCCGCGGAGGATGCGCGCGAGGCGGCGGCAGAGCAGGCGCGCGCGGCGCAGCCTCAACGTTCCAGCGCCTGAAAGAACCATGAAGATTCCAGAAATAAGAAAGTGTCGCATCGGGATCGTCGGACTGGGTTACGTGGGGCTGCCCCTCGCGGTCGAGTTCGGCAAGCACTACCAGACCATCGGCTTTGACGTGAAGCCGGCGCGCATCGCACAGCTGCGCAAGGGCCGGGACCTGACGATGGAGTGCACGCGCGCGGAACTCAGGGCGGCCGAGCGCCTCAGCTTCACGACCGACCTGAAGGCCCTCAGTCGCAGCCAGGTGTTCATCGTCACCGTGCCGACGCCGATCGATGACTACAAGCGCCCCGACCTTACGGCGCTGAAGCGTGCCAGCGAGAGCGTAGGTGCGGTGATGCGGCGCGGCTCGGTCGTGGTGTACGAATCGACCGTGTATCCGGGCTGCACGGAGGAAATCTGCGTGCCGATCCTGGAGCGCGCCTCGGGGCTGAAGTTCAACCGGGACTTCTTCGTCGGCTACAGCCCCGAGCGCATTAATCCGGGCGACAAGCAGCACCGCCTCACGAATATCCGCAAGGTGACTTCCGGCTCCACGCCGCAGGTGGCCGAGTTCGTCGATCGGCTGTACGGCTCCATCGTCACCGCCGGCACCCATCGGGCCTCGAGCATCCGCGTCGCCGAGGCCGCCAAGGTGATCGAGAACACCCAGCGCGACGTCAACATCGCGCTCATCAACGAGCTCGCCCTGATCTTCAATCGCCTCGGCATCGACACCGAAGAAGTGCTGGATGCCGCCGGCAGCAAGTGGAA
>Ga0070713_100001162_pt1 | contig 16813 bp, 11 predicted proteins | sample LARL82metaG_FD_65465 | JGI IMG/M metagenome (GOLD analysis project Ga0070713, IMG submission 65465) | Corn, switchgrass and miscanthus rhizosphere microbial communities from Kellogg Biological Station, Michigan, USA - LAR L8-2 metaG | ecosystem: Host-associated > Plants > Roots > Rhizosphere ...
GGAGGTGGCGCTGGTGGAGGGAGCGGAGGACGGAGGGCGTGGCGGCGCGGGGGCCGGTGTAGCCGATGCGGGTGAGGTATTGATCGATCATGGAGAAGTTCGAATTTCGAATTCCGAATTGAGAATTAAGAATTGGGGAGCGACGGACTTTCAATTCTTAATTCTCAATTCGGAATTCTAATCTTCGCAATTGCGTGGGCTGCGCCGGCTCATTCGTCATTCAGTACAAATCCCGTCACCCCGATCGGCACCTCGCCTTCCTTCGGCGTGCGCCCGCGCCGCCGGCTCTCTTCGATCTTCGCTTCCCCGTCCGCCGACACCGCCGTCTCCTTCGCCATCTGCGCTCTTGCCGACGCCAGGTACACCTTCACGCCTTTCTCCGCGTAGAGCTGCGCGATCTCCAGCTCCGTGGCGTCGATCACGATGTAGTCGTCGAGGCGCGTCGAGTAGACGGCGAACTTCCCGTTGGCCTGCTTCTCTATTTTCCAGCCCATCGCAGGCCCAAGCGTACCGCGCGCGGCTGGCCGAGCGTGACGACCGGCGTTGCGCCCGCCTCGATGCGCGCGTTCGTCAGGTTCTCGACGGCCACGTAGACGACGCCGCGCGACGCGAAGAGATCGATCGCCGCGTAGCCGCGCAGCGGGAACTGATTCAGGTCGTCGTCGAACTGCCGCGACGACCAGCGCGCCTGCACGCCGAGCGCGTCGCGCCACGTCACCTGCAGCGTGGCCGTGTTGCGCGGCACCTGCGGCGTGCGGCGGCCGGTCGAGAGCGAGGCGTCGGCGAAGAGCCAGCCGGCGGAGAGGCGCCAGTCGCGGCCGAGGCGGCGGTCGGCGTCGAATTCGACGCCGCGCGAGCGGCTGCTCCCCTGGTTTTGGCGCTGCCGCGTGATCAGCGACGGCGTCGTCGACAGCGTCACGTTCGAGATCGTGTCATCCGTCGTCATCGAAAAAAGCGTCGCGCGGAACCACGCGAAGCGCACGCCCGCCTCGACCGCGGAGAGGCGCTCGGCCGTCAGGTTCGCGTTCGCCAGCGTGAGGACGTTGCCGACGCGGAAGTTGCGCAGCAGCTCGTTCAGCGTCGGCGCGCGGAAGGCGCGGTAGGCGGCGGCGGTGAGGGCGACGCCGTCGCCGGCGCGCCAGAGCGCGGAGAGGCGCGGCGACCACGCGGTCTCGTCCTGCCAGCGGTCGGCGCGCACGGCGCCGCTGACGGTCAGCGACGGCGCGACGATCATCGAGTCCTCGACGAACGCGCCCGTGGTCCGCTGCGCGCCCGTCGTGCGCGCGGTGTTCTCGATGTCCGTCGCGGCGACGTCGCGCTCCTCGACGCCGGCGACGAGCGCGTGGCGCTCGCCGAGGCCGCGGGCGTATTGCAGCGAGCCGCCGCTGGCGCGCGAGGGTACGCGCTGGTCGACGGTCAGGCGCTCGCTGCTGCGGTCGGCCGCGATCGCGGAGAAGGTCTGGTGGTAGCGCTGCTCGCTGCCGTAGGCGCGTAGGAGGAGCGCGCCGGCGTCGACGCCGAGGGCGAGCTGGCGGAAGGCGGTGTCGTTGACCTGCAGCGGCGTGCCGTTCTGGCGCGACTCGTCGTAGTGCGAGCCGCGGAGGAAGGCGCGCGCGCTGTCGCCGAAGAGGCGCTCGACCGTGGCGTCGACGGTCGCGTGGCGCGCGTTCGCGTCGACGTCGACGGCGCCGCGCTGGCTCTCCGGCACGAGGACGTAGCCGTCCGTGCGGAGGACGTCGGCGGCGACGCTGCCGCGCCACGCGCCGACGGTCTGCGCGGCGAAGAGCGAGCCGGCGCCGGTGCGCTCCGAGCCCGCGCTGACGTCGAGCGCGACGCCGGCGTCGCGGCGGAGGAACTGCACGACGCCGCCCATGGCCGCGGAGCCGTAGAGGTCGGAGGCGCCGCCGCGCAGGACTTCGACGCGGTCGAGCGCCGCGCGCGGGACGCGGCCCCAGTAAATCCAGCCGCCGAACGGATCGTTGAGCGGGATGCCGTCGTCGAGCACGAGCGCGCGCGACGCGCCGCTCGCGCCGACGCCGCGCAGCGAGACGCCCTGCGAGGTCGGATTCGCCGTGCGGCTGCCGGTGCGGCGGAAGAGCGCGAAGCCGGGAACCTGGCGGAGGGCGTCGTCGAGCGCCGGCGAGGGCGACGCCGCGAGCGCCGTCTTGTCGAGCACGACGACGCTGGCCGGCGTGTCGGCGAGGCGCGTCTTCGTGCGCGTCGCCGTGACGGTGATCGTTTCCGAAGCTTGCGCCAGCAGCGCGATCAGAAGAATGCTTTGGTACATAAAGTGCTTTACAATTGAGGCATGTTCGACGTCGCCGTCCTCGGCTCCGGCCTCGCTGGCTTGCATTGCGCGCGCCTCCTCGGCGCGCGCGGGCTGCGCGTCGCCCTCATCGACCGCAAGGCCTCCCTCGCCGACGGCATCCACACCACCGGCATCTTCGTCCGCAAGACGTGGGAGGACTTCCCGCTGCCCGACGAGCAGCTCGGCCCGGCGATCCGCGACGTCGTCCTGTATTCGCCGGCGCGGCGGGAGCTGCGCCTCACGGCGGCGCGCGACGAGTTCCGCATCGGGCGGATGGCGTGGCTGTATCTATGGATGCTCGAGCAGTGCGCGCGCGCCGGCGTCGAATGGATGCCGGGGACGAACGTCGTCGCCGTCGAGCCGCGGCGCGTCGTCGTCGAGCGCCGCGGACGGCGGGAGACGATTCAGGCGCGCTACATCGTCGGCGCCGACGGCGCGCGCTCGCTCGTGGCCCGCTCCCTCGGACTCGACCGCAACCGCGAGATGCTCGTCGGCGCCGAGGAGGTCGTGGCCGGGCGCGGCGAGGCGCCGGCGCTGCATTGCTTCCTCGATCCGCGCCTCGCGCCCGGCTACATCGCCTGGGTCGCGACGGACGGCGGCGAAACGCACGTCGGCGTGGCCGGCTACCGCGAGCGCTTCGACCCCGCGGCGGCGCTGCGCGCGTTCCGCGAGAGCGTGCCGCACCTCGCGGAGGGGCGGGCGGCGGAGCGGCGCGGCGGGATGATTCCGGTCGGCGGGATCCTGCGGCGGATCGCGAACGAGCACGCGCTGCTCGTCGGCGACGCCGCGGGCGCGGTCTCGCCGCTGACCGCGGGCGGGCTCGACCCGGCGCTGCGGCTCTCGTCGTTCGCGGCCGGCGTCGCCGCCGCCTACCTCGAGGGCGGCGACGCGCGCGTCCTCGCCGCCTACACCGGCGACCGCTTCCGGGCCCGCTTCGTGGCCCGGCAGTGGATGCGCCGCGTCATCCGCGCGGCGTCGTCGCATGCGCTGGCGATGGAGCTCGGCTGCGCGCTGCTGCGCACGCCGCCGCTGCGCGCGCTGGCGGCGCACGTGTTTTTCAGCCGCGGCTCGTTTCCGGACGTCGCGCCGATTCAGTCCGCGTCCAGCGTCACCGTCTGACCGGCCACCAGCGTCACCGTGTACGCCCTCAGCACCGTCTTGCCGTCGGCGCTGACTTTGTCGACCTCCATCGCGCCGGGCCGCAGCGAATTGAGCGGCACGCGCTCGCCGGGGCGAACGCTGATGACCCTGCCGACGTCCCTGATGACGCCGCCGACGCCGCTCGGCGGCATCATCGGCGACGCGAGGCGGAACATCCCGCCGCTCCGCGACGTGATCACGAGCGCCGCCGTGCGCGTCAGCGCCACGCGCACCTCGGGGCCGGGCACGGTCACGCCCACGCTCTCCATCATGTATCCGCTGGCGTGTACATTGGCGGTGTAGCGCCCGGGCGCCGCCCAGACGTGCGTGGCGCCGTCGTCGCCGCGGCCGCTGCCGGTGGTGAGGTAGTGCTTCTGGTCGTCGACGAGCGTCACGGTCCCGTCGATGGCGGTCCCGTTGTCGGCGTCGACGATGCGCACGGCCAGGTCGCTGCCGCGCGTGAGGCGCAGCTCGACCGGCTGCGCGGCGCCGCCGCTGACGGTGATCGCCTGCGAGGCCGTCGCGTAGTGTTCGCGGTCGCCGCGGACCATGAACCCGCCGTCGGGAAGGGTGTCGAGCGTGAAGCGGCCGTCGCTGTCGCTCACGGCGTTGCGCCCGGCGCGGAGGCCGGGCGTCGTCGGCGTCGCATAGACGCGCACGTCGGGGAGCGGCGCGCCGGTGGCGGCATCGAGGGCCACGCCGTGCACCGAGGCGCCTTTGAGGTCGATGTCGAAGACGGCGTTGCTGACGACCGTGTACGGCATGGCGTCGTTGTACGCCCCCATCGTGTTCACGCGGACGTCGTAGTCGCCCGGCTCGGCGCCGCTGACTTCGTACGTGCCGTCGGCGGCGATCATCCCCTGCGCCAAGCGGTACGGCGCGCCGCGTTCCTTCGGCACGAACATCACGTTGCCGCCGCTGACGGCCACGCCGTTGCGCGTGACGCGGCCGCGGATGGTGATGCCGGCGGAGAAGTCGATCTCCACCGTCGGCGCGTTGCCGTTCATCACCTCCACGGTCTTTGGCGGGCTTTGCCGCATCGGCATGCCCTGGCGGTAGGCGATGACGTTGACGGTGCCGTCGGGGAGGCCGGTGAGCGTGAAGTTGCCGCCGGCGTCGGTCTGCGCGCTCGATCCGCTGTTGCGCCCCGACGCCGACACGCGGACCTGCCCGAGCTCCTCGGCCGGCAGCCCGACCACGCGGCCGTTCAGCGTCGCGCCGCGGTCGAGCGTCAGCGTGAGCGGCTGCGCCGCCGCCGGATCGACGTCTTCGATCGACGTGCTGACGTAGCCGTTCTTCTGCGCGGAGATGCGGTAGTGCCCGTCCTCGAGGCCGGAGATCGTGAACTGCCCGTCGCTGTCGCTCGTCGCGCTGGCGGCGAATGGCGCGGTCGTCGTCGCCGCGGCCACGCGCGCGCCGGCGATCGGCTGTCCGCTCTTGTCGGCGACGCGGCCGTGCACCTCGCGGCCGCGGTCGAGATCGACGTCGACGCGGGCGTCCTTCCCCGCCGCCACCTCGACGCTCTTCCGCTTCGTGACGAAGCCGTCCTTCGCGAAGTCGATGGTGACGTCGCCGGGCGGAACGTTGTCGAGCGTGTAGTCGCCGTTCGCGTCGGTGTTCGTCACCGGCGGCATGCGGTTCGAGCGCGTCGTGCCGCGCACGCGCACGCCGGCGGCGCTGCTGCCGGCCGCGTTGACGTGGCCGACGACGCGGCCGCCGCGATCGAGCTTCACCTCGACGCCGGTCAGGGCCTTCCCTTCCTCGACGACGAGGTCGGAGACGACGCCGTTGACGTAGCCGGCGGCGGTGACGCGGACGTCGAGCGCGCCGGGCTGCACGCGCTTGAGCGAGAACGCGCCGTCGTCGCTGGTGACGTCGACGCCGCGGTTGCCGCCGCCCGTGCCGCGCTGGACGGCCGTGACGGTGAACGACGTCACCGGCTGCGACGTGGCGCGGTCGATGACGCGGCCCTCGATGCGCGCCGGCGTCGGGATCGTGATCGTCACGTCGCGCGCCGGCGGCGTGACCTTGACCGGCACGCTGCGCACCGGCATGTCGTCGGTCGTCGCGGCGACGATCGACGTCGCCAGCCGCGGGAGCTGCTTGAGGGTGAAGGCGCCGTTGGCGTCGGTGACGGCGGCGGCAGGACCGCCGTTCATCGGGCTGACGCGCGCGTCGGCGACCGGCGTGCCGTCGCCGAAGATGACGCGGCCGGCGACGTCGGCGCCGCGCTCGACGGTGACGACGAACGGCGAGCTGCGCGCGGTGAGGGCCTGCTCGCGCAGCACCTTCGCCACGAAGTCACCGCTCAGGTAGACGTCGTATTTGCCTTCGCCGATGCGCGTTTCGAGCGTGCCGTCGGGGCCGGTCGTCCGGCATTTGACGCGGTCGGCCACGCTGCACGGCAGCGGCGCGCTGCGGCCGACGCCGCGGCTGTCGAGCGCCGTCAGGAGGTCGACGTTCGCGTTCGCCACCGGCTGCTTGCCGGCGTCGACGACCTTCACCTGCAGCGGGAAGCCGCGCCGCAGCGTCAGCGCGACGCCGCTCTTCGTCTCGCCCGCCTCGATCGTCAGCGGCGCCGAGGCGGTCGTGGCGTAGCCGTTCTTCGAGGCGAGGATGAACGTCTGGCCGAGCGGGATGACGCGCAGCGAGAACTCGCCCGCCGGCGTGGTCATGACGATGTTGTTGGCGGGCAGGAACGGGGTGCCGACGAACGCGCCGGCGACCGGCTTTTTGTCTTCGTCGACGACGGTTCCGCGGATGCGCGACCGCGGCGGCAGCACGAACGCATGCGTGGCCGACGGCGCGACGCGCATGGTCGGGACGCTCGCGTTGACGTACGCGGGATGGAAGGCCTGCGCGTCGTACGTCGCGGCCGGGACCGCGGCGATCGCGTAATTTCCCTTGGCATCGCTGACGGCGGAGTAGATCTCGCCGTTGTGCGTCAGCGTGACGGTCGCGCCGGCGACGGGCGCGCCGCCCTTCGCGGTCACGGTGCCGCTCAGCGCGGCAGCCGTGCCGAGGCGGATCTCCACCGGCTTCGCGCCGTCGAGCAGGGCCGCGCCGGCGTCGCTGCCGCTGACGGCGACGAGCGCCCGCAGCCGCGCCGGCGCGTGCGCGATCGAGAACGCGCCGTCGCCGCCGCTGCGCGCCAGCGGCCAGCCGCCCGCGCTGATCGTCGCGCCGGCCACGGGCGTCTTGCCGTCGCGCGCCACGACGCGGCCGCGCACGGCCGTGCCGCGCGGGAACTCGACCTCGCCGTTGCGCTCGGCGATGACGCCGGCGCCGTGATCGGGATGGATGACGAACGGCGTCTCGCCGGTGAACGCCCCCGCGAACGTCCCCTCGGCGTCGGTGCGGACGAGGAGCGAGTGGCCGAGGTAGACGAGCGCGCTCGGGAGCGGCTTGCCGCCCGCCGTCACCTTCACGCGGCGCGCTTTGTCGGCGGGACGCAGCACGACCGCGCCGGCGTCGTCGCCGTCCGCGGCGTAGAGCGCGGCGGGATCGCGGTCCGCGGCGTCGACGACGAGGTCGACCGCGGCGTTGCCCTTGACGTCGATGGAGAAGCGGCCGTCGGCGGCCGACTGCGCGGTGGCGAGCGGCGCCGGGTCGGGCGTGGCCGAGAGCAGCCGCGCCGCGATGGCGCTGAACGGCTCGCGGGCGAAGACGCGGACGCGCGCGCCGGCGATCGGCGCGCCGTCGGTGCCGACGACGGTGCCGGTCACGGCGGCGTTTGCCGCGGCGGAGACGAGAACGAGCAGGAGGAGCGAGAAGCGGCGCATAGATCTATAGTCCGTTCAACCATGCGACGAATTCGCCGCGGCCACGTTCCGCGGCGATGGCGGCCGCGTCCTTGCCGTCGTCGGTGCGGGCGTGGCGGTCGGCGCCGCGCGCGACGAGGAGCCGGGCCATCTCGAGGTCGCCGTTGCCGGCGGCGGCGTGCATCGGCGTGAAGCCGGCGTGCTGGCGCGCGTTCGGGTCGGCACCGCGGTCGAGGAGGAGGCGCATCGTGGCGATGTCGCCGACCGAGGCCGCGGCGTGCACCGGCGCGACGCGCTGCGCGTTCTGCGCGGGGGCGTTGACGTCGGCGCCGCGCTCGACGAGCGCGTGCGCGAGCGACGGGTGGCGGAAGAAGATCGCGTAGCCGAGGGGCGGGAAGCCGTCGGCGCTGCGGCGCTCGAGGAGCGAGGGATCTCGCGCGAGCATCTCCAGCGCGCGCGTCTCGTCGCCGACCGCGCAGGCCTCGGCGAACGTCAGCTCCGCGCCGCGCTCGACGAAGAGCCGGGCGATCTCGGGATGCTGGTAGTAAACCGCCAGGACGATCGCCGAAACGCCGTTCGCGTTCGCGGCGAGGAGCGCGCGGTCGGCGTCGAGGAGCTCGGCGACGCGCGCGGCATTTCCATTTTGAATCGAGGTGATGAGCTCGTCTTGCATGGCTATCCATCATTCTAACGGGCGTAAACTGTGTACGACCGCTGTGCATGGAGTGCAGCCGTCACCTTTACGCGTGACCGAAGCCCTTCATCCATCCAACCCTCCTGTGTAGGATTCAAGGCCATCATGAGCGAACATTTCATGCGTACCACGAAGCAGGTCACCGTTTCGGAACGCAACCTCCAGAGCGCCGCGCAGCGTCTCCTTCCGAAACACAACCGGCTGGTTTCCTCGGAAGTCGACTATCTTCGCCGCGTCCTCGGCGACAAGGCCACGCAGGGGGAGATCGACGAGAAGGTCGTCCTCGTGCGGAAGCTGCCCTGGTCCGAGATCTTTCACGAGTAGGCGATTCCGCATCTCCGTAGACGCGCTCCTCCTCGTTGCCGTACAACGCGCATCGGGAGGCCATCACATGCGACGTCTACTCACGCTGCTCCTTCTGCTCTCCGCCACCGCGGTTTCGGCGCGCGTGATCTCCTACGCGCCGTACAGCGACCGCGTCTCCACCCCCGCCCTCCAGAACCGCCTCGACCGGCACTTCGTCCTCTTCGAAGTCCCCGTCACCAACGCCTTCTCGAACGTCGGCCAGGTCGTCGTCTACGACACCCTCGGCCTCGAGGAGCCGCGCGTCGTCCTCGACAACGTCGCCGTCATCTCGCTGGCGGCGCGCGAGGATGACCAGCAATTCGCCATCCTCGTCCAGGGCGCGACGCCGAGCGCCGGCATGCTCAGCGTCGACGGCGGCCGGAGCTGGAAGACGCTCAAGCTGCCGGCCACCAGCTCCTTCACGAGCCTGCTCAATCCGGCCTATCCCGACACCGGCGGCCCGTTCGTGCGCGGCCGCTACGCGCAGGTGCGCATCGGCACGGCGCAGATGCCGTTCTACTTCGCCAGCTCGAACCCGCTCGGCGTCTACGGCGTCGGCGCCGACGGCTCGATCCGGACTCTCTACGCGCCGGCGGTGCTTTTCCCGGCGACGCCGCAGGCGCTCCGCCTCATCGGCACGTCGCTCGACGGCGCGAACGTCCTTTTCACGCTCGACCTGAGCGTCGTCAGCATCGACGCCAGCGGCACGCTGCGCAACTACGGCCCGCTGCCGGGATCGTCGTCCAGCGCGATCAACGAGGGGTGGATCACGCCCGACTTCGGCGCCTACGTCGAGCAGTACAACGGCCCGAACAACGTCGGCTTGTATTTCGTGAAACACGGCAACGCGTCATTCGTGAACGGCCTCGCCAACGCGCTGGCGCCGGGCACCATCGTGCCGCAGCCCGGCACCTTCTTCGCCGTGCCGGCCGGCGACTACAACGGCGCCTGGACGATCACGCGCGCCGCGTCGCAGTCGACCACGGTCCTCTCGTCGCACACGCAGTCCGACGGCCTGGTCAAGCGATGGGAAGACGTGAGCGCGCCCGAAGTCGAGGCCATCATCGCGGCGAAGTCGAACAGCAAAGTGCTGATCCAGGTCCACCGCTCGCGGCTCACCCTCGACCAATTGACGTTCAAGGATCCGGCGCTCGCCGTCTGGCACGTCGGCGATCCGGCGCCGAAGTCGTACGACGAGCTCTTTCTCAGCGAGTCGTTCGCCAAAGGCTTCGTCCACGTCGACGTCGACAAAGTCGAGAGCGGCGATCCGTTCGTCTTCGACTCCGGCGGTCAGACCTTCTTCGCTCCGCCGCCGGGCATCATCTCCCCCGCCCCGCCCACCGCGGGCGGCAGCGACGTCGTGCAGGAGTGGGGCGTCGTGCGCGCCTCGCTGGCGCAGCGCCTCGTGCTCCCCGGCGCGGGACGCACGGCCGGAGCGTTCGGCAGCTTCTGGCAGACCGACGTCACGTTCTACAACCCCAGCGACCAGCCGCAGACGGTGCAGGTGCACTACGCCGCGAACGGCAACACGCTGACGATCGCCGCCGACAACACGCGCAGCGTCTCGCTCGCGCCGTTCGAGATCCGCACGATTCCGGACGTCCTCAAGAATCTCTTCCTCTTCGAGAGCGGCGGCGGCGCGCTCTACATCGTCCCGGCACCGGGCAACGGCGTGAACGTCACCAGCCGCACCTACACGCAGTCGGCCAACGGCACGTTCGGCTTCGGCATGAACGCCATCGACGTCTTCGCCGCGGCCAGCCCGCGCTTTCCGGTCAGCTTCTCCGGCGCCTTCCTCGGCGCGAACTTCCGGACGAATCTCGTCATCACCGACGTCTCCGGCCGCGGCTCCGAGGCGGCGCTGTCGGGGTGGGGTCCGTTCGGCCCGGCCGGCAACGACGTCACCACGTACTCCGTCCCGGCGCTCGGCCAGCAGCAGTTCAACTTCGTCAACGCGGCGATGGGCGTCGGCGCCCAAGACACCGGCGCGCTCGTCGTCACGCCGCAGCGCGGCGAAGCGGTGGCGACGCTCTTCGCCATCGACAACCGCACGAACGATCCGACGTTCTTCCCTCCCGACATCCCCGCCTCGGTCGTGCGCGTCATCCCCGCCATCGGGCATCTCGACGGCGCGAACGGCTCGAAATTCCGCACCGATCTCTACCTCTTCAACATGGCCGATTCGGCGAAGACGCTGACGCTGCAGGCGAAGGTGTGGGACACGAGCGATCCCGCGACGTCGTTCCCGCTCACGCTCCTGCCGCACGAGGCGCGCCTCATCCCCGACGTGCTAAAGACCGCGTTCAACAAGAGCGGCATCGCCCGCCTGCGCTACTTCCAGCAGGGCACGACGGCCGACACGAGCGTGCGCGTGACCTCGCGCACGTACACGGTCGACGACAACGGCGGCACGTTCGGGTTCCTGATGCCGCCGCTGAACAGCTTCCAGTCGGGCGGGCCGGGCGACACGCTGGAGATCCTCGGCGCCTCGCTCGACAAGCGCTTCCGCACGAACCTCGGCCTCGTCGATCTCACCCCGTTCGCGGGCAGCGGGTCGTCGCGCGCCAAGGTCAGCATCGTCGACGACCACGGCAACACGCTCGACTCGTTCGAGGTCGCGCTGCCGTTGCTCGGCGGCAACCAGATCAACGACCTCTTCCACGCCCGCAACCTGCCGGAGTCGGCGACGCCGGTGCTCCTGCGCGTCAGCGTGATCGCGGGAAGCGTCGGCGCCTACGCCGCGGTTGTCGACAACGGCACGAACGATCCGGCCTACTTCGCCGCGAACCTGGCCGCCAAACAATGAGACGACTCCTCCCGATCCTGCTCCTTCTCGCGAGCGCCCCCGCGGGCGCTCGCGTGCTTTCATACGCGCCGTACACGAACCGCGTGGCCATGCCGGCGGTGCAGCACCGGCTGAACCGGCACTTCGTCCTCGTCGAGTTCGCGCAGGCTTACGGCCAAACCGCGCAGGCGGTGCTCTACGACTCGAAAGGCGAAGAAGAGCCGCGGGTGATCTACTCGTCGACGATCTACGCGGCGGCGGTGCGCGAGGACGGCGAGCAGCTGGCGATCTTCCTCCAGACCGGCTTGAGCAGCGCGACGCTCAGCGTCGACGGCGGCGCCACGTGGAAGTCGCTGGTCCTTCCGGGGTCCAACGCCTTGATGACCCCGTGGGCGGAGGTTCCGGAGACCGGCGGCCCGTACGTCCGCGCGCGCGGCAGCGCGCTGCGCGTCGGCACGCACGCGATGCCGTTCGTCATCAACATGAATGCGCGCTTGTACGGCGTGACGCGCGACGGCGAGCTCGAGACGCTGCTGTCGACGCCGGCGTCGCTCCTCGGCAGCTCGCGCGACGGCTCGAAGTTCCTCGCGCGCGTCGGCGCGACGACGATCGTCAGCGTCGACACCGCCGGCAACGTCGGCTTCGTCGGCCACGTGCCGGCGTCGAACGTCGTGTCCGATGGATGGCTCACGCCCGGCGGCGGCGCGTACGTCGAAAATCTCGCCACCCCCGACACGCTCTACTACGTCGACACCGGCGTCACGAAAACGGTCAGCAGCACGCTGAGCTTCGCCGTGCCGAGCGCCGACTACGCCGGCGCCTGGCTGGTCACGCGCGACGCGAAATCGACGTCGCTCGCATTCCACTCGCCCGCGAGCGGCTTGACGACGCAGTGGACCGACGCGAGCGCGCCCGAGGTCGAGGCGGTCTATCCGGGGCAGTTAGGGAACACGGTGCTGATCCAGGTCCACCGTCCGCGCGTCGCCCTCGACCAGTCGCTCTTCAAGGACCCGGCCCTCGCGGTCTGGCACACCGGCAATCCCGCGCCCGCCGGCTACGACGAGCTGTTCATGGCCGAGACGTCGTCGAAGGGCTTCATCCACGTCGACCCCGACGCGGTCGAGGGCGGCGAGCCGTTCGTCTTCGACTCCGGCATCGCGCCGCCGCCGGGGATCATCGCCCCCGCGCCGACGCCGGCCCCCGCGCCGCCGCCCTCGGCCGGCGGCAGCGACGTCGTGCAGGAGTGGGGCGTCGTGCGTGCGTCGCTCGCGCAGCGCCTCGTGCTTCCCGGCGCGGCGCACGCGCCCGGCGCGATGGGCTCGTTCTGGAAAACCGACGTCACGTTCTACAACCCGTCGGACGTCGTCGTGCACGTCAACGTGCGCGACTCCGGCGGCGGCGGCGAGACGACGCTCGCGCTCGCGCCGCACGAGATCCGCACCGTCGCCGACGTCCTGCAGACGCTCTTCGGCGTCGCCAGCGGCGGCGGCGCGCTCTTCATCACGCCGGAGAGCGGCACCGCCGTCAACGTCACCGGACGCACGTACACCGAGTCCGCGCTCGGCACGCTCGGCTACGGGATGAATGCGATCGACGTCTTCGCGGCGTTCAGCCCGCGCTTCCCGGCCACGTTCGCCGCCGCGATCCTCGGCGCGAATTACCGCACGAACCTCGTGCTCACCGACGTCTCCGGCCGCGCCACCGACGCGACGGTGACGGCGTGGAGCGGGTTCCCCGCGGCCAGCGCCGCGCAGAGCTTCAGCACGCCGGTCCTCGGCCAGCAGCAGGTCAACCGCCTCGGCGACATGCTCCACGTCGGCGACACGAACGCCGCGCTGGTCGTGTCGCCCACGAGCGGCGAGGCGCTCGTCGGCGCGGTGGCCATCGACAACCAGACGAACGACGCCACCTACTTCCCGCCCGACCTCGCGGCCTCGGTGGTGCGGATGTTCGCCGCGGTCGGCCACGTCGACGGCGCGAACGGCACGCACTTCCGCACCGACCTCTACGTCTTCAACAACAGCGACGCCACGAAACAGGTCTACCTCCAGCCGACGATGTGGGACGGCGCGCCGCTCGCCGTGAACGTGTTCGTGCTGCAGCCGCACGAGGTGCGCGTCTTCAGCGACGTGCTCTTCACGCTGTTCAAGCGCAGCGGCATGGCCCGCATGCGCCTCTGGAGCGGCGGCACGACGACGGACCCGTCCATCCGCGCCACGGCGCGCACGTATACGGTCGACGCGAACGGCGGGACGTACGGCTTCCTCATGCCGCCGCTGAACAGCTTCCAGACCGGCTCCGTCGGCGACACGCTGGAGATCCTCGGCACGTCGCTGCAGAAGGGCTTCCGCACGAACCTCGGCCTGGTCGACACGACGCGCTGCGACTCCTGCGGCGTGCACTCGCGCGCCCGCGTCGACACGATCGGCAAGGACGGCGCGACGCTCGACTCGTTCGAGGCCGAGCTCCCCGCCGCCGGCGCGATGCAGATCAACGATCTCTTCCGGGCCCGGAATCTCCCCGAGTCGAACGACCCGGTGCTGATCCGCGTGACCGTGCTGAACGGGATGCTCGGCGCGTACGCCGCGGTGGTGGATAACGGCACGAACGATCCGGCGTACTTCGCGGCGAATCTGGCGTCGAAGCAGCGATGAAGAGCCTGCATCTGTTCCCCGTCACCTAGCGCCACCCCACGAAGATCTGATTCCAGGAAAAATCTTCTGAAATCAGATCTTCAAACCTGAATTGAGCAAATATTTGTTACTTCGGAGCTTTTCAAAGCTGATTTGAGAAGATTTTTCCCGAAATCAGATCTTCAAAGCTCCGAAGTGACAAATATTTGCTCGATTCAGGTTTTTCTTTCTCGCGTTGTGAAACGCTGAGCTCCTTCGCTCCACATAAAAAAGAATTCCCATGGGGGATTGTTTCGTTCGGAGCGCCACCGATCGTTGACCGCCGCCGCCCATCGCGCGGGCTTACTGTGTGTGGGCTATGTGGACTATGTGCCGTGGACCGCCGATCGCCCGAATGCCAATGTTCATCACGCTTTGATCGAGAAAGGGAGAGAACCGTGAACACGCTCAACGTCTGGTGCACGCGTTTCCACGCGACCCTGACCTTGTCGTTCTTCGACCCGATTCGAAAACAACAACAGCACGCCGAGGCGTGCATTGGAGGAAAAGATGACTACCACTACTACATTGCCCAACAGTGAAACTACCCCCTCGCCCCAGTACGAAGCGGATGCGCGCGCGAAGATTGCCGCGTTGCGCGCGATGGCCGCCGACTTCACCCCGCCCGAGCCCCGTTCCCTCAGCCCCGCTGAACAGCGCGTCATCAACGCCACGCCGCGCGTCTTCGTCGAAAAGGCAGCCAACTTCGGTCCGATCGTGCCGGGCCTGAGCCAGGCCACGAACGCCGACTTCGACGACATGCGCGACGGCGAGGCCTACGCGAACGCGTACGCCCCGCTGATCGACGAGCTCGAATCGCTCCGCCGGCTGGTTTGCAAGGCCATGTCGTTACGCCGCCTCAAGAGCGCGCGCAGCGCCCGGTCGATCTACCGCCTGGCCAAGAGCTACGTGACGGTCGAGGGAGGCGACGATGCCCGGACGCACGTCCAGGAGATGAAGAAAGCGCTCCGCCGCCGGCCGCGCCCTGGTACAGCACAACCCCCGCCCGAACCCCCCGCCCCGCAATAGTCGTGACCCCAGGAGGCCCCGCGGCCGCACGGCCGCGGGGCCTCCACTGCTCTCCTGGGGGACACAGCCGATATCTTCAGACTCTCGGTGTCTCGACCGACGCGGCTACGTTTTGTGCAGTACGGTCGAGCATGGTAAATGAATATCGACCGTGAAGTCGTTGGCGCTTAGATATCTCCGGGCGTCCCTTCCTACTCCACCGCAGCGGAAACATGCGAGTTGAATATCGGAAGTTGGGCGGATACGCGTGACGTGCGAACTCACGAGCGAATCAGCCAGAGTTCTCGCGAGCGTCATACGTCTCAGCAACTTCGGTTATCGAACTGAACAGTTCCCACGCAGCGAGCCGGGGAGCGGGCTACGGTCAGGAAAGCAGCGGCCGCCGAAGCGACAGTCCGGGCACTAAACTCGGGAAGGTTCTCTTCGTTTAACTGCAGAAGTCGAGTATGTATAATTTCGCGGCGAATCTTGTCGCCTTCCTGTTGTCAAAGCTCGTTAGCACTCCTATTCTCAGGTAGGGTTTGAATGAGAATGATCGCTTTTGGTTTGACCTCTGCGGCTTATCTCACGATATTAACGGTCGCTCATGCGGCAAACGGTCAGGTTTCCGTATTACCGCCGCAGAACCTTGACGCACTAAGACCGCTGCTCTTCGCGGATACGTCATTATCGGAACTGTCAAAATTCAACTCAGCCAGTGAACCATGGCTAACCTTCAGGAAAGCGTTCGAAGCTTCGGAAGCAAATGACTCAAGTGCCGCTCGGAGTGAACTTAATAAAATTATAGCGAATCCGGAGACGCGGGTTCAGCTGCTGGCCTGGAATGCCCTCCGTGGCCTAGGTGCTCAACCTGAAGCCAAATCCGCGCTCGTGGTTCGCGGCGTGGTAGCAGAGTTACACAACGAGGCCGGTATTGGCATTGTTGCGGCCTACGAAGACGGGAGCGCCCGCTTTTTCGGCGGCAAGAGTGGAGGCGTGATATGGGACGCTCAAGGAACGAATGTAGAGATTCAACGCCGAATTCGCGATCTTTTAATCGCGGCCGAACCGATTGTTCGTGCTACGCAGCCGTCACAGGCACACAATGAACGGCCGGTTCCAATGGATTACGCGCGCATCACTGTTTTGACGTTTGGCGGCCTGCACCTGGCGGAGGGGTATGGCCCAGCGCTAGACGAGCAAAGTCAGATCATGGCACCGCTACGCGCCGCTACAAAACTGATGCGGGCGCTCACAGACAAACGTTACCGTACGAAAACAAACTAATGAGAAGTTCGAGCATTTGTTGGTGCCTACTTCGAAGCGCTTCATACACCGACACGCCTAACCCGGATCATTCACGAAGGCACCTGTGCGAGAGAGGCCGGTGACACTCTGTCATCGGTTTCTCTCTGTTCGTGAATAATCCGCACTAAATACCGATCGCGAGGTCGCTGGCGCTCGGATATCTTGGGGCGCCCCATCTTGATCACCGCAGCGGAAACACATGCGAGTTTGAATATCAGGAGTTGCCCGACGTCGCGGTTGCGCGGAGTCACATGGCAATGAACCCGATTCACCCCGAGCACCACACACACAGCAATTATTCGCTCATCGCAGGCTTCACTTTCCTCGCGCCGCCTTGCCGCAGCCGCCATCCCAAGATGTCGTATTCGGCGCGCGGCGCTCGCGTTCGCTGCTCCCCGGTGCTTGTCACCACGGTCGCGCCAGAGATAGCGATCAGAACGTATACTGCGCAATGAAATGCCTAAAATATTCTTTAATCTGAACCTCAATGCAACCCGCGGGGGCATCAAATCTGTCGATGACGTTGCTTTCAAGCGCGCTGAAGCAGCAAAGCACGTCAAGCTCTTTCTTGCACCGAAAGATAGCGGCCGTGGGTTCTCCGATTCAGAGATTCCCGAAGAGCTCGTTTCGGAAGGAATGGTCAATCGCTTTCTCGAGATTGATCCGCCTGTCTTTCGCGTGATTGCAGAATATGATGTTATTTTTAACGAAATCGAACGAACATATGTCCTTGGTTCGTTCTTTTCGGCCCTGTCTGCAGCCGTAGTGACGATCGAACGCATTCTGAACACA
>Ga0070713_100001163_pt1 | contig 16810 bp, 16 predicted proteins | sample LARL82metaG_FD_65465 | JGI IMG/M metagenome (GOLD analysis project Ga0070713, IMG submission 65465) | Corn, switchgrass and miscanthus rhizosphere microbial communities from Kellogg Biological Station, Michigan, USA - LAR L8-2 metaG | ecosystem: Host-associated > Plants > Roots > Rhizosphere ...
GAGCACCTTGCGGCCATGCCGCCATTCAATGGCGGCGGCGAAATGATTCGCGACGTATTCGAAGACCGCATCACGTACGGCGAGCCGCCCTACAAGTTCGAGGCGGGCACGCCGGCAATCGTGCAGGCAATCGGGCTCGGTGCGGCGATCGACTACGTGAATTCGGTCGGCAAGCCGCGCATCCGTGCGCATGAGGGCGCGCTGGTCAAATACGCGCAGGAACGGCTCGGCCAGATCAACTCGCTGCGCATCATCGGCAATGCGCCGGGCAAGGGACCGATCGTTTCGTTCGAAATAAAGGGCGCGCATCCGCACGATGTCGCGACCATCATCGACCGTGCCGGCGTTGCAGTGCGGGCAGGGACCCATTGCGTGATGCCGCTTCTGGCACGCTATGGCCTGACCGCCACCTGCCGCGCATCATTTGCCATGTACAATACCAAGGACGAGGTGGAGACGCTTGCTGCTTCGCTCGTCAAGGCGCAGGAATTTTTCGCATGACCAACAATACTCCCGAAGCTGACACCGCGTCCGCCCCGGAAAAGCCCCCGGAAAATGCTGCCATCGTCGGCGCGCCGTCGGTGCCGGCGGATGAGCTCAACAAGCTCACGGACGATATCGTCGCGGCGCTCAAGACGGTTTACGACCCCGAAATCCCTGCTGACATTTACGAATTGGGCCTCATCTACAAGATCGACATTGGCGACGACCGCGGCGTGAAGATCGACATGTCGTTGACCTCACCAAACTGTCCCGCGGCGCAGGAATTGCCGATCATGGTGGAAAACGCGGTCTCGAGCGTTGGCGGAGTGAAGGAAACCAAGGTGGCCGTGGTGTGGGATCCGCCCTGGGACCCCAGCCGGATGTCGGACGAGGCCCGACTCGTATTGAATATGTGGTGAGATGAATTTTTAGAATTAAGCACTAGATAAAGGCGACGACCGAGAGGACTGCCATGGCTACTGCACGACCGAGACCCCAGGTGATGCGGCTTACCGACGCCGCGGCGCTGCGCATCAAGGATGTGATGGCCCGGGCCGAAAAACCGGTTGCGGGCGTGCGAGTCGGCGTCAAGAACGGCGGTTGCGCCGGCATGGAATACACCATGGAATATGCCGTCGACATCAAGCCGACCGATGAGGTGGTCGAAGACAAGGGCGTCAAGATTCTCGTCGATCCCAAGGCAGTCCTGTTCCTGCTCGGAACCGAGATGGACTACAAGACCGAAAAATTATCGGCGCAATTCATCTTCAACAACCCGAACCAGACGAGCGCCTGCGGCTGCGGCGAGTCGGTGCAACTGACGCCGGCAAAAAGCGCTGAGTAAGACCGTCAGGCTACCTGCGATGTGGTGCCGGGAGCGGAAACTTCCGGATCAGTTTCGCACATCACGCGATTGCGGCCATTTCGTTTAGCGGCATAAAGACATGCGTCAGCACGCTCGACGAGGGACTGTGCGCTGTCGCCATCGCGCAAGGTGGCGACGCCGACCGAGATCGTTATGCGGCCCAGGTGCTCGCCGGTGGATCTCTTCATCAGTTCCTTCGTCATGACGGCGCGCCGAATGTGCTCCGCGACCGTGATCGCTGCCCGTAAGACCGTGCTGGGCAAAATGATTGCAAATTCCTCGCCGCCATAACGCGCTGCGGTATCCTTGCCTTTGACATTGTGCTTCACAGACATTCCCACCAGCCGCAAAACCTGGTCGCCGGTCAGGTGGCCGAAATTGTCGTTGAATGTCTTGAAATGATCGATGTCTGTCAGCAGGAGCGAAAGCGGCTCGTTGTTCGTGACCGCGCTCACGATCGCTTTCTCCAGCGTGGTGTCAAAGAATTTTCGGTTGGCCAACTGGGTGAGCGGATCGGTGAGGCTTTCAGTACGCACGATCTCCAGGTCTTCCTGCAGCTCATTGATTTCCCGCTTGGAGGCGAGCAGGCGTTCTTCCAGCTGCTGGTTGGAGATCTCCATGACCTTGGTGGTCTGCACCAGACTCTCGACGATCGCGCGCAGACCTTCGCGATCTTTTGACAGGTCGAGCTGTTCCGTTGCGCCGGCGAGGCTTTCCGAGTAGCTGCTGGCCGATCCGACTGCGGCGTCAATCATCGCCATGACTTGATCGATCTCGCCCTTCACCTGGCTGCCGACTTCATCAATCCGCTCGGTCAGCCGCGCCGGCGTCAGATGGTTCTCATAGATCTTGGCGAGATCGGATTCGGAAATCGTGCCCTTGGCTTTGATTGTCGCATTGACCTGCTGGTTGAGTGCAGGGTGGAAGCCGGTCGCATAAGTGTACCAAATTTCGTAATTGCGCGGGGTTGCCGCTTGGCGCAACGCCCTCATCTGACCGAGGGCGATGTCCGCGAACGCAATTGTGCGTTCGTAATCCTCGCCACGCCCGGTCATTGATAAGACCCCCAATTGCAGGGCCAGCCCCGCGGAGGACGGCACGTACAGCCTCGTTCACCGAAACGGTATTCGAGGGAGATGAATCAGGGGTAAATTTGGAACTCGGCCGCACAACACGGGTTGCGGCCTAGAAGTGGCGTCTTCAGGCCTTCACGGAGACCGGACGCAACAGAAAGGCCGGCAGATGGCCGCCTTCGGCGTCATCGAGAGGCGGAGGTTGGTGCGACGGCGCCTTAGGAGCTGGCGCCTGGTGTGACGCCGTCTTGTGCGTCGCCTCTTTTTTAGGTCGTCGCCCGCCAGCATTACGGTCGCGGTGCCGGTCGCGCGGGCGTTCGGAGCGGGCAGGCCGCTCACCGTCTTGCGCCGGGCTTGTCTCTTGCGCCGCCGCAGGGCCGGGCTCGCCGGTCATCCAGGGAATGGTCTCGCCAATCAGCCGCTCAATGGCGCTGACGGCCTTGCTGTCGATCGGCGCGACGATGGTGATGGCCGTGCCGCTGCGGCCGGCGCGGCCGGTACGGCCGATGCGGTGAACGTAGTCGTCAGCATGATGCGGCACGTCGAAATTGAAAACGTGGCTCACCTCGGGAATATCGAGACCGCGGGCTGCGACGTCGGAGGCAACCAGCACCGTGACCTCGCCCTTGCGGAATTGCTCGAGCGCAGCCGTGCGCGCGGACTGGTCCATGTCGCCGTGCAGGGCGACTGCGTTGAACTTATGGCGCAGGAGAGAACGGTGAAGCTGTGCGACCTCGCGCTTGCGATTGCAGAACACGATGGCGTTCTTGTAGCCGGCAGCCGATCGAATGAGGCGGCGCAAAGTCTCGCGCTTTTCGTGCGGATCGCGGCCGGTGGAAACGAGCAATTGTGTGATGGTGGTTGCCGCGGTCGCCGGCTTGGATACTTCCACGCGAACGGGATTGTGCAGGAACTTGTCGGCAATGCGCTGGATTTCCGGCGGCATGGTCGCGGTGAAAAACAAAGTCTGGCGGGTGAACGGCACCAATTTTCCGATACGCTCGATGTCAGGAATGAAACCCATGTCGAGCATGCGGTCGGCTTCGTCAATCACCAGCAACTCGACGCCGGAGAGCAGCAGGCGTCCGCGTTCCGAATGGTCGAGCAGCCGGCCTGGCGTTGCGATCAGCACATCGACGCCGCGAACGAGCTTGGCATCCTGGTTGTCGAACGACACGCCGCCGATGATCAGCGCGACATTGAGCTTGTGGTTCTTGCCGTATTTCTCGAAGTGGTCTGCGACCTGGGCGGCGAGTTCGCGCGTCGGCTCAAGGATGAGCGTGCGCGGCATGCGCGCACGCGCGCGGCCCTGTTCAAGCATCGTGAGCATCGGCAACACGAATGCGGCAGTCTTGCCCGTGCCCGTTTGTGCAATGCCCAGCACATCGCGACGTGCAAGCACGTGCGGAATGGCCTGGTCCTGGATGGGAGTGGGAGTTTTGTAGCCTGCCGTTTCGATGGCGGCGAGAACTTTGGCGGATAAGCCGAGATGAGAAAAAGCCATATATCCTCAGAAGCCGCCCAGATCGCGCCGGACTAATAAAAACCAGTTGCTTTGCGCGGGGGACGGCCGAATCTTCATGTCTGACCGGTTATTTGGGAACATAGGCGGCAAAGGGCTAAAGTCAATGCTTCGCAACGCGATAAGTCATATTAATTCTTAATCTTTTCGCACTTGAAGCGTAATTGGAGCAAATATGGCGCCCGTTTTACCGCTCATTATGGTCCCCGGTCTGCTTTGCAGCGCCCGGCTTTACGCGCCGCAGGTTGCGGCGCTGTGGCCGCACGGTTCGATGACCGTTGCCGATCATCGGCGTGACAGCGAGATGGCCGCTATCGCGGCGCGCATACTTGCCGATGCGCCGCCGCGCTTTGCGCTCGCCGGTTTGTCGATGGGCGGATACATCGCCTTCGCAATGCTGCGCCAGGCGCCCGACCGGATCGCCAAGCTCGCTCTGCTTGATACCTCGGCGCGGCCGGACACCGCGGAGCAATCAGCCGGGCGCGAAAAATTTATCGGCATGGCAGAGGCCGGCAAGTTAAGTGACATTGTCGAAGCGCTCACCCCACGTTTCCTGCATCGTAGCCACCACAACGATGAGGCGCTCAAGCGGGTGGTGCGCGACATGGCGGCCGATACTGGCGCGGAAGCCTTCGTGCGCCAGCAAAGGGCCATCATGTCGCGGCCCGATTCACGGCCATTGCTCGCAAGCATCCGCTGTCCGACTCTGGTTGTGGTCGGCGACGGAGACGAGCTCACTCCACCAGAACTTGCGCGAGAAATTTGCACCGGGATTTCCGGCGCGCGTCTTGTCGTTGTGCCCGAGTGCGGGCATCTATCGACCCTGGAAAAACCCGATGCAGTCAACGCCGCGCTGGCCGAATGGCTTTCCACCTGAATCGGCCGCGCCGACCCGCATTGAAGTCACGGAGCAATCATGATGGACGTCCGGGATACAGCTGGCGTGATCGCGCCGCCGCCGCTGGTTGCGTTGGGCGCCGTTATCCTTGGTGTCTTGCTCGACTGGTTGATGCCGGCCTACCTGTTGTCCGCGGTGCTGACCCGGAACGGGCGGATCGTCATCAGCGTGTTGCTGATCGCGGCGGGGTTGGCGCTGGCGTTGGCCGGGCGCGGAACCTTCGTGCGGTCTGGCACCAATGTTAACCCGTTCAAGCCGTCGAGCGTGTTGGTGACGACCGGCATCTTTGCCTACGTGCGTAACCCCATGTATGTCGGGCTGGGTTGCCTGGTTGCGGGCATTGGCGTTGCGCTCGCATCCGACTGGACGCTGGTGATGCTTGTGGGGGCGGCCTTGTTGATCCACTTCGGAGTCGTCAAACGCGAGGAACGCTATCTCGAGGCCAAATTTGGCGCCGCCTACCGCAGTTATATGAGTACTGTGCCGCGCTACGGCTTGCCGTTTTGAGCCAAGAAAATGTGCAAGCCTTTCCGGCCTTCGTCCCTTTGCCTCGGCCGAGCAGGGTGCTTATAGGGAGCGCTGAAACCAGTCGCCGGGGCACTTTTCATGCGGACTCAGGTTGGAATTATCGGCGCAGGGCCCGCGGGCCTGATGCTTGCACGGCTGCTGCACCTGCAGGGCATTGAGTCGATCATCATTGAAAATCGCAGCCGTGACTACATCGAAAACCGGATTCGGGCCGGCCTCATCGAGCATTGGGCGGCCGATCTTCTGGTCGACGTCGGCGCCGGCGAGCGGATGCAGCGGGAAAGCATGCTGCATTGGGGCATCAATGTCGGCATCAACGGCGAGCTTCACCGCATTGATTTCAAGGCGCTCGTGAACAAGCGGGTAACAATCTACGGGCAGCAGGAGGTGGTGAAAGACCTCGTTGCGCAGCGGCTCGAGGATGGGGGTTCACTGCTGTTCGAGGTTGACGACGTGAGCGTGCATGAGCTGACCGGCGCGCGACCGAAAATCCGCTTCACGCATGACGGACGGCCGCATGAGATCGATTGTGATTTCATCGCCGGCTGTGACGGCTTCCACGGCATCTGCCGGCCGAGCATTCCCAATGGCGTGCTCAGTGTGTTCGAGCGCGATTATCCCTTCGGCTGGCTGGGGATCCTGTCGGAAAGCCCGCCGCCGGATCATGAGCTGGTCTACTCCAACACCGATCGCGGATTTGCCTTGTACACCATGCGTTCGCCGACGCTGGCGCGGCTGTATCTGCAATGCGGCCATGATGAGGACATCAACAATTGGCCGGACAATCGCATCTGGGACGAGCTGCACAAGCGGCTGGGCGGCGCGCGCAAGCTGGAAGAAGGCAAGATGCTGCAAAAGGGCATCACGCCGATGCGCAGTTTCGTTGTCGAGCCCATGCAATATGGGCGCTTGTTCCTGGCCGGTGACAGCGCACACATCGTGCCGCCGACCGGCGCCAAAGGCATGAATCTCGCGTTTGCCGATGTCGTGCAGCTGTCGCGCGCGCTCGAGACTTTCTACAAAAGCAAACGGACCGAATTGCTGGAAAATTATTCTGCCAAATGTTTGCGCCGGGTCTGGTATGCGCAACGGTTCTCGTGGTGGATGACGCAGATCATGCATCGTTTCCCCGACGAATCGGTTTTCGATCACCGCCGCCAGCTCTCCGATCTCGATTACATTACAAGTTCAACCGCGGCAGCAACTTCGCTGGCCGAGCAATATGTCGGATTGCCGCTGGACTAGTCGTTCAGCACCGCGCGGAGCGGTCGGCGCAGAAGAATGATTGCGAGGCCCGCTCCGAATGAGAGCAGCGCGAGCATGAGGAAGAAACTGCCTTTGCCCATGCTCGACCAGAAGGTTCCGAGATAACCGGCGAGAAATCCGCCAACGAAGCTGGTCGAAAGCCAGACGCCCATCATCATCGACAGCAAGGATGCCGGCGCCACCTTCGTCACCAGCGAGAGGCTCGTGGGTGAGAGATAAATTTCGCCCACGGTGAGGACGACAAAATAGGCAAACAGCCACAGCCAGTCCGCCTTTCCGCCACCGGCACTCCACGCCGCAGCGACCATCACGAGATACGCCAGTGCATTCAGCAGGCAGCCGATCGCGAGCTTTGCAACGGTGGAGTGTTCGCGAAGTCCCTGCCATCGCCAGAATGCGACGATAAGGGGTGTGAACGCGAAGATCATGAAGGGATTGAACGCCTGGAACCAGGTCACCGGAATTTCGCCGTTCAGGAAACGGCGGTCGGTAAACTGGTCGGCCCAAAGTGCAATGGTGTTGCCTTGCTGTTCATAAGTGGCCCAGAACAGGCTGACGGGCGCAAACAATAACAACAGCGCAATGATGGATTGCCAGGCCGAGCGGTCGAGGGGTTGTTGCAACGGCGCCCGCTTTACGAGCGCGTCTTTGGGCAAGTTCGGCGCGGCCAGCAAATAAATGATGAGGCCAAGCGTCATTCCCACGCCGGCAGCCGCAAAGCCATAATGCCAGCCGACTTCTTCACCGAGCGTGCCGCACACAAGCGGGGCGAGGAAGGCGCCAAGATTGATCCCGACATAAAAAATCGAAAAGGCGCGGTCGCGCCGCCGATCGCCAGGGGGATAGAGCGATCCCACCTGGGTCGAGATGTTTGGCTTGAAGGCGCCGTTGCCCAGGATGAGAAATCCGAGCGCGAACAGAAACAGCTGTTCGAAGGCCATCATAAAATGACCGATGGCCATCAGGGTCGCGCCGATGATGACGGTCCGGCGTTGTCCCAGCACGCGGTCAGCCAGCAGCCCGCCGAAGATCGGCGTTAGATAGACCAACCCCGTATAGAAACCGTAGATCTGCGAGGCGAGGGGCTGCGTTGCCAGCGGCCCGAATACCGCTTCAAGCATGGTCTTGAACGACCCGAGCCCAAGGACGCTGCCGGTTCTCTGCGGATCAAGCAAATACTTGACCATGTAGAGGACGAGCAGCGCGCGCATGCCGTAGTAGGAAAATCGCTCCCACATTTCGGTCGCAAACAGATAGGAGAGCCCGCGCGGATGGCCGAAAATGTCAGCCCTCGCGCCGCGGTTGTATTGGGGAATGGCGCGGGTCGCGCACATACTCACGTCCGGTGGGACTGCCGATGGGCAGACGATAGCACATTCGACAAAAGCATTTTCGTAAAGCCGCGCCCGGTGTACGCTTTTCGCAAGCGTGGCCGAGGGGGACGGCGCGCGCAAAACGGGGGATGCAATGACGAGGGCTCACAAAACCATAATCTGCGCGCTGACGGCATCACTTGCCGTTTTTCTTGCCGCACCGGCGCGTGCCCAATCCGACTTTCCGAGCCGCCCGATCCATTTCATTGTTGGCTTTGCGGCCGGCGGCGGAAACGATTTGTTCGCCCGCTTGGTCGTGCAGAAGTTCCAGGAAAACACCGGCACCACGGCCGTGATCGATAACAGGGTGGGTGCAGGCGGTCGCATCGCCGCCGAATTTGCGGCGCGCGCGCCGGCCGATGGCTACACGGTGCTGGTTGGCGCCACCGGGCAGATGTCGATCGCCAGCGCGATCTTTCCCGACCTGAGCTATAACGCCAGCACCAGTTTCATTCCGCTCAACATGATTGCCTCGTTCCCGCTGGTGCTGGTCGTGCCCGCGGACCATCCGGTCAAGAACGTGAAGGAGCTTGTTGCCTGGGCAAAAACCAATCCCGACAAGTCAAACTACGGGACGTCGTCACCGGCCTTCACCATTGCGAGCGAGTTGCTCAAACTCAAAACCGGGATGCCGGCGGTCGCGATTCCATATAAGAGCAGCAATGAATCGAATCTGAGCGTCGTTGCCGGTCAATGTCTGTTCACCATCTCCGACGGGCCGCCTGCGATCCCGCTGGTCAAGGGCGGCAAGACCCGCGCGTTGGCCGTCACCGGTTCCGAACGGTCACCGGAGTTGCCTGACGTTCCCAGCATGGCAGAAGCCGGCTTTCCGGAAGTCGATACCCAGCTCTGGAGCGGATTCTTCGTGCCGGCCGGCACTCCTGCGCCGATCGTCGCCAAGCTCACCGCGGAACTGGGTAAGGCTCTCGCTGATCCCGGCGTGCAGGATGGTCTGAAGAAGATGGCCGTGACACCGGGCGGGCCGACAGGTGATGCGTTCAAGAAGCGCATCGATGCCGACATCAAGACATTTGCCGACGTCGTGACGGCCGCCAAACTGACCTTTAAGTAGTCATCAACGTTATAACTATCGAACACCGCTTCGCACGTCCTGCATGGGTCTAAATCAATTGCCGCCGCGCTTGCCACTGCTATTGTTATCGAAAAGTGGAGTAGTGGTAACATGCGCTTGCTGGCGGTTTCTGCGGTTGTGGCGACTTTTGTCGCGTCTGCAGGCGCGCATGCGGCATCGGTCGACGAAGTGTTCCAGCAATTTGGCCTGTTTGGAACCTGGGCGTCCGATTGCAGCCGAGCGGCAACGCCGTCCAATCCGCGCGTCACCATCACAACACCGAGCGCAGGCCTGGTGCTTGAGGATCACAACCTCGGTCCCGATTTTTCCGTCAACCGATACAGCGTTTTGTCGGCTGTGCGCGTCTCGCCGAGCAGCATATCAGTTGAGGTAATATTTCAGCCCGGAACCGAGGTGGAGGAGCGGCAGAAACTCGTTTTCTTAGTGCGCGACAATACGCGCCGCACGATGTTCAACGAGGGCGATGGGGGGACGGTGCGCGTTAAAGACGGGATCGCGCTCGCGCGCGGCAGCAAAACGCCGCTGCTACGCAAGTGCGAGGAAAACGGGGTCAGCCACTAGGCTTTGTCGCGCGCGTTTAGACGTCCAGCAATTCAGCGCTGGCGAATTCGGCCTTCTCCTGGATGAATTCAAAGCGCGCCTCGGCCTTGGTGCCCATCAGCCGCTCAACCGATCGCGCGGTGGGCTTCATCTCTTTGTCCGCCAGGACGACACGCAGGAGTGTGCGTTTGCCGGGGTCCATGGTGGTTTCCTTGAGCTGCGCTGCCATCATTTCGCCCAGGCCCTTGAAGCGGCTGACCTCGACCTTGGCGTTGGCGTGGAATTCCTTCTTGAGCAGCGCATCTTTATGCTTGTCGTCGCGCGCATAAACGATCTTGCCGCCGTGCTGCAGACGGAACAATGGTGGCACCGCAAGATAGAGCCGGCCGCCTTCGATCATCTTCTGCATCTGCCGGTAGAAGAAAGTGATCAACAGCGAGGCGATGTGCGCGCCGTCGACGTCGGCGTCGGTCATGATGATGACCTTCTCGTAGCGCAGATCCTTCTCATGGTAGTGCGTGCCGGTGCCGCATCCGAGCGCCTGAATCAGGTCGGCAAGTTGGGCATTCTGCGCCAGCTTGTCCTTGCCGGCGGATGCAACGTTGAGGATCTTGCCGCGCAGCGGTAACACCGCCTGCGTACGGCGATCGCGCGCTTGTTTGGCGGAACCGCCGGCGCTATCGCCCTCGACGATGAAAATCTCCGAGCCCTCGGAGGCTGACGACGTGCAGTCCGCGAGCTTGCCGGGCAGGCGCAATTTGCGTACCGCGGTCTTGCGGGCGATGTCCTTTTCCGCGCGCCGGCGCAGGCGCTCTTCGGCGCGCTCGATAACGAAATCGAGAAGTTTGTTCGCCTGCAGCGGATTGCCGGCGAGCCAATGATCGAACGGGTCCTTGATCGCCTGCTCGACGATCCGTTGCGCTTCGGCGGTGGCAAGACGGTCCTTGGTCTGGCCCTGGAATTCCGGCTCCCGAACGAATACGGACAGCATGCAGCCGGCACCAGTCATGATGTCGTCGCTGGTGATAGGCGCCGCGCGCTTTTCCTGCCCGATGCGTGCGGCGTGATCCTTCAACCCGCGCAGCAGTGCCGAGCGCAGACCGGACTCGTGCGTGCCACCGTCAGGGGTGGGAATGGTGTTGCAGTATGAGTTGAGGAAGCCGTCGATGTCGGCAGTCCAGGCCACGGCCCATTGTGCCGCGCCATGCGCGCCGACTTTTCCGTGCGTACCCGAAAAAATTTCCGGATGCACGAGCGTCGCGTCCTTGAGCTGTTCGGAAAGATAATCTTTCAGGCCCTGTTCGAAGTGGAACGTTGCCTTCTCGGGCACGTCCTCGATGCCCTTGAGCAGGGCCTTGTCGCAGTGCCAGCGGATTTCGACGCCACCAAAAAGGTAAGCCTTCGAGCGCGTCATCTTGAATACGCGGTCGGCCTTGAAGGCGGCCTTCGGCCCGAAGATCTGCGGGTCCGGCCTGAAGCGGACCTTGGTGCCGCGCCGGTTGGGCGCGCGTCCGGCCTTTTCCAGCTTGCCCTTGGGCTTGCCGCGCTCGAACGCCATCCGGTAAAGCTGCTGCTCGCGCGCGACCTCGACTTCCATGCGTTCGGACAGCGCATTGGCGACCGAAACGCCGACCCCGTGCAGACCGCCCGACGTCTCGTAGACCTTCGAGTCAAATTTGCCACCGGCGTGCAAGGTGCACATGATGACTTCGAGCGCAGACTTGCTCTTGAACTTCGGGTGCGGATCGACGGGAATGCCGCGGCCATTGTCGGTCACCGAGACAAAGCCATTGGCCTCCATCTCGACTTCAATCCAGTCGGCGTGACCGGCGAGCGCCTCGTCCATGGCGTTGTCGATCACTTCGGCAAACAAATGATGCAGCGCCTTTTCGTCGGTGCCGCCGATATACATTCCGGGACGACGGCGAACCGGCTCAAGACCCTCCAGAACCTCGATGTGCTTCGCCGTATAGCCGGACTCTGCGCTTGAGCCGCGTGCCGGCGGCTTTGCGCGCGCACTGGTTTTTGCGCGCGCCGACGCCTTCGGTGCTTTGCGGGCGGACGACTTGGGGTTCCGTGCCGAATCGAACAAATCGGGTTGTTTTGCGGGTTTTTTCTTGGTCGCTGACTTGGCCATTGAGCCCTTCAGGTAGGAATGCGGCGAATCAGTTGCCAGCCAATATGCCACGGTTGTGCGAATTTAACCGGGGCAGCCTGCGCCGCACCGCTTAAGAGAAGGTTTAGGCGGCCCTATGGGCCGATACCAGATTGCTTCGGCCCTGTGGATGGTGGGGGCAACCAAATGGAACCTCGCCCGTTATCAAGGCCATGGAGTCCAGCAGCCCCAAAACCGCGCAACGGCGGGCGGATAAACCCGACGCCGAGCGCCGCAACCAAGCGGCGCGATTTGCGCTTGCGGTCAGCGACCCGCAACCGGTCGCGGAAGTCGCGCGATTTTGGCGCACCGCCGCGCAGTCGGCGACCATCGGTATGTTCGTCATTGTCCTGATCGGGGCACTCTATCTCGCGCGTCCCATTTTGCTGCCAGTGGCATCGGCCTTCGTTGTGGCAATGATGCTTGGGCCATTATCGGCGCGGGCGGAACGCTATCGCATTCCGTCGCTGCTATCGGCGATCGTACTGTGGCTGCTGGTGATCGCGGTGTTCTACGGCGTCATCGTGCTCGTGGCGGCGCCGGTGGTGGATTGGATCGGCAAGGCGCCCGATATCGGCCGCAACATTCAGGAAAAGCTGCGTGTGCTCGATCAGCCGCTTGCTGCCCTTCAGGGCATGCGCGATGCACTTCTGCCGGCCGACAAAAAGGGCAGCCTCGGTGTCGATATCATGACCTTCGTCCAGCCGGCGGTGTCGATTGTCACGCCCGCGATCGGTCAGACCTTTATATTCTTCGGAACATTGTTCTTCATGTTGCTCGGCCGTTCCCAGCTCCGGCGCGTGCTGGTGATATTTTTCGACCAGCGCGACGCGCGCCTGCGCACGCTCAAGATCATGAATGACATCGAGCACAATCTGACGGGCTATCTGAGCATCGTCGCCGTGATCAATGTCGCGGTTGGGCTTTGCGGCGGCCTCGCTGCGTGGATCGCCGGCCTTCCCGATCCGGTCGCCTGGGCGGTGCTAGCCTTTATTCTCAATTTCATTCCCTATATCGGCGCGCTGATCATGGAAGCTGCATTGTTCATGGTTGGCCTGGTGACATTTCCGACATTGACGCACGCACTGATCGCGCCGCTGCTGTTTCTCGCACTGGCGACGCTGGAAGGACATTTTGTCACGCCGAGCATCATGGGCCGCCGATTGACGCTCAATCCGCTCACGGTTTTCCTGTCGCTCATATTCTGGACGTGGTTGTGGGGTCCAATTGGCGCATTCTTGGCGGTACCACTTCTCATTATGGCGTTGGTCGTAATCGATCATCTGTTTCCCGAAGATGGCCGAGAATTGCCGGCCTAGCGTGACGGACGCGGGCGGGTTAGACACGGGGGACCGCGCCCGAGCCGATCCCCCCGATGGATATTCACGCAATCATTCAAGATACGGTCGACTTTGTCCGCACCAACCAGGCTTGGGCGGTGCCGGTCGTTTTTGCATTGGCGTTCGGTGAGTCGCTCGCCTTCATTTCACTTTTGATTCCCGCGTGGGGTGCGCTCGTTGCGATCGGCGCCTTGATAAGTTCAAGCGAAATCAAATTCTGGCCAATCTGGGTTTCGGCCTCACTCGGCGCCGCCTTTGGCGACTGGGTGTCGTACTGGATCGGACTCAAGCTCGAACGTACCGTCGTGCACGTGTGGCCGTTGTCACGACATCCGGATCTCATTCCGCGCGGCGAGGCCTTCATGAAGAAGTGGGGCATGCCCGGCATCTTCATTGGCCGGTTCTTTGGGCCGTTGCGCGCGTCGGTGCCGCTGATCGCCGGAATTTTCGAAATGCCGTTCTGGCGCTTTCAACTCGCCAATTTCACCTCGGCCTTTGTCTGGGCGGCGGTGCTGCTCACCATCGGCGATGGCATATCCAAGGCCGTGCGGTGGATTTGGTGGTAGTTCGATAAAAAAATCCGCCGGGCTTTTGACCCGGCGGATGGTCGGTTCAAACCGTTATCTGCTGAGCTGGATCAGGCGAATCTCGCCTTTGACCAGGTCAGGCACGGCGACGAACGTTCCTTCCTCATTGGGGAATGCGCAGAAATCAGCGGGACCTTTAAAGTCACCGGCAAGCTTCTGCATGCCATCCTTCTTGTTCCAGCGCGTGAGCGAGCCGGTCTTCCAGTCAGTAAACAGAATGTCGCCGTTCCGCATCTGGTAGAGGCCGTCGAGCAGGCCAAAATTATCCGTCTGGGCAACCGGGTCTTTGCCCTTCGCCATCGAATAGATTGCCCGCGGATTGTCCTTGTCCTTGAGGCCGACCATAAGCAGGGCGCCACCTTTGCCCGGGAAGACTCCGTTCGGATTGATGGCCTTGTCCTTGAAGAGCACGGTAATCTTCGGCGCGGTTTTCGACTTCAGGAAATCGGCAGGCTCCACGCTGACCAACTGGTCGGAGCGGTTGTCGCTCACATAGAGCACGCCCTTCATCCACGTCACGTCATTGGCAAAGGTGATTCCCGGCAATTCCAGCTTCTTGCCTTCCTTGGTCTTGAGATCGAAGACCCAGACCGAGTCGATGTCGGTCACCCACAGCCGGTCGCCGCGCACCCAAATTCCTTTCGGCTTGTTGAGCACCTGGCCGTTGACCGGAAGAAATTTATCTTCGAGGACTTTTCCGTCGAGGGACAGCTTTGTGATCTTGCCTTTGCCGTCCTTGTCGGCCGGCTTGAGGTCCGGCCCGAAGTCGCTCGCGTATAGAGCCTTGCCTCTTGGATCATAGCCGACGGACTCGATGTGACCGAAGCCGGTGACGGTTTTGTCCGACAATACTTTCAGGTCTTTTGCGGATGCATCGGATGCAGCTGTCAATTGAAAGGCGGCGAAAGTACCCAGCAGCGCAGTAACAAAAATAATTTTGTTCATGATTGTTCCCCGGAAAGATCGTGGAAATTCCGCCGGGATTTATCATCCCGGCGGAATTCGTTTCAGCGCGTCGGTTCTATTTGAACGCCGCCGCTCCGGCCTGCGAGACTGCGTCATCCTGCGAGCCGGTGCCGCCGCTCGCGCCGATGGCGCCGATCACCTTGCCGTCGACCATTATTGGATTGCCGCCGCGCGAGAGGATCACGTCGTCGAGCGACGACAGGTAGGCGAAGAAGGGCCCCTTACCGTACAGGCGTTCAAACACGAGGGTGGGCCTGCGATAGCGCGCCGCAGTGCGCGCCTTGTGCTGTGAGATCGAAGTGGATGCGTGTGCACAGTTGTCCTGCTTCTCGAAATAGACAAGTTCGCCATGTGTATCGACGACCGCGACACACATCGTGTTCCAATTGCGCTTCTTTGATTCGGCGATCGCGGCAGCAGCCGCCTTTTTTGCGTTCTCGATGTTGATCGGTTCGCCATAGGCCGGGAGATTTGACGCTTCGGGTATGGCTTCATTCGGATTGGCCGGGTCAGCCGGCACCTGCGCGAAAACGCTCGAGCTCATCAGCAGCGCAGCGCCCAAGGCGCCCGCCAATACAGTCAAACGACGCATATTTACTCCCTCCCAAGTGATTGTTTATCCCGGTGGACCCGGTTGGGCTCTTGTCCTGCATTGGGTATCGCAGGACTATCCCTGCGGGCAGCTTAGCCAACCGTTTGGCCTTCGCCTATATGGTTTGCCGTATTCCGGGTAAGGAATATGGCCTGACATCAGGGGTTATTGCGCGACCGCCATGACCGAAACCGCCTTTGAAGCTGCACTCTCCGCGCGCACGGCGGACATGCTCGACGCCTGCACGCGCTGCGGCCGCTGCGTTGAGGTCTGTCCCGTGGCAAAGCCCGCCGGCATTGGCGACGCGACGCCCGAAAGCGTGATTGCCGGCGTGCTTGATATCGTTCGTACGGGCGAAGGGCCGGCCGCGTCGAAAGCCTGGGCTAAAGGGTGCGCACTGACCGGCGACTGCATCACGGCCTGCGGCGATGGCGTCAATCCGCGGTTCCTGCTGGCGATGGCGCGGGTGGCGCTCGCAAGACAGTCGAACGAGCTGCGCGACCGGCGCAAGCAAGGCATCGAGAATTTCCGGCTGATCGCGGATGGCGTCAACGTGCTCGCGCGCATGCAACTCGATGAGGATGAACTCGCGCGGCTCGGCCAGCAGGTCAACGATCGATTACAGAGTGGGTCGACTGCAAAGCCTGGCGAACGGCCGGATTTCGTCTTCTACACCGGCTGCAATGTGCTCAAGACGCCGCATATGGCGCTGATCGCGCTTGATATGATGGACGCGCTCGGCGTGACCTATCGCGTCATGGGTGGACCGACCCATTGTTGCGGCGTGATTCAGTTGCGCGCCGGCGACACGGATGTGTCGGGCCGCGTCGCCACCAGCTCGCTCGACAAACTTGCGGAGGGAAAGACTGGCGTCATCTCGTGGTGTGCGAGCTGTCACGTGCAGTTCACCGAGACCACGATCCCGACCGTCGAGAAGGTGAGGGGATCGCGGCCGTTCGAAATGACTCCGTTCATGTTGTTCCTGAAGACCAGGTTCGAAGACCTTCGGCCGATGCTGAAAAATCCCGTGCCGATGCGGATCGCCCTGCACAAGCATCCGGGGGTCAAGGGCGTGGTCGAGGCCGGCACCGAACTGTTGCGCATGGTGCCCGGCGTCGAGATCGTTGATCTGCATCAGCCGGCGGTCGGCCTCATGAGCAACGCGCTGAATGCGCTTCCGGACTACAAGCGCGGCCTTCAGCTTGCCGAACTGGAAGCCGCTGAGGCCGCCGGCGTCGACGCGCTGGTGGCGATTTATCATGTCGACCATCGTGAACTCTGCGCGCACGAGCGGGACTGGCCGTTCCGCATCATCAATATTCTGGACATTGTCGGCGCCAGCATGGGCCTGCGCCACGATGACCATTTCAAGCGTCTGAAAATTATGCAGGACGCCGATGCGATCGTGGCCGATTGCAAGGATATGATCGAGGCTTACCGGATCGACCCGGCGATGGCGCGTTCGGTAGTGGTTAAGGCAATGCTGAATGAGCAGCCATTGCCCCTGGTCGGGCAGCGGCTTGACCGGG
>Ga0070713_100001178_pt1 | contig 16713 bp, 16 predicted proteins | sample LARL82metaG_FD_65465 | JGI IMG/M metagenome (GOLD analysis project Ga0070713, IMG submission 65465) | Corn, switchgrass and miscanthus rhizosphere microbial communities from Kellogg Biological Station, Michigan, USA - LAR L8-2 metaG | ecosystem: Host-associated > Plants > Roots > Rhizosphere ...
ACCATCGTGCTGTCCACCCACCTCATCGACGAGGTGGCGGACCTGCTCGAGCACGTGGTGATGCTCGACCACGGGCGGGTGGCGCTTGACGCGCCCGCCGAGGAGATCCGCGGCACTGCCATGACCGTCAGCGGGCCGGCCAGCGCCGTGGACGAGTTCGTGGCGGGCGGCCGGGTGTGGCATGAGCAGCGCCTCGCCTCGAGGGCTTCGGTCGTCATGCCGGGCCCGTTCGACGCGGCCGCACAGGCGCGCGCCCGCGCGCTGCACCTCAGCCTGGAACCCCTGTCACTGCAACAGTTGCTCGTGCATGCTTCCGGCGGCGCCGAGCAGGAGAAGGTGTGCGCATGAAAACGCTGGTGAACGTCGCCCGCTACCACCTGGTTGACCGCCTCATGTACCTGGCCGTGCCATGGGCGATCCTGGCATTCAGCTTCCTCATTAACCTGGCCATCGCCGCGATGGCGCCGCAGCAGCCGGACGGTATCTACACCGGGGGACTGTTCAGCATCTACATTTTCCTGCTCGTTTGCGGTGTGATGAGCATGACCAGGGAACTGCCGTTCGGCCTGATGCTCGGCGTCAGCCGGCGCAGTTACTACCTTGGCACCGCCCTGCTGGTGCTGGCGCTTGGCATCGCCTACGGCCTGGCGCTGACCGCGCTGCAGGCGCTGGAGCGGGCCAGCGGCGGCTGGGGCGCTTCACTGCATTATTTCCAGGTGCCGTGGATCATGGACGGCCCGTGGTACCAGACCTGGGTCACCTCGTTCGTGCTGCTCATGCTCTTCTTCCTGTACGGCATGTGGTACGGGCTGGTGTACCGGCGGTGGAGCCTGTTCGGCCTGCTCACGTTCGCCGCTGCTCAGGTGCTGGTGGCGGTCGCCGTGGCGGCCGTGCTCACGCTGACGCACAGCTGGACCGCGTTCGGGCACTCCTTCACCACGGTGCACGCACCCGCACGGACCGGCGCGCTGGCGGCGCTCACCATCGCGCTGGGGCTCGGCGGGTTCACCACCATCCGCAGGGTCACCGTCTGAGGGATATCCGGTCGGGTGCCGCCCGGTCACGGGTGGCGCCCTACCGGACGGGTCCCTGTAGCTGCTGCTCCTGGAGCCTTTGCAGCTGGGCTGCCTGCTGGCGGGCGAGCGCGTCCGCGGCCAGTTTCGCCGCCTCGTCGAACTGCTTCAGGTACTGCTCCTGGTCGGGTGAGCCCTCGTACTTCTTGGCCAGCTGCTCTCTGCGCTCGGCCACCTGGGCCGCCTGACCGGCTCGCTCCTTCTCTTGCGCGTCTTTCAGCTCCTGCTCGTCTTGCTGCCTCCTGATCTCCGAGATGTCCGCGTCAACCTGCTTGCCGCCGATCTCAGTGGATTTCTCTTGCTGCTCGGCCGGCGGCCGGGCCTGCATCCGCTCGGGTGACAGCAACTCGGTCATTTGCTCCTTGACGTCCTCGATGACCCGTCCCGTGTCGGCCTTGAACTGATCCCACACCTCGCCGATGCTCGCGCTGATCTCTTTGATCTCCTCGATGCTCTGCTCGCCAAGCGGAGAGTCGATCAGGCCCTTGACGCTCTGGAGTGCCTTGGTCATCTCTTGCACGAGGACCAGGGCGGCCAGCGTGGCGGGCAGCGCCAGGTCGCCCGAGAGCCCGTGATCGGCGATGACCACGTCCTGGTGATAGTCATGGTGGTGGGCCACGCCGGCCACCGGATGGGGGTCGCCGGGCTGCGCGCCCAGGTGCGTCCCCAGTTCGTTGAGGCTTTTGACAAGCTTGGCCAGTTCACCGTTGAGATCTTTCGGCCGCAGCTGCGCCTGGCGCCGTTTCCAGTCCTCAATCGGGTCGTTGCCGCTCATCGGCGATTTCCGTTCATCCGTGCGGTGAGCTCCGCGCTCCGGTACGCGAAGTCCTTGGTCACGATGACCGGCTTCGCTCCGTTGGCGATGACGATCTGCCGGTCACGGTAGGTAGGCCCGGCGAGGTCGGCTGCCTCGACCAGGCGCCGGCGGGAGTTGTCGTTCAGGGACTCGACGTAGCCGAGTTCCTCCGAGATCTTCTCGGCCAGCCCGTCCGCGCCGGTCGGGTTCATGAAGATGCGGACGGCGCAGGAGCCGAGCATCCCGTCGGCATTGTCGTAGGCCGTCTGCAGCTGCCCGACGCTCTGCGCGAACATCCACAGCCGCAGCCCGTACTTCCGGCCGATGTTAAGCGCCTCGTCCACGGGCGGCATGTTCCGCAGCCGCGGCAGCTCGTCGAGCATGAACAGGATGGGCGGGGAGCCCGGAGGCGGTACGGTCCCGCCGGTGAGCATCCGTATGTGCTGGCCGATGAAGACGCGGAGCAGCGACAGGTACGCCTCGACCTCGTTGGGCCTGATGTAGATGTAGATGGTCGGGTTGCTGCCGTCCCGCAGGTCATCGGGACTCCAGTCCGAGCTCGCGGTGGCCCGGCCGACGCGCTCGCCGGCCCAGGCGCCCAGGCTCGAGCGGGCGGTCTGCAGGACGCTGCTCAGGGTCTTCTCGTTCATCCCGGACAGCGCGGTGGCGTGCTGGGTCATCACCCGCACGTCGACCGCCAGGCGCAGCCCGAGGATCATGTCGTCCCAGGCGCTCCCGCCGTAGAGGGCGTCGAGGACGGCGTGCATCGGGCGCTGCCCCGGCGGGTTGGCGTAACAGGCATGCGCGATCGCCGCGGTCAGGACGGTCCGCGCCTCGTTTTCCCAGAAAGGGTCGGTGGACATGGACGGGACGATCATCATCTCCGCGAGGAGGCGTGAGTCCTCCCAGATGTAGTCGGGATCGCCGCGGACGAAGGTTAGCGGGTTGTACTTGTGACTGTCCTCGGGCTCGAGCGGGCTGAACTTGTACACCGGGCCGACGTTGGCCGAACGCCACGCGGCCGTGTGCTCGTAGATGTCGCCAGAGATGTCGAGGACAACCGCAGGGCCGGTCCACGTGAGCAGATTGGGGAAGACATTGCACTGGGTCTTGCCCGAGCCGGGCGGCGCTATCGTGACCACTGACCCGTCACCGGAGTACGTCAGCGGCGTCCCGTCAGGGAAGGACCCGATACGCAGGGCATGGTCGCCTTTACGGGCAAAGGGCGAGGCCGCCACCTGTGACGGCTTCAGCCAGTTGCCGCCGCCGGCCGGGTTCGCCTGGTCCGCGAACTCCTGCAGCAGCGCACGGAAATCGGGATGGAGATTGGAGCTCAGGAGCTGCGTAACGCGCTGCTGCATCGACCCGATGGTCTGATCGACGCTCAGGTTCTTCCGTCGTATGCCCGCGGCTATCGGGGTTGCCCGGTCGCCCTCATCGAGGCCGGCGTACTGAAATTTGCCGACCGTGCCCTTGCCGTCCCCCCAGATAAGCGCTGCCCGCCAGCACCGGTACGAATCGTCATTGCCCTCATAGGCGCTATTGAGCAGCTCGGCGAGCTTGAGGTATGAGCGTTCACGAAAGTCCATGGTGGACAGGCTTCTGCTCACCGTGAAGAACACGTACCCGGGTTCTTTCACGGTGGAGGTAAGCGGGCCGATCCTCGCCTTCACCTGGCGGTTCCAGGAGATGTCGAGGTAGCAGGTCGACCAGATCGTCTCGGTGTGCTCCTCGAAAAGCCTGTCGATCTTCCTAATGCGCTCCAGATGATTAGGCCCGAGCCATTCCAGCCATGTCCGCATGAATTCTTTCTCGGCGTGCCGCATCTGATTGTCAGAAAGGAATGCCTTCCCCACTGAGGGTCACCTCCCGGTCCCCGACCCCTATTTACCCCGGTGTGGCTCAGACAATATTCCTTGCGCAGATAGCTGGCAATGATCTCTCACCTCGCCGAGCTGGTCGCGGGTGCGGGCCGCGCCAGGGAACCATTAGTGCCCGGAGTGGGCTCCTGCACCCTAATCGCTGCGGCGGACGCGGACCATGGTTATCGCTACCACCACCATGAGCAGCGAGATCGCGGCGGCGACGAGGAAGGCGCGGTCGAAGCCGGCGGCGAGCGCGTGCCGGTAGGCGGCTTGCGCAGTATTGGCCGATACCGTGGCGCCCGGCTGCCCCGGCTGCCCAGCCCGCGTGGCCGCTCCAGCGCGCGCGTTGTCCGCGACCACCGTCCAGGCGACCGTGCCGAGCACTGCGAGGCCGATCGCGCCGCCGACCTGACGGCCCACGTTGAGCAGGCTGGCGGCCACGCCCGCATCCGCCTCGGGCACCCGGGTGAGCGCGACGAGCGGCAGCGGGACGAACAGCAGGCCGAGCCCGGCGCCGATCACCAGCCCGGGGCCGAGCAGCCCGGCGGCGTACGTGGCGTGCTCGGTCACCCGGGACAGCCAGTACATGCCGCCGGCGCTCGCCGCGGCGCCGGCCAGCAGCAGCGGCCGCACCCCGACCCTGGACACCAGTGAGCCGGCCGCGACCGAGGCGACCAGCAGCGCGACGGTCAGCGGCAGGAATGACATCCCGGTCCGGAGCGCGGAGTACCCCCACACGTCCTGCGCGAACAGCGTCACGAAGAAGAAGATGCCGAACAGGGAGGTCCCGGTGCCGAGCATGATGAGGTTGGCACCGAGCCGGTCACGGTCGCGCAGCAGCCGCGGCGGCAGCAGCGCGTGGCGGCTGCGCGCCTCGATGACCGCGAACGCCGCGAGCAGCACGACGCCGGCCGCCAGCGCGGCGAGCACCGCCGGGTCCGCCCAGTGCGATGTCCCGTCCTGGCCGGTGGCGGCGTTGGACAGGCCGTAGACGAACGCGGCCACCCCGGCCGTGCCCGTGATGGCACCGGGCAGGTCGAGCCGCCCGGGCCGGCGAGCGGTACGGGGCAGCACGGCCGGGGCGGCGAGCGCGACGGCGATGCCGATCGGGACGTTGACGAACAGCACCCAGCGCCAGGAGGCATAGCTGACCAGGAGGCCGCCGGCGATGAGCCCGACCGCGCCGCCGACCCCGCTCATCGCGGCGTACACGCCCATCGCCCGGTTGCGCGACGGGCCCTCGGGGAAGGTCGTCGCGATCAGCGCGAGGGCAGTCGGCGCGACGACGGCGCCGCCCGCGCCCTGCGCCGCCCGGGCCGCAAGCAGCCAGGCGGGGCTGGTGGCGAGCCCGCCGGCCAGCGACGCGGCGGAGAACAGCAGCAGCCCGGCGATGAACATCCGGCGCCGGCCGAGCAGGTCGCCGGCCCGGCCGCCGAGCAGCAGCAGGCCGCCGAGGGTCAGCGCGTACGCGTTGATCACCCACTCAAGGCCGCTGCCGGAGAAGCCGAGCGCCGCCTGGATGTGCGGCAGCGCGACGTTGACCACGGTCGCGTCGAGCACGATCATCAGCTGCGCGGTCGCGATGAGGAGCAGCGCCACGCCGAGGTGGCGGGTTTCGTTCCTGGTGCCCGCCTGTTCCGAAAGCTTGATTGCCATGCCACCGATGCTTCCTGCGCGGCGGCCGCCCGTCGTCGTGCGCAGGAAGTCACTTGTTCCTGCTCGCCGGCGAGGACGCGGGCGGCCCGCGTACCGCGCTGGGAGTAGCCGGCGATCGCGACGCCGGGAGGACGCGGGCCCGGGCGGCCCGCGCGTAGGCTCGGGGGATGGGCATCGATCGCGTCCCCCAGTGGCTGTACCCGGCCGGCTGGCTCGTCTCCGCAGGGGTCATGGGCGTGACGTTCCGCATGTGGCAGCTGCACGTCCGCGAGGTGGAGGAGCGCGCCGAGCGGGCGGTGCGGGCCAAGGACGAGGCCGCTAAGCGCACCGCGATGGAGGAGCGCCTGCGGATCGCCCGCGAGCTGCACGACTCCCTCACGCACAGCATCTCGGTGATCCAGGTGCAGGCGGGCGTCGCGGTGCACCTGGCTAACAAGCGCGGCGAGGACGTGCCGCCCGCGCTGCTCGCCATCCAGGAGGCGGGCGCGGACGCCGCGCGGGAGCTGCGCGCGACCCTGCAGGTGCTGCGCACCGAGGACGCCGACGGCAGCGGCCTGTGCCAGCTGGACGGCCTGATCACCCGCTCCCGGTCGGCCGGCCTCCCGGTGACGGTGACGGTGACCGGCGCGCGGCGGCCGCTCCCGCCGGACGTGGACCAGGCCGCCTACCGGATCGTGCAGGAGTCGCTCACCAACGTGAGCCGGCACGCCGGCCATGCCCGCGCGACGGTGCGGCTGCACTACGCGCCCGGCGCCCTGACCGTCCAGGTCGACGACGACGGCAACGGCGCCGGCTCCGCTGCTCCTGGCCCGGGGCTTGGCCTGGTCGGGATGCGGGAACGGGTGTCCGTGCTGGGTGGCCGGCTGCACGCCGGGCCGCAGGACGGCGGCGGCTTCCTGGTCCGCGCCGAGCTCCCGCTGCCCGCGTCATCGTGATCAGGATCTTGCTGGCCGACGATCAGGCACTCATCCGCAGCGGCATCCGGGCGCTGCTCGAGGCGGAAGACGACATCGAGGTGGTCGCCGAGGCCGCCGACGGCCGGCAGGCGGTCGAGCTGGCCGCCGCGTACCGCCCGGACATCGCGCTCGTCGACATCCAGATGCCGGTGCTCGACGGCCTCGGCGCCACCAGGCAGATCGTCGCCGACGAGCGCCTGGACAGCGTGCGCGTGGTGATCCTCACCAACTTCGGCCTGGATGAGTACATCTTCGCCGCACTGCGGGCCGGCGCCAGCGGCTTCCTGCTCAAGGACACCCAGCCGGCCGAGCTGCTGCAGGCACTGCGCGTGGTCATGCGCGGCGACGCGCTGCTGTCCCCGGCCGTCACCCGCCGCCTGATCAGCGAGTTCGTCGCCCGGCCGCCGGACGCGGTGGCCGCGACCGGCATGGAGACCCTCACCGGCCGGGAACGGGAGGTGGTGGCCCTGGTCGCGCACGGCCTGTCCAACGACGAGATCGCCGACGCCCTGGTGCTCAGCCCCGCCACCGCCAAGACCCATGTCAGCCGGGCCATGCTCAAGCTCGGTGCCCGCGACCGCGCCCAGCTGGTGGTCTTCGCCTACCAGGCCGGCCTGGTCACCCCCCGCTCCGCCGGCCAGGGCCTCTGAGCCAAGGGCACCGTCATAGTGGCCGTAGATCTGCCCGGCGCGCCCAATGTAGCCTCATGTCAGCAGTCGGGCGGTTCACGGTCGAGGAGGATTCGTGTTCTCACGCCAGCAAGCCATCGCAAGCCCTGACAAGCCGGCCATCATCATGGCGTCGTCGGGCGAGACGGTTACCTTCGGCGAGTTCGAGGCCCGGAGCAACCGGGTGGCCCACCTCTTGCGCGATGCCGGGCTGCGGCGCGGCGACCACATCGCGGTCTTCATCGAGAACAGCTCGCAGCTGCTTGAGATCGAAGGCGGCGCCGAACGGGCCGGCTTGTACTACACCTTGATCAACACTTACCTCGCTGCCTCCGAGGTGGAGTACATCGTGTCCAACTCGCAGGCAAAGGTACTGTTCAGCTCGGCCGCCAAGCGAGAGGTGGCGGAGGCGGCCGCCGCGAACTCACCCGCGCTTGAGCGGAAGATAATGACCGGCCAGGACCCGCTGCCCGCCGGCTGGGAACCCTACGACGCGGTGGTCGCCAAGTACCCCGCCGCGCCGCTCCCCGACGAGGCGCTCGGCGCGGCCATGCTGTACTCGTCCGGCACGACCGGGCGCCCCAAGGGCGTCCTGCGCGAACTGCCGGAGGGCGGCCCGGGCCAGCCGTTGCCGGTGATGGAGTTCGTGAAGTTCCTGTTCGGGTTCCGCGAGGGCATGACCTACCTCAACCCGGCCCCGCTGTATCACTCGGCGCCCCAGGCGAGCGTGGCGGCCGCCCTGCGCATGGGGTCCACCGTCGTCGTGATGGAGCACTTCGATCCCGAGCAGTGGCTGGCCCTGGTCGAGCGGTACCGGGTGACCCACTGCCAGATGGTGCCGGTGATGTTCAACCGGCTGCTCCGCCTGCCTGAGGAAGTACGGGCACGGTACGACACCTCATCGCTCGAGTGCATCGTCCATGCCGCCGCGCCGTGTCCGGTCCACGTCAAGCAGGCGATGATCGACTGGCTCGGCCCCATCATCACGGAGTACTACGGTGCCACCGAGGCCAACGGCTTCACGTACTGCACCCCGGCTGACTGGCTCGCTCACCCTGGCACCGTCGGCCGTACCGTTCTCGGGGAACTGCTCATCCTGGACGGCGAGGGAAACCAGTGCCCGCCCGGGACCGACGGGACCATCTGGTTCCGCGGCGCGACCGCGTTCACGTACTTCCAGGACCCGGCGAAGACCGCGGAAAGCCGCTCCGGCGACGGCGACGGCACGGCCAGCACCGTGGGGGATGTCGGCCACGTCGACGCGGACGGGTACCTGTACCTGACCGACCGCAAGAGCTACATGATCATTTCCGGCGGGGTCAACATCTACCCGCAGGAGACGGAGAATGTCCTTTCCGGTCATCCGGCGGTGGTGGACGTGGCGATCATCGGCGTCCCCAACGAGGATCTCGGCGAGGAGGTCAAGGCAGTGGTACAGCTGGCCGACCCGGCGGCCGCCGGGCCCGGCCTCGCGCAGGAGCTGATCGACTACTGCCGGGACCGGCTCGCCCACTTCAAGTGCCCGCGGACCGTCGACTTCGTGGCCGAACTGCCCCGGTCGGAAACGGGGAAGCTGTACAAGCGCCTCCTGCGCGACGCCTACTGGACCGGCCACCAGACCTCGATCGTGTAACGGGCAACTGAGAGCGCCTCCGATGGCGAAGCCCGAGCGCGCTTAGCCGTTCGGCGCGCTCTTGAATGAGACCGCCAGCGAGCCAGGGGCCGCTCATAATCGGACCATCTGTAGGCGGAGTGAGCGCGCTAACGCGTCGGCTGGGCCGTCGGGTCGACCGCTGCTGGACGTGGCCGGCGAGCGGACGGCCTTGCGCTCAGGGAGGTCAGGCGCCGCCGTAGTGGCGGCGGGCCATCTGGGTGAGAGCGCGGACCCGGGGTGAGGGCCGTCGGTTGCGCGGCCAGGCGAGGATGACGGGGCAGGCCGGCAGCGGCGGCTCGACCTCCTTCTCCAGAATCGGCAGGCCCTCGTAGCTGAGCTTGTTCGGCGGACGCTGCACCAGGATTGCGTAAGACCGGCCGCGGGCGACAATGGACCTGGTCAGCTCGTGGGAGTGAGTACGGTGCCGGACGTTCGGGACCAGGCCGCGCGCCCGGAAGCACGCCATCGCGTAGTCCGTGCTCGGCGGCTGGTCAAACAGGATGAGCGGCTCGCCGGCCAGTTCCTCCAGCGTCACGGTCTCCCGGGCGGCGAGCGGATTGGCCTGGCCGAACAGGGCGTAACCGCGGGCCTCGTAGAGCACGATCCGGTCCAGGTCCTCCAGCGGGCCTATGTCGTACAGCACGGCCGCGTCGATCTCACCCGCGAGCAGCGCCTCCCTCAGCTGATCTTGGTGACCCTCGATGAAGTCGAGGGTCACCCGCGGGTGAAGCTCCTCGAAGTCAGCCAGGAGCCGGGGCAGCACGGTGGGCGCGAGCGTCACGAAGCAGCCCACGATCAGCGGACCGACCAGGTCGGTGCCGTTCCCGCGGACCAGGTAGGTCAGCTCCGCCCCGTCGGATAGCAGCCGCCTGGCCTTGTCGAGCACCAGCTGGCCCATGGGCGTGAGGGAGACGCCCTGGGCGCGGCGCCGCACCAGCAGGTCGGCGCCCAGGGCGCGTTCCAGTTCGGTGATCGAGGCGGACAGCGCTGAGGAGGACATGATCAGCCGTTCCGCCGCACCGCTGATCGTGCCGTCCTCGGCGACCGCGACGAAGTGCGCCAGCTGCCGCAGCGAGAGCTCGCCGCGCGCGAGGCTTTCGTCCATGCCGTCGCACTCCTCGTCGAGCTGGGCTGCCGTGGTAACCGACATCATCCCACTGGCCTGCCCGGCTGATCATCGATTTATCCGTGCATATTGAGCGGTATCCCCTGTTTGACGGGCGGAATCGGCTGCTCGAACACTGGTGAGCAGCAGCCGCCGCCCCCCGGGCCGGCTCGCCGCGGCGCTTCTGCCGGCTGCCTGGAAGGACACACAACAGATGGAAACCCGAGACGATCTGACCCTCCCAGCCCTCGGGGACGTCCGTCCCGCGCCCGATCCCGCCTTGACGGCCGACGACATCCTCAAGGCGGCCGAAGACATGGTGCCGCTGCTGCGCGAGCGCGCGGTCGCGGCCGACAGGGACCGGCGGATCGAGCCCGACACCTACCGCCGCCTGGGGGACGCCGGGTTCTTCCACATCCTCAAGCCGAAGAAGTACGGCGGACTGGAGCTGAGCGAGCATGAGCACGCGAAGGTAGCTATGACCCTCGCCCGCGGCTGCGCCTCCACCGCCTGGGTGTTCTCCATCCTCAGCTCCGACAACATGGCCATCCTGGCCTACCCCGAGCAAGTGCAGGAGGAAATCTGGGGCACCGACACCTACGCGACCCTGGCGGGCAACACCAACCTCAACCCCAAGGCCAAGGCGCAGAAAGTCCCCGGCGGCTACCGGCTGACGGGCCGGTGGGGGTTCTGCAGCGGCTCGGACTTCTCTGAGTGGCTGATCTTCAACGCGCCGGCCGGCGAGACCGGGGAGGGCCACATGTTCCTCGTGCCCCGCGAGGACGCCACCCAGATCGATGACTGGTTCCCCACCGGCATGCGCGCTACCGGGAGCCGGACCATGGCCGTCGAGGAGGTGTTCGTTCCCGACCACCGGGTCCAGGCCACCCGCGACACCGTGCAGAAGCTCCAGGAACGCCGCGCGCTGCACCCCACCTTCGACTCCATGTACGCGCACTGGCCCTCCCCCGGCCGGTTCCCGTTCGCGTCCACCGCCGTTGGGGCCGCCTGGGGTGCCGCCGAGCACTTCGCGGCGACCGCCGGATCGAGCACCCGGGTAGCGAACGCACTCGGCGGCACCGTCAGGCTGGCCGACCAGGACTACGTGGCGAGCGAGTTCGCCGAGGCGGCAGGCGAGGTCCAGATGGCAACGGCCCTCATCGAGCGGCGTAGCTTCGAGATGTCCGAGCGGGCCCGCCAGCGCCGCACCCCGTCCACGGCGGAACTGGCACGCGGGCTTCGCGACAATGCGCTCGTCACCCGCATCGCCCTGCGGTCCGTACAGCGCATCTACTCGCTCATCGGGGCTAAGGCAGGCAACGCGGAGCACCCGGTCTCGCTGGCCAAGCGGGACATCGAAATGGTCTCCCACCACGTGACACTCAACTGGCGCCAGAACGCCGTCCAGTACCTCGCCACCGCAGCCCAGGAGCAGACGGCGCCATAAGCAGGACCACCACCATGACCAGGCCGCCCGGTGGACCGCGACCGAGATCGAGACCCTCGACCCAGCGACCGACTACGAAGCATGGACCATGGCAACATCGCTGGCGATGAGGCTCCTGCCGACGGGATGCACGTCGCCGTCCGGCTGCGCCGCGACTTCACCGTGACCGATGCGGTGAAGCTACTGGCCGCGGCGCGGGCTGCCTATATCCGGGCTAATCCCGGTACCGGGCCGCCGGATGCCGAGGCTGCGGTGACGAGCGCGGCCGATGCCGTCTTCACGATCCTGGAAAGCCACGGGCTCCTCGGGCCCGCCGCCGGCCGGGCCCTGGCCGGCAGCGCCGGGGACGGGCTCGAGCCTGGCGGATGGCGCGCGCAAGTCACCCTCAACGAGGCGTACCGCCTCCCGCCCGGCTGGGCCTGCTTCGAAGACCGCGACGTGTTCGCACTGCCTGCGCCCACCGGACGCCGTCTTTGACCAGGCCGCGCGGGGAGCAGCCCGGGATGTTCAGCGTCATCGCGCAAGCAGCAGGCACGCGCGTACCGGCCGGCCTGACCGTTGGCAGGACGCTGGCAAGGGAACCTGTCCCGCTCTGCGGTCCAGTCCGCGCCGCCAGCCGCTCGCCGCTCACGCGGGGTCCCGGCTCGTCACCGTCCCTCTCGGGCATGCATCCTATGATGCCCGCGACCTGAGGATTAACGCGGTCCCGGCATCGGGCTACGGCCCCGCCAGCCGGATCCGCAGAGGACCCCCAACGCCTACGAGGAAGACCGTCACCTGACAAGTGCGCTGCGCCGGGTCAGGTGGCCTTGCGCAAGTGCATTTCCAGGGTGGTGGTCCAGGTCGCTCCGTGGTCGGTGGACAGCTGGGCTGTTTCGTTCCACTGGTCCCTGATGATGCTGGCGCGATAGCGCATCAAGGTATCTGGCGCGAGCTGGGCGGACCACTCGATGCCGGTGCTGTCTACGCTCAGATCGGTGTCGAGATGATCTCCCCGGCTGAAAGCTGCCCACCGATACCGAGCCTCGGCGGTGTCGTAGGAGACGACGGCGAACGCCCAGTGGACGACCCGCTCGGGATCGTCAGCGGCGTGCCCGCGGCCTTCGATGACGAGAAGCTGACCGTCGAGCTTGCGCTGTACGTCCTCGGTCTGGGTGAAGTGGTGGCGTTCAGCGTCCGGTCTGGCCTGGTGCCAGCCCTGTCCTTCCCAGTTGCCCTCGAGGAAGGCTAGCCGGTTCATCGCCTGTGCTGGATGCTCATGCCAGCCGTGGGACATGCGGGGCGGCCTTTCTGCTGGCGAAGTCTTCGATCACTGCGTTGACGTACTGTCTGGCCGATGGCAGGTACTGGCCGCGCACCTGGCTCATAAGTTCGGCCAGCTCGGGGGCGGGCCAGTCCGCCGGTAGCAGTTCGACGGGCAGGCCCGGGTTTCGGATGACATCAACGTACGGTGCGTTGAGTAGCTGTGCCAGTCGGCGCAACGTCTCAGCCGTGGCGGGGGGCATGGTGCTGCCGTCCGAGGCCGCAGACAGGGCGGTGATGTGACCACGAAGACTGTCGGCGACATCGTCGAGATCCCAGGCCGACCGGGCGATCCGAGCCGCGTCGGCCGCCGGGAGGCCGATGGCGGCCTGCTGGATCTGGCAGCCTGGCGGGGCTTCAGCTAGCACCGCAGCAATATGGCCGCTGAGGTCTTGGGGGGCGATCAGCACACCTTGCTGCATGAGTCCGTAGCCGACCAGCTGGGCGATCCGTCTGAGCCGGTCCCGGTAGGCCCGATGCGCCTCCGGTACCTGGTACATCACGGCGTGGAAGTGGCCTTCCCAAGACGGCGGCGTCTTCGCAGCGCCAGACCGAAGTCGACGGAATGTCGCGGCGAACGGCCCGGCTAGGCGGTAGTCGACCCCGCGTCCCCGCCGGGATGTGCTCAGCTGACCATCGCGGCACATCCGGGCCAGCTGCTGGCGGGCAGCGGCGGCGCCCATTCCAAGGTCGCCGAGAAGCCGGGTGAGGGCCACTCCGGCCAGCTCATCGGTCCCTGTCACGCCGAACAGGAACGGGACGAGCGCAACATTCTGGCTGCGCTGCGGCCGCACCAAAGACGTGGATGGTGTTACGCTGGCGGAAACGGTCGTGAGCTTCGCGGTCACATCTGGAGGATAACCTGTCATGAACGTGCGTGGTTTTCCAGTGAACGAACCTCCGGCACCGGCGGACGCGGGCTCGCCTGCCCCTAACCGCGGGCGAATGCGGACGCTGGGGCCTGTACTGGCCTTCGACGTCATCGGGCCGATCGTGGTCTACTACGCGCTGGTTTCTGCCGGGTTGTCGGCAGTGGCGGCGCTGATCCTTAGCGGCGTGATTCCCGCTGCGGGGATAGCCCTCGGCGTCGCGCGCGACCGGCGTCTGGACGCCATCGGGATCCTGGTCCTGAGCGGGATCGTTGTAGGTTCGGTGCTCGGAGCCGTGAGCGGCAGTACCCGTCTCGTGCTCTTGGAGGGTGTCGTGCCGACCGCGGTTTTCGGGATTGTGTGCGTGGCCTCGCTGCGCTCGAGGCGACCGATGATCTTCCGCTTCGCTCTCGAGGGCATGGGCCGCGACACCGCCAAGGGACGTGACTTTGCCGACCGGTGGCGTTATCCGGGCTTTCGCCACTCCTTCCGCGTGGTCACCGTGGTCTGGGGTGTCATGTTCCTCGCCGAGGCTGCCACCCAGGCCGTCATCGTCGAGACAGCGTCCGCCGGCACCGCCAAGACCACCTCCAACCTGCTGATCCTGCCGTTCGCCGCCGCTGTGATCGCCTGGAACATCTCCTATGCAAAAAGGGGTCGGCGCAAAGGGGTGATCGCCGACGAGGCCCGCCGCGCCCGCGGCGAGGCGCCCCCGCCCATGCCGACCTAGACCTGACCTACCACCCGCAGGACCGGATCCCGGAACTCGCCGCAGGCCGAGCATCTACCGGGACTGGCGAGTCCCACGAAAACGTGACCGCGCTGTGCGCCCATTGACCGCCAGAGCGTTTCATGATCGCGAGTGAGACTCCGTTAGGACCGGCGCCGGTGAGTGCCCGCACGATTCCGCTGAGATCTCGCACGTCAGACGAGGCCAGCCGCAACCTTTGCCGGCAGGGCGTTGCAGTCGGTCGTACAGCAGCGCAGTACACTAAACAACCCTTCACACCTACCGGCTGGCACCTTCGCTGCAACCGCTGCTAGCTGGGACAGCAGCCAATGTCTGAGCACTGTGAACACGGTTCATGCAGGGCCGAGGACGCCAGAACCGGTTGATCTGCATGCACCCATCCACGCAGGCGGGGCCGGAGCCAGGCGCTCCGATTCGACAACCGATATGGGCGTGGTGGCTCATGCGGCGCTGACGAAGGGCAATGCGCGGTGTCAGGCGTTGAACAGCTTCCAGTGGCCTCGGGAGACGACCTCGACGGTGCCGTCGGTCACCTTGAGGGCCGTGTCGTCGTCGATCGCGTATGTCGGCACCGGGAGCCTGGCGGCCCATTTCTCCGCGTTCGCCACGTCCTGGTGATCGTCGAATTCCACGTGCGGAATGATCGCCGGAATGGTGATCAACAGTGAGTAATACCGCCTCATAGTGATCGCAGAGCGCGTTGCCCTGCGGACCGGTGATATCAATTCCTCCGGGTTGGCGTGGTCGCCTTTTCTTCCAGGAACGCGGCGTGACGGCAGACCGTCCCCGTGCAGACTGATTCGCGGTGCGAATCTCATCGTGCCGCGCACGGGACGGGGAGTGGCCGGGGATGGAGGGGCGCGGTGCTTGTGCTGTCCGCGGACGAGGTCGCCTCGCTGCTTGACCTGGACGCGCTCGCCGACGCGCTGCAGGCGGCGATGGCCGATCTCAGTGCCGGCCGGGCGTCGGTGCCGCCCCGGGTCGCCGCCGCGGTCCCTGAGCGGGACGCGATGCTGGCGGCGATGCCGGCCTACCTGCCCGGGGCCGGCGCCCTCGCCGCCAAGCTGGTCAGCGTGTTCCCGCAGAACCGGGACTGTCCCACCCACCATGCCCTGATCTGCTGCTTCGATCCCGCTACTGGCATCCCGGTCGCGGTGATCGACGGCACCTACCTGACCGCCGCGCGGACGGCGGCCGGATCCGCCATCGCGACCCGGCTGCTCGCCCGCCCGGGCGCCAGCCTGGTCACGGTGATCGGAACCGGCGTCCAGGCCCGGGCCCACGCGCGGGCGCTGGCCCGCCTGCCCGGCGTGCGGACGGTGCTGATCGCCGGGCGGGACGCGGCGAAGGCAAGGGCGCTGGCAGGCGAGCTCGTCGCCGCCGGGATCCCGGCGCAGGCCGCGTCCGGCACCGAGGACGCGGTGCGGTCGGCCGACGTGGTGTGCACCGTCACCCACGCGGCGTCCCCGGTGCTGCGCCGCGAATGGCTGCTGCCCGGCGCCCACGTCAATTCCGTGGGGTACAACACCAGCGGCGACGGCGAGGTCGATCAGGCCACCATCGGTGCCGCCCTGGTCGTGGTCGAGTCCCGCGCCGCCGCCCTGGCCGCGCCCCCGGCCGGCGCCGTCGAGCTCCTGCGCGCGATCGAGGCCCGCGTCATCGACGCCAGCCAGGTCGTGGAGGTCGGCGAGGTCGCCGCCGGGACCGCGCCGGGACGGGCCAGCGACACGCAGCTGACCCTGTACAAGTCGGTCGGGGTCGCCGCCCAGGACGCCGTCGCCGCGGCCCTGGTGCTCACCGCGGCTACGGAACGAGGGGCCGGGACCCATGTCACGATGTGAGCCTGCCTCCCGGCAGGCTGGCGAGCGCGGCCGGCCGGCCCGCGAGCCGGGCTCACCGCGTTCGCGCTAGCCGCCACGCGACCGCCGGGATGATGATCGCGGCCGCGATCAGGTGCGCGGCGGCCAGGGTGAGCTTGGTGGAGGTCGCCGTATCCGCCGCGGTGAGCGGCACGGCGAGCGAGAGGGCGAGCAGCGGCAGCGCGGTGCCGAGGTAGGTGCGGTCAGGGTTCCTGGCGAAACGAGCGATCAGCATGACCGCGAACGTGAACCAGAACGTGACGACCATCGTCCCCATCGCGAACATGCCGACGGTGACCGGCGTCGCGTGGTGCGCGCCCAGGCCCGCGGCCCTCATGGGCACGCCGGCGGCGCGCGCGGCCAGTCCCCACGCCTCGACGAGGACGCTGGCGGCCAGGCCGGACAGGTAGCTGACCTGCCAGACGGGGCGGTGCGCCAGGAATGACGTGGACAGCACGGCTGACGCATGCACGGGTGAAGCGGACGTGGCGGGCATGATGTTCCTCCTTGATCCTCGGCTGATGCCTTCACAAGGGAGTCGGGGCCGGCCCGCGTTTCTCGACATCATCCCGGCGGACTCGGCCGGGGACAGGTCAGGGAAAAACTTCTTCGCGGAGGTGTCCATGAGGGGAAGCTCCGTTCGTCGTCCGAGTGGACGGGCCGAAAGAGCGGCCCGGAGAACTTCCACCCGATGGAGGAGCGATGATGTACA
>Ga0070713_100001179_pt1 | contig 16700 bp, 14 predicted proteins | sample LARL82metaG_FD_65465 | JGI IMG/M metagenome (GOLD analysis project Ga0070713, IMG submission 65465) | Corn, switchgrass and miscanthus rhizosphere microbial communities from Kellogg Biological Station, Michigan, USA - LAR L8-2 metaG | ecosystem: Host-associated > Plants > Roots > Rhizosphere ...
CGGCGGAGGATCTGTCCACGCTCTTGCTGTTCCCGCCGTTCTTCGAGGCCATTCGCTATTGGCAGGATGAGGACAGCGGGCATTGGGAAGAGGTGCGAAAGATCTCCGCCTCCAGCATCGGCACGGTCGTGGCGGGACTCCAGTCGCTGCGCCGCCTGATGGAAGCGCGGCGCATGAAGGGTGCCGATTCCGTCGCGGCGCTCGCGGATCGCGGCCGCCGAACGTTGTCGGAGATCCTACCGAACGAGTGTACGCAGCCGGCGCCGCAGCAGAACCGCCGCTACGATGCGGCGCTGCTCTTTCTCATCTATCCGTTGAACGTCGTCGACGGTCCCACGGCCGAGCTGTTGTTGCACGACACCGAGCAATACCTCACCGGCCACGTCGGCATCCGGCGCTATTTACGCGATTCGTACTACGCCCCCGACTTCGATCGCGACTATCCGGAAGAGAAGCGCACCGCGGACCATAGCGCCGGGACCGAGACGCGCGACGTGCTGATCGGCGAGGTCGGCGAGGAAGCGCAGTGGTGCATGTTCGACCCGATCCTCTCCGCGTATTACGGGCGGCGCTATGAGGCGTCCAGATCCGAGGACGATCGGGCTCTGCAGGTACGCCATTTCAACCGCGCCCTCGCGCAAATTACCGACTTATGGCAATGCCCGGAGTTATACTATCTGCAAACAATAGAGAGCGGCGTGCGGGAGTTCCGCCCAAACACCCATGTTCCTCTTCTATGGACGCAGGCGAACCTGATGATCGCGCTGGAAACCCTGCGACGCACTCCATGACCGTCGACAAGCTCCGGGACGAGATCATCGAGTCACAGAAGGCCAGGACCGACCTGATCAAGTGGAAGCTGGTCCTGGTCGCGGCGATCGGCGCGGCCGGCCTCGGAGCCACGGGCAACGACCCGGTTCCGGTTCTCCTCATCGTCATTCCCTTCGTCTGCCTCTACGTCGATGCGGTCTGTTTTCACAACGACCTGCGGATCTTCGCCATCGCGCGGTACCTGCGTACGGTGAAGAGCGATCCGGATGCGGCGCCGTACGAGGAGCACTGCCGGGAAAAGCGCGACTCCTTCAAGCTCGAAGCGTTCGCGGTACAGGGAGCGACGATCGTGCTGTCCGCGCTGACCATTCTCGTCGGCTTCGCCATGCGGAAACCACCGTGGGACGAGTTGGGGGAATGGGTCGTCAAGGGGAGCCCTCGCATCAGCGCGCTGCTCTTCGTTTCGGGATCCGCCGGCTTGACCTTCAGTTGGTTGTTCTTCGGCATCTATCGCGATCAAATGGACACCCTCGACGGCCGCCCCGGCTGGTGGCTGACGCGGATGAAGCGGTCGCTCGCGGCGAAGTTGCGCGGGGATGAGCTCATCGACGTCGTGAATGCCGACGGCACGCCGGCCGGCATCCCAAAGCTGAAGTCGCACGTGCACCGCGACGGCGACTTGCATCGCGCCGTGCACGTCTGGATCGCCAACTCCGAGGGCCGTCTGCTGATCCAGCGCCGCTCGTCGCGCAAGGAGAATCATCCCGGCTTGTGGGATGTGAGCGCCGCCGGCCATGTCAAAGCGGGCGAGACCGCGGTGGAGTGCGCGCTGCGGGAGACCTACGAGGAGCTTGGCCTGCGCATTCGCGCGGACGAGCTGCGGCACCTCGGCACGCGGCGCGAGTCGAGCGTGCTCCGCGGCGGTTCCTACACCGACAATGAATTGCAGGAGATCTTCTTCGTGCAGCGCGACATCGACCTCGAGTCGCTGCGACCTCAGCGCGGCGAGGTCGATGAAGTGATGCTCGTCGACGACCTGCCGCGCGAGGGGCTCGTGCCGCACGACGAGGAGTACTCGCTGATCGTCGGCCTTCCGAAGAAATAGCCCTGCCCGTATTCGACGCCCATGGCCCGCGCCGCCTCGGCGGTTTCGGCGGTCTCGATCCCCTCGGCGATCACCGCGCAGCCCACTTCCTTCGCGAAGCTCTGCACGTTGCGCACGACGCTGCGGCGCCACGGCGCCTGCTCGAAATCGGTCGCGATCGACTGCGCGATCTTGATGAACTGCGGCCGGATGTCGTGCAGCCAGCGCATGTGCGCGTAGCCGCTGCCGAAGTCGTCGAGAGCGAAGAGCGCGCCGGCGCCGCGCAGCTCTTCGATGTTCGCCAGCGCCACCTCCGGCTTCGCGATCGGTCCCTGCTCCGTGACTTCCACGACGATGCGCGACATGCAGAAGCAGTCGCGGAGGAGGCGCTTCGCGAAGCCGGGCGTGTCGAGCGCCGCCGGATGGACGTTCAGGAAGAGGCGCTGACCGCGGGTGAGGAGGGACGTCGACGCCGCGAACGCGCGCTTGGCCAGGCCGAGCTCGAGGTCCGCGATCCAGCCGCCGGCGACGGCGGCCGTGAAGAGCGTGGCGGGAGCGACCTCCGCGCCGTCCGGACGGGCGAGCGCCTCGTAGCCGGCGATCTCCGACGTGGAGAGTGCGACGAGCGGTTGGACGGCGACGTTCAAGTTCATCATCTCCGTCCGCCTTCTGCACGGAAGGTGCCGTCCAAAAGCCGGTAAATCGTCGTCGTTTACGTCCGAAATCAGGACAACTGTCTGAAATCCAGCGTCCGCTACAATGCGCGGACCATGGAGCACCTCCGCGGTCAGTTTCCCGCCCTGCAGCGACTCTACAAGGGGTATCCGGTCGCCTACTTCGATGCGCCGGGCGGGACGCAGGTGCCGCGCGTCGTCGTCGAGGCGATGAACGACTACCTCTTTCATCACAACGCGAACACGCACTGGGCGTATCCGACGAGCGTCGAGACCGACGCGATTCTCTTCGCGGCGCGCGAGGCCGCCGGCGACTTCCTCAACTGCGCGCCCGAGGAGGTCGTCTTCGGCGCGAACATGACCACGCTGACGTTCCACCTCGCCCGCGCCCTCGGACGCACGTGGGCCGAGGGCGACGAGGTGATCGTCACCGACCTCGATCACCACGCCAACGTCGCGCCGTGGCGCGCGCTCGAGATCGACCGCGGCGTCGTCGTCCGCTCCGCACGCCTGATCCGCGAGACCGCGCAGATCGATTGGGAGCACCTCCGCGAGCTCGTCTCGCCGCGCACGAAGCTCCTCGCCATCGGCGGCGCGTCGAACGCCTGCGGCACGGTGAACGATCTCCAGCTCGCCGCGTCGATCGCGCGCGAGGCGAACGCGCTCCTCTTCGTCGACGCCGTCCACCTCGCGCCGCACCAGCTCATCGACGTGCAGCGCATCGGCTGCGATTTCCTGGCCTGCTCGTCGTACAAGTTCTACGGGCCGCACGCCGGCATCCTCTTCGCGAAGCGCGCGCTCCTCGATGCGCTGCCGTTTCCGAAGCTCATCCCCGCGCCCGACACCGCGCCGGAACGCGCCGAGACGGGAACGCAAAACCACGAGGGCATCGCCGGGATCGCCGCGGCGATCGACTTCATCGCCTCGATCGGCGGCGGCGATGGCACGCGCCGCGAGCGCCTGGCGCGTTCGTATGCGGCGCTGCACGAGGAAGGGACGCGCTTCGCGACGATGCTGTGGGAGGAGCTCTCGCCGATCGTGACGCTGTATGGCCCGCCGCCGCCGATGACGCGCACGCCGACGATCGCGTTCACGGTCGACGGCGTCGACGACGAGCACGTCGTGCGCATGCTCGCGGACGACGGTCTTTTCCTCAGCCACGGCGACTTCTACGCGCTCACCGCCGTGCGCGAGCTCGGCGCGCCGATGGCGAGCGTCGTGCGCGCGGGGTGCGCGTGCTACTCGACCGACGACGACGTGCGGCGGTTGATCGACAGCATCCGCCGCAACTTCGAGTAGTACGCCGACGGCGCCGGCCCGCGCGCGGCGAGCAGCTCCGTCTGCGGGTGGCGCTCGCCGAGGAGGACTTCGCGGGCGCGCAGCTTCCCGAGCTCGGCGATCGGGGCGAGCTTTTCCCACCGCCGCTCGACGAAGCCGATCGGCAGGCGGTGGCGCGGGCGGATCACCACGACGCGGTCGGCGTACTCCGCGGAGATGACGTGCTCGCAGTCGTTCACGTTGCGGTGCAGGCCACCTTCGCTCTCGCCCTTCGCGGCCATCAGCACGACCGCGTCGCAGCCACGCGCGAAGAGCGCCTCGTACGGGATGTTGTTCGTGAAGCCGCCGTCGGCGTAGCGCTCGCCGTCGATCGTCGGCGCGTGCGTGTAGAACGGCGGGAGATAGTTGCTGGCGAGGAGGAGGCGGAAGGGGTCGCGTGCCTCGCGGGCGTCGGCGAGGACGTGGGCTTTGTCGCCGAGGCGCGTCAGGCCGATGTAGAGCGGCAGCGCCTCGGACGACTGGATCCGCTCGTTGCCGACGTAGCGGCGGAAGGCGCGCTCGTGCAGCCGCGTCCAGATGAACGGCGAGTGCTCGCGCACGAGGTTCGTGAGGTCGATGTACGGCATGCGCGAGAAGAAGCGCCAGTAGGAGCGCAGCCGGTGGGCGTTGCCGACGGCGACTGCCGCGGCGTTCCAGACGCCCGCGGAAACGCCGAGGCACGCGGCCGGCAGCACGCCGAGCTCGCGCAGCGCGTCGACGACGCCGACCTGGAAGATGCAGCGCGAGGAGCCGCCGGAGAAAAGAAGGCCGATCTTGCGGGCGCGGAGCAGGACGTCGAGAGTCATCATCGGAACTACGGTGCGGCGCGGCGGCCGGATGATCTGCGCCAGAAAGCATACGCCACCAGTCCGGCAAGAAGGATCGCGTAGCCGATGGCGCTGTCCCGCGGCGCCTGCACGATCGTCGCCGCCACCACCGCCCAGCACGCCAGCGTGAAGAGCGCCGTCGTGAACGGGTGCCCGGGCGTGCGGAACTCGCCGGGGCCATGGCGGCGGCGGAAGACGAAGACGGCCGCGCCGGTGAGGCCGAAGAAGACGAAGTCGACGGAGACGACGTAGCTGAGGATCTGCTCGTACGTGCCGCTGAGCGTGATCACGATGGCGACGAGGCCCTGCAGCACGATGGCCACGGCCGGCACGCGCGTCCGCTCGCTCACGCGGCCGACGGCGCGGAAGAAGACGCCGTCCTTCGCCATCGCGTAGTAGACGCGCGGCGCGGTGAGCATGCTCTGGCTGAGGAAGCCGAGCGTGGAGATGGCGATGCCGGCGGCGATGAAGCGCGCGCCGCGGCTTCCCATCGCCGCGGTCATCACGGCCGAGGCGGGCGTCGGCGTGCTCGCCAGCAGCCCGGCGCCGAGGACGCCGACGCAGACGACGTTCACCGCGACGTAGACCGCGATCACGCTGGCCACGCCGGCGACGAGGCCGACGACGAGGTCGCGCTTCGGCCGGCGCAGCTCGCCGGAGATGAAGCTCGCCGTCTGCCAGCCGCCATACGCGAACATCACCGGCGTCATGGCCGCGCCGAAGGAGAGGAGCGACGCGCCGCCGCCGGCGCGGCGCAGCGAGAGATGGGCTGGATTCACGACCATCGCGCCGGCAACGATCAGCACGACGATGGCGGCGAGCTTGAGGAGCATCAGCGCGTTTTGCGTGTTCGTGCCGCTGCGCACGCCGAGGCAGTTGATGACCGTGAGGATGGCCAGCGAGACCGCGGCGAGCAGCGAGTCGCTCATTGGAATCCCGGTCAGCTCGACCGCGTACTTCGCGAACGTCGCCGCGACCGCGGCCATCCCGCCGCTCTGCATCACGAGCAGCAGCGCCCATCCGTAGAGGAACGCGACGGCGGGATGGTAGGCGTCGCGGAGGTACGCGTACTGCCCGCCGGTCTCCGGCCGCAGCGAGGCGAGCTCCGCGTACGCGAACGCGCCGAGGAGCGCCACGACGCCGCCGGCGATCCAGGCCAGGAGGATGAGGGCGGGCGTGTGGACGTGCCGGGCGACGACGTAGGGATTGATGAAGATGCCGGAGCCGATGATGCCGCCCATGACGAGCATGGTGGCGTCGAAGGGACCGAGGCGGCGGGCGAGCGGCGCGTCGGACGTCATGCTGAGCCGCAACGACGGCGAAGCATCTCAGGATGCGCAGCTCGAGATGCTTCGGCGTCTTCGCGCCTCAGCATGACGGATCCGTGCGGATCGTGGCGACGACCTCGTTCCCGCAGCCGCGGTACTCGAGCGCGTGGAACGTGAAGTGGCGCGCCATCAGGATGCCGCGGCCGTGCGTGTCGAAGGCGCGCGCGGGATCGATCTCGAAGTAACGCTGCCACTCGAAGCCGCCGCCGCAGTCGCGGATGGTAAAGCGCACCTCGCTCCCCTCCCGCTCGAACCGCACCTCGGCGCGCCGCCCGGCGTACTCGGACATGCACAGGCGCCGCTGCACCTCCGCTTCCCACTGAAAGTGCGAGCGCAGCGCGGTCTTCTCGTCGTAGGTGATGCCGAGGTTCCCGTGCTCGACGGCGTTGACGAGGAGCTCGGTCACGCCGATCACCGCGGCCTCGGGGTCGGGGCAGGCACGCGCCAGCACCGAGCCGAGGTCGCGCGCCTCGTCGATCGTGCGGAAGGTGAAGACCGCCTGCTGCGCGAGCGCCAGGGCCTTGAAGCCGCGGTCGAGCTGCGACTGGAGGCGGCGGATCTCGTTGCTGTCCGACGCCGCCGTGCGGATGACCATGCGCAGCACGTCGGCGTTGTACGGCTTGGTGAGGTAGTAATACGCGCCGGCGTTGATCCCCTCGAGCATCTCCTCGCGGCCGACGCAGCCGGTCTGCATGATGACGGGGATGGTGCGGCAGCGCGGATCGGACTTGAGCCGCGCCAGGAGCTCGAGGCCGTTCATGCGCGGCATGGTGCGGTCGAGGAGGATGACGTCGTAGCTGGCGGCGTCGCGGTCGAGCATCTCCCACGCTTCGACGCCGTCGCCGGCGAAGGCGACGTCGGCGGGCAGAGGATGCAGATGCGCCTGCAAAAGCGCGCGGTCGAGGGCGTTGTCCTCGACCACGAGAACGCGCGGCTGCTCGGATGACATGCTGAAGGCGGAATCATAGCCCCTCGCCCCGCTTGCGGGGAGAGGGTGCCGCGAAGCGGCGGGTGAGGGGCGATGCCTGCAGGATGGCGCCCGAAGGACCATATGCTCTTGCCGATGACTCGAACGCGCATCATGGCGGCGCTGCTCCTCGCGGCGACGCTCGCCCTTTACTTCGCCGGACAGCGCCGGAACCCGCCGGGGTTCTACGTCGACGAATGCTCGATCGCCTACAACGCCCTCGAGATCGCGCGGCACGGCGCCGACGAGTACGGCGTCGCCTTTCCGCTCTACTTCAAAGCGTTCGGCGAGTACAAGAACCCCGTCTACATCTATCTATTGGCCGCGGTGTTCGAGGCCACCGGGCCGTCGAACCTCGCGGCGCGGCGGCTGTCGGCGTCGCTCGGCTGGCTGGCCTGCGTCGCGATCGGCTGGCTGGCGTGGCGGACGTCGCGCTCGCGCGGCATCGCCGCGGCGGCGTTTCTTCTCGCCGCCTTCACGCCGATGATCTTCGAGATCAGCCGGCTAGCCTTCGAGGTCGCGCTCTATCCGCTCGCCACCGCGCTCTTCCTCCTGGCCGTGTGGCACGCGTCGCGCCGCGAGCGCTGGACCGCGCGCGACGCCGCGGCGATCGTGGCGGCGCTGCTCCTGCTGACGTACACGTACTCGATCGGACGGCTGTTCGCGCCGCTGCTCCTCGCCGCGCTGATCGCCTTCTTCCACACGCGTGCGCGGCGGCCGCAGCTCGCCGCCATCACGATCGCGTTCCTCTTCCTCGGCGTCGCGCCGATCGTCGCGTACGACCGCCTGCACGGCGGCGCGCTGACAGCGCGTTTCCACTCGCTGACGTACCTCGACGCCTCGCAGCCGATCGCCTCGCTCGCCGGCTTCGAACGGCATTACGTCGACAACGCCCTTCCGCTGTCGATGGCGCTCGCGGGCGACCCCAACGCGCGCCACCACGTGCCGCACAGCGGCGGGAGCATCCTCCTCGTCACGTTCGCGCTCGCCGCGATCGGCGCGTTCCTGGCGCTCCGCTCGCGCGACCGCTGGTGGTGCTTCGTCCTCGCCGGCGCGGCGCTCTCGCTCGTGCCGGCGTCGCTGACGTTCGACCGCTGGCACACGCTGCGGATGGCGCCGTATCCGCTGTTCCTCATCGCGCTGTCGATTCCGGCAATGGAATGGCTGCGACGACAGCGGCGCGCGCTGACCGCCGCGATCGCGGTCGCCGGCGCCGTTCAGGCGATCTGGTTCATGACCGTCTTCTTCCGCGACGGCGGCAAGCGCGTGGCCGAGTTCGACCACGGCGGCCGCCGCGCCGTCGAGACGGCCGTCGCGCAAGGCAGCCGCCCGATCGCCGTCGACGACAGCCTGCACATGGAGGCCTGGTGGTACGGAGCGCAGCGCGGCGTGGAGCGCTCGGCGTTCGCCGTCGGCGCCGCGCCGAAGCCGGGCGGCGTGGCCATCTCCGCGAACGGCGCGCCGAAGAATGCCGCGATCCTGTTCGACGCCGAGGGCTACACCGTGTACGTCGCGCGGCCGTGAGGGCGCGTTATCCTTTGGCCATGCAACTCGCGAAAGACTCCTGCGCCTGCGGCCATCCGCTCGATCACCACGACGGCGGCCGCGGCGCGCCGTGCAACCACTGCGGGTGTGCCGCGGGCGAGCCGCCGTCCGCGTTCGAGGCGGGCGTGATTCATTCGATGCACGAGATGACGGTCATGCTGGCGCGGCTGGTGAAGGAGATGCAGGGAATCAAGCAATAGGGGGCAGGGCGCAGGGGGCGGGGCGCAGATGGCGTTCTCGCGACGACAACCACCTGCGCCCTGCCCCCTGCGCCCCGCCCCCTGAAACTTACGGCTTCTGGAACACCTTCGGATCGATCGTCGGATTGATCTCCATCACCGTCAGCTTGCCGCCGCCGGAGGGCTGGCCGCCCGTGGTGATCGTGAACGCCACCGGCACGTTCACGCCGCCGAACGACTTCCATTCCGTGTAGTCCGTCACCGTCTCGCCGCCGCGTCCCTGCGACACCTTGCGCAGCAGCTTCCCGGTGGCCGGATCGACGTACCACTTCACCGGCGCCGCCGCGCCCGTGCCGATCTCCAGAACCTGCGCGTTGACGTCGCCGACCTTCTCCGTGCCCGCCACGTTGAACGTGTAGCCGGGCTTGTCGATGTTCTTGAGCACCGTCAGCATGTCGGCGCGCGACTCCGAGCGCATCGCGGCGCTCTGCGAGCCCGGCATGTCCTGCGTTCCCTGCGGCGTGATCATGAACGACCCCTCGGGCGCCGACACCATCGTCATCTCGCCCATCGGTGTCTTCATCACGTTGCGGCGCGAGTCGGGAAACTTGACCAGGCTGTCGACCTCGATGTCCATGTTCCCCGCCGGCGTCTTCATCGACATCGTGCCGGTCGTATGCGTGGCCTGCACCGCGTCGACCTTCGCCTGCCCACCGACGAAGTCGCGCACTTTCTTGACCAGCGCGATCCCCTCGGCGCTGCTGGCTGCCGGCACGGCCGCGGCGTTCGCGGCGCCCGGCTTCTGCCCCGGCTCCGGAATCGTGACGTCGATCGTGTGGACTTCGCCGAGCGTCGACAGCGGCTTCTCGAAATCCTTCTCCTTGCCGACGACGAGCAGCGCGAGCTGGTTGGGATTGATGTACTTCTTGGCCACGCGCTCCACGTCCGCCGGCGTCACCTTCTCGATGTTCGCCGCGTAGCGCTGGTAATAGTCGGCCGGGTAGCCGTAGAACTCGAGACGCATCTGCTCGGCCAGCACCTTCGCCGGCGAGTCGAGCGTGAAGACGTAGGCGTTGAGGATCTCCTCCTTCGCGTCCGCGACCTCCTGCGCCGTGATCGGCTTCTCGGCGAGCGTGACGAGCTGCTCGCGCAGCGCGTTCGCCGCCTCGATCGTGGTGTTCCCCTTCGTTCCCATCGAGACGCGGAGGAGACCGGGATGATCCCAGTTCGAGCCGAGGCCGCCGCCGACGGCGTAGGCGAGCCCGCGCTTCGAGCGGATCTCGTTCATGAGCCGGCCGGCGAAGCCGCCGCCGAAGACTTCGTTCATCACCGCGACGGCGTAGTAGTCGGGATTGTTGCGGACGATGCCGGGAGCGACGAAGCCGAGGTTCGTCTGCGTGACGTCGTCCTTGGCCACGAAGTAGACGCCAGGCTTGGCCGGGGCGATGTCGGTCGGCGCGGTGCGCGGCGCCTGCGGCCCCTTCGGCCACGACTCGAACGCGGCGCGGAGCTTCTGCTCCATCGCCGCCGAGTCGAAGTCGCCGGACAGGCCGAAGATGATGTTGTTCGGATGGACGAAGCGCTTGTGGAAGGCGAGGAGGTCGTCGCGCGTGATCGACGCCACCGTGGCGTACTCCGCCTGCCGCGCGTAGACCGAGCTCGCGCCGTAGCCGAGCCGGGCCAGCTCGCGGCCGGCGATGCCCATCGGCTCGTCGTTGCGCCGCGAGATCTGCGTGTTGAGGCGCGTCTTGGCGAGGTCGATCTTGTCCTGGCGGAAGGCGGGGTGCTGCAGAACGTCGACGAAGATCGGAAAGACCGTGTCGAAGTCGTTCTTCAGCACGTTGATGCCGACCGAGGAGGAGTCGTCGTCGGCGCTCGTCTCGACGCGCGCCGCGCGCGCCTCGAGAAGGTCGTCGAGCTGGTCGCCGCTCTTCGTCTCCGTGCCGCCGGTGCGCCACGACTGGCCGTAGATCGACGCCAGGCCGGCCTTGTCGGCGGGGACGTCGCGCTCGCCGCCGCGGATCGACGCGGAGCCGCGGATCAGCGGCAGCTCGTGGTCCTCCATCAGGAAGATGACCATGCCGTTGGCGAGCTGGATGCGCTTCGGCATCGGGACGTTGATCTGGTGCAGCGGCGGGGTCTTGATGTCTTTGTAGCTCTGAACCTGCGCGGCCAGCGGCGCGGCGGCGACGAGCGCGGCCGCGATGCCGAGCGCAATCTTGCGTAGCGGTCTCATTTGGCGTCTCCCTTGGGCGCGGCCGCCGCGGCGGACGCTTTTTTCGTCGACTCGATCATGGCCACGGTGCGGTTCTCCGGCGTGAACATGGCGTTGGCCACGCGCCGGACGTCGGCGGCCGTGACCTTGTCGATCTTGTCGACTTCGCGGAAAAGCTCGCGCCAGTCGCCGAAGCGGGTCTGGTACGAGGCCAGCTGCACGGCCAGGCCGGAGTTGTTGTCGAGCTGCCGGATGAGCTGCGCCTTGTCGCGCGTCTTCACCGACTGCAGCTCCTCCGGCGTCACGTCCTCGTTCTTCAAACGATCGATCTCCGCGTGGATCGGCTCGATGAGGTCGGCGGCCGTATGCCCGGGCGTGGGGATGCCGAAGACGCCGAAGAGGGTCGGGTACTTGTCGCCGGGGAACGCTTCGAAGCTGGCGATGTTCGCGGCGAGCTTCTTGTCGCGCACGAGGGAGCGGTAGAGCCGCGAGGTGCGGCCCTGCGAGAGGACGCCGTTGATGACCGAGTAGACGGCGGCGTCGGGATCGGTGGCCGAGCCGCGATGGTAGCCCTCCATGTAGACGGGCTGCGAGGTCTCGCGCAGGACGACGGTGCGCTCGGCCTTCTGCGGCGGCTCGACGGTGCGCAGCGGCTCGGGTGCCGGCGCCTTCGGCAGGCGGCCGAAGTATTTCTCGATGATCGGCATCACCTCGGCTGCTTTGACGTCGCCGACGACGGCCACGACGATGTTCGCCGGGACGTAGTACTTCTTGTAGAACGCGACGGCGTCGGTCGCGGAGAAGGTGTGCAGATCGGACGGCCAGCCGACGACCGGCTGCCCGTACGGGTGCGCGGTGAACGCGGCGGCGAGCTCCTGCTCGAAGAGGCGCCCGAACGGCGAGCTCTCCGTGCGCATGCGGCGCTCCTCGAAGACGACGTCGCGCTCCTTGTAGAACTCGCGGAAGACGGGGTGCAGGAAGCGCTCGGAGTCGAGGTAGGCCCACAGCTCGACGCGGTTCGACGGGAGCGAGTAGAAGTAAATGGTCTCGTCGTTGCCGGTGCCGGCGTTGATGCCGGTGCCGCCGGCGCGCTGGACGATCTTGGTGAACTCGTTCGGGACGACGTATTTGTTGGCCTCGTCCGCGGCCGCTTTCCAAGCTTTCTCGAGCTCGGCGACCTTGGCGGGGTCGTGGTTGACGGGGTCGCGGCGCGCGCGGTCGTAGGCGGCGTAAGTGTCCTCGACCTTCTGCAGGGCGGCTTTCTCGGCGGCGTAGTCGCTGGTGCCGATCTTGTCGGTGCCCTTGAAGGCCATGTGCTCGAACATGTGGGCGAGACCGGTGATGCCGGGCACTTCCTGCGCGCCGCCGACGTTGACGAGGGTGGCGAAGGAAAAGACCGGGGCTTCGGGACGCTCCATGACGATGACCGTGAGTCCGTTGTCGAGCTTTTTGACCGTGACGCGCTTCTCGATCGAAGCGAGGTCTTGAGCCGCCAGCGGAAGGGCCAGCGCCAGGAGCATGAAGAATGACGCTGCTGTCTTCACGCAAATCCTCCTGGGTGTTCGCCGAAGGATACCAGTAGTGCCGCCGTCCCCGGCGGCCGGCCCGGCGGCGTCCCGCCGCCGGACTCAGCGGCCCCCCGCTCGGTAGGTGCTAACCATCGAACGTTCGGAATGCCAGACTCCGATCATCCGATCAGGGAGTCCGAATCCGCGGGATCGACGCGGGTCGGCCGTGTGAGACGAAATGCAGCCGAGGCATCGTTGCGGCGTTCAGCTCCGAGCAATCCGAATGACACCAAAGATTGCGAGCCCGGAGACCAGTATCAAAAGAAAACCGATCGAGTTCACAGGCACAGCCGACGGTGCGGCCGAAGCCGCAAACGGTGCACTGAATTGGGCCTTGAGATTCGGCCCGACCTCGGTGTCGAGAGCTTGGATTGTGAGGTTCTGATTCGTGCACTGCTGTGTTTGATCGGTATAGCGGCTGTTCACCGCGCGCGACGTCGGGGTGAACGACGGGCTGACTCGGACGGTGCCGTCGGGCGCAAACTCGCCGGGCGTGTAAGTAATGAATGGCACCGTGGCGAGATTGATGTACGCGGTGCCTTGGCAATTAGGCTGAGCGAAATAGAGACCTTCGCCGAAGTCAGTGAGTCGAGTGCGTTGAACAAACAATACGACAGTGTGATTGTTGATGATGACGGATACCGGTCCCAGCCCGACAGATTGGCCGACCACCTGCCCCGTTGAATCGCGGATGACGAGCGCGCCGCCAGGGCTAAACGATTGTGCCTGTAGAGACGGCAGAAGAGAGAAGGCAAGAAGCATGATGAGAAAGAACGTGCCGCGAGCGTTCATAAAGGTTCCTCTCACTTCGGCTTGGACGGACCGTCTTCAGTATACCAAAGAGGCCGTGCGGTGCAGACCTCGGAGTTCATGTCCGCCGGCGCCGCCTGAGGCGACTGAACGAGCATCGGAGGGAGTGAAGTGCGCTTGGTATCGGCGATGGCGGTTGGTGGTGTTGGACGGAAGCGTTCTGGACGTGGCGGATACGGCGAAGAACGTGCGAGCGTTCGGAAGACCTGAAGCCTCACGCGGCAAGTCCGGCTTCCCTCAACTCCGCTTCGTCTCCCTCCTGGAGAACGGTACTCATGTGCTGTTCGGAGCTGAGATGGGCGGCTATCACACCGGCGAGGCGAGCCTGGCTCACAAGGTGATCACGAACTTGCCACCGGACGCCCTCTGTCTGGCCGACCGAGGATATTTCAGCTATTCGCTGTGGAAAGAGGCACTTGAGACTGGTGCACAGCTGCTCTGGCGAGTGCGGGAGGACCTGACTCTCTGCCCAAGATCCGACGACTCTCGGACGGTTCTTGGTTGACGAAGATCTATCTGTCGCCCGAAGCGCGATCGAGAGACCGCAGGGGGATCGAGGCACGGCTCATTGAGTACACCCTTGGAGGCAAAGGTGAGCAGTACCGGCTGCTCTGCTCGAGCCTCGACCAGAGAAAGGCTCCAGCGATCCAACTGGCCAATCTGTATCCGCAGCGATGGACCATCGAAACTGCGTTGGGCGAGCTGAAGACTCGGCTCCGAGGAGCGCGAGTGATTCTGCGCAGCCGCATCCCCGCTCTGGTGCGTCAGGACTTCTACGGGCTTTTGCTTGCTCACTTCGGAGTACGTGCGTTGATGCACGAAGCGGCGCTCGAGGAGGGGGATCGAAGCCACCGATCTGTCGTTCGTCCATGCCCTTCGCACGATCGGACGATATCTGCTGTTGTACGTTTCTTTTTTTCCCTCGGAAGAAGAAGCTCTTCAGATCACTCTTACGTGAGCTGGCCGAGGAGCGGCTGCGTCACCGGCCCCATCGCCACTCTCCGCGCGCCGTCAAGCGAAAGATGAGCAACTACAACACGATCACCAGAGCCAAGCGCACTAGCGTCTCCTACACTGAGCCGATGAACGCCACGCTGAGTTAAAACCGTTGGGGTTAGCCGGCCGGTGCAGGTTCCAACGGCATCTCGTCGTAAGTGCGCCCGTGCAAAAGGCGACCGGCTTTCTTTTTTCGAGTCCCGCCCCATTGTTTGAAAAAAAACCGGACGCCCTGCTGCCGACATTGAGCGAAGATTTTCTCCACCCAGTTTGGTTCCATGCGCCGAGCTCCTGGACCGGACTCGCCACCAACTATGACCCACGAAATACCTCGCAGGTCAACGTCCCCAAGATCCTCGAGCAAGGGCTCGATCGAGAGAAATCTGATCGGGGCCCGCGTCTCACGCAGATGTTCTAGCCGCGGAAGCCCATGTTGCCTGTCTTCGACACTCACCCCCCACCAAATATGTTGCAAGAGCGCTGAATCAGCGATAAGCCGGTTGACGTAATCGCGAAGGCGCTCGGAGCGTTTCGTTAGCACCTGGTAACGATGCCAATTTGCATGTCTCATCACGTCCACCACCTGTGCAATGTAAACATCTGGAACATTGCCATGAAACAGGTCACTCATCGAGTTTACAAAGATTCGTTTCGATGATCGCCATGCGAGTGGATCGTTTAGTCGGTGGTAAATTAATCGAAGATCGAACCCAAACTCATATGGGTGCCCGACGACGCCACGAAATCGCTCAGCAAAACGTTCGGCATAGCAGTTCTTGCACCCGGGGCTTATTTTGGTACAACCCCGCACCGGGTTCCACGTAGCATCGGTCCACTCGATCTCCGATTTCAACGCCATGTCACCCCCGGTAAACTCGTCTGTGGATCTGTGTATTTTAGTGAGTCGTACCAAAACTTCATACCGAGATCATGCCGGCTAAAAAATGCTAGCCGATACAAGGGTGCATTCTTGCTGTTGGTGATTACTTTCGTCGCCGTAAGTCCTTCGTACTGATACCCGAGCCGGCGCATGGCACGGCCGAACTCCTCGGCGACGAAGTCTCCGAAGTTTAACGGCTGCTGGGGCCACCGACTGCGCCAATCTGCAGCGCCAGTGAAGAGTTCTACCGTTTGATTTGAGGGCTTTACGTATTCTGTCTCATTGCGATTCGCATCCATGCCAGATGCAAGCAACACAAGAAAGTCGATTCGACGATTATCGGCGAGCGTTTTGATTGAAGCAAAGCGTAGATTCTCGAGATTAAATGGATCAGCAAAGCAAAACGTCAGAGACTGTTGCGGAATGTGCGAAAGAATCTCAGCGACATTGGAATTTGTGTCACCGTGAATAACGATTACGTCACGGCTTGGAGCACGCCGCCGTGCTCTCGTTTCTAACGCGGTGGCATTATCCGTATCGAGTTCAGAGTAAATATATCTTGAGAACGGCTTCGGTAGATCAAGGACCAGAATTGGTGACGCGGGCACGATACGTCGAGTCTCGCGGAGCATTGCATGACCTGCGGCCGCGAAAATATCAGCGTACAAGAGTCGAAATTTCTTCGACATCGCGCGTGAGAAGATATCGGCGTAGTAGCGTACCAGTTGATACTTCTCCTCGGCCCAGGCACCTACGTCCGGCGTGGCGAGACCGTCGTCTGCTAGCGTCGGCAGGGGCTCCATTTCGCTAACGTAGCACACTCGTCAATATGTAGCCTAGCTTGCAGTCTGGCTAGCCATAATTAGCGAGCGACATCGCCGATGAACATACGATGTCGCTGCCGATCTATCGGCTACGACGCACGAGCATTGGACGCTCACTCGCAATTCGGAACTGCTCGCGGCGATCAGCGCCATCCGCTGCACGGCCAACGCGCGTGAACTACCATTCGCCCCATGCCCCCCGACCTCCATTACCGTGGCTGGCTTCGTCCCGGCCCCCTCCCGCCCGGCGGCGTCGAGTTGGAGGCGGGGGAGACGCTCGACTACATTTCCGGGCATTACCGCATTTTTCAGTATGCGGATGGGCATCGGTTCTCGACGGACGACGTCCTCACCGCGTGGTATGCGACGCAGTGGGCGCCGCGGGTGGGGCGGGCGGCGGACCTGGGATCGGGCATTGGGTCCGTGGCGTTCGTCGTGGCGTGGCGCCTGGCCGGCGCGGAGATCGTCACCGTCGAGGCGCAGGCCATGTCCGTGCGGCTGGCGCGGAAGAGCGTCCGGTACAACGGGCTCGAGGATCGCGTGGAGGTGCGGGAGGGGGATCTGCGGGACTTCGACGACGATCGGGCGTTCGACCTCGTCACCGGATCGCCGCCGTACTTTCCGCCGGGGACCGCCGTCGAGGCTGCGCATCCGCAGGCTGTGCCGGCGCGCATCGAAGTCCGCGGCGGCGTCGCCGACTACGCGCGCACCGCCG
>Ga0070713_100001185_pt1 | contig 16640 bp, 7 predicted proteins | sample LARL82metaG_FD_65465 | JGI IMG/M metagenome (GOLD analysis project Ga0070713, IMG submission 65465) | Corn, switchgrass and miscanthus rhizosphere microbial communities from Kellogg Biological Station, Michigan, USA - LAR L8-2 metaG | ecosystem: Host-associated > Plants > Roots > Rhizosphere ...
GCGGTTGAGCGAGCGGAAGGTGAACGACGAATCGCGCGCCTGACGAGTCGGACTCACAGGCAACAGTGCCGTGGTGATGCGTGACGATGCGCTTGACGATGTCGAGGCCGAGGCCCGTTCCCTTCCCCGCCGCTTTTGTCGTGAAATGCGGCTCGAAGATCCTCGACGCGAGCTCGGGTGGAACTCCTGGCCCACTGTCACTGATCTCCACGCGAATGCCGTCCGACTCAGGAGCCGTCCGCACACGCACCAGACGTTCGCCATCGCTTTTCGCCGACAGTGCGTCGGCCGCGTTATCGAACAGGTTCGTCCAGAGCTGATGCAGCTCGGTGCCGTATGTCTCGACTTTCGGCAGCGACCGATCGTACTGCCGTTCGACTTTGGCGCGAGCCTCGCGCAGCTTGTAGCCCATGAGAGTGAGGCTGCTCTCGAGCGACTCGTGAATGTCGACCGTGCGCCGGCCGGCGTCGGTGTATGCCTGACTTTTCACCGCTCGCACGAGCTCTCCGATGCGTGCCGCGCTCCGGCCGACGTCCTCCAACAGCTGGCGAATCATCGTCAGGCGAGAGAGCCAGGCCATCGCGTCACCGACGACGGCTGGGCTGCAACCCTTCGAGAGCTTCGCCAACTCATCAGGTGTGACGCCACGGTCGACAAGCGACGATGCCAGGTCGGGCGACGCCGGGACGCCATGTCGATCGAGCCATGCACCGATCGCATCCTCCCGGTCGGCGCGGTCCACGACATCGAGGGCGGCGGTGACCGACGGGGCGCTTGCCGTGGTCGCGCCAAGTCGGGCGAGGAAACGCAGCTCCTCGTCTGACCACGGATGGCTGGCAATCTGCCGGAGAATGGGATCGATGGAGTCGATGTTCTCGCGCAGGAGCTCGACCGATCTCCCGATCGCGATGGCGGGGTTCTTCAACTCGTGCGCGAGTCCCGCGGCCAGCACACCGAGCGTTGCCATGCGCTCGTGTTCAATGCGGTCCGAGTCGGCGGTACGAGTCTCCACGGCCGAGTCGCGCATCTCACCCCTCCGCGAGATATCGGTGGGTGAACTGCACCGCGATCGACCCTTCCCCGACCGCGGACGCGACGCGCTTCACCGATTGATGCCTAACGTCGCCCGCGCAGAAGACGCCCGGGACGTTCGTCTCGAGGAGATAGGGATCACGCTCTAGCGGCCAGCCGCGGGGACGGCCGTTCTCCCGCGGCAGATCCGATCCGGTGAGGATGAAGCCGTGCTCGTCGCGCTCGATGACGCCCGCCACCCAATCCGTGCGCGGCGCGGCGCCGATGAAGGCAAAGAGCGACGTCGCCTCCAGCTCGCGCTGTTCGCTGTCGCAAGCGATCGTAACGGAATGGAGCCGGTCATCGCCGTGAATTGCGATGACTCGCGTCCGAGTCATCACGGTAACGTTTGGCGTTCCTTCCACCTGATCGACGAGGTATTGCGACATGCTTTCGCCCAGAGAAGCGCCACGGACGAGGATGACCACGTGCTTGGCGTACTGGGCGAAGAACAGCGCGGCCTGTCCCGCCGAATTGCCGCCGCCGATGATAAGTACTTCCTCATCGCGGCAGGAGATCGCCTCGGTGAGCGCGGCACCGTAATAGACGCCGGCTCCCGTGAGTTTCTCCGCGCCCGGCACGTCGAGTGTCCGATACGACACGCCGGACGCGATGAGGAGGGCACGCGTCGAGACCTCCGAGCCATCGGAAAGAGTGATGACGCGGTACTGGCCGTCGATGCGAAGCCGACACGCCTCCTGCGGCGTCAGGAGCTCGGCGCCGAACTTCCGCGCTTGCGCGACGGCGCGCCGCGTGAGATCGGCGCCCGTGAGCCCACTGGGAAAGCCGAGGTAGTTCTCGATTCGTGAGCTGGTACCCGCCTGTCCCCCCGGCGCTTCGCGCTCGAGGAGCAGCGTACGGAGTCCTTCCGATGCCCCGTACACTGCCGCGGCCAATCCGGCGGGTCCACCACCGACGACGACCAAATCATAGAAGGGCTTCTCGGCCCGAGAGCGCAACCCGAGTCGCGCGCCAAGCGCGCCGACCTCCGGGGCGGCGAGCACGTCGCCATCCGGAAAGACGACAACCGGAAGTGCCGGAGCCTCCGTTCCCGTTGATAACTTGCTCAAGACACTGCGTGCTTCGTCCGAGACATCGAGGTCGAGCCACTTGAAGGGCACCAGATTGCGGCCGAGGAAATCGCGGACGTCATGCGACTTGGGAGACCAGCGGTGACCGATGACGCGGATTCCTTCGAACGGGGCCTGGTAACCCGACTGCCAGTCGTCGAGCAAATCGTCGAGAACGGTGTAGAGCTTCTCCTCGGGCGGATCCCACGGCTTGAGGAGATAATTATCGATTCGCGCCTTGTTGATGGCGTCGATGGCCGCATCGGTGTCGGCATACGCAGTGAGGAGCACCCGTTTCGCGTCCGGGACGAGCTTCAATGTCTGCTGGAGTAGCTCGACGCCGGTCATCTCCGGCATCCGCTGATCGGCCACGACCATGGCAATCGGATCGCCGCGCTCTTCGAAGGTGCGGAGGGCGTCGATCGCCGATGCGCCCGACTCGGCTCGCACGACGCGATAGCGATCGGCATAGCGACGGCGCAGATCGCGGTCGACAGCGCGAAGGACCTCAGGATCGTCGTCGACAGCGAGTAGGACGGGACGCATGCACGAAGGATAAAGCTAGGGGCTAGCCCCTAGTCCTTCACTCCGGTGACCACCGCCGGCACGTCGAGCTCTTTCATCATCCGATTGAACGCCACGACATCGGTCGTCTCCAGTGCGTGGAGCCGGGCGATGTGGCGGTCGGCCTGCGCGGCGAGGTCGCGGTAAACCTCAGCCTCCTGCTTCGTTGGCGCGCCGTCGGCGCTCTGCACCATGTCGGCGAGCGAGAGCAGCATGTTGTAGAGGCGGATCGGATAGTGCAGCGTGATCTGGTCGGCGTGCGAATGCACCTCGACCAGCGAGTCGCGAATCGCCTCGAGCTTCTGGCGCAGCGGCGTCGCCGCGCCGCCGACGCGCGCCGCATACGTTTGCTTCTTCGCGTGGTCGACGCGCTCGTCGAGCTGGTGCTCGATGTCGAGAATCCGGCCGACCGCATCGGAGAGGTCGTTCGTCGTCTGCTGTACCTGAAGCGCCAGCGCCACCTGCGCGTCGTAATCGGCCTGAGTTGCGTGGGTGCGGGGATCGGGTCGAACGACCACACGTTCCTCTCGGGTCTGGCCAGCCGCGATGAGACGTACCGTGTACGTGCCTGGTGCGATCAACGGTCCTGACGTGGAGCCCTCATCGTTCACCACGCCGCGGACTTCGTGGGTGGCCGAATAGCGCAGATTCCAGACGAAGCGATTGAGCCCGATACGCGCCGGCACAATGGAGTCGGCGGGCACGAAGGCGAGTGTGTCGTCGGCGAAGGAGCGGGAGCCGCGAGGCTTCTCAGCGAGGGTATCGCGCGGTTGGACCGCCTTCGCCGCTGTGGAATCACTCTTCTGCGTGCTGTCGTGTGTCGCGCTGGTGTAGGAGCGGATAAGCTTGCCGCTCGCATCTCGAAACTCGAGTGTCACCGGGGACGCGACGGCGCTCTTCAGCCAGTAGCTGACCGTTAGGCAGCAGGGCGGATTTTCCCCGGCGTCCTCACCGCGGCGGCTTCCGCCTTCGAAGCGGATCGCCGTGTCCGACGCGAAGAGGTGAACAGCCTCGCCGCGCACCGCGTCCGTCATCTGACGTAATGGAGAAATGTCGTCGAGTGCCCAGAAAGCTCGCCCGTGTGTCGCAGCGATGAGATCACTGCCATGGATGTGAAGGTCACGTACGGACGAACGCGGCAGATTGAGTTGCAGCGAACGCCAATGCGCCCCGTCATCCATCGAATACCAGACGCCCGTTTCGGTGCCGACGTAGAGCAGACCGCGCCTGACTGGATCCTCGCGAATCGTGCGTGTGTATGCTCCAGGGGGAATGCCAGCGTCGATGCGCGACCAACTGTGGCCGTAGTCAGTCGTCTTCCAGAGATAGGGCCGGAGATCGTCGAGCTGGTAGCGATTGGCAGCGAGGTACGCCGTGCCAGCGTCGAAGTGCGACGGCTCGATAATCGACACGCGCGTGAAGTGCGCCATGTCGCGCGGCGTCACGTTCGTCCACGTCTGGCCGTTGTCGCGGGTGAGGTGCACGAGCCCGTCGTCGGAACCCGCCCAGAAAAGCCCGGCCGTCGTCGGCGATTCAGCGAGCGCGAAGATCGTGGCGTACCACTCCGTCCCTGTCATGTCATTCGTCACCGAGCCGCCGACAGGGCCCATCGTCGCCGGCTCGTGCAGGGTCAGATCAGGGCTCACCGCTTCCCAGCTCTCGCCATCATTCGTCGACCGAAAGACTCGGTTCGCCGCGACGTACAGCTCGTTAGGTCTGTGTCGTGAGTACAGGATCGGAAAGGTCCACTGAAACCGGTTCGGCACACGCGACACCGCCCAGCCATCGTAATTATTCAGACCGACGCTGATGTCCGTCGTGTGCTGCGTCCGAACGGAATAGCGCGTGAGCGTTCCGGTATACGTGCCGGCGATCACGGTATTCGCATCGTTGGGCTTGGGGGCGATGTAGCCTGACTCGCCTCCCCCCACATAGTACCAATCCTCGCGCGAGATAGCGCCGTCGTCGGAGCGGCTGGCGATCGACACGGTGGTATTGTCCTGCTGCGCGCCGTAGATGCGATACGGGAACTGGTCGTCAGTGGTGACATGATAGAACTGCGCGGTCGGCTGATTCATCTGACTCGACCAGCTGTCGCCGCCATCGACGCTGACCGTCGCGCCACCATCATTGCCACTGATGAGTCTCTTCGAGTCCCTGGGATCGATCCACAGATCGTGGGTGTCCCCGTGCGGCAAACGAAGGCGCGTAAATGTGCGGCCACCATCGATCGACTTCCACGTCGAGAGATTCATGACGTACATCGTGTTCACGTCGGTCGGATCTGCCCGGACCACGGAGTAGTACCAGGGCCGAACCATCCAGCGCTGATCGCCACTCGTCCGCTGCCAACTCTTGCCGCCGTCATCGGAGCGGAAAATGCCACCGGTGGAATCCTCGGGCGGCGTCTCGATCGTCGCGTAGACTCGCTCCGGATCCGCGGGCGACACTGCGACGCCGATTCGGCCGAGACGGCCACGCGGAATGCCTTCGTTGAGCGTCAGCTCTGTCCAGTGATCGCCAGCGTCGGTGGATTTCCAGAGTCCACTCCGCCCCGCGCCGGCGGTGAACCCCCAAGGATGGCGCTGCATTCGCCACATGGCGGCGTAGAGCACCCGGGTGTTGGATGGATCGATCGCCAGATCGATCGCACCGGTGGAGTCGTCGACGAAGAGCACCTTTTGCCAGCTTCGCCCGCCATCACGCGAGCGAAAGACTCCGCGCGTCGGATTCGGACCCGCACCATGCCCCATGGCCGCGACGTAGACGACGTCCGGGTCACGCGGGTCGACGACGATGCGCGCGATATGCCGGGCGTCGTCGAGCCCGAGGTGCGTCCAGCTGTGTCCACCGTCGGTAGAGCGATCGACGCCGTCGCCGTAGGTATAGTCTTCTCTAAAGTCGGCCTCGCCGCCGCCCGCGTAAACCACATTGGGATCGCTCGGCGCGACAGCGATGGCACCGATCGAGGCAAGACTCGACTTGCCATCGGAGAGATTGGTCCAGCTCTGTCCCGCATTCGTCGATTTCCAGACGCCGCCATCCACGGCACCGAAATAGAAGACGCGCTGGTTACTCGGATCGCCGGTGACGGCGACCGATCGGCCGCCACGGAAGGGACCGACGAGCCGCCACCGCAGGCCTCGGAGCTCGGGCGCCGTGCGTTCGTAGCGCGCGCTGTCGATGGGGCTTGGAGTGGTGGTCCGGCCCTGGGCCAGCACAGGCAACGGAAGGGCGAGGAGTGCTATTACCAGACGGTGCATGGATGATCCCTGTTCCGTAGAGCTGTTCAGATCCTCTGTGACTCCGTGGTTTCAAACTTCCAAGAGCGTTCACGAAACTTCGAGTACGACCTTGCCGAATGTGGCGTTGCTCTCGAGGTGTCGGTGAGCGTCGCCAATCTGGTCGAGTCGAAAGACGCGATCGATGACCGGTCTGACGACGCCGCGCGCCAACAGCGGGCCGACCTGCGCAGCAAAGGCCTGCGTGGCGGCGATTTTCTCCTCGAGGCCGCGGGCGCGCAAGACCGTGCCACGGATCGTGAGTCGTTTTCCGAGCACTACGCCGAGGGGTATCGAGGCATCGCGGCCACCCATGGTGCCAATGAGAATGATGCGCCCCTTCGGCGCGGCGGCGGCGATGCTCGCGGGCAGATAGGGCCCGCCGACGAGATCGAGCACCACTTCGGCACCGGCCCCATTGGTGAGCGTCGCGACACGAGCCGCTATCTCGTTAGGGTCACCGTTCACGACGATGCCCTCGTCGAGACCGAACGCGCGAGCGCGATCTATCTTCTCCCGGGTGCGCGCGTCGCCGATCGGGATTGCCCCAGTTGCGCGCGCGAGCTGCACGGCCGCGAGACCAACGCCGCTTCCCACGGCGTGAATGAGGACATGCTCGGACATGCGCACGCCTGCCTGCGTCACCAGGGCATCGTGCGCGGTGATGAACGCCTCGGGAACGGCGGCCGCCTCCGTCCAGGTGAGGTTCGGCGGAATCGCCGCGAGCGTGCGCTCGTGGGTGACGATATACTCGGCGCTCCCTCCGCCACCGACGATACCGTACACCCGATCGCCCTGCTTCCAGACGGGAGCACTGGGGCCGCACGCTACGATCTCACCAGCGATCTCCATTCCGGGAATATCCGCAGGCCAACCCGGTGGTGCGGGATAGCGCCCCTCGCGCTGCAGAAGATCCGCTCGATTGAGCGCGGTCGCGCGCACGCGAACGAGCGCTTCGCCAGTGCCCGGCTGAGGTCGAGCGACGTCTCGAATCTCGAGAACCTCAGGGCCACCAGGGCGCGCAATGACGGCGGCGCGCATGCGTGTCGTGTCCGTGGACATCTGTCGCCATTGCAGGAGTGTCGCGGCGTGCCGGGATCGCGTTACGACGTCACGAGACGCGCTGCCGCCGCATGAATGATATCGAGCTGTCGCGACACGCGGTGGAATTGCGGCAGCGTGAGCTCGGGATGCGTCAGCGTCGGTGGCTCCGGTTCGCACGGATCCGGCACGCGGCGCGCCGCGATGGCATCGGCGAGGCAGTCGAGCATCCTCGTTAGGTATCCGATGAAGCGCGACACGTCGTCGCGGATCGCCGGCGCGTCGGGCGAATAGCGCAGCGAACCCAGCGCCGTCGACGCGCTGATGAGACGTCTCGTGAAGGTGAGAATCGTCGTCGCCGGTTCGAGCTCGCGGCGCCGCCAGCTCCACTCCGCGACGAGCCGCTCGAAGGAGGCCTCGGCGTTCGTCACGGCGAGGGACGCTTCGCGACGCGCTGCCGCCAGGGTGACGCTGGATTCCTCACCGGTCGTGTTCCACATCGCCGCGACCACTCGCAGGTGCGCTGCTGCTGCGCGTAGCGATTTCGCCGCGAGCTCGGGAAAGCGATCATGCTCGGATCCCGGCCAGAGCAGCCACGCGCCGAGGAGCCCAAGGCCGCCGCCGATGAGGGTGTTGATAGCGCGCAGACGTGCGAGGTGCCAGTCGCCGGCGCTCATCTCGGCAAGTAGCACGAATGTCGGCGTGAGGAAAATCGAATAGATGAGATAGTTCACACGGAGGTATGCGACGCTCACCGCCGCGAGAACGAAGACGAGGACGAGAAGTCCCCGCGCGTCCTGAACGAGCCCGACGAACGCGGCGGTGAGGAGGGCACCGGCGACAGTGCCGACGACCCGCTGCAAGGCTTTGATGAGAGTTGCACCCGCGTAAGGCTGCAGAATGATCAGGACCGTGATCGTCACCCAGTAGCCGCGCTGCAGGTGGAGCACGCGAGTGATGAGAACCGCAACGGCTGTCACCAGTGCGACACGCAGCGCATGCCGCATCGCGAGTGAGTTCAGCGTCAGACCGGCGCGCAGTGTCTCCACTACTGGCGGCCGATCCTCGACGATGGTGAGAACCGCCAGCGCGGGTGGAATGTTCGGCAGACGGCCGCTCTCCAGTGCGTCGGCGTTGGCGGCGATGACGGTCGAGTATTCTTCGAGTTGGTCGAGCAGTCGCGCGGCCTGGGCCGCGACATTGGAGGTCGCCGCGATCGCGTCGCGCTTCGCTACCGTGGTGAGTGCCGGCGGGGCATGCGGCTCCATCTCGACGGTCGTGGCGATGCGCCGCGCCGCGGCCGCAAACTTTGCGAGGGCTTCGCCCGTCCGCCGACAGACTTCGGCGTCGCCACCGTCCGCGGCGCCCTCGAGGAGCTCGTCGAGCGCGATGAGGGTGCCGAAGAGCAGGTCCGCACCCTGGACGAGCATCAGCAGTCGCTCACCGCGTCTGGCCTCTCCCTGGCCGCCCCGCCGCGAGACGGCGACGACCCCTCGGGCGGCCTCGATGGAATCGCGAATGAGACGACGCTCCTGCTGCAGCGCGGCACGATCATCGTCGTTAGGCAATCGGCCGGCCATCTTGGCAACGGCATCCGCGTAGTGAGCGAGCTCGCGATAGCAGCGCCCGGTGGCGCGGCGCAGCGGCCGATAGGGACGGATTGGCCAGAAGACGAGGGCGAGGATCATTGCCCATATACCGCCCGCGAGTAGATATGCGCCGCGCGCCATGGCTTCGCCGGCGTCAGGCGATGGCGCGGAAAGCGAGACCGCAAAGGCGACGGCGATGCTCGTCCCGACTCCGCCGGCGCTGACGCCGAACTCCCGCGCGATGCTCATGAGACCAACGACAACGAACGTGATCACCACCGCCGGCCAGGTATGGGCGCCGACGAGCGCACCGATGATGACGCCGAGTGCTGCACCGATCGTGAGCGAGCCCATGGTGAGGGCTCGCGTCCGGTATGCGCCGCCCCGATCGGCGACGGCGGCGCTGAAACCGCCAAGACTCGCCCAGGTACCGCCGGATGAATGCAGGAGCTGGGTGACGAGCAGCGGCACCATCGTCGCCACCGCGGCACGCAATCCAGCGACGATTGCTGGTCGTTCGGTCGTGGACCTAACGAGAACCGCAAGGCGCCCTGGCGGGGAAGCGCGCGGAGGCTCTCTCGGTGGCGTGGTGGCAGTCACGGGTTGGAATCTGACATCGTGACGAGCAGGGGGCAGAGGGCAGAGGGTGGCGGAAAAGGAAAAAGGCCGACGGCAAAGCCGTCGGCCTTCCTTATTCCACCCTCTACCATCAACCCTCTACGGGTTTCGATCGATACAGCCGTGCGAGTTTGGATTCGAAAGGATCTCGTCCAGAGGGATGGGGAAGTTCACGTCCGGTCCGTATATACCGCCGCCACGGCCCGTGTATGTGCCAGTCGGGAACACCGACTCCGAGTTCAAGCCATAGCCCGCCGGTGCGGCGCGCGACAGCCGACGCAGATCGCCCAACCGGTGCTCTGTCAGGTACAGCCAGAAGGCGCGCTCGCTGAAGAGCTGGAGCAGTTGGTCTTGTGACGTCGCCGCTGGAGCGAGCGCCGCGATCCCTGCGTCCGAACGAAGCGTGTTGAGGATCCCGAGCGTGCCGCCCACGCCGGCGTAATTGCCAGCAGCGAGCTGCGCCTCGGCGATGATCAGCTGCGCCTCGGTATAGCTCGCGAGCACGGTGCTCGCATCACGGCTCGCATACTTGAGCGTTCCGAAAACCTCGCGCTGGTTGTCGAACCCGAGACCCAGATCGAGGAACGGTGTGCGCGGATCGTTCGCGCTGCGGAACGGCAGGCCGTTTTTCCCCTCGTTGTTCGCTTGCGTCCACCGCCCTTCCAGCCACTGCAGCTCGAACACGCCATTGTTCTGGCGACCTGTGTTGGAGCTGGAGAAGACGATGTACTCGAAGTCCGGTGAGACGGCGGCAACCGTATCCGCGGCCGCGGCGAGATTGGCGTTGCTCTGGAAGATCAGCGCGCGCGCCGTGCCGACGCGTGCGAGATCCGTGAGCCTGCTATTGCCCGTTGTCTTCGCCACGCTCAATGCGATCGTGAAGCGATTGAGGGCTGAGTCGAGCAGTTGCTGCGTCGTCAGCGGCACGCCGGGAATGACGTTTCCCGCTGCGTCGAGCTTGGTGATCGGCACTCCAGAGCAATATGACTCGGCAAGCATGAGGAACGAGTAGCCTTCGAGGCTCAGCGCCTCGGAGTACCCGGTGTCCGCCGGCGCGAGTGCCTTGTACGCGCTTTCGGCGCGGAATGAGGACTGCCGCGCGCGCTCGACGTCGAAGAAGATCGTGGACATCGTCGAGTTGTTCTGGTCGATGGCGCGGCGATCGACCTGCACGCGCGTCGGGAACGTCTCGGTGAACGAGAACTCGTCGGTGAAGAGCCCGGTCATGTTGACGAGCCCTTCGGGACCGGTGCCGGTGCCCGCGAACGCCACCTGAAAATCGCCGATGGCGGTGGCGAGGATCGTGGGTAGAGCGGCCTTGCCCTTCAATTCTGACGGAAGAGCGACATCGGGGTCGGGGACCTGCAACACCTTATCCACCGAGCACGCCGAGAGCAGCACGCCGACGGCGAGGATCGCTCCCCGCGCGCCGAACCGCCGCGTGATTCTATTTAGCATCGAATAAGCCTCATTTATCGAATTTGTCGGATAGTGTCGTGGTCGGTGACCGGTGGTCGGTGGTCCTCGCCACCGTTCACCGATCACCGCTCACCGAACTCACCACCCGAGGTCGAGACGGATGGTGTAGTAGCGAACCTGCGGCTGACTCAGGAACTCGTCGGTGTCGAAGTTGAAGCCGCCGTTCTCGTTGATCTCCGGATCGAGGCCGGTGTACTTCGTCCAGGTGTGCAGATTGCGGCCAGCGAGGGTGAGCGTCGCGCCATTGAATCCCATTCGCGACACGTACCGCGCCGGGACACCGATGGCCACCGACACTTCGCGTAGCTTCGTGAAGCTGGCGTCCTCGATGTAGCCGTAATCCGTGCCCATCAGCCCGGCGATGTAACGCGCCTGCTGATTGAGCGGGGCGGTCTTGCTGTTCGCCGCGAAGGAGTTGCCGAAGCTCACGTCGCGGAACCGGTCGGTGAAGTTGAGCAACTTCTGACCACCACGGTGATCGAAGAGCGCCCGGACGGTGAAGTTCTTGTAGATCGTGAGCTGCGGCGTGAACGACACCTCGCTCAGCGGGAAGGGCGAGCCAATGAAGACCGCGGTGTCACCGAGGGTGACCTCGCACGCCGGCAGCGACGCGCCTTTCGGATTCGCCGTGCCGTTGTTCGTCGGGCAGTTGGTGCGGCTGATGATGCCGTCCTTGTTCAGGTCCGCGTAGCTCTTGATCGGCACCGCCCAGTAGCCGCCCAACGGGTAGCCGTTCTGTTGACGCTGGGTGTTGTCCGCGCCGAAGATGATCGGCGCGATGCCGTGACCGAGATTCACGAGCTTGTTCGCGTTGCGGCTGCCATTGATGAGCAGCGTGCCGGCGATTTGGTGCGTGTCGAACAGGTTGGCGTTGATCTGGTACTCCAGCCCGGCATTCTTCACGCGGCCGAGGTTCTCCAGCCGTGTCGTCTGCTCGCCTTCCGAGAGCGGAATGGGTCGCGCGACGATCGCGTCCGTCGTGATCTTGCTGTAGTAGGTGACTTCCGTGCCGATGCGATCGTGGAAGAAGCCGGCATCGAAACCGACCTCCGCCTCCTTCGACAGCTCGGGCTTCAGATTGATGTTGCCGATGCCGCCGACGAAGAAGCCTGGCACGTTCGTCGATTGCGTGTTGCCGCTGCGAATGGCAACGGCCGTTGGCGTGAGGAAGCGAATGGCGTCACGGAAATTCGGACGCTGGCCACTGCCGCCATACGCGCTACGCAGGCGCAGCGAGGAGACGATGTCCTGCTTCGGGAAAAAGCCCTCCTCACCGATTACCCACGACACACTGGCCGCCGGGTACAGCACACTCTTGAAGTCCTGGCCGAAGGCGCTGTTCTTGTCACCGCGGAGCGCGCCGGTGACGAAGAGCTTCTCGCGCCAGGATAGCTGTTCCTGGAGGTAGGCGCCTAACGTCTTGTTCTCGATGTTGGTTTCACCGACCGCGAAGAGCGCCGTCGCACCCTGCAACGAGCCGGTGCCTGGCACGAGGTTCTGGCCGAAGGCGAGCGTCGCGCGCGTGATCTCGTCGTTGAACTGCACGCCCGCGGCCGTCGCCGAGCGCAGCGTCGAGCGCGGGTTGAAGGTGGCCGTGGCGCCGAGGTTCGAGGTGTACACGAAATCCTGGAACGGGTTCGACGTACGCTTGCCGACCGGATCGTCCGCGAACTGGCTCGTCGGGCCGCCGGCGCTCGCGGGCGGAATGAATTCCTGGTCGATGCGGTTCGTGAAGTCCACGCCGGCGGTGCCGATCGCGGACAGCCACGTGAGCGGCTGCCATTGGGCACGGCTCGATCCGGTGAAGCGATCGACGTTGTTCACCGTGTTGATCGCGAAGATGTCCTGCGGCGTATCGAAGCCGAAGCCGCCGAGACCACCATAGTTCGGGATCGCGCTGCCGAGCAGGCCTTGCGGAATGACACCGCGAACGTTGTTGTCGTTCTGCGGCAAACGCAGGCGGCTCTGCACGTAGCCGGTGTTCACCGAAAGATCGAAGTTGTCGCGGAGCTGACTGTGAATGTTCGCCCGCAACGAAATGTTGCGCTCGCGATTGATCGCGTAGACCCCCTGCTCACGATAGAAATCGCCCCCGATGAAGTACTGCGAGAGCTCGGAGCCGCCGGAGACGTCAGCGCCATAGCGCTCGCGCCAGCCACGGGTGAACGGGCTATTCTGCTCGAGTGGATTGTACGAGACGAGCTTCCGCTCACCCGGGCAGAAGCCGCGGATTTGCAGATCGAGGGTGCAGGGGAAGAGCGTATCGGGCGCGTAATCGGCCTCGTCGAGCGTCCAGTAGTTCGCCGGATAGCTCGTGACTTCGTTCACCGTGCCCGCTTCCGAATGGAAATTCCATTTCGTGTGGCCGGCGGTGCCACGCTTGGTCGTGATCTGGATGACGCCGTTCGACGCCGCCGTTCCATAGAGCGCGGCCGCGGCCGGGCCCTTGATGATCTCGATGTTCTCGATGTCTTCAGGGTTGATGTCGTTCAACCGCGACGGCACCTGGCCGCCGACACCGATGCTCGTTGCGCCCTCGTCATTGTTGACGCGGATGCCGTCGACGATGATGAGCGGGTCGTTGGACAGCGAGACCGAGTTCGAGCCGCGGATGCGAATGCGCGCCGCGCTGCCCGTCGTACCGCCCGCTTCCTGTACCGTAACGCCCGCGGCGCGTGACGAGAGCACGTTTTGCAAGTTTGCAACAGCCGCCTGCGGCACTTCCTCGGGCACGTTCACCATCGCCGTCGAGACGCCGCTCTCGCGACGCGACTGCTCCGCCCCGGTCGCGGTCACCTGTACGACGCCGAGCTGCGTCGCCGACTGCTCGAGTGCGAAATCGAGGGTCGCTGTTTCACCTGCGGCAATCGTCACCGGTCGCGACGCCGAGCCGTAGCCGATGCGCAGCGTCTGGACGGTGATTGTTCCCGCGGGCACACCCGTGATGCGATACGTGCCCTGATCGCTCGTCTGCGCGCCACGCGTCGTGCCGACCACTCGCACCGTTGCACCGACAATCGGTTGCTGCGAGCCGCGGTCGATGACGCGTCCCGTGATCGTTCCGGCAGGCTGCTGCGCTGCAGCCAGCATCGGAGCGACCACGATCGCGCAGACGCCAAGCTTTTGGATCCAAGCCATTCGGTCCTCCCTTTCCCCCCAAGGTCAATGGGCGCCGCGCGTCTGCGACTCGCACGGCCGTGAGGCGGTTGAAATGCGATGTACGCCGCTATCCTGGCGGCGATCGTACACCCAATCCATGACGTCACGCGAACGTTCGCGCGCCGCTTTTCCGCTGTTTGTTGAACCCGGTCCGACGTTGAGAAGTCACGCATTCGCGGAAGTTCTCCGCGAAACGCACGATGCCGTGACGAACCGGTATGTTGGTGTGATGAACCGTGGAGCGTCGCAGCGCCCGATGCCGGTTTACGAAATGCGAGGCGATGCTCCGCCGGTCGCACGGTACGAATGTAATGCGTGTAACCGGAATCGTGGTCTAGTGCCGCGCGAAAGTTCGGGTCGCGACACGTGCACCGTCCATGACGACCTCAGCATCGCTGATTGCCGCGCACACATATGTCCGTTTGCGGGCACATTCTTCCCCGTACCGCAACGAGTGTCCACACCCCGTGATGCCCTCCCGATTCTCCCTCGATTATTACTTGCTAAACGCTTGCCTGGGGCTCAGTCGAGGGCGATGCGATATCCCGCCTTCCGCACGGTGAGGATATAGCGCGGATTCGCGGGATCGTCCTCGAGCTTGCGCCGCAGTTCGGCGACGTGTGTGTCCACGGTGCGACTGACGACTTCGGCATCGTAGCCCCACACGTCGCGCAACAGGTCCAGCCGAGGCACGATGCCGCCATTGCGCCGCAACAACGCCATCAAAAGCTCGAACTCCTTTGGCCGGAGCGGCACCGGGAATCCCCGTCGAAACACGCCGTGCGTGCTCGGCCGCACTTCGATGTCACCGAAACGAATACGCTCGGCCCCCGGCCCGTTCCCACTCGCGCGTGCCGGAGCGGCCGCGCGGCGCAAGAGCGCGTTCACGCGGCCGAGCAGCTCGAGCAGGCCGAACGGCTTCGTTACATAATCGTCCGCTCCGTAACGAAAGCCGCGCACCTTGTCCGCTTCCTCACTTCGCGCCGTGAGAATGAGCACCGGCACATCGTTTCCTTCGGCGCGCAGTGTCGACAGAACGCGGTAGCCATCGAGACTCGGCAACGCGAGGTCGAGAATGACGAGATCGTGCATGCCCGTCCGTGCGTGCGCGAGGCCGTCACCGCCGTCGTGCACGATGTCCACCAGGTAGCCCTCGATCTCGAGGTTGTTGGCGAGACCTTGGGCGAGATCGCGGTGATCCTCGACAATCAGTACCCTTGGCAACGTATGGCCCTGGTTCGAATAGGCGGCGTCGGGCCGTCGGCGCAGCTTCGCGCTCAGGCCTGAGTTCGCGCACCGGTGGTCTCGAGCTCGGGACTCACGCGCTGGAATCTCACGCCGACGGCACGACGACGGCTGTAGGCAAAGTAGATCACGAGCCCCGCCGCGAGCCAGATGAAGAGCCGCATCCAGGTCTGGATCGGCAGTCCGATCATCTGGGCAAGACAGATCAGTGCCCCAAGAATCGGCACGACCGGGACCCATGGCGTGCGAAAGGGGCGCTCGAGCTCGGGCGCGGTCCTGCGTAGCATAACGACGCCGATACAGACGAGCACGAAGGCGAGCAACGTTCCGATGCTCACGAGCTGACCGAGGAGCGTAATCGGCAGCAGACCCGCGGCGCAGGCGATGACGATGCCAGTGAGCAGCGTGCTCAGATACGGCGTTCGAAAGCGCGGATGAACCTTCCCGAACAGCGCGGGCAGCAAGCCGTCGCGGCTCATCGAATAGAAGATGCGCGTTTGCGCCAGCAGCTGAACGAGCATCGTGCTGAACAAGCCGAACAGAGCGCTCACTTTCACGACGGGGCTGAACCAGCGGAGGCCCGTCGCGTCGATGCCGACCGCGAGCGGATCGGCGACGTTGAGCCGGCGGTAGCTCACGATGCCCAGGAGGACCGTGGCGACGGCGATGTAGATGACCGTGCAGATCGCCAGCGACCCGAGAATGCCGATCGGCATGTCGCGCTGTGGCCGACGCGCCTCCTGCGCCGCCGTCGAGACGGCATCGAATCCGATGTACGCGAAGAACATGATGCCGGCGCCGCGCAGCACGCCGCTCCAGCCGAACACGCCGAACGTTCCCTCGTTAGGTGGAATGAAAGGGGTGAGGTTCGCCCGTCTCACGTACGCGGCACCCAGGGCGACGAAGAAGACGAGAACCAGCGACTTGATCAGAACGAGCACCGTGTTCGTTCCCGCCGATTGGCGAATACCGATGACGAGCAGCGCCGTGACGAGCAGCACGACGAACGTCGCCGGGAGGTTGAAGACTCCATGCGCGATCCCGCCATCGGCGAGGGTGATCGATGCGCCGCGTGGCGCCGTGAGCGCCGGCGGAATGACGATGCCCAGGTCGCGACAGAAGCTCACGAGATATCCGGACCAGCCGACGGCGACGGTGGAAGCACTGAGTGCGTACTCGAGGATCAGATCCCAGCCAATGATCCAGGCGAAGATTTCTCCCACGGTGGCGTACGCATAGGTGTACGCGCTCCCCGCCACCGGGACCATCGCCGCGAACTCCGCGTAGCAGAGCCCCGCGAACGCGCACCCGACGGCGGAGATGATCATCGACAGGACGAGCGCAGGACCCGCGGCCGTGGACGCGGCGACGCCGGTGAAGACGAAGATGCCGGTGCCGATGATCGAGCCGATGCCGAGCGCCGTTAGGCTGAGGGGACCGAGAGTGCGCAGCAGCAGACTGCGCTCCGACTCGAGTCGGAGCTCGGCGAGTGATTTGCGCGTGAAGAGGGACATGGCTGGTGG
>Ga0070713_100001186_pt1 | contig 16637 bp, 16 predicted proteins | sample LARL82metaG_FD_65465 | JGI IMG/M metagenome (GOLD analysis project Ga0070713, IMG submission 65465) | Corn, switchgrass and miscanthus rhizosphere microbial communities from Kellogg Biological Station, Michigan, USA - LAR L8-2 metaG | ecosystem: Host-associated > Plants > Roots > Rhizosphere ...
ACCAGCGACGCCTGATGCTTCGCCACCCAGGCCTTCCAGGCCGCCATGCCCTCTCTTTCCCTGGACCTGCGATCCGTCTCGGACAGCGCGTTCCATGCCGCGAACTTCTTGCTGTTCTTGCTGCCGACGAAGACGGCGAGATAGGTATTGCTCATATGTTGCTCCTGTTGACGCAAAAGATCTGCTCTAGCGATTCAGCAATGCATCGAAGCCGGCCGCCGCCGCCTGAACGTCCGGCGGGAAATCGGCCATTTCCTGCACCTGACGAATTTCAATCACTTCATTGTTGGAACCCGGGCACCTCTTCGCCCAGGCGATCGCCTCCTCCCTCGAGTTCACCTCGATCATCCAGTAGCCGCCGATCACTTCCTTGGCCTCGGTAAAGGGGCCGTCGGTCACGACCGGCTTGCCGCCGGCGAAGGAGACGCGGGCGCCCATGGAGGGCGGGTGCAGCCCGTCGAGCGTGATAAGCACGCCGGCCTCCTTCAGCGCCTCGTTGTATTTCATCATGGCGGCCACAGCTTCGGCCGGCGGCATGGTGCCGGGGGCTGCGGCCTCATACCCTGAGGGGATCATCAGCATCATGAATCGCATCGTGTCTCTCCGTTCGATGGCTTCCGGTCGGCCGCCTTGCAGCGCCGCTTGTCAACAAGACGATTGGCCTTGTGCCGGACCGACACCATCAGCGGAATTATTTCAGAGGTAATTGTCTGACGTCGCCAGGCTCATTTGCCGCCCGTCCAGCGCCGCACCGCTTCCGTCTGGCCCTCCGGGGTCGCCTCGAAGGACGCGGACGCCAGCACCGCATGGATGTGCAGCGTAGTGGGTCCGCTGTTGCGGAAACCATGGTGCAGCCCGGCCGGGATCATCAGCGACTGCCCCGCATGCACGCTGACATGGGCCTCGCCGATCCACATGTCGGCTTCGCCTTCGATCACCGTGAGGACTTCTTCGACCGGGTGGCTGTGCGTCGGCGCGCCATTGCCGGGCGTCACCCATTGCTCGAAAATGCAGAGGCTGGCAGCGCCGTTGTCAGCCGAAAACAGCATGCGCGTCTCGACACCGGGCCGCCAATGTTCGACGGGGCTCTCGCTCGGATCGCAGATCTTCATGGCAAAACCTCTCGCCTCACGGTTCGCCAGCGAAGTAAAAGCAGATCGGCCGCGGCTATGCTAGGTTCCAAATGATGGGTGCTCGATGACGTCTTCCCCGCACAAGGTCGCGCTTGTCACCGGCGCTGCGCGCGGCATCGGTCTTGCGACCGCAACGCGTTTCCTTGCCGACGGCTGGCGGGTGGCGCTGCTCGACATCGAGGGCGAATTGCTGCGCGGCGCGGTGGCGCGGCTGGCCAGACCGGAGGAGACGCTGGAGCTTCACTGTGACGTCTCCGATTCGACCGCAGTGAACGCGGCCGTCGCTCAGGTCGCAACGCGGTTCGGCCGGCTCGATGCGCTGGTCAACAATGCAGGTATCGCGGTGTTTGCGCCGATTCTGGAAACCTCGGAAGCCGACTGGAGCCGGATTCTCTCGGTCAATCTCACGGGGCCTTTTCTCTGCACCAAGGCGGCCGCGGCGCTGATGCGCGAACACGGCGGCGGCGCAGTGGTCAACATCACCTCGATCTCCGCAGTGCGAGCCTCCACGCTCCGCTCGGCCTACGGAACCAGCAAGGCGGGGCTGGCGCATCTCACCAAGCAGCTCGCCGTCGAGCTCGCCTCGCTTGGTATCCGCGTCAACGGCGTCGCGCCCGGCCCTGTCGAGACCGCGATGGCCAAGGCCGTGCACACGCCCGACATCCGCGCGGATTATCACGATGCGATTCCGCTCAACCGCTACGGCCTGGAAGAGGAACTGGCGGAAGCCATCTTCTTTCTTTGCAGTGATCGCGCAAGTTACATCACCGGTCAGATTTTGGCCGTGGACGGCGGGTTTGATGCGGCTGGCATCGGCCTGCCGACCCTGCGCGGCCAGCGCCGGAACGGATGACTTATAGAGATGACCTTTAGAGATGAGTTGCGGATGAGCGTCTTGCGCATTGTCTTCACTCTGCTGCTCGCGGTGGCCTTGTGGTTCTTCGCGACCATGCTGGCGCGCGCGGATGTGCGCATCCTGAAGAGTCCCGGCGGCCAGGTCGGCCCGTTCATCGACCTGTTCGACCAGGTGCGCGAATCCGGCGAGCGCGTGGTGATCGACGGTCCCTGCCTGTCGGCCTGCACATTGGTGCTGAGCCTCGTGCCGCGTGACCGCATCTGCGTCACGCGGCGCGCGATCCTCGGCTTTCACGCCGCGCGTTCGATCGATCGGCGCGGGCGAACCTACGCCGAGCCGGAGGCATCCCAATTGGTGCTGGAAGCCTATCCCGGCCCGGTGAGGGAGTGGATCATCCGCCACGGCGGATTGACGTCGCGCCTGTTGCTGCTGCGCGGGCGCGAGCTCGCCGGCATGTATCGCTCGTGCCGCTGAGGCCGCGCAATCTTGTAGGGTGGGCAAAGCGCAGCGTGCCCACCATTCACGGCATCGCTGAGGATGAATGGTGGGCACGGCGCAAGCGCGCCTTTGCCCACGCTACGCTCTTCGATCGGGAGAGCTGAAGCCTACATCCCCTCAAGCGGGCAATTGACCATCCAGGGCGTGCCGAACTGATCGATGCACATGCCGAATCCCTTGGAGAAGAAGGTCTTGCCGAACGGCATGTTCACGCTGCCGCCTTCCGCGAGCGCCTTGAACTTGTGCTCTGCCTCGCCGGGATCTGCAACGGTCAGCGACACCGAGAAACCTTGCGGCTTGCTGTAGTGCTCGGGAGGCGAGTCGGAGGCCATCAAGACCTGTCCGTTCACCGATATGCGCGCGTGCATGATCTTCTTTTCCCGGCCGGGCGAGGGCTTCATGTCGGCCGGGCCTTCGTCGGCACGCAACATGAACTCGATTTTGCCGCCCAGCACCTTCTCGTAGTACTTGAACGCCGCTTCGCAATTGCCGTCGTAGAACAGATATGGATTCAACATCGCTTGCTCCCTCATGGTGGTGGGTCTATTTCTCCGAGATCGTCCTGAGATTGGCGAGGCCCATCTCGAAATCCTTGCCGATCATGCGGTCAAAGTTCATGAACACCTGCATCACCTTCGACATGAAGGGAGCGGGACCATGCATCACCCAGGTGACATTGGTTGCATTGCCCTGCGGCAGCATTGTGAATTCCGCGGTGTTATGCGCTTCGAACGGCTTGAGGAAGTCGAGCTTGATCACGATCTTCGACGGCGAAGCGGCTTCGAGGATTTCCATGCGCCCGGACCCGACATTCTTGTTGCCGTCCCACGCATAGACCGCGCCCTTGCCGCGTTCGGCGCCTGAATAAGTGCGCTTCAGCGCGGGATCCCGGCCCTCCCAGGGCGACCAGCTCAGCCATTGATGGAAGTCCGCGATCAGCGGAAACACCTTCTCCGCCGACGCATTCACGGTCGCCGCGCGCTCGACGCGGAACGTGTCGGGCTTTGTCATGGCCAGGATCAGGACGACCGCGATGACAATCGCGAGCACGACAGCGATGATGACGAGCGTCTCGAACATGAATGGCTCCGTTGTTCAGAAGATCTTGAGATGCGTGGCGAGGAGGTCACCGAGATAGCCGGTCCAGAGGATCGCGCCAAGAAGCGAAGTTGGCGGCAGGTTGGCAACAGCGTCGCAGGCCAGGCGGACGACGCCCGGCGCCCGCGCGAGCAGCAACACTGGCAACAGGATCAACATGGCTCACTCCCAGGAATTTGCGTCCTTCTGCCCAATAGACGAACGAGGGAGCGGCGAACCGACATGAGGTGTCGAAAATTTTTGAAAGTTGTTGGCTCGTCATTCCGGGATGGTCCGAAGGACCAGACCTCAGATGCGCAATTGCGCATCGGGGAATCTCGAGATTCTCAGGTGCGCAATCGCGCACCATAGTTCAGGCTTCGCGCGCCCCGGAATGACATTGCTCACGCTGGCGCGCCGGATTTCACCAGCTTGTAGATGATCGAGTCCATCAGCGCCTGGAACGAGGCGTCGATGATGTTGGGCGATACCCCGATCGTAGTCCAGCGCTCGCCCTTCTCGTCCGCGCTTTCGATCAGCACCCGCGTCACCGCTTCCGTGCCGCCATTGAGGATACGCACGCGATAGTCGATGAGCTTCAGGCCTTCAATGTACTTCTGGTATTTGCCGAGGTCCTTGCGCAGCGCTACGTCGAGCGCATTGACCGGACCATTGCCTTCGGCCGCCGAGATCAGCTTTTCGCCATCGACATCGACCTTGACCACGGCCATGGCCACGGTGACGCGCTGGCCGACGGCGTTGTAGCGCTGTTCGACGTTGACGTCGAATTGCTCGACCCGGAAATATTCCGCTACCCGGCCAAGGGTGCGCCGCGCCAAAAGATCGAACGACGCGTTGGCGGATTCATAGGCGTAGCCTGCCGCCTCGCGATCCTTCATTTCCTCGACCAGACGCGCCAGTCTCGGATCGTTCTTGTCATAGGAAATGCCGGCACGGTCGAGTTCGGCGATCACGTTCGAGCGGCCGGCCTGATCGGACACCAAAACCTTGCGGTGATTTCCCACGGCTTCCGGCACGACATGTTCATAGGTTTGCGGGTCCTTGAGAACAGCGGAGGCGTGAATGCCGGTCTTGGTCACGAACGCGCTTTCGCCGACATATGGCGCGTGGCGGTTCGGCGCGCGGTTGAGCATGTCGTCGAGCGTGCGCGAGACCTTCATCAAGGTCGCAAGCTTGTCTTCCGTCACGCCGATTTCGAAGCGGTCGGAAAATTCACGCTTGAGCCGCAAGGTCGGAATCAGCGAGCACAGATTGGCGTTGCCGCAGCGCTCGCCCAGACCGTTGAGCGTGCCCTGGATCTGGCGCGCGCCCGCGCGCACCGCCGCGAGCGAATTGGCTACCGCCTGCTCGGTATCATTATGGGCGTGAATGCCGACATGATCACCGGGAATGTGCCTGATCACCTCGGTGACGATGGCTTCGATCTCGTGCGGCATGGTGCCGCCGTTGGTATCGCACAACACCACCCAGCGCGCGCCGGAATCATAGGCTGCTTTCGCGCAAGCCAGCGCGAACTGCGGATCCTCCTTGTAGCCGTCGAAGAAATGCTCGCAGTCGAGCATGACCTCGCGCCCGGCCTTCTTTGCGGCCTTCACGCTGTCGCGGATCGAGGCGAGGTTTTCCTCGTTGGTCGTTTCGAGCGCCACGCGCACCTGATAGGCCGATGATTTGGCAACGAAGCAGACCGCGTCAGCTTTGGCTTCGAGAAGCGCCACCAGACCCGGATCGTTCGACGGGGAGCGGCCGGGCCGGCGTGTCATGCCGAAGGCCGTGAAGCGGGCGTGAGCAAGTTTCGGCTTTTTGCCAAAAAATTCGGTGTCGGTGGGATTGGCGCCGGGATATCCGCCCTCGACATAATCGATGCCGAGTTCGTCGAGCATCTTGGCGATCAATCGCTTGTCGTGCAGCGTGAAATCGACGCCGTTGGTCTGCGCGCCGTCGCGCAGCGTGGTATCGAACAAATACAGGCGCTCGCGAGTCATCTCGGTGCCCCCGGCCTTTTGGCATCGTCCAGCTTTTTCTGCATCGTGGTATTGGCAAGCCACTCGCCGCCGACCGAGACGGTGTTGCGCTGCATGGCCTCATAGCCGCGCCTTGCAAAAAATTCCGCCGCGTTGTCGCTGGCGTCCACGGTGAGGTTTTTTGCGCCGCGTCCCTGCGCCAGCTTTTCCAGCGCGTCACAAAGCGACGCCGCCACACCCTGCCCGACCGCGGCCGGATGCACGTAGAGCATGTCGATGTGATCGGCACCTTTCAGCGAGGCGAATCCCACCGGCGATCCCTCCAGCGTGGCCACGAGTGTGAGGGCAGAGGCAAGGCGCTTGCCAAATTTGTCCTCGTCATCGGCTGCACCAGCCCAGGCCTGCTGCTGCGTCTCGCTGTAGTCGTCGCCGGTCAGTTCCTCGATGCTGGCAGCAAAAATCGCCGCCAGCATGGGCGCGTCTTGCGCGAGATACGGCCGCAGCGCGACCTTTGGCAGGGCCTGTCCCATCTTCTTTAAACATCTCGCTTGCTACCTCCCCCCTTGTGGGGGAGGTCGGCGCCGCGTAGCGGTGCCGGGAGGGGGGTAGCATCGGCGTTCGTTCCGCGGACACCCCCCTCCCCAACCCTCCCCCACAAGGGGGGAAGGAGCGAAAGAGGCGAGCGCCGCGCACGGGATGCTTTCAAAAAAAACATGATTACCAAGCCCCGAATAGTTTGAGCGCGATCACCACCGCGGCGGTGATCACAGTCCATTTCAAAACGATGTAGTAACGCCAGTGTCTTGGAAACGGTGTTTCAGGGCGGCTCACGGCGCGATCTCCCCTTTCCTGCCCTCTCCCCCTGCAGGAGAGGGTGACGTCCACTGTTGCCTCATTGTGCGGCCCCTCTCTTCCCCTCTCCCCCTGCGGGAGAGGGTGACGTCGAGCGTAAGCGAGACGTCGGGTGAGGGGTTGCATCGAGTCTGCGGAGAGGAAGTCGGCTAAGTACGGTCCGATAGGGACCTGGCGTCGAAACTTGAATGCCTCGAACCGACGATCCCTCAAGGCAAACCACAACTTCCTTTCGGCATCGGTCATTTGCGATCGCAATTTGCGCGCGACCTTCGTGAGGGAGCGCACCCCCTCACCCGCCTCGCGCTTTTTGCGCTCGGCACCCTCTCCCGCAAGGGGAGAGGGTGAAGCTTGCCGCTCTGTCATCGCGCGATCTCCCACGTGGTGCCTTCCTTGGAATCCTTGATGACGACACCCATCGCGGCAAGCTCGTCACGGATACGGTCGGATTCTTTGAAGTCCTTCCGGGCGCGTGCGGCGGTGCGAGCAGCCAAAAGCAGCTCAACTGCCGAAGAATCTACTCCTGATGTGGCAATATTTTTTGCCTTTCGTTCGGAGTTAGTTGGTAGCAACAAACCGACCAAGATCGCTGAAGATTTTAGATGCGCGGCGGCGTCCGTGCCGGTTCGATCTCCGAGCATAGTCACACCGGCCATCATTCTGCCCGCGACAGGAGGATGCGAAATTTGATGAAGGCGAGCAATCGCGGAAGGCGTGTTTAGATCATCTCTCAACGCTTCCACGAAGGAATGATCCGAAGTTGGAGCAGGCTCGCAATCTCCAATAAAATCGTACCATCCATCTAAGATTTTTGAGCTTTCTTCTAATCCCTTCAGAGTCCAGTCAATCGGCGAGCGGTAATGTGTCTTCAACATGTTGAGGCGCAGCACCTCACCGGGCCAATCCGCAAGCAGTTCCCTGATCGTGACGAAGTTGCCGAGGCTTTTCGACATCTTCTCGCCTTCGACCTGCAGAAAACCGTTGTGCATCCAGAAATTCGCCATGCGATTTTCGTGGAACGCGCAGCATGATTGCGCCAGCTCGTTCTCGTGATGCGGAAACACCAGATCGATGCCACCGCCGTGAATGTCGAACTGTTTTCCGAGATGCTTCCACGACATCGCCGAGCACTCGATGTGCCAGCCCGGACGGCCCTCGACCCTGATGCCCGACGGCGACGGCCATGACGGCTCGCCCGGCTTGGACGGCTTCCACAGCACGAAATCGGTCGCATCGCGCTTGTAGGGTGCGACATCGACGCGAGCACCCGCAATCATCTCGTCCAGCGAGCGGTTGGCGAGCGCGCCATAGCGCGGCAACACTGAGTTGGCCGCATTCATCGCCTGCGGCGAGAACAGCACGTGGTCTTCGGCGACATAGGCGAAGCCGCCGGCTACCAGCTTCTCGATCAGCTCGCGCATTTCGGCGATATGCTCGGTGGCGCGCGGTTCGACGGTGGGAGGCAGGCAGCCGAGCGCGTCGGCGTCCTCGTGGAATTGTTTCTCCGTCTGTTCGGTGACCTTGCGGATCGCCTCGTTCAGCGGCAGGCCCGCAAAATCGCGCACCGCACGGTCGTTGATCTTGTCGTCGACGTCGGTGATGTTGCGGACGTAGGTGACGTGAGCCTCGCCATAGAGGTGCCGCAACAGGCGGAACAGCACATCGAACACGATGAGGGGGCGCGCATTGCCGATATGGGCGAAGTCGTAGACGGTCGGCCCGCAGACATACATGCGCACATTGGCGGGATTAAGCGGCGTGAAAACGCGCTTTTCCCTGGTCAACGTATCGTAAAGGCGCAGTTCCATGGAATTCCCGTTATTGGTGCCGCCGATCTGAAGTTCCTACCCAAGGCTCCGCGAATTCGATCAGGAACTTAAAATCGAAAAGCGGCACCAGAATATTAATCTCTTGCCAGTGTCCCTTCGGCTCTCGCATCCGCAAAACGAGCGTGCCGCACCGGGATGCGGGTGCGAGAGCCGGGACAGTGCCGGCCGGGCGTCCAATGATCTCAGGTGAGAAAAGACGGCCTCAGCCAGCGAATCGCTAGCTCATAATCTCGCGGCAAATGCCGCAGATGGCGAGGAAACCGTACATGAAATTCACCTTGGGCCAGCATGGGCAGCCGCGTCAAGGGGCCGGACGGTCCGGCGCCAGATCACGATGCGATTAAGTGGAATCGCATCATGATCTCATCTCTTTGTTTGAGCATGATCTTTTCGGAAAACCGGTTTCCACTTTGCGCTAACGCGGCCGTTCCGGTCCGGATCATGCTCTAGGGCCGATTTCGGCCATGAAACCGCCGCGAGAACGCTGGTTAACCATTGTTTAAGCGTCGGGCCTGCCTTATGAGGGCGTCCCCTCACCATCGGTGCCACATGCGATTCGTTTCAGCAGTTTTGGCCTGTATTTTTCTGCTCGCGGCTTCGGCGGTCAGGGCCGATACTCGCGTTTTTATCATTTCCAATCCGGCGGACGGCTACGGCGTCGATCAATGCCTCGCCCGGGGCGACAAATGCGGCGCCCACGCCGCTCATTCCTATTGCAAGTCGCGGAATTTCGCCGAGGCCACGGCCTACAGGCGAGTTGACCCGGATGAGATAACCGGCACGGTTGCCAAGGCGAGCGACAATTGCCGTCGGGCGGGCTGCAACGAATACATCGCGATTACCTGCGAGCGGTAGACCATCAGCCCCGGCAAGAACCAATCCCGCCACACTCGCGCCCCGGAAACGACGTGACGCTGCCAGAAGACGAAGGTAATGGAGAGCGCAAGTGCCGGTTTTCGAAGTTCGCGATAGTTCGCAGCAGCTTATGATGCGAATTTGAAGAAATGGAGCACGCGCAAATCGCTTCTTTCGGGCGTCGCTTTTCGATACAACGTTCCTGAAATGAGCTTGGGGCAATTTGTGCAGGAACCCGAAATCGGCGGCGCCTCGCCGCGCCTTGATCCAGAACCTGCGCAGGTCGCCCCTCAATTGGCCGGATATGCCTGAAATCTTGATTGCCTGTCGATCCAGATCGATCCTGACCTGTGCCGTGCTGCTTTGCTCGATGCTCGGCGGACCTGCACGCGCGCAGGTCAGCCCACCGCCGCCATCTCAGGCACCGGCAGCCAATCCGATCTGCGTGCGGCTTGAGGCTCAAATGGCAGCGGTCGACCGCGGCGGCGGCGGCGACCCGGCCAAGGACGAGCAAATCCGTCGCTATCAGGAGGCCGCCTCCAAGCAGCAGGGCGAACTCGATCGCATCACGTTGCAGGCCAAGCGGATGGGTTGCGACAGTTCCGGCTTTTTCTCGCTTTTCAACAATCAGTCGGCACAATGCGGTCCGGTGAACAATCAGATTCAGCAAATGCGCGCCAACCTGGATCAGATCACCACCAGCCTCGAGCGGCTGCGTAGCGGCGGCCTCGGCGGCAGCGATCGCGAAAACCAGCGCCGCTCGGTGCTTGTGGCCCTGGCCCAGAACAATTGCGGTCAGCAATATGCCAACGCCGTGCAGCAGATGCAGGGACCGGGTAACTTTTTGAGCAACCTGTTCGGAAACAACACCGCTCCGATGACGCCGCCGGCCGATCTCGGTCCGCCGTCAGGCACCTATCGCACCGTCTGCGTCCGCTCCTGTGACGGCGCTTTTTTCCCGATCTCGTTCGCCACCGTTCCGGCCCGTTTTCCGGACGACGACAGAACCTGCAAGGCGCAATGCCCGGCGACTGAGGCGAGCCTCTACTCCTATCGCAACCCCGGCGAAGACATGAACCAGGCGGTGTCGATCAGCGGTCAGCTCTATTCGTCCTTGCCGAATGCCTTCCGCTTCCGCCAGGAATTCAATCCGTCCTGCTCCTGCAAGGCCGCGGGCCAGACCTGGTCCGATGCGCTCAAGAGCATCGACGACAAGGCCGCCGCCGAACAGCAGGGTGATATCATCGTCACCGAAGAGAGCGCGAAAAAGATGTCGCGGCCGATCGCGAAATCGACGCCGGTCCAGGGCAAGAAAGGCAGTACAGCAGCCGTCCCCGCGCCGGACCCGGCTCCGACGCCCGCACCAGCCGCAAGCACTGCTGCGGCAACCTCCGGCGCGACACCGGACAACAAGACGATCCGCTCGGTGGGACCGACCTTCATCCCGGCGCGCTAGCCGCTGGAAATCGGTCTTCGCCCTATCCGTCAAACGCCTCAGCCGATCCGCTGGCGCCGCGCGAGATCAGCGTGTCATCGGGCTTTGCTTGTGGCCGTCCTTCATCGCGAAACTTGTTGGTGATGGGGTAGCGGCGGTCGCGTCCGAAATTACGGCTGGTCACCTTGACCCCCGGCGCAGCCTGCCGCCGCTTGTATTCGGCGATGTTGAGCAGGCGATCGACCCGCGCCACCACTTCCCGATCAAAACCTCCGGCGATGATGGCTGCGAGCGGCTCCTCGCGCTCGACCAGCCGCTCCAGAATCGCATCCAACACATCGTAAGGCGGTAGCGAATCCTGGTCGGTCTGGTTTTCGCGCAATTCCGCCGTCGGCGGCCGAGCGATGATGCCGGGTGGAATGACTTCACCCGCGGGTCCGAGCGCGCCAGGGGGCTTCCACTCATTGCGCAGGCGCGACAGGCGGAAGACCTCCGTCTTGTAGATATCCTTAATCGGATTGAAGCCGCCGTTCATGTCACCATAGAGCGTGGCGTAGCCGACCGACATCTCCGACTTGTTGCCGGTAGTGACCACCATCGCGCCGGTCTTGTTGGAAATCGCCATCAACAGCGTGCCGCGCGTGCGCGCCTGCAGGTTTTCCTCCGTGATGTCGCGCGGCAGCCCGGCGAAAGGCGCGGACAGGATTTCCTCAAAGCCGTTGACCGCCTTCGCAATCGGCAGCACCTCGTAGCGGATGCCAAGATTTGTCGCGAGGCTTGCCGCGTCATCGAGCGAGACCTGTGCGGTGAAACGAAACGGCAGCATGACGCCGCGCACGCGATCTTTACCCAATGCGTCGACCGCGATCGCCGCGCACAGCGCGGAGTCGATGCCGCCGGAAATGCCAAGCAGCACGCCTGGAAAGCGGTTCTTGCTGACGTAGTCGCGCAAGCCCAGCACGCAAGCCGCATAATCAGCCTTGTCGCCTTCGATCAAAGGCGCGATCGGGCCTTCGCAGCGCCAGCCGTTTTCACCCCGAGTCCAGCGCAGGGTCGTGATGTTCTCCTCAAAGGCCGGCAGCTGCGCCGCCACCGACAGATCGGCGTTCAAGACAAACGAGGCGCCATCGAAAACGAGCTCGTCCTGCCCGCCGACCTGATTGAGATAGACCAGCGGCAGACCGCTTTCGGTCACGCGCGCGACCGAGATCGAAAGGCGAATGTCGCCCTTGTCGCGCGCATATGGCGAACCGTTCGGCACCACCAGAAGTTCCGCGCCCGTCTCGGCCAGGCATTCCACGACATTCTCGTAGTCTTCGGATTCCTCAAGCCAGGTGTCCTCGCAGACCGGAACCCCCACCCGCACGCCCCGGACCGGCACGGGGCCGGGGACGGGCCCGCGCGCAAATACGCGCTTTTCGTCGAACACGCCGTAGTTCGGCAGATTGACCTTGAAGCGGATCGCCGCGATGCGGCCTTCGTCGAGAAGCGCGCAGGCGTTGTAGAGTTTGCCGTCTTCGACCCAGGGCGTCCCGACCAGGAGCGCCGGGCCGCCGTCGGCGGTTTCCCGCGCAAGATCCTCGACCGCGGCACGGCAGGCCGATTGAAAGGCTGGCTTTAAGACCAGGTCTTCCGGTGGATAGCCGGCGATGAAGAGTTCCGGCAAGACCACGAGATCGGCGCCATCGGCGCGGCCGCGCGCGCGGGCGGCGCGCACCTTCTCGGCGTTGCCCGCGACATCGCCGACCGTCGGGTTCAACTGGGCCAGCGTGATCGAAAACTGATTGGCGCGTTCGCTCATGGCATGATCGTGCCTTTAATCGTGCCTTTAATCCCGCCTTGAATCCTGCCTCGCGCGCGGACAAACCGCAATTGCATGATTTAGATCGCGCCCATGCGCTCGGCGATCGAGAACAACCAGAACAGGCCCGCGGTGACCAGTGCGACGCCGACCGCCGCCGAACCCATGTCCTTGACCCGCCCGATCTGCGGATCGTGGTCGGTGGTGAGCCGATCGGCGAGCTTTTCGATCGCGGTATTGAGCAGTTCCACGATCAGCACCATGACGACGGCGGCGATCAGTTCGATGCGGCGCATCGTGGTCGTGCCGATCAGCCAGGCCAGCGGCAAGGAGAGCACGAGAGCCACGAGTTCTTCGCGAATCGCCTGTTCGGAGCGAATCGCAAAGGCGAGGCCGTTGCGCGTATTGATCGTGGCTCGCCAGAGCCGCAGCAAGGTTTTAAAGCCCTGCCGCGGCCGGCATCGGCTTGACCTTGCCGGCCCGCTCCTGCTTGAGCAATTCGGCGATCAGGAATGCCATGTCGATCGACTGCTCGGCATTGAGGCGGGGATCGCAAACCGTGTGATAGCGGTCGTTGAGGTCCTCGTCCGTAATCGCCCGCGCGCCGCCGATGCATTCGGTGACGTCCTGGCCGGTCATTTCCAGATGCACGCCACCGGCATGGGTACCTTCCGCGGCGTGGACCGAGAAGAACGACCTCACCTCCGACAGGACGCGGTCGAAGGGGCGGGTCTTGTAGCCTGAGGTCGAGGTGATGGTGTTGCCGTGCATCGGGTCGCACGACCAGACCACCACGCGCCCTTCCCGCTGCACGGCGCGGATCATTGGCGGCAGGAAATCGCCAACCTTTTCCGCGCCGAAGCGGCTGATCAGCGTCAGTCGCCCGGGTTCGTTGTCCGGGTTGAGCACGTCGATCAGCTTGAGAAGTTCGTCGACTTTAAGCGATGGCCCGCACTTCAATCCGATCGGATTCTTGATGCCACGGAAATATTCCACATGGCCATGGTCGAGCTGGCGGGTGCGGTCGCCGATCCAGAGCATGTGGCCCGAAGTGGCGTACCAGTCGCCGGTCGTGGAATCGACGCGCGTGAAGGCCTGCTCGTAGCCGAGCAAGAGCGCCTCGTGGCTGGTGTAGAAATCGGTCGCGCGCAGTTCGGGGTGGCTTTCGAGATCGAGCCCGCAGGCGCGCATGAAATTCAGCGCCTCCGAAATCCGGTCGGCGAGTTCCTTGTAACGCCGCGACTGCGGAGAATCCTTCAGGAAGCCGAGCATCCACTGGTGCACGCTGCCGAGATTGGCAAAGCCGCCGGTGGCGAAGGCGCGCAACAGATTGAGCGTGGCCGCCGACTGTCGGTACGCCATCAACTGGCGCTGCGGATCGGGGGTGCGCGCCTGCGTCGTGAACGCGATGTCATTGATGATGTCGCCGCGATAGCTCGGCAGTTCGACGCCGTCGACCTTCTCCGTCGGCGAAGAGCGCGGCTTGGCGAATTGCCCGGCGATGCGGCCGACCTTCACCACCGGCACTGCGCCGGCATAGGTCAGAACAACCGCCATTTGCAGAAACACCCGGAAGAAGTCGCGGATGTTGTTGGCGCCGTGTTCGGCAAAGCTCTCCGCGCAATCGCCACCCTGCAGCAGGAAGGCCTCGCCGGCGGCTACCCGCGCCAGCGCCTTTTTCAGGTTGCGGGCCTCACCTGCAAAAACCAGCGGCGGAAAGCTCGCAAGCTGCGCCTCGACATCCGCCAATGCCTTCGCATCCGGATATTGGGGCATCTGCAGCACCGGCCTGGTGCGCCAGCCGTCGGGTGTCCACCGCTCGGACATCAATCAACTCCTGAGTAAAAACCGCCACTTATCGGCATGAGACGATGCGGCCGCGTTATACACAGGCTGATCCAGCACCGCCAGTAGCGATAACTTAATGTGCAATTAGAGCCTTTGCCACGGCTTCCTTGACAAACCGTTGCGGCACAAGCCGAATTCGCATCTGGCTAGTGTCCGGTTCTGACATTCGTATTGTATTGTAGCGAGCTCGTTTACGAATGTCAGAACCAAAGGGACACCAGCAAATATAGTCTTCTAGTGCGGTTTTGGATTTGACATTCGCTATGCGGGACTCGCGGGGATAGTGAAGCGAATGTCAAATCCACCGCCTAGCGAAGTCGCGAGTGCAGGGGGAAATCGCGATGGCAGGGGCCGCGCCGGACGACGTTTTTAGCGACGACATCACCTTTCCGGCCGCGGACGGATATCTGCTCGGCGCGACACTGTTTTTGCCCCGCACGGGCGCAAGGCATCATGCCGTCCTGATCAACTCGGCCACCGCGGTGCCGCGCAAGATCTATCGCGGTTTTGCCGGTTACCTCGCGCGGCGCGGCTGCGCGGTGCTGACCTACGACTACCGGGGCATCGGCGATTCCCGGCAGCGCGCGGTGACCGGCTACAACCAGCCGAAGTCGCTGGTCGGCTTCAAGGCTACGATGGCGGACTGGGCCGCGCTTGACGTCTCCGCCGCGGTCGCATGGATGCGTGGGCGCTACAACAACCTGCCGCTCAATTATGTCGGCCACTCCTTCGGCGGCCAGGCGCTGGGACTGCTTTCCAACAACGCCGAAGTTTCCCGCGCGCTGTTGATCGCCGCGCAAGCCGCCTACTGGCGGCTGATGGCGTCGCCCGAGCGCTATCGGGTGTTGGCGTACCTGAACCTGGTCGGCAGGCCCCTCACCCGGACGCTCGGCTATGCGCCGGCCTGGACCGGATTGGGCGAGGACCTGCCGAAAGGCGTGTTCGAGCAATGGGTGCGCTGGGTGATGAGCAAACGCTATCTGTTCGACGATCGCGAGCTCAAGACGCTTTCCAACTTCGCCAACTACAAGGGCGCGTTGCGCGCGCTATGCCTGTCCGACGATCCCTGGGCGACGCGCCCGACGGTGGAACTTCTCTGCTCGGGATTCACGTCGACGAAGGCGGAAATCATCACCATCTCCCCTGGCGATATCGGCGCGACGACAATCGGCCATCTCGGCTTTTTCCGCCCCGAGCACCGCGACACGCTGTGGCGGGGCACGGCGGAGTGGCTGGAGGCGGACGGATAAGGGCCGAACAGCACGCCCCCGCCGTCGTCCCTGTGAACTCAGGGGGACCCATAGCCACCTGCGCTCGTCGTATCCGGCGATGCGGGGGGTTTGGCGTTGGCGCGGCGCATGTACTCATTTCCCGGCAAGCTGCATCCAGCCTTCCCGCTGCGATTGCGCCAATCTCTTTCGCTCTTCTTCGGATTCGGCGACACGCTTTGCCGCGGCCGTCATGGCCTGCGCCGCCGCGTTGTAGCGGTCCACCGTGCGCTGGATCGGAAAGATGAACTCGCCGTTGACGATCTTGAAGGCGCCGAGCTCGCCTTCGAGCATCGCGACATATTTTTCATAAGCGCGATAATATTCGGCGCGGGATGCGGATACTTTGGACATCACCGCCGCGGCCTCCGCCTGCCGCCGGTCGAGATTGTCCAAAATCCGCGACAGCCCCTCCTTGCCGACATTTTGCGAGAACGCGAAGCGCTCCACCTCGCCGCGCTCGCCCTTGAGAAGCGCAAGATATTGCGAGGCGAATGCGCTCGCTTTGGCTTCCGTCACCTTCAAATCGGCACGAAATGCGTCGAGATCGTTGCGGCTTGCCTTGACGTAATCGATCGGCCTCGAAAGCGACGGCGGTTCGATTTCGCCGAGCAACTTGTCCGCAGCAGCGTTGGTTTCCTCTGCGGCCTTCGCGACCTTCTGGATCGTGAGCAAGACCCTGTTCTGGGGATGCCGTTTGAGCGCCTCGCCGAGGTCCTTGGCATCACCGATTTCCTGCAACGCCGACTGGGTCTGGATCGTGGCAACGCGCTCGCGAAGATTATTGAAAGTGACAGCGAAATAGCCGCCAACGCCAAGAAGGAGGAACAGGAGGACGAACGCGATGACCGTGCGCGTGCGCGCTTTCCGACCAGAGGACGTCTTTGCTTTGCGATCCGAGGGCGATTTCACGAATCTTTTCCGTGCACCAGTGCCTTTTTACTCTTTTTCATCCTCGTTGGCGATGTGCGGCCGGCCCAACACGCGAATGCTGGTGTGGAACGCACACTTGGCCGGTGGCGATTCGACCCAATGAGCATCTCCAACGGCATTGCAGTTCGTCGACCTGGATCAAGGCGCTGCTGACACTCTCAAGGCTGGTGTCAATGGGACGCCCCCTAGCTTTAGCAACCCGCGACTCTGGCCGACTATGCGATAGCCCTGCAATGATCGTACGGCAGGCTGATCCTTGTCACTCTCCTT
>Ga0070713_100001187_pt1 | contig 16624 bp, 12 predicted proteins | sample LARL82metaG_FD_65465 | JGI IMG/M metagenome (GOLD analysis project Ga0070713, IMG submission 65465) | Corn, switchgrass and miscanthus rhizosphere microbial communities from Kellogg Biological Station, Michigan, USA - LAR L8-2 metaG | ecosystem: Host-associated > Plants > Roots > Rhizosphere ...
CGCCAGGTAGCGGGAAACCGCGCCCAACCTCCGGCCGAGGCGCGTCGCGAGGAGCAGCACGACCAGCAGCCCGGCGACCAGGCCGCCGATCGAGGCGTTCTCCGGTTTCGCCGGCCCGGGTGCGATTCGCCCGACGATGACGACGAAGCCGATCACGCCGAGCGGCACCCCGATGCCGAGCAGCACCGCGAGTACGCAGTAGAGCGCCTCGGCTCCGGCCCGGCGGGTGAACGGGGCGCGGACGACCATACCCAGGACGGCGAGCCCGGCAACGACCGTCCGGCGCGGGCTACCGGCCGGTGGTTGCGCGGAGCGCGGAACCACCCGCCCCATTGCATCCACCTGTCCAGTGTCCCCGGTCCGGTGTCCTTTGCTCAGGCGTCCCGTGCTCAGGCGTCCCGCCGGATGAACAGCCAGCCGCCGATGGCCAGCAGCACCGCGGCGTACAGGCAGAGCAGGCCGAGCCCGATCCAGGGCGAGAGCATGGGGTTCCTGCTCGTTGCCATCGAGTTCGCGACGATCGAGATCGGCACGTACGCCATCAGCGTTCCGGAAACACCGCCGATGAACTGCGTGACGACGTAGACGCCGCCGACCAGGACGGCGATCGCGGCCGGGGTGTGCCGGATGATCGCGCCGAGGCCGAGACCCATCAGGCCGATCAGGGCGAAGCCCGTGCCGGACAGCACCACGGCCCGCAGCACACCGGGCTGGTCCAGGCTGGGAGCCGGGATGCCGTGGCGCAGCGAGGCGCCGCCAGCGAAGAACGCGAGAAACGCGGTGGCCTCGCCGGTGGCCAGCGCCAGCGCGCCGAAGACCGCTGCCTTGGCGGTCAGCAGCAGCCGCCGGTCCGGGATCGCCGCCAGCGTCGCCCGGATCATCCCGAAGGTGTACTCGCTGGTCACCGCGAGCACGCCGAGCACGCCGGCGGCCAGCAGGCCCGGGGCGATGCCGGCGAGCGCGTTGTTGGTGAGGTCACCGGACGCGTTCCTGGTGTTGAGACCCACCGCGATGCCGATGCCGGTCGCGGCGGCGGCGGTGACCGCCAGCGTCCACCAGGTCGAACGCAGGCTCCGGAGCTTGATCCATTCCATCCGCGCCGCCTGTGGGAACCGGTAGTGCCCGGCAGGATTGCGCAGTGTCGCGATTGCCGTCATGACGTCCGCTCCGTCGGGTAGCTGGGATGGCGGGTGGCTGCTGAGCCGTGTTCGGCGCCGGCGGCGGTCAGTTCCAGGAACGCGTCCTCCAGCGACACCGACCGGGCCGACAGTTCGGCAATCGCCGTATCGGCCAGCAGCCGCCCGGCGCCGATGACGATCAGCCGGTCGGCGGTCAGGGCCATCTCGCTGATCAGGTGGCTGGACACGAACACGATCCGACCCTCGGCGGCGAACGACCTCATCAGCGTCCGGATCCAGCGGATGCCTTCGGGGTCCAGGCCGTTGACCGGCTCGTCGAACAGCAGTACCTCGGGGTCACCCAGCAGCGCGGCGGCGATGCCCAACCGTTGCGCCATGCCGAGAGAGAAGGTGCCGGCCCGTCGGCGGGCCACGCCGTCGAGGCCGACCAGGCCGAGCACCTCGTCGACCCGGGAAGCAGGAATCCCGCTGCCGGCCGCGAGTGCCATGAGATGGGCGCGGGCCGACCGGCCCGGGTGAAACGCCTTGGCCTCCAGCAGAGCGCCGACCTTGCGCAGCGGCCAGCCCAACTCGCCGTACCGGCGGCCGCCGATCCGCACCGTGCCCGCGTCGGGTCTGTCCAGACCGACCATCATCCGCATGGTGGTGGACTTGCCTGATCCGTTCGCCCCCAGGAAGCCGGTTACCACTCCGGGCCGGATGTCGAAGCTGAGCGTATCGACCGCCAGCACCGGCCCGTACTTCTTGGTCAGGCCTCGAACCTCGATCATTCCCGAACCTCCCTGTACGCGCTCTTCCGGCGGAGCCTTTGCCGCTCGAACGCTACGAACTTCCCGCGCCAGGCCGCAGTACCGATACCACCCGTCTTTGCGCCGGGGGTTTTCCCCCGGATCCGGCCGTGTGGGTGAGGGAGGATGCCGTTGGCAACGCCAGGCAGATTCCCGCCGCTGGGGCCATGATCCGTCCCGGCTCGGCGGCGGCAGCGCCCTGCCAGCGACAAGCTCAGGACAGCCGTTCTGCATCCAGACGTCGACGAAGACCACGGCACCCGATCTTGTCCTGGCTATGCTCGCTCGCATGCGAGCGCTACCCGTTTTCGACTGCGGTGCACTCTTCGGCGCGCTCGACGCACAACGTCGCGACCGCGGGCTGGGATGGTACGAGCTCGCTGACGAGCTGTGGCTGCAGTCGTCAGACCTCAACGCCCGTCGAACTGATCACCCGCTCTGCGGCGGAGCGGTCGCCCGGCTGCAAAGGCGCGGCGCAACCTCCTGCCAGTACGCGCTGTTCATGCTGCGCTGGCTCCACCGAGCGCCTGAAGACTTCCTGACCGGTCCGGTGGTCGATGTGGGCGATATCCGGTTGCCGGAAGCGGGGAGTGACAGTCGGCTCCGATGGAACTTGAACAACCTGCACTCGGCGCTGAACGAGCGACGCCGAGAGCGCCATCTCACCTGGGCGGAGCTCGCAGAAGAACTTGACTGTACGCCAAGCCGGTTGACTAATTTACGCACCGCCCGCTTCGCGGATATGGACCTCGCGATGCGCATTACACAATGGCTCGGGCAGCCGGCCGCTGCGTTCATCCACGCGGCTCAATGGTGACCGCCGCGCACCGCCGTATCGCCACATGACACTTGCCGAAGCGGGTTGCTCAGTGTTGGTCGACCACCCCGCTGCCGTTCGCGTTACCGTCGGGTGTGCGGGTCATGGTGACGGGGAGTTCGGGTCAACTTGGCGGCATGCTGGGGCGAGTGCTGGCCGCGCAGGACATCGACGTCGTCGGGTTCGACCGCAGGCCCGGGGCGGCCACGACGGTTGTCGGCGACCTGCGCGACGACCGGTCGCTTCGCCGCGCGGTCGCAGGCGCGGATGCGGTGGTGCACACCGCGGGCTTGCACGCCCCCCATGTGGCACACATGTCGAAGCGGGAATTCGTGGCCGTCAACGTCGAGGGCACGCAGCGAGTTCTGGACGCCGCCGCCGCGGCGGGCATCAGCCGGCTGGTGCTGAGTTCCTCGACATCCGTGTACGGGCATGCCCTGGAACCGAAGGACACCGCGGTGTGGGTGGACGAGGCGCTCGTGCCCCAGCCGCGGGACGTCTACGACGTGACGAAACTGGCGGCCGAGCGACTGTGCACCCTGTTCGGTGAGGAGACCGATACCCCGGTCGTCTGCATCCGGGTGTCCCGGTTCAGCTTCGCCGACGCCCCGGAGCTGGCCGTGCCGTACTGCCTGCATCGCGGCGTCCACGTCCGCGACGCCGCCCGCGCGCACTACCTCGCCCTCGTGCGGCCGGCGACCGGGCCGGTGACCGTCGTCGTGTCCGGCGCGTCCCCGTACCGCCCGGATGACCTGCCGGAGCTGCTCACCTGCGCCGACACCGTTCTGCGGCGGCGCGCACCGGCGCTGGCCGCCGCACTGACGACCGCGGGCCTTCCGCTGCCTCGCCGGGTCGACCGGGTATACGCGATCGACACGGCCACCGCCCTGCTCGGCTACCGACCCGCGCACGGCGTGCTCGACCTCCTCGCCGACCGCCACCACGGCTGACGCCGAGGTGCTCCTCGTGCCCGAGCGTCGGGATCGACGCCAGAGCCATCGCCTCGACCTCGACGTCGGTGCGCGTCTGATCGGCGTCGATCTTCAGGAACACGTCGCCGACGCGGAGGGTCGCGCGCTCGGGATGGGCGACGACGACCTCGATCTCCCCTACGTCGGCCATCGTCGCGGGATGACCACCGACGTCGCCACGGGTTATCGCGGGCGATCCGACCGTTCATCGGTACCGTTGCGGCATGTGTGCTGGTGCGTCCGTGACTCGTCCCTGCCGTTCTCGCTGACGGCGCTGGGACAGTCCGTAGGCAAGTTCCTCGGTTCCGCGCCGCCGGCTCCCCGCCGGGCGGCCGTTCGCGTTGCCTGGCCCCTGCCATCTCTCAGGAGCCGCCGCATGTACCCACATGAGCATCCCGGGGCGACCGATCCGCGCGTCGGACCTGCAATCGTCTACCTGATCGTCGGCCTTCCCGGCGCGGGGAAGACATCTCATGCGAAACAACTGGAGATCAGCGCGCCGGCTCTGCGGCTGACGCCCGACGAGTGGCAGATCGCGCTCTTTGGCGATCAGAACCCACCAGATCAACGTGACCTCGTCGAGGGCAAGTTGATTCAGCTCGGCATGCGGGCCGCAGAGCTGGGCATCAATGTCGTCTTCGACTTCGGGTTCTGGGGCAAGGACGAACGATCAGCGCTCCGCTGGATCGCCGGCACGGTCGGCGCCCGTAGCCAAGTCGTCTACCTGCCGATTGACCACGAGGAGCAACGCCGGCGTGTCACCGATCGGTTCGCAACTACGCCCGGTGAAACGTTCCACATGACCGACGTCGAACTCCAGCAGTGGCGGGCTCAGTTTCAGGCGCCGGACGACGACGAACTGCGAGGTTCTCGGATTCCACCCGTCCCACCTGAGCACGCGACCTGGTCACAGTGGGCGTCTGCGCGCTGGCCATCCCTGCCTGACCGGTACGCCCCGGCCGTCCGAGCCGACGGCCCTGCCTGACCCATCCGGTCCGCCGAGATGGGCGGACCGGCGCCGGCTCGGCGCCGGCTCGGCGCCGGCATGGTGTCACCGTTCGTTCTCGGAATGCCGGGACACGACGGCGGCAGCACTTCCGCCGCGCCGCGTCGGTTCGCCGGCCGCCAGCACCTGACCGTGGCCCAGGAACTCGAGACCGGTGGCGGCGCCGATCGTCGGCGGGATCTGGATCGACGGATCGAGCGGCGAAGTGTTGCTTATCGCGAACTGCTGACCAAGAGCCTCCAAGCCAGGAGTAGTCGGCAGCGCGATGAAGTCCGGCTCGGCCTGCGTCGTCGTGCTGTTGCGTTGCGACGCTCTCGGCGCGGCGATCGCCTCGGGCAGAGACATGCCGAAGTCGATACGGTTGATCAGGATCTGCACCACCGTCGTGATGATCGAGGCGCCACCCGGTGAGCCGACAGCCAGGAACGGCTTGCCGTGCCGCAGGACGATCGTCGGTGACATGCTCGATCGCGGCCGCTTGCCGGCGGCCGGCAGGTTCGGGTCGGGAGCGGTGCCCTGTGTCGGCGCGAAGTTGAAGTCGGTCAGCTCGTTGTTGAGTAGGAACCCGCGACCCGGGACGACGATCCCACTGCCACCGAGCTGCTCGATCGTGTTCGTGTACGACACGACATTGCCCCACCGGTCGCTCACCACGAAGTGGTTGGTGTGGGTGCCCTCGTTGCCCGGCTTCGTGTCCGCGGTGGCCGGCGAGCATGTCGGCGAGCCAGTCAGATCGCCGGGCGCAACCGGACTCGTCAGCGCGTGCGTCGGGTCGATCAGGCAAGCCCGCTGCCGGGCGAACCGATCGGACAGCAGCGTCTGCTGCGGGACGTTGACGAACGCCGGATCCCCGATGTACCGGTTGCGGTCGGCGAAGGCCAGCCGTGTCGACTCGAGGTAGTGATGTAACGCCTGCACGCGGTCCATCGCGGAGAGGTCGAACTGCTTGAGGATGTTCAGCGACTCACCGCCCGTGATGCCGCCACTCGACGACGGTGGCATGCCGTAGACGTCCAGCCCCCGGTAATTGACGTGCGTCGGGTTCCGGTCGATCGTCCGGTAGGCGTGCAGGTCGGCCAACGTCATCGGCCCGGGAATCGGGGTCAGCGTCGCGTCCGGCGCGAGCGGCAGGTGGTGGACGGCGTTCACGACGTCGGCGCCGATCCGTCCGCCGTACAGCGCACCCGTGCCGTCGTGCGCGATCTGCCGATACGTGTTCGCGAGGTCAGGGTTGCGGAAGACCGAGCCGACCTCGGGCAGGGCACCGCCGGGCAGGAACAGATCCCGCGTCGAGGTGAACTGCGCGAACCGCGACTGGTTCTCGCGGGTGAACTCGCGGAACGTCGGATCGACCACGAAGCCGCGGTTGGCGACATTGATCGCCGGTTGCAGATCACGCGCCAGGCTGAACCTGCCCCACCGCTGCAACGCCCGCTGCCACGTCGCGAGTGTCCCGGGCACGCCGACCGACAGCCCGCTGGTCACCGCGGTGGGGAACGTGTAGGGCTGTCCCGTCGCCGGGTTGATGAACATGTTCTGGTCGTCCGCGGCCGGCGTCGTCTCGCGGCCGTCGATGGTGAACACCCGGTGCCGCTTGGCGTCGTAGAAGACGAAGTACCCGCCTCCGCCGATACCGGCGACGTACGGATCGGTCACGCCGAGCGTCGCCGCCACCGCAACAGCTGCGTCAGCGGCGGTGCCACCGTGCCGCAACACGGCGATGCCCGCCTGCGTCGACGGCAGGGTGTCGGAGACAACAGCGCCCCCGTATCCCTCGGCCACCGGCTGCTTCTGCGGTGGAGACTGACCTGCCTCGGCCGCCGGCGCCACTCCGATCGCGCCGGCAGCGGACAGCACGATGGCGCACGAGAGGACGAGCGAGCGGGACCGGTGACGCATGGCGGGCTCCTCCCACACGGATACAGCGGCGAGGCAACGGCGCACCGATTGCGTGCGGACGCTCAACAGCACCGATCGACAACACGACGTTCACCATCAACTCGGGCATTGCCCGCGGCGAGTACATGCAAACCCGCCGGTGCTTCCGCGTCAACTGACAGGGCCGGTACTTCGAGGGCGACGCGCCGAGCGGTCGCGCCGGAGTATGCGCGGTACCGGCCGCGGCACGGCGCCGCGAGTGCGCCGAAAGATCAGCGCGCCGGCGTGGCAGTCTTGGCATGTGCGTCCGTCGGTCGAAGCAGTGGCTCAGGCGGTATCCGACCTCGCGCCGGGTGACGAGGACGAAGCCGACGACATCGCCGTGACGCTGGGTTGGCTGCAGCGGACCGATGACGTGTTCCGGCGGGTGAAGCCGGACGTCCCGGACCGGCACCTGGTCTCCTACGTCGTGCCGGTCGACCCGGACAGTGGCCGTGTTCTGCTCGGCGAGCATCTGAACGCGGGACTTTGGCTGCCGCCGGGTGGGCACGTCGAGCCGGACGAGCACCCCGCGGTCACGGCCGGGCGCGAGGCGGGCGAGGAGTTGGGTATCGACGCGGCTGGTCGGCTGGATGCCGATCCGATGTTCCTGTCCTCGGCCCGTACGGTCGGCGTCGACTCCGGCCACACCGACGTCAGCCTCTGGTTCCTGCTCGCTCTCGGCCGGCACGACCGGCTGGAGGTCGAGCGCCGGGAGTTCCGATCGGTGCGGTGGTGGTCGCCCGACGAGGTCCGCGCCGTTCCCCCGGGCTGGTTCGACCCGGCTTTCGGCCGCTTCACCGCCAAGCTCGCGACCAGGAGCTTCGAGTGAGCGAGGCAGCACCCGATTGGCTGGCCTGGCACGCGCGGTACCTGGATCCGTCGTCCCCGCTGTCCCGTCGCTTGGGGATCATCCAAGCGCACATCACCGACTGGCTGAACCGACGCCCGGGTGTGCCGCTGACCGCGGTCAGCATCTGCGCGGGGCAAGGACACGACCTGATCGGCGTCCTGGCACACCGCACGGACGCAGACCGGGTCCACGCGACGCTGCTCGAAAACGACGAACGCAACGTCGCCGCCGCCCGCGCCGCCGTCGAGACCGCCGGACTGACCGGAATCCTCGTCCGCCAGGCTGACGCCGGCGACCCGGGCGCCTACCGCGGGGCCGTACCGGCCGACCTGGTGCTGCTCGCCGGCGTCCTCGGCAACATCGACGACGCCGACATCCGCACCACGATCGCTGCCCTGCCCCAACTGTGCAGCCGCGACGCCACCGTCATCTGGACACGATCACGGCGTCCACCCGACCGGACCGGCTCCATCCGCGCCTGGCTGCAGCAGACCGGCTTCGCCGAAATGTCCTTCACCGCACCACCCGACGACCTCTTCTCGGTAGGCGTCCACCGCCTGACCGCGACACCCCAACCCTTGACCGCCACCACTCCCCTCTTCCGCTTCACCGACAGCTGAGCCTCGGCTCCGGATCCCACCAGTGCCGGCGTCGAACAGGACAGGTCTCGTATGGCTGCCCGCCATATTCGGCCTGCGCACGGTGGTGGCGCGGTGGTGTTAGTTGCCGCCGACCAGGTCCGGGTGGGCTTTCTCGTAGTGCTTGGTCAGCACGATGCTGGCTTGTCCCGGTCGGTGTGCGACTGTCCGTCGGCAGACCGCGCAGCGCACCACGGGGAGATGGGTCACCGTTACCGGATAGCGGGAGGGGTTGGAGTTGCTCATCGGCTTCCATTCTGCCAGCCAACTCGCTCCGGCCCCCAACGGCAGCTTCGCACCGCGTCCGCCATGGGACACGCTCCACCCGTACGCGCACACGATCAACAGCGCGCCGCCGTCCAGCACGAAGACATTGTTGCCTAGCCGCACCTCGGCGCGAGCCTGCTCCCGCCTCCTCGACTCGCGGCATATTCCTGCGTTCGGAGGCAGAGATAAGATCAGGATGTGACCGACACCTACGACGATGGAACGATCGTCTGCGGTCCCGACCGGCTGGAGATCCACTCCTACTACTTCCCAGTCGGTAGCAAGAACGTGCCGTACACGCAGATCCAGGGGCTCCAACGCATCGAGATCAAGGGCCTCTGGTCCGGCCGGTGGCGCCTCTGGGGAACGGGCAACCCGCGGTACTGGGCCAACCTCGACACGAAGCGACCGAAGAAGAAGGTGGGCTTCGTCGTCGACCTCGGACACAAGATCAGTCCTATCGTCACCCCCGACGAGCCCGACGCCTTCGAGTCCGTGCTCCGCAACCGCGCGAACCTTGGAGCCGGCAACGCCCGCCAGATGAAGGGTCCCTTCATCTGACCGGTCCGCTCCCGGCGCGCCTGCCAGGTGTGCGCTGCACTACGGTCAGGCCACGACACCTCTGCCGACGGGCCTGCCATGGAGATGTTTCGGGCCGAGGACTACCACACGGCCGGAGAGCCGTTCCGGATCTTGGCCGACCTGGGCGTCGAGATTCCTGGCGCCTCTGTCGCCGATCGTCGAGTTTGCGCGATGAACTCTGGCGACATCGACCGGGTACGCCAGATCTTGTGTTTCGAGCCGCGCGGCCACGCAGACATGTACGGCGGGTTTATCACGCCGCCCGATGACGCTGATGCGCATTTCGGCGTCTTGTTCTGGCACAAAGACGGGTTCTCAACCGCGTGCGGTCACGGCACGATCGCTCTCGGCGTGTGGGCCGTCGAGACGGGCCGCGTCGGCGCGCCGGAAACGGGCCTGACCGACGTCGTCATCGACGTTCCCTCCGGTCGGGTGGCCGCTCGCGTGCACACCGAGGCCGGTCAGGTTGTCAGCGTCGATTTCGTCAACGTCGCCAGCTACGTCCTTGCGACCGGCGTGAAGGTGTCGACCTCGCGTGGTGAGGTCGCGGTCGATGTCTCCTATGGCGGCGCGATCTACGCGCAGCTGGACGTGGCGACCGTCGGTCTGAGTGTCGAGCCGAAGGATGTCGATGCGCTCATCGGCTTGGGCAGAGAAATCAAGTGGGCGCTGAACGATGATCCGGTCGCGCAGCATCCGTCAGATCCGCGGCTGAGCGGCATCTACGGCACGATCTTGTTCGAAAGCGTGCCCGACGGTCCTTCGGGAAGCGTGACGCAGCGCAACGCAACGATCTTCGCCGATGGCGAGCTGGACCGGTCCCCGTGTGGATCAGGGACATGCGCACGAGTCGCGACGCTCGCGCACACCGGCCAGCTCGCCGACGGGCAGGAGCTGGTGCACGGTTCGGTGGTCGGTTCGACGTTCCGCGCCCGGGTGAGGGCCCACGCCGTGGCTGACGGCCGCGATGCGGTGCTGCCGGAGGTCTCCGGGATGGCTTACAAGACCGGAACTTGCACGTTCAGCGTCGACCCTCGGGATCCGCTCGTCCCCGGCTTCGTTCTGCGATGAACGGGCCTGCGCGGCCGACCGGAACACTTTCAGTACGCCGAGCCCGTGCGTGGGGCGCTCCAGGGGCGGCTACCGGCAGTGCTGGCCGGGATCGCCCGGTCGCCCCCTTCCGCGACTCCGACGCCGTCTCCTATCTTCGGATTACGGTGCGCGCCGAGCGTCGGGGGTGCCCTCCGCGCGCATGCACTGCCGGCGTCCCCCGGAGGTGGTGGAGATGGATCCGACCACGGGCCAGCGGAAGCCGACACCATCGGGGCGGCCGGGCATCTTCGCGATCCGTGACGTCTCTTCGCTTCTGAAGGAGACGCACGAGTCCGGGCACGAGCTGAAGCGCGCGGTCAGCGGTATGCAGCTGACCGCGATGGGTGTCGGGGCGATCATCGGCACCGGCATCTTCGTCGTGATCGGCGAGGGCGTCGGCATCGCGGGCCCCGGCGTCATCCTGGCCTTCGTTCTCGCCGCCGTAGCGTGCACGTTCTCCGCCCTGTCCTATGCGGAGCTGGCCTCGTCGATCCCGGTGTCGGGCAGTGCGTACACCTACACGTACGCGACGCTCGGCGAGATCGTCGCCTGGATCATCGGCTGGGACCTCATCCTCGAGTACGGCGTATCGGTCGCGGCGGTCGCCGTCGGCTGGGGCGGCAACCTCAACGCGTTCCTCAGCGCCGCCTTCGGAGTCACGCTGCCGGACGCGATCTCGAAGTCGCCAGAGGCCGGTGGGGTGTTCAACCTGCCGGCCGTGTTCATCGTGCTGGCCATCACGTTGCTGCTGGTCCGCGGGGCCCGGGAGAGCGCAGCGGCGAACTTCGTGATGGTCGGCCTGAAGCTGGCGATCCTGCTGTTCTTCATCGTCATCGCGTTCGCGAACTTCAGCACCAAGAACTTCACGCCGTTCCTCCCGCACGGGACGGACAGCGTGACGACCGCAGCGGCGATCATCTTCTTCGCCTACATCGGGTTCGACGCCGTGTCCACCGGCAGCGAAGAGGCCCGCAACCCCAAGCGCGACCTGCCGTTCGCCGTCATCGGCTCGCTGCTGGTCTGCACGATCTTCTACATCCTCACCGCCGTCGGGGCCATCGGCATCGCCTCCCCGGCGACGCTGAGCGGCAGCGATGCGCCGCTCGCGGCCGCGCTCGACCAGGGAGCCGGCATCAGCTGGGCGGCCTGGGTGCTCGCCCTTGGCGCCCTGATCGCGATCTCGAGCGTCTGCCTCGTCATCCTCTACGGCCAGACGCGCATCTTCTTCGCCATGTGCCGGGACGGGCTGCTTCCGGAGGGCTTCGCGAGGGTTCATCCGCGCTACGGCACGCCGGCCCGCCTCACCATCGGCCTCGGCGTGCTCATCGCGATCCTGGCCGCGGTGATCCCGCTCAACGAGATCGTCAAGCTGGTCAACATCGGCACGCTGTTCGCGTTCGTCCTGGTGAACATCGGCGTGATCATCCTGCGGCGGACCCGCCCCGACATGCCCCGGCCCTACAAGGTGCCGTTCTCGCCGGTCTTCCCGCTGCTCGGCGTCGGGTTCGCCGTCTACCTGATGAAGGACCTGCCCCTGACGACCTGGATCCGGTTCGTCGTGTGGCTCGCCGTCGGCATGATCATCTATGCGCTGTACGGCTACCGCAACTCGCGGCTGCGCCTGGCCCACGGCGAGTACGGCATCGTCCCGTCCGAACAGTCCGACCTGCGCCATCGGCACCAGACCGATGACTGAGCAGCCGCTGCCGGCCGCGGAGCCCGGGCCGGTCGTCATCGGCTTCGACGGCACGGAGTCCGGAGAGGACGCGCTCGCCCTCGGAACGCTGGTCAGCCGGGGCGTCGGCGTACCGGCGATCGTCACGGTCGTGTACCCCGGGCCGGCCCCGATCAGCTCCGGCCGGGTCGACGCCGAGTGGGTGGCCGACCGGCGCCGGGCCGCCGAGCTGATCGTCGACCAGGCGCGAGCGCTGGTCGGCGCCGGTGAGCCGTCCGGTACGCAGCCGGAGTTCCGGCTGACGGCCTCGTCGTCCGGAGCCCACGGCCTGCACGACGTGGCCGAGGAGGTCGGTGCCTCGGTCATCGTGGTGGGCTCGAAGGGCAAGAGCGCCGACCCGCGGCTGTTCGCCGGCAGCACCGCGGAGCGGCTGTTCTCCGGCGCGAGGTGCCCGGTCGGGATCGCGCCGCACAACCTGCGCCGCTCGGACCGCGAGCTGCGCAGGATCGGCGTCGCCTACATCGACACGCCGGACGCTGAGAGGGCCCTGGACGTTGCCGCGCGGTTCGCGGCGCGGGCCAAGGCCTCGCTGCGGCTCTACATCGTTGTCGCCGAGGAGGCCGAGGTGATGCCGCTGTTCATCGGCCACGACGCAGAACGGACGTTCCACGAGACCGCCCGGGAGGAGTTCCAGGACGCGCTGGAACGGGCGATCGCCGGGCTGCCGGCGGACGTCCAGGCCACCGGCGAGGTGCTCACCGGTGACGTTGTGAAGGTGCTCGGCGAACTGGACGAGGACGAGGTCGACGTGCTCTTCTGCGGGTCCCGGCGGTACGGGCCGCTGCGGCGGGTCCTGCTGGGCGGCGTCTCCTCCCGGCTGGTCCGGCGGGCGCGCAGCCCGCTGATCGTCGTGCCGCGGGCGGAGTGAGCCGGCCGGCGCCACGCCGCGATGGCTATCCCGGCGGCCCGATCACGGGGCTGTCAATCTCAGGTCGGTGCACGTCGGGTGACGGGGTCGGTTGGGGATGTAGGTCGCCCACTCGGCCGGGGTGAGATCGCGTCGTACGACGGTGCAGGCGTAGCTGAGCCAGGCGGTCGGGTTCAGCGGATAGACCACGCCTTCCCTGGTCTGGCCGATGAAGCGGTAGCCCGGGAACAGGGCCAGGCGGCCGTCGACCACCGGTGCGATGTGGACGTCGCCGGCGCCTGCGTCCTCGTAGACCGGCAGGCCGATCCCGACTTGGCCGCCGTTGTCGGTGTCGACGGGGACAGCCTGCCCGTCGTCGCCGCCGTAGATCACGGTGTGCGAGCGCGGAAGCCAGCGCACGCTGGTGCCGACTCCGGCGAACGACGGCGGCGTGGCGAGGACGGGGCGCCCGGAGTGGACGTCCCAGACGTCGAGGCGGCGGGTGGTCCCGACCGCGGCGACGCGGTCGCCGTCGTCGGAGAACGCGACCACGGTCACGGCGCCGTCGACGTGCAGCCGGTGCCGGACCTGGTAACCGGCGCTGTCGGCGAGCACGATGTCGCCGTCGCTGAGCCCGACCGCGAGGACGCGGCCGTCGGGGCTGACCGCGACCGTCTGTGCGTCGCCGGGCGGCATTGTCCTGCCGCGTACTTTCCAGGTCCGGGTGTCGACCACTGCGACCGACCCGCGCGGCCCGAGTCCGCGCCCGCCCAGCGTGGCGAGAAACAGCCGGCGGCCGTCCGCGCTCCACGCGGTCGCGCCGACCGGCTCGGGCGCGTTGTGGGCGACCGAACCGTTGATCGCGATGCTGCTCGGGACGTCGGGCAGCGTCACCCGGTGGACCACCCGGCGGGTGTCGAGGTCCACGATCGCGGTCGAGTACATCGTCGTCACGGCGGCGAGCCGGCCGTCCCGGCTGGTTGTGGCGGTCTCGTTGGGCCAGCCCAGCGGCGGCCGGTCGCTGGCGCGGACGCTGCCGACCGCCCGCAGGGTGCGGTGGTCGACGAACATCCCGTACACCGGGCCCTGCGTGTCCGGGCCGCCCCACCGCTGGACGGGCACCAGCCAGTCGCCGGAACGTCCGGCCGGGGTCGGGTCGCCGAGGACGATCAGTCCGAGGGGGTCGAGACCGGCGACGTACGGGGTCCTGATCCGCGCGCCGAAGCCGCCGTCGCCGGTGAGATCCCAGGCGGTGACCGTCCCGTCGTCGCTCGCCGAGAACGCGCGGCTGCCGCTGCGGTCGAGGGCCACGGCGAGGACGTTCGAGCCGCCGCCGGTGAGCACTTCCCGCCGCTGCCACTTGCCCTCAACCAGGTCGCTGACCGCGAGGCGCAGGTCGGGCGCGGGCGTGACCAGCACCGTTCCCGCCGCGTTCGTCGCGGCCGTCACCACCCAGCTGGTGTGGTCAGCGATCCGCTGGGCGGCCCGGCTCGCCCCGGGTGGATACCAGTACTCCGTGCCGTCCGCGGCGGTCACCAGCCAGCCCCGACCGGCCGGCAGCAGGTTGAACGAGTCGGCCGGGACCTGCAGTGCCAGGGTGGTCGTCGAGCCACGCTCGAGGTCGTAGGTTACGCCAGCCGGCAGACTCACTGAATCCAGCACCACGCCAGTTGCGTCCTGGGAGAGTCCCTGCTCAAGGGTGGTGGTGTCGGAGCCGGCCGCGATCAGCTCCCGTACCGGCGTCGGAGTGACCCGCCCAGTCGGGGTGTCGATGAAGACAACCTTCCGCTCCGGGTGCGGGCCGCCGAAGCCGGCGACAGCGACAACGGCCAGCCTCCGACCGTCGGGGGTGAACCGGGCGAGCGTCGGCCAGCCGCCGAGATCGGCCTCTCCCCTGCTCCAGCGGACCTGTCCGTCCGGTCGGAACAGGCGGAGCACGGAGGAGCGACCGCCCGTACCGGCCGGGGGGGACGTCACGACCGCGACCAGTCCCGCCGCCGGGCCGGCCGAGGCCGGCGACGCCGCGACGTCCTGCGGTGAACCGGGCGGTCCCGCGTGCTGGTCGACCAGCACGCGGGACCGGTGGGTCGCAACGTCCCAGGCGACGACCTGGGTGTCCGTGTGCGCGTACAGGGTGCGGCCGTCCGCGCTGACCGCGAGCCGCCGCACGACGCCGGCCGCCCTGTAGACGCCGATGATCCGGCGGTGCGCGACGACGGTGGCCAGCAGCGCCTGCTCGGTCTGTGGCGTTCGCTCGGTCCGGTACGCCTGCGCCGCCAGCAGCAGCGACAGGTCCGGCGAGCCGGCATCGGCCGCCGCCGCGGCGAGGCGGTCGGCATCCGCACGCAGCGCGCTCGCGTCCGCGGCTCGCTTCCCGGCGGCGGCGAGCAGTCCACCGGTCACGGCCACCACCACCAGGACGGCGAGCCCGACGGCGAGCCGCCGGGTCCGGCGCCGGGCGGCCCTCTCCCGGCGGACCTGAGCGCGCGCGCCGGCCAACTCCGCCTCGGCGAGGTCCGCCGAGGCCTTCAGGAAGTCCCGCTCGACCGCGGTCGGATCAGCGTCCCGCCGGGCCAACCACTCCAGCGCCGCGTCCAACCGGGCGCCGCGGTAGAGCCGGTCGGTCGGCCGGCCGGCGGCCTGCCAGCCGGCCGCCTCCGGCCCGAGGTGCGTCCGGACGGCCCGGCCGAGCGCGTCCTCCGCGAGCCAGCCGGCCAGCCGGGGCCATTCGGTCAGCAACGCCTCGTGCGTCACCTCGAGATGGCCGGCGTCGACGGTCAGCAGACGGCGGCCCACCAGCGCCTCGACCACGGCCCAGCGCCCGCCGCCGCCGGCTCCGTCCAGACCCAGCTCGGCGAGCGGGACCCGACGGCGGGTCACCGACGGGCCGCCGCCCGGCTCGCTCGGCGCGGCCAGCCGGACCAGGAGCCGCCGTGCGCGGTCCGGCCCGTCTGGGCCGAGGCTCGCGAGGGCCGCCTCGGCGGTGGCGGCCAGGGCGCCGGTCACACCGCCGGCCCGGACGTACGCGGCGAGCGTCAGTTCGTCGCCGTCGCGGTGTTCCCAGGCACCGGCGAGCGCGCTGGACAGCAGCGGCAGGGCGGCCGCGGCCTGCCCGTGCACGTCCCGGACTACCGCGTCGGTGAGGTCGGGGTCGACGGCGACCCCGGCCGCCGCCGCGGGGCCCTCGACCACCTCCCGCAGCTCCGGCTCGGTCAGCGCCGGCACCAGCACCAGTCCCTCGGCGCCGCGGGCGGCCAGCTCCGCATGCTCGGCCAGCCGGCCCAGGTAGTCGCCCCGCAGCACCAGCACCGCGCGGGCGAGAACCCCGTCGGCCAGCATCGCCAGCAGCGCGTCCGCGAACGCGGCCCGCTCGCCGCCGGCGGCACCGGCCGTCCAGAGTTCCTCGAACTGGTCGACCACGAGCACGGCCGGGTCCGGCGGAGGGCCGTCGGCGTCGTCCGCGGCGAGCAGCGGACCGAGCACGTCCACGGGCGCCGCGCCGGGCGTGACGACGACGACCTCGGCGGCGGGGCAGCCCGGTACTCCGCCGCGGGCGAGCACCGGCGCCAGTCCGGCGCGGATCAGCGAGGACTTGCCCGCTCCGGATGGGCCCGACAGCACCACCAGCCGCGCTTCGCCGACGCGCGCGACCAGCGTCCGGATCGCCTTGCCGCGGCCGTGGAAGAGCTCGGCGTGCTCGGTCCCGTACGGCGCCAGGCCCAGGTACGGGCATGCGTCGAAGATCCCGCCGGCGCGGCCGGCGACGGCCGCGGCGACGGGACCCGGCGGCCCCGGCAGCAGCCGGTCGGCGTGGTCGAGAACCGCCTCCTCCATCGACGCAAGCGCCGGCCCCGGCTCGACCCCCAGGTCCTCCGCGAGCCTGGCTCTGGCCCGCCGGCCGGCGGCCAGCGCGTCGCCCTGCCGGTCGCCGCGGTAGAGCGCGAGCATGAGCCGCACCCACCAGCCCTCGCG
>Ga0070713_100001190_pt1 | contig 16614 bp, 11 predicted proteins | sample LARL82metaG_FD_65465 | JGI IMG/M metagenome (GOLD analysis project Ga0070713, IMG submission 65465) | Corn, switchgrass and miscanthus rhizosphere microbial communities from Kellogg Biological Station, Michigan, USA - LAR L8-2 metaG | ecosystem: Host-associated > Plants > Roots > Rhizosphere ...
ACGCTGGAGGAGATCTCTTCCGCCGCGATTTCGCTGTCGGTCATCCAGAAGGCCAGCGCGAACACCCGGTGGCGGTGCTCTTCGAAAGCTTTTTCGTAGTGTGCGAGGGATTGCTCAGCGGTGGCGGGAAAATGTGCCGCCAACCCGGTAATCTTTGCCTGGTCTAAAGCCCTTGCCATTGTTCCCCCTAGCAGAAAGATTATTGCTGTTGAACCTTATGCGTCTAACTCGCCCTGTACTTTTGCACGTTCCCGGCCATTCGCTGCGCCGGGAAGACCTTTAACGGTTATTAATTCAAACCCTGCCAATGCATAAAGTTGCCCTGGAAACGCCGTGCTATCAGGCATCCGGCCTGGCCGTATGGATCGGTCCGGGAGCGAGGAGTCATGTTTGTCAACATGGAGTGGAATGAGGGGCTTAGAGGCAGGCCAGCCAAATGGAACATGTGGGTACCGCAATACCCACAGTCGGAACCATGCTGCTGCGGCGGAGCTACGAAGATACCGAGGCTGCGGACGCTTTCTGCAGCAGCTTGCGACTGCCGGCAATAAGGTCGGCCACGTCGAACGGCTTCACCAGATAAGAGATGCGCTTCTGCTCAAGAAAGGTTTGTGTCTCCCCATCCAGGGTGGCAAAAATGAAAAGTGCCCTGCCGGCGGTCCGGGGGTGGTGCTGGGCGAGCCAGCCGTGAATCTCCATCGCGGTCCAGCCGTTGGGCATGGAGCCGTTGAGTATCACCGCGTCAAAGCCGCCACTATTCAGGAGATTGCGCGCCTCTTCGGGATCCGAAGCAGTTACGACTTCGGCGCCAGCGCCCGCCAGCACCTCACGCTCAAATTCCAGCACCGCTTCTTCGTCGTCCACCAGCAGCAAGCGCCCCTGCAGAACCAGCTCTCGCGCGGGAGGAGGCGAGGGTTCGCGCACCGTTTGCGGCTTTCCGGCAGCCGGCAGGCGCACCAGCAGGGCTGCTCCACCTTCCGGCACATTGCGGGCCTCGATTTCTCCGCCGTGCTCTTTCAGAATGCCGTAGCAGATGCTGAGCCCCAAGCCGGTGCCCTTGCCCACCGGCTTGGTAGTGTAGAAGGGATCGAAGATGCGCTTGGGATCGGCGATTCCGCGGCCGGTATCGCGAAATTCCACCCATACCGCGCCATTCTCGGCATACACACGTACTGAAAGCACGCCGCCGCGCTCCATTTCCAGCATGGCATCCACGGCGTTGTTGATGATGTTCAGAAAAACCTGCTCCAGCTGGTGGGGATCGGCGGTAACCGCGGGCAGCTCGTCAGCAATCTCGCGCTGCACCACAATGTTGCCGCGCTTGAAGTCGTAGTCCCGCAGGGCCAGGCTGTCGTCCACCACGCGGCGAATATCCACTGGAATCTTCTGCGGCGTGCGCTGCCGGGCGAAGGAAAGCAGGTTCTGCACCAGACGATGGGTGCGCTGCGCCTGCTTCAGCAGCTTGCGCACAAAATCCAGGCAGCGTTCGTCCATCGGTTCGCTTTCCAGCAACTGGGCATATCCCAGGATGGCGGTCAGCGGATTATTGAGTTCGTGGGCCACGCCGGCGATAAGTTGTCCAATGGCCGACATCTTCTCGCTCTGCAGCAGCTGTTCCTGAGTGCGGCGCAGATCGTCGTAGGCGCGCGTGGTCTCTTCGTAGAGGCGAATCTTGTCAATCGTGGTGGCCAATTGCCGGCCAATCGCAACCATCAGCTTCTCATCGGTGGCGGTAAACTCGCGCTCCTCGCGGCTGCTGACGCCCAGCACCCCGATGGGCTGGTCCTGGCTCCATAGGATCACCCACATCCAGGAATGCAGGCCCTCGGCGGTGACGAAATCGGAGGCGACCGCGGGCAAACTGGGCAGGTCCTTCTGGGTAATCAGCTCGCGGCGCGAACTGATCAGCCCCTGCCAGAAGTCGTCCGGCATGGTGGCCGTGCTGGCGGAGCGGATCGCCGTATTGCTGCGGTGCCCCCAGGCGGCGCGCCGCCGCAGGGTAGGGCCGCCGCTGTCGCTGAGGTAAACAGATCCGGTTTCCGCTCCGAATAGAGTTACCAGCTGGCGCAGCGTCAGATTGAGTATTTCGTCGAGGTCGAAAGACTGGGTGGCGACCACGGCGATGGCGTTCAGAGCGTGCAGTTCCAGGTTGCGGCGGCGAATCTCGTCCTCGGCGCGCTTCTTTTCCGTCACATCGAGCAGAAACCCCTGGTAGCGCGCTATCTCGCCCGTCTCGTTACGGGTGGCAAAGCTGGTTTCTGAGGCGGAGAGCGTGCTTCCATCCTTCTTTCTCAGCTGGACTTCGAAGCTGCGCACATAGCTGCGGGTCTGGATAGTCTCCAGCAGGGTGGCGCGCTGTTCTGGAGATGCGTAGAGAGCATCGGCGCTGAGCGCCAGCAGTTCCTGGCGGTTTCCGTAACCCAGCATGATGACCAGGGCATTGTTGCAGTCCAGCAGTTTGCCCCCGGCGTCCGCCACGAATACTCCTTCCTGCACCTGTTCGAACAGCTGGCGATATTTTTCCTCGGCTGTGCGGCGGTCCGTAGTGTCGCGGATGATATGGACTGTGCCCAGTTGCCGGCGGGCTTCTTCGCGGTACGACGAGGTCCACACGTAGGAAGAAGTGGAGACCAGGGAAAAGCCGCCAAAACAGGGGTCGGCCTCTTCCACAAAATCGTCTGTCCCTCGGCCGCAATAGGGGCAACCCTGCCAGGCTGAGGAACTGTGAGGCAACACCTCCTCGCAGCTGCGGCTGATAACTTCGGCGGGAGAGCGTTCCAGGCGCCGTAATAGCGCCCGGTTTACCTTCATAATCCGGTTTTGCGAATCATGCACCAGGATGAAGTCTTCCATGGAGTCGAAGGTGCTGATCCACTCCCGCTGGGAGCGACGAATCTGGCCGAACAGCCGCAGATTTTCCGCGGCAATGCCCAACTGATTGGCGGTGGACTTGAGGAAGGCAAGATCGTCGGCGCTGTAGAAGCGATGTTTGGTCCCAGCCAGCGCCAGCACGCCGATGATGGATTTCTTGCCCCGTACCGGAACCAGCAGGAGATGTTCGAAGCCTTGTTGCCGCAGGATTTCCCGCGTCGGCGTGTCCGTTTCACGCACGCGGTGCACCGAAGGCTCACCGGTGTGCAGCAGGCGCGTGAGAGTTTCATTCATCTGGCGCGAGCGATGGGCCTTCAGAAAATCCAATGAAAGGCCGACGTGCTGGGTAAGAACCATCTGCTCCCCGTCCAACACCCGGAACCATGCCGCCCGCGCTCGCATCAGTCGCTTAAGTTCCTGCAGGGCTACCAGGAGCATGGAATTGGCCTCCTGCGCCTGGGCGATCGCGCTGGCCAGGTTGTTGACCACGCCCAGGCGAAGCGTGCGCAGCCGCGACTCGTCAAAGACGATCATCAGCATGCTGACGCCCAGCCATAAATCGATGGGCAAACCAGCAGCCGAAAGAAAGCGGCTGCCAAAGCCATTGCCTTTTGGCTGAAGCAGTACCAGGGTGAGAGCGAGAATCCAGGGTCCGGCCGCCCACCGGGCCCACGTGTAACGGAGTAACTGCAGGGCAGCGACTGCCGTAATCAGGTGAATAAGAACGACAACGATCCACGCGAGCTGGCCGGAGTGCGGCCACCACAGGCTTTTCATTACCACCGTAACGGCGGCGAGCGCCGCTATTCCGGCGCTGGGAAGCACCAGGCGCGGCGCCTCGGAGTAGAGCAGCACGGCGCTGGAGAGGAGAAAGACGGCGAGAATAAAGGAGGCGTCGGCCAGCGCCCGGGGCGGGGAAGCACCCCCCAGACTCAGGATAACTGGCACGCGGTAAGTAACATACGCGAGCCAGCCTACGATCCAGGTAAGGAAATACCGCTCCCGGAAGGTGCGAAACACAAGTAGGCTGGCAGCCAGCAAAGCCAGGACGGCGAAAGCTTCGGCTGGCAAAGTCGTGCCTACGAGCTGAGCGCCCTGCGGCAAGGCGCACCTCCCTTTATGCGCTTCCGAATTCGGGAACGGTACCGCACATATAACACGGAATACCTAAGGAATCACGGTTACTACCGGTTATTGTCTGGTCATAGCGACGAACTGCGCTACAATGGCGTTTCCCCTAACACTGCACTATGCCAGCCGAGCGCATTCTTGTGGTCGACGACGAAGAGGCCATCCGCGAGGTGGTGACCTCCATGCTGGGTTCAGCGGGCTACAAGTGCCAGCAGGCCAGCTCGGGCAAGGAGGCGCTGGCCATTCTCGATTCCGGCGGCCAGTTCGAACTTATCCTGTCGGACCTGATGATGGCGGAACTGGACGGCATCGGCTTGCTGGAGCGCACCAAGGAAAAATATCCCGACATGCCGGTGGTGATGGTCACGGCAGTGCACGACATATCCGTGGCGTTAAAAGCTATTCGCGACGGGGCCTACGATTACCTGCTGAAGCCCTTCGAGCGTGAGCAACTGCTGGCGGCGGCGCGGCGCGCGCTGGAGAACCGCCGCCTCAAGCTGGAAAACCGCGCCTACCAGACCAGGCTGGAAGGGCTGGTGGAGGAGCGGACCCGAGAGTTGAATCTGGCGAATCGGCACCTGGAGCAGGCAAACCAAAGCCTGGAACGAACAAACGAGGACTTGAAGCGACTCAACCTGGACCTGGAGAAGTCGTACGACATCACGCTGGAAGCGTTGGGGGACGCACTTGACCTGAAAGATGCCGAGACGGAGGGCCACTCCCGCCGGGTCACCGCCTTTACCATCGCCATTGCGCGGCAGATGGGAATCCCTTCCGAGAGTCACGAAATGCGCACCATCGCCCGCGGCGCGTTCCTGCACGACATCGGCAAGATGGCCATTCCCGACAAAATTCTGCGCAAACCGGCGAAGCTGGAGCCGCAGGAAATCCAAACCATGCAGGAGCACTGCTTCCACGGCTACCAGATTCTAAAAAAAATCCCTTTTCTCCAGGAGCCGGCGGAAATTGTCTATGCGCACCAGGAGAAATACGACGGCACCGGTTACCCCCGCGGCTTGAAGGGCAATGAAATACCTCTGGGAGCACGTATATTCGCCGTCGCGGATACGCTGGATGCGATGATCAACGATCGGCCTTATCGGGCGGCACAGACGATTGAGGCAGCACGAAAGGAAATCGAGGCGTGGTCGGGACGCCAGTTTGACCCCGCAGTAGTGAAGGTTTTTCTGGGAATGTCAACCACCATCTGGGAGGAACTGCGCAAGCAAATCAATTCCCGCGCGCGTCTCTCCTATGGCGCCATAGCGCGATAAGCTCTGCTGCAGCCATCGCCTGACAGCGGCTACTTCTTCAGGATCGGATTGTACCCGTCAGCCACCAGCTTGGCGCGGGCGGCTTCAGCGTCCTTCGCGTTGCCAAACGGACCCACCTGTACATGAAAGAGCCGGTCATGCGGCTCGTTGCTGGCAATGAACACGGCATAGGATTTTCTCTTCAGCGCTGAAAGCAGAGCCTCGGCGTCATCCTTCTTGCTGACAGCGGCCACCTGTACCACGTAGGAGCCGTTATCAATCGTGCCGACCAGAGGCTGCGGCGCCACCCCGGCCGCGGTGGCGGCGGCTAGCGGGGTATCGGAATTATCGGCGGAAGATGAACCGCGGGCGGGCGGCGCCTCGGTGTCGCTCTGTTTCACCGCCTGATAAAAGGTCAGATCGCCGGCGCTGGGCTTAGCCGGGCCATTGGGCTTGGCGGCCGGCTTTGCTTCCACCCTGGCTGGCGGTTGCTCCGCGGCGGCAGCCAACGGTTTACTGCCGGAACTTTTTCCCAAAGAGTATCCCAAACCGAAAAATAATGCGCAGATTCCCACCAGGCCAAAAAACAAAGCCAGCATGCGCCCGGTGCCAAGGGTAATTTCCGTGTCTTGCGAAGCCGCCATACGACGTGGTTCTCCTGTCTCGCTCGCCTGCTTCTTGTCCAGCCAGTAAGTCGTCACGGGGTGCCGGTGGCAGCCGCCTTGACCTCGCCGCCTCCGCCTCCTGCTAGTTTGGAAATAACTTTATGCATACCGCTAAACACATCCACCGGAACGGGGAAGACCACGGTGGTATTCTTTTCTACGCCGATTTCAGTCAAGGTCTGAAGGTACCGTAACTGGACGCTGACCGGCTCCTCCGCGAGGAGCCGCGCCGCATCCACCAGGCGCTGAGCCGCCGAGAACTCGCCCTCGGCGTGGATAATCTTGGAGCGCTTTTCGCGTTCGGCTTCGGCCTGCTTGGCCATGGCCCGCAGCATCGTCTCCGGCAGATCAACTTGTTTGACCTCGACGTTCGCAACCTTCACGCCCCAGGGATCGGTGTGCTGGTCGAGAATGGTTTGCAGCCGCAGGTTGATCTTCTCCCGATGCGCCAGCAGTTCGTCGAGCTCCACTTCGCCCAGCACCGAGCGTAACGTGGTTTGGGCAAACTGCGACGTCTGGTAAACGTAATTGGAAACTTCCACGACGGCGCGCCGGGGATCAATCACGCGCAGGAAGATGACCGCGTTCACTTTCAGCGTCACATTGTCGCGGGTGATGATGTCCTGCGGGGGAACCTCCAGCGCTTCCTGGCGCAGGGAGATGCGCACCATGCGGTCAATGGGGGCAAAAACCAGGATCACGCCCGGTCCTTTGGCTCGTTCCAGCAGCCGGCCCAGGCGGAAGATCACGCCGCGTTCGTATTCGGTAAGAATCTTGATGGAACTGAGAATGTACAGGGCTACGACGATGATGGCGATCACCGGGAAAGAAATCATGTTCCGGCCTCCATTCGGCCACGCCCGAGCTGTGTTGTTGGGCAGCTACTAGGCGGATTCTACAGCAATCAGAACGGCTTTCGCGGTGCTCGAAGGGCTCGGGCGTTGCTTGGAAAGGTGCGGGGGAAAGTTTCAAGGTTGCGCGCGTTTCAAAGTTTCAAGGTTTTTCACCCACGATCCGGCGCGGCCATATCTTCTACCGGATGGGCACGAGCTCGGCGAAACCTTGAAACCTGTGAAACTTTGAAACCTACAACCGGGCAGGTGTTGTTGAAGGTTGCACAGCCCGCGCCGGCTCCACTTCCAGGCGCAACCCGTCAATCCGCTTCACCACCACGGCCTGGCCGGCATCAATGTTGCTGGAGGCCACCGCATCCCAGAGTTCGCCGTGAATGAAAACCTTGCCCTCGGGACTAAGCGGCGTGCGCGCGGTTCCAATTTCGCCCAGCAAGCCCTGGGCCCCAGTCACAACTTTGCCGCGCCGCGCCCGCAAGGCGATATCCATCAGGAATACGGTTATCAGCCCCAGGGGAAGGCTCACCGCCAGGGCAGTGAGCAGGTTCACGCGCAGTTCAGGAATCGGCCCATCTACCAGCAGCAGCGCGCCCAGCGTGAGCAGGGCAATGCCGCCGATGCCCAGCACCCCATGGGTGGAGAATTTGGCCTCCAGGGCGAACATCACAAACGCCGCCAGGATGAGCACCAGCGCGGCATAGCGAGTGGGCAGCAGGTTAAGGGCGAAGGCGGCCAGCAGGATGAAAATGACCCCAACCACTCCCGGAATCACCGCCCCTGGATGGTTGAACTCGGCGTACAAAGCCAGCGCCCCAATCGCCAGCAGAATGAAGGCGATGTTGGGGTCCATGATGTAGTTGAGGATGCGCTGCTTGAGCGACATCTCGAAGGGCAGCACCGGCTTGCCCACCAGGTTGAGCGTGAGGGTTTGCCCGTTGAAGCGGCGGATGGGCTTGCCCTGAAGCTGCTTGAACAGCTCGTCCTGGCTGGAAGCCACATAATCAATCAGGTGCTGGGAGAGCGCCTCGCCCTCCGTCCAGCTTTTCGACTGCCGAACCGCACTCTCCGCCAGCTCCACATTCCGCCCGCGCTTGGCCACGATGGAACGCATGAGCGCCGCAGCGTCGTTCTCCACCTTGGTCTTCATGATGTCGTCCATCTTGGGCCCCATGAGCGTGACGGGATGGGCGGCGCCCGTGTTGGTGCCTGGGGCCATGGCGGCGACATCGGCGGCTTCCAGGATGAAAAAGCCGGCGGAGGCGGCGCGGCTGCCGCTAGGCGCCACGTAGATGATGACCGGCACCGGCGAGGCCACAATTTTCTCGATGATGTGGCGCGTCGAATCGGCCAGACCCCCGGGGGTGCTCAGCTGGATCAGCACCGCCTGGTCCTTTTCCTGGTCCGCCTTCTTCAAGGCGCGGTCAATGAACTCGTCGCTGATGGGCTGAATGGTGTCGTTCAGGACAATCTTGAGCACCTGCGCGGACGCGGCCGAGGCGCAACATAAGAGCAGGGCAGCGGCCCCGAAAAGAATGCGTTTTGGCCAGCGGCAGCTCATGGGTTGGGCGCGTTCTGCGGCGCGGCGTCAGCCTTGCTCTCCATCTTTTTCTTCAGTGCCAGCGCCTCGGAGTTGCCCGGATCCAGTTGCAATGCCCGGTTAACCAGCCCGGCAGCGCCGTCCCTATTATTGTCTCTCAAGTTGATGCGGGCGAGGACTACACAAACCGCGGCGGAGGGAGTAAGCCGCAGGGCAGCATCGGACTCGGTCCTGGCGCCGGCCGCATCCTGCTTCAGGTCCAGCGCGTCCGCCAGGTTGGCATGGGCCAGGGCGTTGCCGGCATCAAGTTCCACCGCCTCGCGCAGTTCTTTCTCCGCTGCGGAAGGGAAGCCCTTGGCCAGCAGATCGTGCCCGTGCTGAATGTGGTAAGCAGCATGGCTGCGCGCATCCAATTTCGTCAGCCGCGCCTCGGAGCCGTTCTGCATTTCCACCGCCAGCTCGCGAAACGCGGCTTCATCATAGTTTCGCTTAATGCGCTCCTGCGGCAGCTTGGGAGCCACCGCAGAGGACATAACCACGCTTGCCGGGTTGACGCCGGCAGGAGCGGTCGTGCGCGCAGCCAATGCCGCGAGCAGTTCCTTGGCCTCATTATCATCGGGATGCAAGGCCAGGCACTCGCGCAATTGCTGACTTGCTCGCATCAGGTCGCCGGCGCGAACTAATGAAACACCCAGATTGAAACGATAATCCGCATCGCTCGGCTCGGCGTCCGCGGCTTTCTGGAACCACTGCCTGCCCTCCGCTTTCCCCAAACGGACGGTCACTGCACCAAGGTTGTTGTAAACCTCGGTTAAGGGAAATTGCTGCAGGAGGGATCGGAAAGAAGCTTCGGCGCGGGGAAAGTTACCCTGGTAGTAGGCGGCGAGTCCGAGGAAAAAGTTGGCCTCGTGCGCCCGGGCGTCGCTAGCGGGAATACGCGCCAGCCAGTTGGCAGCCGCGTCATAGTCGTGGGCTTCGAAATAGGTCTTTCCCAGCTCCAGCATGGCTTCGTTATAGGAAGGATTCAGGCGGATGGCGGTGCGCAGGCGCTGCAACTTATCACCCTCGGTGAGCGCGGTCAGACCGCGGATGTAATTCTCGAACGCGTCCAGGCGCAAAGGCGGAGCTGCCGCCAAAAAGGCATCCTTGGAGGTCTCGTAGTCTGGCCTCACAGCGCGCAACAGATCCCAGGCCAGGGCAACCTGCACCTGGAGCAACTGTGGCAACGGACCAGTTTCTTTCACTTCCGGCGAAAGGCGGCGCTGTTTCATGTCCAGCACCTGAGCGCCGGCGCTGAACGTCCGCCCGTCGAAGCTGTAGCTGCCCAGCACCGCGTAATCCACATCCATCTGTTCGGCAACCCGGTACAGGCTCGCTCGCGAAGGATGAATGCCGGCAGGAATGCCGGCCCGGTCGTAGGCATGCAGGCGGTATTCCCGGCCGAGTACGTAGAGGTCTTGCGACGCCATGCGCTGCCCCAGGATCTCCGGAAAGGCTTCCGAGATCCACTCTAATCCGGGTGCGCTGGAGCGGTTTTCAAAGGGCATAACCACCACAGTCTGCACCGGGGGCACAATTTGCTGGCTAAAGGCGAAGCCAGTCAAAATCCAGCCCGCAAGCAGGCTGGCAGCTAAGATACGGGGTTTCAAGGTAGGCCGATTATACCCAGTTTCGCCCCTGTGACTGGAGTGACTACTCACCCCTCCCGATGGCAAAAATAGCGGCAAACCCGCCGCACCGAACAGGGGTCTAAGCCCAAATAACCACAACAGCTCTCGCATTGGAGGATAGAGATGAAAAAGCTACTCTTTCTGCTGGCAGTGATGCTGATCGCAGTCGGCATCTCTGTGGCGCAAACAGATCAGAACAATCCCAATTCCAACCCGGCGAATTCCCCGACCGCAACTCAGAGCAGCCCGAGTGCGCAGGGAAGCGCAACCACCCCGGACCAGGGGACCGCAACTCAGAGCGCTACCGACCAGTCCACCACGACCACAACCACCCGCCATCACAGGGGCGCCAAGTCGGGCAATCTGCCGCAGACAGCTTCGCCTCTGCCGCTGCTGGGATTGCTGGGCATGGGCTCGCTGGCCGCTGGTGTGGCAACGCGCAAGAAGAAACGCTCCTAACGTTCGCCCCCGGGCGGTGATGGGCAGGGCAGCCGCATTGCCGCCCTCGGGGTTCGCATACAATTAAACGTCGGCATTCAGCAAAAACTGGTCGCACCCCCCCCCGCGACCTGGCAGGAGTGACAGGCAATTATCGCTGGGTCCAAGGGGTTTCCCGCGTCCCAAGGCGCACAAAAACATCCGTCAGGCGCGGTACCAGCATCTCAGTTGCTAAGGAAATGTTCGGCAAACTTGCCTTCAAGGTTCTACATACATATAATCCGGCTCTCTGTGTAAATGCCTGCAACATATTGGCTGAACCGCATGGTGCAGGACGGAGCGCAGTGCCCCGTCTGGTCCGGCGCGAGGCTTGGGGCGCAAGCCAGAGGCTTGGGGGCGCAGTTGCGTACCTGGGTGGCAGTCACCGCTAGTTTCCCGAGAAATCTGGAGGAACATAGGAAATGAAGAAGACGCTTGTCAGCATCGTGGTGGTGATCGTCGCGGTTGCGTTTGTAGAGACCATGTCGGTGCTGCCGGCGCCCGCGCAACAACCTGCCGCGCAACAACCTGCCGCGCAACAGCCCGCCGCCGGACAAGCGGCGCCTTCGGCACAAGCGCCGCAGCAGAAGAAGGAAATCAAGGACCCGGCCGAATACAACGCCTATGTAGGCGCCATCCAGCAGAGCAATCCGCAGGCCAAGGCCAGCGCGCTGGAGGCTTTCCTGCAGCAGTATCCCAACAGCGTCATGAAGACAGACGCGCTGGAACTGCTGATGGCCACTTACGAGCAGGCGGGCGACACCGCCAAGATGCAGGCGACCGCCGATCGGGTTTTGCAAGCCGACCCCAACAACCTGCGTGCCCTGGCCTTGCAGACTTACAGCCATCGGCACCAGGCGGAGCAGAATCAGAATCCGCAACAGAATCTGGCAGCGGCTGCCCAATATGGTGAAAAGGGCCTGCAGGCTCTGGGGTCGGCGCCCAAACCGGACGGCATGTCCGACGCCGACTGGACCAAGCTGAAGGACCAGACCAGCGCCATCTTCAACGGCGCGGTAGGCCTGTCCGCTCTTCAGAACAAAGATTTTAAGAGTGCCATGGAACACCTGCGGGCAGCGGTAAATCTGAATCCGAACAATCTGACCGACGTTTATCCGTTGGCTCTGGCCTACTACTCTGCGGGCAATCCCCCCAAGTCGGCTACCCCGCCCCCGCCGCCCGCGGACGCCAACAATCCTCCTCCCCCGGACCCCGCGGTGGTGGATGCTAATGTACAAGGATTGTTCTTTGTTGCTCGCGCGCTCAACCTGGCTTCCGGACAGGCGCAGATCGCGGACTTCGGCAAGAAGTGGTATACGAAATTCCACGGCAACGACCAGGGCTGGACCGATCTGGTGGCCAATGCCAAGACTCAGACCTTGCCACCCCAGGGCTTTACCATCGCCGCCGCTCCCCCGCCTCCCACTCCGGCCAAACAGGCGGAAGACCTGGTGAATTCCAAGCCCATCAAGGAGATGTCCTTCGCCGAGTGGCAACTGGTGCTCACCTCCGGCAACCAGGCTGCCGCCGACAAGGTGTGGAGCGCAATCAAGGGCGTGCCGCTGCAGATTGAAGGCACCATCATCAGCGCCACTGCCCGGCAATTACAGATTGCCGCCACGGTGGACGATATTGACGCCAAGAAACCAGACATCACCCTGAATATGCTGGCTCCCATCCCGGTCCGACTCATGCCCAAGGCGGGCGCCAGCATCCCGTTCGAAGGTACGCCGGTCTCCTACGAGGCTAAGCCCTTCATGATAGTGATGGAAAAGGGTCAGTTGCTGACGGTCAAGAAGCCTGCGCCCACCCGCCGGCGCCGCACTACCAGGGGCCGCTAAGCCGGAAGGGAACTCAGCAGTTTAAAAGGGCAGCCGCGCAGGCTGCCCTTTCCTATTTGGTGCAGGAAGGGGCAATGGGGCCAGCTTTAACGAGCTGCCTTTTTTTCCAAAGTGAGAGGACGGGCGCTGCGCGGCGGGCGACGGACCCCGTCCCGCAAGCCACGAATGTCAATTTTCAGTTCCTGGATGGTTCGGCTTAGCGTGTTGCGGTGCATGCCTAATTGCCGCGCTGCCCGGCATTGGTTGCCGCTATTGTCTTGCAGGACGGTCAGGATAAACCGCTTTTTAAATTCGCGAACGGCTTCCGAATAAAGAATGCCGCTCTTATACATTTGCGTGATTAAGGCTTCAAGCTGATCCTTCACGGTAACTCCCTTTCGCGTTGAAAGGCTGTCAGTTATGAGTAGTACCTGAATGCTATTTCTGTGGCCCGGGGGCCGGTATTGAAACTTGTCCCGCGGCAGACGGCTGGGCAATATTGTGCAGCCCGTCCATCCCCTGCCGAAAACGATCCCGTACTGCCGCCGGTGCGACCCAGGAGGCGGCCCTGGCCACGGCCAGAAAATACGGGCTTAGCGCCGAACCTGAGAGCAAGCGCACGCCCGGGGTAAACGAGGCCAGTGCCAGCACAACAACAGCTATCACCAGCACGCCTCGCAGGAGCCCAAATGCGGCGCCCAGCAGCCGGTCAAACCACCGCAACCCGACTTCCTTCATGGCCCAGCGCGTGATGCGCCCCGCCAAACTGGCCAGCGCCAACACCACGATAAAGATCAGCAGGAAGCCGCCAATCTCCGCCACCCACTGCGCCCTGGTGTAAGGTGAAAACCAACCGGCTACGTGCCCATACTCCCAGGCAGCCAGTAAATATCCCACCACTACGCCCGCCAGGGAGAAAACCTCGTAAAAAAAACCTTCCTTGGCGGCCAGCGCCATGGACAGCACCACCGCCACCACGATTACCCAATCAACCCCGGTCATGAGTTCGCACTGAGACCCTAAACACTCAGCTCGCGCCCGGTCAGCCGGCGGTACGCTTCCAGGTACTTCTCGCTGGTCTGCAGCGCCACCTCCGCGGGCAGCGCTGGCGCGGGCGGCTGCTTGTTCCAGCGGATCTGTTCCAGGTAATCGCGCACGTATTGCTTGTCGAACGATTCCTGGGCCTGGCCGGGCTGGTAAGTGTCCGCCGGCCAGAAACGGGAGGAGTCAGGCGTGAGCACTTCGTCGGCCAGCACCAGGCCGCCTGCCGTGCGCCCGAACTCGAACTTGGTATCGGCAATAATGATGCCGCGCTGCCGGGCGTAGTCGGCCGCGGTCTGGTAAATCCGCATGCTCAGGTCGCGCAGCTCGCGGCTCAGCGCCGGGCCCGCCTGTTGCGCCATGCGCTCGAAGGAAATATTTTCGTCATGACCGCTGAGCGCCTTGGTGGCGGGGGTAAAGATGGGCTCGGGCAGCTGGTCCGATTCGCGCAGGCCCGGGGGCAGGGAAATGCCGCACACGCTGCTCGTCTGCTTGTACTCCTTCCAGGCCGAGCCGGAAATATAGCCCCGCACCACGCACTCGATGGCCACCATATCGGCACGCACCACCAGCATGGAGCGGCCGCGCAGTTGCTCCTCGTAGGGACGCAGCACCGCCGGATACTGCTTCACGTCAGCGGTAACCAGGTGATTGGGCACAATATCGCGCAGCAGGTCGAACCAGAAAAGGGAAAGCTGGGTCAGGACCTTGCCCTTATTAGGGATGCCGGTAGCCAGCACGTAATCGAAGGCGGAGATGCGGTCGGTAGCCACGAACAGCAGGTGCTCATTGTCTACCCGGTAAACATCGCGCACCTTGCCGCTGGCGTACAGTTCGAGTTCAGGTATGTCGGTTCGAAGAAGGACGTTGTCGAGGAGTTGGGGAGTCATGCAATCATTTTAGCCGTAAGAAACGTCGCGTATTCTAGCCGTCCAGAATTTTTTGTCAACCGGGTCGGGACCTGAGGCGGCAGGCAGGGCGGCGGCTTTCGGTGAAAAGGGGTTGACAAGCAGCTGGTTTCTTGAAACTGGCTCTGGAAGCGGATTTCCGAGCACCTGGATGTGGAAAAAATGTGCGCCCCGAAACCCGGCAAATGGCTTCCGGAAAGTAATGTCGGGTTACGATATATCTGCCGGCCCTGTCAAGCCCCGAAGCGCACCGAGACCAGCTTGGAGACTCCCGGCTCCTGCATGGTCACGCCATAGAGCACCGGAGCGATGCTCATGGTCTTCTTGCTGTGGGTAATGAGCACGAACTGGGTCTGCACGCTCATCTCCTTTACCAGTTCGGTGAAGCGCCCGATGTTGGCTTCGTCCAGGGGCGCGTCCACCTCGTCCAGGATGCAGAAGGGGCTGGGCTGGTACTGGAAGATTCCCACCAGCAGGGCCAGCGCGGTAAGGGCCTTTTCGCCGCCGGAGAGCAGCAGCACGTTCTGCAGCCGCTTTCCCGGAGGCGAAGCCACTACGTCTATGCCGCTTTCCAGGCTGTTTTCCTGGTCGGTAAGCCGCATGAACGCTTGCCCGCCGGCGAACAGCTTGCGGAAGGTGAGCTGGAAATTTTCGTTGATGCGGTCAAAGGCCTCCTGGAATTTTTGCCGCGACACCGTCTCGATCTCGCGAATCGTGTTCTGGGTGTTTTCAATGGATTCCAGCAGGTCCTTGCGCTGCGTCAGCAGAAATTCGTGGCGCTGAGCGGTTTCCTTGTACTCTTCCAGCGCCATCATGTTCACGGGTCCCATGGAATCCAGGTGGGTGCGCATCTGCCGGTAAGCCGCGTCTTCCTGGATGAGCAGTTCGCCTTCCACGGTCTGCAGTGTAGAGTCTTCGCAGAGCTGCTGCCGGGTTACGCCTAATTCGTTCAGGCAGGTTTGCGCCATGTAGTCGGCATCGGATTGCAGCTTCGCGGCCGTTACCCCAAGCTGCCCCCGCCGATCGCGCGACTGCTCCAGCACCTCGCGCAGGGAACGCAGGGTCTGGTCAATTTCCACGAGCCGGGCTCGCACCTGCTCGGTTTCGGCCTGCAACTCGGCGGAACGTGCCTCCGCCTCCGCCCGCTCCGCCGCAAAAGCGACTACCTGCTCGGCCAAAGCCTGGCTCTCCGCCTCGCGCTGCTCTTTTTCCGCCAGGGCGGAAGCCGCTTGCGCCCGCAAATTGTCCACCCGTGCCCGGGTCTCGGTGAGCAGAGATTCCATGCGCTGCAGCGCCGCTTCGGCCGAGCGCCGCCGCTCTTCCACCGTGGCCAGCCGCGCCATCTGCTCCGACGACCGCTGGGCCGCGGCATCGCGCCGCTCCCTCAGCCCGGCCAGAGATTGCTGCGCCTCCGCCATTTGGCGCTCCAGTTCGGTCTGTCGCCCCTGCAGTTGTCCCAGTTCGTCCTGCCGAACGGCAATGCAGCTCTGCTGCTCGGCCTGCTCGCCCGCCAGGCGCCGCAGTTCCGCTTCACACGTGGCAGCGCGCTCCTGCAGCTTGAGGGTCTCCGAATCGAGCTGCTGCAGCGAGTGGCCGGAGGTCATGGCCTCCTTTTCCGCCTCACGCTTCTCGTCTTCCAGCCGTTCCAGCAGGGAAGTGAGCTCGCTGATTTCCCGCGCCAACACCGCTACGCGCTGCTCTTCGCCGCGCAGGGCGATCTCCAGTTCCGCCAGGTTGCGCATCAGTTCGCGCAATTCTCGCTTCATGGAAAGCGGTCCCTCGGCGCGCTGCTTGCCGCCCGTGACCGTCACATTGTGGAAGCACTCCCCGGTTTGGGACAGGAAGAAGGCCTGTGGGTTCTCCAGCGCCAGCTCGCGCCCCAGCTGAGGATCGGGAACGATGTAGCCATCGCGCAGCTTGGGCAGGATGACTTCCAGCGATTTGCCGAAGCCGTTGAGCACGCGAATGCAGCTCTTGAGAGGCACAATGGGCGCGGGCGGGGGCCCGCCAGCCGCATTCTCATCTACGGAAAAGGAAAAGCGCGCCTGCGAATCGTTAGGGTGCACCAGGAAGGTGGCGCGGCCGTCCACATCGCTGCGCAGCAGGCGCAGCCCTTCGTCGGCCGCGTCCCAGGACTTCACCACGATGTAGTTAAGCTCGTCGCGCAGGAAATCTTCCACCACGTGCTCGTAACGGTCTTCGACTTCCAGGAAGTCGGCCAGTACCCCGGCCGGCGCCAGTCCGCCCTGCATGCCGCCGGACTGAAACAGGCGCCGCACCGATTCGGTGGAATAACCGTGCTCTGCGATCACCGCCTCCAGCGAGGCCCGGCGTCCCAGAAGGGTAGCGTGCTCGGCGCGCAAGCCGTCCAGCCGGCGCTTGCTTTCCGT
>Ga0070713_100001191_pt1 | contig 16611 bp, 4 predicted proteins | sample LARL82metaG_FD_65465 | JGI IMG/M metagenome (GOLD analysis project Ga0070713, IMG submission 65465) | Corn, switchgrass and miscanthus rhizosphere microbial communities from Kellogg Biological Station, Michigan, USA - LAR L8-2 metaG | ecosystem: Host-associated > Plants > Roots > Rhizosphere ...
AAGAGTGCGATCTGTATCTGAATCCTTTTCCATTCGGCAACACAAACGGGATTGTCGATGTGACGGCCTTGGGCTTGGTGGGTGTCTGCAAGACGGGGCCGGAAGTGCTGGAACATATCGACGAAGCGTTGTTCAGGCGTCTTGGTCTACCGGAATGGTTGATCGCTGGGACCCTTGATGAGTACGTCGGGGCGGCAGTACGCCTGATGACAGACGATGAGCTGCGCCTGTCGTTGCGTGAAGAGCTGATTGAACGGAAGGCAGTGGAAGGGCTCTACCGTGGGCAGCCTGAACTCTTTGGGCAAAGACTCGAGTCGCTCATCGAATCATCCGGCTCCGGCGCCTAGTCATCGCACATGACGAGTTAGTCGGGTTTTGGTATGCCAGCTTAGGTAGGCGTCGCCATTAATATAAACGTCACGTGTTTTGCCTATGGTGAGAGAGCTGCTCTCTCGACATCGCTGAAAAATCGGCGATGTTTTTGCATTGAATATTGAAGATTGCCAAAAATTTCCCGGCGGCAATCGCGATTGCTCGATGAATTCGGTATTCCTGTTTTATCTTCACGCCAATTAAACAGCGCAGGGCCTATAAGTCCGGGAGCGGGCAGGGCCGTTCCCGGCCCCCGCTTGGAACCACAGGATTGTCGGTGCCGAAACAGGGGGTTTTCCATCTCGTGATTTTTAGATAGCTCCGCGGACAGGGCGGGCAGCGTATTGGCTTGCCTGCAGTGCCGTAGATTGACCGATTTCCTTGATCGACCGGGTTTCGCCGCTTTGCGGCGAAAAAGGCGTTGTTTTGTCGAAATAAACAGGGGAAAGCATTTATGCGTGTCATCACAATGCACGGATTCGGCATTAAGGTGCTCTGGGTACTTGGCATTTTATGCATCGGCGGATCGAGTTACGGACAGACGGCGCCCGCCTCGACCTATCCACGTCCCATGACCACCCAAGAGGCGCAGGACTACGCCCATGTGCTGAACATGGTGAAGCCCGGCCGTCCTTACATACTCAACTTGGCCGACCCACAACAACTGCGCTTCACACAGCGTGCCCTGGCGGCTGCCCATCGCATATCGACGAACGCGCCCCAGACCTATGCGGCTGTGCGCGACACGATGCAGCGCGATCAGAAATTGGCGGCGACGGCAAATCACAGTGCTACGGCACTCGCGGCCAGACCGTTGCTGGCAAGCACCGTCGGCGGCCCTCAAGACATCGAAACCATTTCGAATTTCGGCGACGAGGGCAACAACGTCTACACGGCAACAGGCTATTCGTCGGTGCTTGGCGGCACCACGCAGACAACGATCACCACCCAATTGATCGACACTCAAACCAAGACGGTTTACGCCAGTGCATCCAGCACTCAGTATGCCCAAGGCACGAACTTTCAGGTGCCGGTCACCGGCAAGGTGCCGAGCTCCGCCAATCTCGCAGCGGTGGCCACCATCGTCACCGTCGTTGGCAATAACGGCAACACCACGGTGGTGAGCACCGCCGCGATGGTTCCCGCTTCCACCGGCACGATGACGGCGCCCAACTACTGCGTGCGCACGAACCCCAGCGACCCCAATTCCAACTGCGTGATCAATGGTGGCCAGACGCAGTACCAGACCACCAGCACCACGCTGGTGCCAAGCCCACCGCCCATCAAGGTGTGCTTCAGCCGAGGCAGCCAGCAATCCTGCGACTACTACAACAGCTCGGGCCGTCCGGCCACCAGCGTGTTCTATCCCGAGGCCGGTACGGCAAGTTTCGGCACCAATACCATCGATCCCTCGTACGCGACGGCGGGCAGCTACACCGCGTCCATCGTCGATCCGGTCATAGGCGGCGGTTGCGTGTTTTCCGACCACCAGGCGTTGGGTACAGGCTGGAGTCTGGCCAACGCATCGACTTTGCAATGGACTCTGCCCCAGCTTTCGATGACCAATCCGACCAACTGTCTCGGAGTAAGCGGAGGGAGGCTGGTCAACTTCAATTTCTATGTCGAGGTACCGTTGAACACGGGGGCCGGCAAGAACACCGGCTACATCACGTTCACCAGTGCTTACAACCCTCCGATGCCGCCGGGCTATCTCGGCATCCCGGCCATTTTCCTGGAAGACAGCTGCGTGGCTGCCGGCACGCTGGTGCGTCTGGCCGATGGCAGCACCACGGTGATCGAGAAGATCACTGCCGACAACCAGCCGCAGGTGATGACGGCGGCTGGCGACAAGCGCACGGTGCTCGGCACCGCCAAGGGTGTGGAGCTCCATCCGATGATTCGCCTCAAGACCAGCCTGGGGCAGGATCTGCTGATTACCCGGACCCATCCCGTGCTGAGCGCGAACGGCCTGGTGATGGCGCGCGACCTCAAGGTCGGCGATAGCGTCAAGACGGAAAAAGGTATGGCCAAGATCGTGTCCACAGCGCAGGAGAAATACACCGGTCAGGTGTACAGCCTGCGGCTGGGCTGGTTCGACGAAGCCCGGTCCGATCGCCGCACGCATAGCGCCAACGGCATCTTCATCGGCGATTCCGTGTCGCAGATCCAGATGGAACAGGACGAGGTGGCGCGCCTGAAAAACGACAGGAAAGAAGTGCTGCGGCGCCTGCCCGACGACAAGTGGCGGCAGGAGTACCAGAACTTCATCAATCAGCATCGCTGAAGCGGCCGGCGGCGCTGGAAACATCAACGCGGCAATACGTATCCGCAGAAGGCGCTCTCGACCTTCTGCGGGTACTCCCTGTCACGTTGCATGCTTTCCGGCGCCGGCCGCGTCTCGCGCACAGCACCCGCAAGCCATCTGACATTCAAAGGACCTGCAAGCATGGCCGTGCCCACTATCCAAAGTGTCTATCTCAACGGCGCCAATCTGAAGGTGAGTTGGGCCACCGTGGCCGACCCTGCCATCACGCAGTACGTAGTGACGGTGTTCTTTGGCGTAGACAGCGTGTTCACTACGGCCACCTTCGCGCCGGGCAATCCGCCTTTCCAGATAGGTAGCCTGAGTCTGCCGGGTGGCTTGCCGGATACGAATACCAGCTATTTCGTGCAAGTCAGCACCATGTGGGGCAGTAGCCCGGGACAGAACGAAACCAGCCAGCTGGTGCCGCTGATCACCCGACTGCCGGTGCTTAGAACAGGCTATTACGACGGCACCAATTTCTATCTCGAGTGGGAGCCGAGCGAACAGGCAAGTCAGGGTTATTTTCTGCAGATCTACGGCAGCAGCGGCAGCCCTTCCACCGGCACGGCGCCCACTGCGAACAACTGGTGGGGCATGATCCCCAGCCCCGCGTTGCCTGCCGGGCAAGCATGGAATGTGCAAGTTGCCGCTGCGGGCACGGTAGCCAGCGACGACGGCGACAAAGTGTATGCCGCGCAGGCGGCTTCGCCGCTGCTGGCCTCGCCGCAACCTAGCCTCGCCGGACTGAGCGCACGCTATCAGCGCGATGCCCAGGGCAGTTTCATCAATGCAACGTGGACGGCGCTGAACGCATCGACAGGTGTGACGCGCTACCGCCTGCAGAGCTATGCGCCCGATGGCACACCCGGCAGCTTTCTCGACGTGCCCGGCGCCACTAGCGCCGCAGGCACGCTATTTCTTCCTAGCCGTTTCGAGCCGGGTTCCACACTACGCTTGCTCGCACTCAATGCTGCCGGTATCGGTGTCGCTACTACGGCCAGTCCGGTGCTGACCACGCAACCCATTCTCTCCGGCGCGGCCTATGCCTCGGGCAACGCTGCTGTCAGCGTGGTTTGGCAAGTGGGTGTGGATGCGGCCATCACGGGTTTCATGATCGAGGTCTACAACCTCGCCAACCCTACGCAGACTTATACGCAGGCAGTGTCCGGAGGCAGCAGCCGCAGCGCAAGCTTCACCAGCTTGCCCGCCGGCGGTCTGGATGCCACTCAAACCTGGGGTATCCGCCTATGGGCTACCGGTGCCGCCGGCAGCGTGCCGGCCGTCGGTGAAACCTGGCTGCTGCCAGCGGCTGCGCCGACGATCTCTGCGTTGTTGTGTCAGGGATCCGAATTGAGCGTGACATGGAGTCTGCCTGCAGCGGCGGCCCAACCCGCCGCTTATATGGTGAGCCTGATGGCCGGCGCTTCCGTGGCGGCCCGCCTGCGCGTGGAAGGCGGGCAGGCTACGCAGGCCTGCTTGATGATTGTCGATGCGAGTCAAAGCTACAGCGTGACCGTGGCAGCTATCGGACCCGATGGTGCGCAGGGGCCTTTCAGCGCATCGGCCAATCCGCTGGTGGCGACGGTCACCGGCTTGACGGCTGTCACCGACGCCATCAGCGGCCTCTGCACGTTGTCGTGGACGGCGGTGGCCAATGCGGGCAGCTATCGCCTCGACTTCGGCAACGGCACACCGGTAACGCAAAGTGGCACAACGTACACGTTTACCAATCCGCTGCCCGCGGAAGCGGACCTTGCAGCGTGCGTCACGCCCCTGGCTGGTTCAGCCAGTCTGAACATCGCTGGCCCGGCCATGGCGCCGCATCGTCTTCCCACGCAGCGCGCGCGCGTGATCCAGGCTAGCTTCAACGCGGCAGCCATGACGGCTACCGCTACCTGGGAACCGCTGCCCGGTGCTACGGGATACCGCGTCGCACTGATGGCCAGCACCGGCGGAACGCTGACGGAATTGGCGAATGCGACTGCTGCCGCAGGAGCCACGCAATCTACGGTCGCCTTTCCGAATGCATATAGCCTGAGTTCGACCGCCCAATATCTGCTGCTGGTCCAGGGCGAATGGGCGGGTGATCGCGGTCGGCAAGCCAATCAGCCGTCCATCTTCGACCCGGGTTTCTATACCTCGACCAGCGCGGCCAGCACGGCGCCGCCGTTTGTGTATCCCGCAACCCTGATCACCACGACGACGTCGACGAACAGTGCGATGACAGGCGAGCCGCTGACGCTGTATCTGCCGGACATTGGTGCGGGACATCCATTGACCACGCCGCTGCCGACGCAAGGTGCTTTCGCGCTGGCAGCCAACACCGACGCGTCGAAGAACAGCGCCGTATATCCGTATGTGCTGACCATTTCCAACACGGTCTCGACCAACAACCCCTGGACCTTTGCCCCCGCACAGACGATTCGCACCGGATTGGCCAGCGATGTACAAACGTTCCTCAAGAATGTGGAAGCGGCAGGTGCCGTGCCGTGGGGCATCGTGCTGGTTCAGCAAGTGTTGGCGCGCGCGTTGCCGCAGACATTTGCCGAACAGCTGTACTACAGCTTCGGCCTGACCTTTCCCGGTGCGGGCGCATCGCAAGGGTGTGTGGATCTGCGCCCCGGCATGGTGCTGCGAGTGGTGCCCAATCCCTATCAAACCGTGCCGGGACAGACCCAGGGCTCATGGCTGACCGGTTATGTGGGTGCCGCCTGCATCGATTACGACATCGGCAGCCTGATCAGTGCGAACGGTGCATGGAGCGCGGGTTTCGACACCTTCATCGGCCAGCTCGTCGGCAACGGCGCCCTGAGCGTGACCGCTCCGGTAGCCAATCCGAGCACAGGACAAGAGCAGGGCGTGGCCGAAGCGGCAGACCTGTATTTTCCGGCTTTCACCCAGTCGTTCTACCGACTTTTCGTGCCCAACAATCTGTTGTCGCCGAGCAGCGTCGGCAGCCAGCGGGCCAGCGACAATTTCGTGCTCGCCGCAGCCTCCACTTTTCTCGGCCTGTGCAATGCCACCAGCGCACCCTCGGCCAACACGACCGTGGCTTATTTCCGGGGCCGCGCCGTTCTCAAGGCCTGCATGCGCGTGACGCTCGACGGCGTCGGGCAGGTGGTACCGGTGGGCACCACGCTGGCGAATCTTCTCGAGCAGAGCGGTCGCCTGATGCCGGCCGTGCCGCCGCCGTTGGTGGGCGTGCATATCGAACGCGGATTGGGCGGCGCCGTGCTCGATCCCAACGCGCCGTCGCAGCCCGCCGGCGTGGCGCTGCATCTGGATTGGCAAGCCGCCAATAGTGCGGCCTATGGTCCAGGGTGGGGGGTAGCTTCGCTGCCGCTACTCCCCGGCGATCGCATCACCTTGGGCTGAAGACCATGGACGCGCCCGTTTTTACTTCGGTGGCAAGTGGTTCGCGCCTGTATGCCAGCAGCGCCGCTCCCGTGGGCGGCTTTGCCGGCTATTGGTGCAGCGCCGCTGCAGGCTTCGGCGCTTCGGCAACCTTGGCGCAGACCTGGGCCGACGTGGGCGGTTTCTATGTGTTTACGCAAGCCTTGCCCAGCGACCTGGCGGTGTTCGCAGGGCAGCTTGCGCAGCTTGCGCCGCGCATTTCGCCGACCGGCCTGGTCAAAGTACTTTGGCTGGCGAATACAGCCGACAGCGCGTGGAACTACTGGTCCACGAGCATGCTTACGGCGTTGCCGCAGGATGCGCCTGGCGGCCCTTGGACGCTCGTCACGCCAACGCGTCTGGTGCTGGGTGACTACCGCGTGGAGCTTGCGGCGGGCAGCCGCCTGTCCTTGCAGAACGGTACGAGCAACTACGGATTGTTGCTGCCTGCGGGCGCAGCGGTTTTTTCGCATGGCGACTTCGCCTTGGGCGCGAGTGCCACGGTGACACTGGCATTGGCGGGCCCGGCTGTCGGTGCCTTGGCCGTACCGCTTTCACTCCGGCCGCAGCAACCTGATCCTTGCGACCAGCTGGGCGTGATGCTGCGCTACGCGACCACGCCGGCCGCGGACGATGCCGAGGCGGTCGCACAGAACCTGGCGCGCTACTTGTCGATGCCTTTGCTGCGGCTGCGCACGGGCAGCCTGGCGGCCAATCTGTACTTCGACGCCAGCGCTCCGCTCGATCCTCGACGCAGTTTCGTCGATCTGGCACCGACGGGTGCAGCGCCTTATGCCATGGCCAGCGCGTTCGTGACGACACTTGGCTACAACACCACGCTCACGCCGCGAGCCGGTCTGGCGGCGGCACGCTCTGGCCGTCTGGCGTTTTGCAAAAGCCCCATCTACGCGGTGGAGGGGGACAACCAGGGCAGCGAGGTCTTCCACCTCGCACCCGATGGCTGCTACTCGATCGGTGTGTTGGTGCCGGTGAGCGTGCAGCAGCGGCGCACAAGACTTGCTGCCAGCAACGGCAACGTGGAGCAGGACCAGTGGATGTTCGGCAATTCCGGTGCCGAGTACGCCACTCTGGATTCGGCGACCAGCGACGTATTGGCGTTCAGCGCCGGTGGCCCGGCCTACATACCGGCTGATCCGCCCGATGGCACGTCGCCGTTGCGTCCTGCGGCTACCACCGCCTATTTGACCCTGTTGCCGGGTACGGCTTCATCGAGCGGCCTGTCTTACTACGCCCAGCCCCTGCAAGCGCCGCTCTTTATGGCGGCCAGCGATCTGGGGGCCGGATTTCTGGACTTTCACACCATGCTGGCGGGTAACTTGCCGCCGCAGTCGCAAGCCACCGATCTTTCCGCGCAGCTATTCCCGGCAGGCGCTTATCGTTGGCTGCCTTCTGCGGATATCGAACTGGCACGCGCCATCGAAGCGGCCGTGCTGGCGCCGACACGCCGTGCCGTCATTGGAGGCCTCCCTGCGTTAAAGGAGACGAGCAGTGTCGACACGCCGCCACTGGCTGTCACGCCTCAGGGCTTGCTGGCACAACTTTCCGCCGACGGTTCCGCGTGGAGCGGCGTGCTGTTCGGCAACCTGCCCAGCAGCGCGCAAACGCTGCTCTTCACGCCGGTCAAGGAACGTTTCACGCTGGCGTTGCAGTCGAACCAGCTTTTTTTCGTGGTCGCCGACGTAGAGGAGTTCCTGAAACAAAGCGGCGTCGGTTCGAGTGGTCTGAACTGCACGCTGGACGGTTGGACGTTCAAGCTCAATCCCAGCGACTGGCGCGGCCCGGCTCAGTCGAATCCGACTTTGATGCTGTTCAAATACTGCAACCGCAGCTTGACCGACCTGGCGGACGACGCCAGCGCGTGGGGTTGGCAAGAAGCTGCCGGCGACCTCCGCCAGACGCAAAAGCAACTGCAGGGGTTGCTTCTTACCGCCCGCGAGCGTGCTCAGGCTGTGCCGCCGATACCTGGCGACCCTTATGTCATTTTCTATAACGAGGTGGCCAACAACCCGATGTGGAACGGCGTGCTGTTCTTCAACGCGCCGGTCGATCTGGGGCTGATGCCGCCGGACCTGAAGTTCCTGGCGGCGGGTATCGACCCCACCAGGTTCTACGCGCATCATGTGGGTTTTTCAGTCACGCCGGTCGATGCCACGGGAGGCACGATCGTGCCGGGACAGACGGCGGCGTTCGGCTTGATCGACTACGAAGATCCACAGGATCTGGCGCCGTCGAGCACCACGCCGTTCGGCTTCAAGACCTTGCAGTTGAAAATACGCTTCGCCAATGCGCGCATCGCCGATTTCGCCGCGCAGTGCGAACTGATGGTGAACACGTTGTTCGGCGCACCGTTGAGCAAACAGGATCCGTCCCGCGGCAACAACCTCATCATGGACGGCAGCTGCCAGCGTGTCGCCGGGGTGCCTTCATACAGTTTCGCCCTCGATGGCGAGAACCTCTTCAACGCGCAAGGCTCGGCGATCGTCAGTGCGCAAGTGCTGGCCGTGCGCATCGATACCGCCACCGCCGAGGTCGGCGATTCGGTCACCTGCAGTTTCACCTTGCAAGGCAATCTTCGCTTTCGCGAACTGGCCGCGTTCGACATGTTCGGCTACGGTGCAGACAGTCAAGGCCAGGATGGTTATCTGCGCTTTACCGGCTTGTCGATTCGCATGCAATTCACGTTGTCCGCGCCGACCCTGCAGACTTTCACTGCCTTTGAAAGTGCGACCGCGCTGGATCCGGTGAACAGTTCGCTGCGGAAAAATTCCCTGGCCGCCAATTTTCCGCTCAAAGTCTCCGGCATCGAGATCGTGCCGGTGGGCGCGGACGGCAAGGGACTGACGCCCGAGCAAATGGGCTTTGTCTCCATCGCATGCCCGCTCGAGCAGACGCCGATGTCGGCACCTTGGTATGGGCTGCTGTACACGATGGACCTGGGCTCGCTCGGTGCGCTATCGGGCAGCATCGGTCTGGGCATGACCGTACTTGCCGCCTGGTCCACCGGCTCCGATAGCGATCCGCCGGTCTACCTGGGTCTGAAGCTCGCCTCGTTCGTGCCCGGCGGCGGCAGTCTGCCGCTACAAGGTGTGCTCAAACTCGGTTTTCGCGGTTTCGAATTCATCGCTTATCAGGCAGGCGCCAACCAGGTGGGGTACCAGCTCTGGATGCGGCGCTTCGCGCTGTCCGTGCTTTGCTGGAGCTTTCCTCCGGGTAATGCGGATCTGGTGTTGTTCGGCGCGCCGGGCGACCCCAGTGCTTCGCTGGGTTGGTATGCCGCCTACGACGCCAAGCCGGATGCGAAAGCGCTGGAGCACGACATGCAGTCGCCTGCGACCACCACCCTGACGGATCGGCGGTTCGCCAACAGCCGTCGACTGCCGCCGGTCGCCTGAGCGAACAAGGAATCCAGCATGGCCATCAAGTACATCGCCACCACCGTCCTCGACGTCGGGCAGGGCCAATCCACCTTCGCCTGCATCTATGACGACAGTGCGAGTCCGGGCAAGATCATCCATACGCTGCTGTTCGACTGCGGCAGCGACAAGAAGAGCCCCGAGACGGACAACAACATCGATTACATTGCCGGAAGGCTGGCGAGCATGGATACGCCGACACTCGACCTGCTGGTGTTCTCGCATAGCGATAGCGACCACATCAGCCTCATGTATTACGTGATCGAGGCTTACGGCAAGAAGACCAAGACGCCGTTGAAGATCAAGAGCACTTGGTACGCCGGCGACGAGGACTTCTACACGAAAGACGGCTTCAACATCCTCGATTACTTGGCGAAGTACTGCAAGGCGTTCACGACGCCGGACTTCAGCGAGTCCCAGTTCAAGAAAGCCACTGGCGAATGGGCCGAACTCATCTGGCAGGATCCAGCCACCACGCCCACGGTGAAGGTGGGCATGCTCATCGGCAACGTCATCGACGACAAACCGGGAGTCCTGGTCAAGGACAGTTTCGGCACCGCGGGCGAAAAGAAGAACCGCGTATCGATCGTATGCGCGCTGATGCATGACGATCGCTCCTTCCTCATCTGCGGCGACGCCACCAACCGGACCATGGCATGGGTCAACCACGCGTTCGGTGGCAAATCACTGTCGAAGACCCTGATGGTCACGGTGCCTCACCATGGGAGCCGCGGCACGGGTCTGGACGTATCGTCGACGCAGGTGGCCAATCAAAAGGCCATCGACGTCGTCAAGACCTTCGTGAAAACGGCGAACGCGAAGACGGTGACGATCAGTGCGTTCCAGAAGCACGACCATCCCTCACTGGAGATGGTGAATTACTTCACGCCGAACCTGGCGACGGCCCAGGTGGTCGATGACGACCGCCTCAAGAAAAGCCATTTCACCTTGTTCAACGTAGACATCTCGCTCAAGAAGGGCACCTCGTCCGCGTCGATACCGCAGGGGTATCACACGTTCACGACGGATGCCAACGTCTACGCCACGAATTACTACGACGCGAAGCCGACTTTCTCCTACCAGTTCACCGGCAAGAAGACCGGCGCAGCGGACGCTTTCATCGGCAGCGGCACACCAGCAATCAACCAGCACGCATGCTGGTCATTCCTGACCTCCGCGGGCGCCAGCAATTCGATGACCGGCTATCAGCGGATGCCACGCAGCACGGCCAACGCCTTCACGGACACGGGCACGGTCCCGCAGACGCTGGCCGAGGGCGTAACCGGGGAGGGGCCGATATTCGATACGGCGACGAGAACGCAGGAAAGTGCCGAGGTGATCTTCGGACAGAGACAGCCGCTGCTGACACCCGGCGAGGGGCCTACGCTTTCCACCCAGGTGTCCATTGGAAGACCGCTCCAGCGCATCCGTACGTTTCGCTGATTTCCTTTCCATCTTCCCTTCGAACGCGAATCCCTCATGGCCGCCAGCGACGTCTATACCGCCCTCAACGGTGCCATCACCGGCGCCGATCGGACCATCGACCTCTGGCAGGCGGCGCATGACTCCGCTGCGCTGGCGGACCTTCAGCAAGTGCTCGGGCTATTCGGCATCACACAGTCGTACGTGCTGACGCGTGCGTTGCTTGCGGGCGACAACACCAGCGTGACCCTGACGGCTTCCGGACAGTTCGCCGCCGCCGGCGCGACGCCTGACGGCAGCTATGCGGTGGCAGCGACGCTCACGTATACCGATAGCGCACTGTTCGCGCTGACGTTGCGCGTAGTGGACAGCCGCTTGTGGACCTTCGCCAAGTTTTTTCCGACGCTGCCAGCCAGCACGCGCTCCAACCTCGACGAGGCCGGCACCAAGGGCATCCGCTGGACGACCTCGTACCTCACCGGCTCCAGCCCGGCCTACGCCGTGATAGTCAATTCGGTGTCGTTCTCCGCGCGCAACGGCATCGGGCGGAAGCTGCGCATGGAAGGCTTCCTCCCCGAATTCTCCGATCCGGACATCGCCGGCAAGCTTGGTCTCCTCTCGCCGTGGCCGTTGCGCCTGGAGGGAAGCATCGTCATGCCCGCCAGCGGGACCGATTTCCCGCTGTTGCAACTGGTCGCGCAAGGCAGCTCCACGAACACCTTCAGCGGGAGCACCTTGCCCGATGTCAGCGGCCCCAAGCCGCTGAGCGTGAATGCGCTGTTCCTGGAGATTGGCGTGAGCCGGCTGATCCGGCCAATCTTCGGGAATACGGGCACGTCGTCGCTGGTCCTGGGAGGACAGTTCGTCATTGGCGGGGGGCTGTCCGGCGAGATCCAGACGCAGATACTCACGGCGTCGACGAACTGGGTGTTCAACGCGCAGTTCGACCCAGAAACATCGTCGCTGACGCAGGGCTTGAAGTCGCTCGCCGACATGTTCGGCATGGACCTTCCCGTGCCCATGGATTTCCCGCTGCTGAGCGAATTCCATTTCGCCGAAGTCGACGCGGAATTCCGCAACAACGCAGCTCCGGGGCAGACGCCTTCGTTCTCGCTGGTGACGTTCGGGCTCACCATCACCTCGAACCGTCCATGGATACCGCCGGTGCCGTTCGTCACGTTCAAGGACGTCGGCGTCCGCTGGGTGTGGGGTTCGACGCAGGCGATCAACCCGGTGACGAACGTGCTGGAGAACACCTACTTGCTGACGGGGTCGGTATTCGGCTCCATCCAATTCGGCGGCGACGGTTCGATGCCTGAGTTGCCGCCGCCGCAACCATCGCCCGTCATGGCGGAACTGCTTCCGCGCATCCGGGCGGAGGACGGCAGCGTCACGATCGACATCAGCCTTTCGATCCCGAGCTTTTATATCTCGGGCAACATGCGCCCGGGCGACTACATTCCCATCGGAAGGGCGTTCGCCGAGTACTTCGATGGCGGCATTCCCCTCGTGCCGGCCAACATGAACGTCACCGCGCTGTCGTTCACCGCCGATCCCATCGGGCAGGTGTACGGAGGCGAGGCGCAGATCCTGTTCGGCACGCCCGAAAGCCCGCAGCCCGACCAGGCCTGGACCATCATGCAGGTGGGCACGGTGGGCATCTCGGTGGAGCGCCTGGAGATGTGGATAGAGGCGCGGGGCGGGCGCGTCGGCGGCGGCATCGCCGGCGTGTTCTTCCTCAAAGGTGCCGGGGCCGACGCGTATGACGATCCGCAGCTTCGGCTAAGCGCTGAGTACCCGCTGCAGGGGAGCGATGATCCAAAAGGCTGGCTGTTTGCCGCGCAGCTTTATCCCGGCACATCGATCGATCTGACCCAGATGGTTGCGAGGTTCATCAAGGGCGATCCCTCGTACCAGGTGCCCGGCTACGTCCCGCACTTGCTGATCGATCGCATGGACGCGACGTTCGCCACCGGCACCGGGGCCTATACCTTCGGCGGCACCGCTTCGATGCGGTGGAATCCGCAACTGTTCGGTACCACGCTGTCGATCAGCGCCTCGGCCAGCGCCGATGTCGCACGCCTCAGCAGCACCGTGCCGGCCTCCGGCACTCTGGCAGGCAGCTTCGCGGTGAACAAGATCGCGATCATGGTGGCGATGGATATCGGGGTGGCGGAGCCCACCTACTTGTTCAAAGTGATGTTCGGCGAGCTGTGGGCGCAAGCGGTCACCGCGTGGCGGGGCGAAGAAAACCAGCGGCACCAGGTGGTATCGGTGCAGCTCGGCGGCATTACGCTCGGCGACATTCTCGAATACCTGGTCAATCTCGCTGCGCCGACGCTGGGGTTTTCGCTCGATCCGCCGTGGGATCTGCTCAAGCGCGTGGATCTGTCGCGCTTCGTGCTGACACTGGATCCGCAGGAGAACGTCGTCGAGTTTGTGTTCAACGCCGAGGTGGACCTGGGCGTGATGCGCGTGGACACCATAGGAGCGCGCTATCGCCGCGGCACGGGGCAGGGCAAGGTCGAGCTGATCCTTACCGGCAATTTCTTCGGCCAGTCATACAGCGCCGCCGATCCGCTGAACTGGGACGTGGTCAATGGCACTCCGCCCAGCGTGCCGGGGCAGGGATCTTCGACGGTCGATCTGCGTTTCATCGGCATAGGTCAGCGGGTGACCTTCGGCGGCCCCACGCCCGATACCGTCGCCGCGAGCGTGGCGGCGCTGCGTGCCGCCATGAAAAAGCCGGAGCCGGGAAAAGATCCGCTTGCCGGCACCGGCCTGGTCTATGCCGACGACAGCCAGTGGCTGATGGGGCTGGATATCGGCCTGCTCAACACGCTGGATCTGGGCATCATTTTCAATGATCCGAAGCTCTACGGTTTATCCATCGCGCTGGGCGGAGAACGAGCGGGCTCGCTTGCCGGACTGCGCTTCGAAATCCTCTACAAGAAGATCACCAACGACATCGGGATGTATCGCATTGAACTGCGCATACCCGATGCCTTCCGCACCATCCAGCTCGGCGCGGTGTCGCTGACGCTGGGCATCGCGGTGATCGAGATCTACACCAACGGCAACTTCAAGATCGACCTTGGTTTTCCGTACAACCGCGATTACAGCCGTTCGTTCTCGCTGCAGGCAGGCATTTTCATTGGCCGCGGCGGTTTCTATTTCGGCGTGCTCAACGGCGATACATCGACCAGCGTACCGAAGATCACCAACGGCAATTTCTCGCCGGTGATCGAGCTTGGCGTGGGCCTGGCCGCGGGTATAGGACGCGAGATCAATGTGGGCATCCTCTCGGGAGGTGCCTATGTGCAGATCGAAGTCATCTTTCAAGGCGTGCTGGCCTGGTTCAATCCGACCAGCAGCGGCGGCGCGCCAGCGACCTACTATCGCGCACAAGGCATCGTCGCGATCCACGGCAAGGTCTATGGGCGAGTGGATTTCGTCATCATCAGTGCAAGCGTGACGCTGGAGGCTTTCGCGCAGGCGATGGTGGTGTTCGAGAGTTACCGCCCCATCCTGCTGGATTTCTCGGTCGGCGTGCGCGCCGAAGCATCGGTGAAAATTCTCTTTATCCGTATCAATTTCCATTTCTCGGTCACGCTGGAAATGAGCTTCACCATCGGCTCCGCCAGCCAGACGCCGTGGATCCTGGCCAATGGCAGCGGCGACAACGGCGCGACGCGTGCAGGTGTCTGGTTGTCCGTGCCACAGCACATGCAACGCCGTGCCTTGATGCGTCAGGGCTATATGACGCGGCTGCGCGGCAAGCGCATCGCCCTCGGCCTCAGCGCGAACGAAAGCGACTACCTGCTCGACTGGCAGCCGGCGACACTGGTGTTCGACACTCAGCAGAGTGCCGCGCTGACCATGCTGCCTTACATCACGGTAGGGCAGGTACCGGTCGACTGGGCCGGCGGCGTGCCCACCAATGCCAATCCGGATTATCGCCTTGCGTTTCTGCTCTACGCGGACACCGGCATGGCACCGGACGCCAAGACCGTGCAAGACACGGTCATGCGCAGTGCGCGGCTCAGCAACAGCGATCCGCTGCCGGCCGACTTGCTCGTCACCGCGCTGATGCGCTACGCGCTCTATGCGCTGCCCGATGGCCCCAGTTCGCCGCAAGACAGCGTGAACGCGGCACAGCTGGTGCTGCTTGCCGAACAGCTCGGCCTGCCCGAGACGGCGACGGCCGGTTTCGCGATGAGCCAGCTCAATACGTTCTTCCACACTAATCTGAAATTCCTGGTCGGCGGGGTGCCGGCGGGGCCGAGGCCGCCCGACAAAGGCGCCATGCTGTTTCCCATGCCGCCAGGTCTCGCATGGACTTCGCCGCAGGCGGGCAACCGCGACTTTTCGACCTACAACGCCATCGGGACAGCTTACGAGGTTGGGGTAAGCGCCATCCTGGCTCCGTACTTTCCGGTGAACGGCGGCGTCACGCCGACCACGCCGGACGACCCCGCCCAGTACGAATCCTTCGCCACCTATCTGTTCCGCGACTTCTGCCAGATGCTGGTCAAGGCCGCCATCAACGAAGCGCAGAAGCAACTCACCAACGCACCCGTGACGTTGACCAGCAGCATGTCGCTGTCGGATGCGGCGAAAACTTTTACGACCGCCGCCGTGCCGTGCATCAAGGAGGCCGGTGACACCGTGCAGAGCGTAGCTGCCCGCGTGGGCGCGACCGCTGCCGAGTTGCTTTTCCTCAATCTCCACATCGAGCAGAACATTGCCGCCACGGCGGTGGGGAGCCCGTTGAATCCGGCACCGCTTATCGGCGTGAGTCCCGAAATGCTGGTACAGGACAACCCCGGGATTACTTTGAAGCAGGCTGCGTGGTCGCTGGGTAATGTGTCCCGCGCCGTGGGCTCGCCCGAGATTGCCTTGAGCGATCTCGCCAAGCTATTCAACGTCGCTGGCGTAGCCAGCTTGTTCGCTTACGCGCCGCCGCCCGGATCGGGCGGCTACACGCTGGGCCAGAATCCCAATCTGCTGCAGGAAGGGCGCAGCTTCACGCTGCCGGCACAGATCTTTGCACCGCCGGCCAGCGGCGGCTTCGATCTGAATCAGACCGCGGCGGTGTTCTTCGTGCGCTATGCCGATCCGGACCTGTCGCAGTCGAGCTTGGCGGGCTCGCCCGACATGCCCAGCTGGTATGCGCAGGCCATCGCCATCCTCAACCCCAGCCTGTCCGCAGCGATGCGCGACGCGGGCGAATCGGTGGAGATCGATCCCGGCACGCCGCTGACTGTTCCTCTCCACTATGGCGATCGCAGCGCGACGCGTGCTTACACCACCGTGGCGGGCGATACCTTGCATCGTATCGGCAGCATGCTGGTGCTGTGCCAAGACCCGGGTTTGCTGAGCGCGTTGCCGTCGCTATGGGTTGCCTTCAAGCAAGCCGTAACCCCAAGCGGTACGAACTTCAGTATTCCAGCGTGGCCCTTGCCGAGTCAGACCGGAGGCATCGTGATCCTGGCCGGCGAGACGGCCGAGTCGCTCGCGCGCCGACTGATCGTGAATGCGAGTTACGCCAGCGCTGCCGGGTGGAGCTACGACTGGAACGCTGTCTCCGTGTGGCTGGGTCCAGCAAAAGTGCTCTCGCCGCTGGCGGTGGTGATGATGCCGGGTGCCAGCATTTCGGACAAACAGGCCTTCACCTTCCAAAGT